>Ga0302347_1003790_pt1 | contig 12881 bp, 13 predicted proteins | sample PhyWR1_FD_202178 | JGI IMG/M metagenome (GOLD analysis project Ga0302347, IMG submission 202178) | Leaf surface microbial communities from wheat plants in UC Gill Tract Community Farm, Albany, California, United States - DLSL W.R1 (v2)... | ecosystem: Host-associated > Plants > Phyllosphere >...
GAGAGTTATACTTTTTTCAGCGGAAATATGAGAAGAGATACTTTGCCGGAAGCTTTAAAAGAAAACGGAATTAAATTCAACGAAATTGAGGTTTACGAAACTACGCTACAGCCACAGAAAATAAAAGCAAATCCTGAAGCGATTTTATTTTTTAGTCCGTCTGGAGTTAAAAGTTACCTGAAACATAATACCATCAATAAACAAATTTGTTTCTGCATTGGTGATACCACAGCAGAAGCTTTATCAAAAATCACAAAAAACATCATCGTCGCAGATCAGCCCACAATTGAAGATGTTATCGAAGATGTAATTCACGAATATAAATAAAAACCTTTGCAACTTTATCTTTTTGTGACTTTGCAACTAAAATAAAAAACATGTTAAAAAACGACCTATTTTTAAGAGCATTAAAAGGAGAAACTGTTCAACGTCCGCCGGTATGGATGATGCGTCAAGCCGGAAGATATTTACCTGAATTTAGAGAACTTCGTGATAAATATGATTTTTTTACGCGTTGTGAAACTCCGGAATTGGCTGCTGAAATCACAGTTCAACCAATTAGAAGAATCGCTCCGGATGCTGCCATTTTATTCTCAGATATTTTAGTAGTTCCACGCGCAATGGGAATTCACGTAGAATTGAAAGATAATTTGGGACCTATTATTCCAAATCCTATTCGTTCTTTGGCAGATGTTCACAAAGTTTTTGTTCCGGATGTGAATGAAACTTTAGGTTATGTTTTTGATGCTGTAAAATTGACTAAAGAAATGTTGAACGACGAAGTGCCTTTAATTGGTTTCGCTGGTTCGCCTTGGACAATTTTCTGTTATGCTGTTGAAGGAAAAGGTTCTAAAAGTTTTGATACTGCAAAAGGATTCTGCTTTTCAAACCCAGCAGCAGCGCATACTTTATTGCAAAAAATCACAGATACAACTATTTTATACTTAAAAGAAAAAGTAAAATCGGGAGTAAATGCTGTTCAGATTTTTGATTCTTGGGGAGGAATGCTTTCTCCTGTTGATTATCAGGAATTTTCATGGAAGTACATTAACCAGATTGTAGACGCACTGGCAGATATTACACCGGTTATTGTTTTCGGAAAAGGTTGTTGGTTTGCTCTTGGCGAAATGGGTAAAAGTAAAGCTTCTGCATTAGGAGTTGATTGGACTTGTTCGGCTAGAAATGCTCGTTATTTGTCTGGTGGAAATATTACTTTGCAAGGAAATTTTGATCCGTCAAGATTGCTTTCTCCAATTCCGACCATCAAAAAAATGGTTCACGAAATGATCGATGAGTTCGGAAAAGATAAATATATCGTAAATTTAGGTCACGGAATTTTACCAAATATTCCTGTAGATCACGCAAAAGCGTTTATTGACGCGGTTAAGGAATACGGGCAATAGTGTTCAGTATACAAATTTTTAGTGTTCAGTTTTCGAACCGGATATTCTAAAACCATATAAAGTTCCAGAGGAACGATTCATTTTTAGCCCCGGATTTCAATCCGGGGTTTGCAAATAATGACAAACATCCCGATTTAGAAAACGTACAAATATGTTAAACAAAGGTTTAAGAGACGAAGAAAAAATCAGAATTGATAATGTCCTCAAGACGTTACGAACACTCATTTTTGTGCCTTATCCTTTGAGTCATTTACAAAAATCAGATATCGAAAATCAATTAAAAGAGTTTGGACTAAATATTCAAACATTAATCGATTACTCCAGTGAAGAATTAATCACCTTATTAACCCGTCTTCATTTTGACTGGGAACAATTAGAACAATTTGGTGATATTTTAATCGAATTCTCAAAAGAAGAAAACCATAATTTTCAAGATAAAGCTTTGGTGGTTTATCAATACATCCAACAGGAAAGCAAAGTTTTTTCGTTTGGAATAAATACTAAGATTGCTGCTTTAAAAAACAAATATTAATGAGTTTTACAGATTGGAAAATAGACCGAATCGAAAATATTCTTTCTAAAGAGTTTTATAAACTAATTGATAAGAATAGAAATCATATTGGAAAAACTTTTCCAGTAACTCTGTCTAATTCTGATACAATAGAAAAAGCAGAAAATTTTATATCGTTTAGTAAAGACAAAGAAAGAAATAGCGAAGGATATTATTTTTTTGCCCGAGATGTAAAAACAAAAAATCTAATTGGTTATTTGTGTGTAAAAACTATCGACTACCGCATTTCAAAATGTGAATTGGGTTATTTTGCAGATGAAGATTATCAAGGAAAAGGCATTACATCCAAAATGGTTTCTGACGCTCTTGATTTCTGTTTCAATGAATTAAAACTTAACAAAGTGTTCATTTGCACCTCAGAAATTAATATTGCAAGTCAACGAATTGCATTGAAACACAATTTTAAACAAGAAGGAATTTTAAGGGACGAATTTAGAAACGGCGATGGTACATTACAAAATACCGTTTACTTCGGCCCTTAAATCAGAATATAAAGTACAATGAAAGATAAATTTTACGCATACATACAACAATTACAAGATCAAATCTGTGCTGGATTAGAAGCTGTTGACGGAACTGCAAAATTTCGTGAAGATCTTTGGAAACGTCCTGAAGGCGGTGGCGGAAGAACACGTGTTATTGAAAACGGAGCTGTTTTTGAAAAAGGCGGTGTAAATATTTCTGCTGTTCACGGAAAACTTCCTGAAACGATGCAGAAAATGTTTGGCGTTGGTGAAGCTGATTTCTTTGCCTGCGGATTGAGTTTGGTTATTCATCCAAAAAACCCAATGGTTCCGACTGTTCATGCGAACTGGCGTTATTTTGAAATGTATGATGAATCTGGAAATGTAATTCAACAATGGTTTGGTGGAGGACAGGATTTAACGCCCTATTATTTGTTTGAAGAAGATGCCAAACACTTTCATCAAACGTGTAAAACGGCTTGCGATAAACACAATTCGGAGTTTTATCCAAAATATAAAAAACAATGTGATTCGTATTTTTGGAATGCGCACAGAAATGAAGCTCGCGGAATTGGCGGTTTGTTCTTTGATTATTGCAAAGCCAATGAACAAATGTCAATGGAAAACTGGTACAATTTTGTAACCGAAGTTGGAAATAGTTTCCTTGAAGCTTATGTTCCAATTGTAGAAAGAAGAAAAAATTTAGCATATACCCCAGAAAACAGAACATGGCAGGAAATTCGTCGTGGTCGTTATGTAGAGTTTAATCTCGTTCATGACAAAGGAACTTTATTTGGTTTAAAAACGAATGGAAGAATTGAAAGTATTTTGATGAGTCTTCCTCCGCATGTACAATGGGTTTATGATCATCATGCAGAAGCCGGAAGCGAAGAAGAGAAATTAGTAAATGTCTTAGAAAATCAACGCGAATGGATTTAAAAATGATTTATATAGCGTTTTTTGCCAGCGTTTTTGGGTGTTTTGCTCAAAAAGATTCGCTGCAAAATCCGTATTTTAAATCATATCATGATAAAATTACTGCCAGTGTTTATTATTTAGATACTTCCAATAGTTTTGAGATTGCTTCAGGAAATGAGGATCCGAAAATATTTTTAAATCTTATTCCAAATCGAAGAGAACAAATCGGTTTCAATTTGAATTATAAAATCATTGATGTTTCAATTGGTTTTGCACCGAAATTTCTTGGTGGCAATAAAGGTGATTCTAATTCGAAGCATTTTAATTTTAATACCCGTTTTTACTATAAAAAATGGATGCAGTCGTTTACTTTTATCAATCAAAAAGGTTTTTATGTCAGTGATGATAATTTTACTGTACAGATGCCCAATATGCGTACGACGAAAATTGGCGGATCAACAGCTTATGTTTTCAACGACAAATTCTCTTTTAAGACATTGGTAAGTCAAAATGAATGGCAAACTAAAAGTTCAGGAAGCTTTATTCCAACTTTTTCTTTTTACTACACCAATATAGACTTAAATAGCCCTGACACAACGCCGGGCGACATCTATGTTTTTACATTGGCTCCGTCCTACTTTTATAATTTTGTTATAAGTGATCGGGTTTTAATTGGTGCGGGAATTGCTTTGGGAGCAGGAATTAATGATATTGACGGAGATACCTCAGCTTTATACCAAGCCGATTTTAATTTGAAACTGGCTTATAACAATGATCGTTTCTTTGGTTTTGCAAGTCTTAATACGGTAAGTTTTGCTCAGGACGAAAAGGTCGATCCGCGACTGAATGATAATATTGCCACTTTAAAACTTTCTCTCGGATATCGTTTTGATCCTCCTAAAAAAGTAAAAGAGGTCTATGATAAGGTAAATGAAAAAATTGGTTTATAATTTAGTCTAAAATCTAAAATCAGATAGTATGGAAAAAGTAAACGCAGAACAATTAAATCGTATGCATTCCGGAAAAGGTTTTATAGCCGCATTAGATCAAAGTGGCGGCAGCACTCCAAAGGCTTTATCGCAATATGCCGTTGAAGAAAGCAGTTATGCAAATGACGAAGAAATGTACACAGTTGTACATGAAATGAGAACCAGAATTATAAAAAGTCCGGCTTTTGACAGCCAATATATTCTTGGTGCTATTTTGTTTGAAAACACAATGGATCGCAAAATTGACAATCAATGGACTGCAGATTATTTGTGGGAGAAAAAGAAAATCGTTCCGTTTTTAAAAGTAGACAAAGGTCTTTCTGAACTTGTAAATGGTGTGCAATTAATGAAACCTATTTCAAATCTGGATGAATTATTGACAAGAGCAGTAGAACGAAATGTTTTTGGAACCAAAATGCGTTCTGTTATTAAAGAAGCAAATCAAGAAGGTATTCGGGAAGTTGTTAAACAACAGTTTGAAGTCGGCAAGCAAATTTTCAATAAAGGCTTAATTCCAATTATAGAACCTGAAGTTGATATTTATAGTCCTGATAAAGAAAAATCAGAAGAAATCCTGAAAGAAGAAATCCAAAAACAACTTAATGCATTAGACAAAGATGTAAAAGTAATGTTGAAACTTTCGATTCCAACTGTAACCAATTTTTATAAAGAACTAATTTCTGATTCGCACGTTGTGAGAGTTGTAGCATTGTCCGGAGGATATTCGAGAGAAGAAGCCAATGAAAAACTTTCAGAAAACCACGGATTGATTGCCAGTTTTTCCAGAGCATTGTCTGAAGGGCTTTTTGCAAATCAGTCTGATAGTGAATTTAACGCTATTCTGGAAAAGACAATTCAGGAAATTTATAAAGCTTCTATAACATAATAAAGGCTACAATATCTTTTAAATTGAAATACAAAAAAAACAAAAAATAGAATCTAATAACAATATTCATTTTCAGAAAAAACCTGAAATGAAACTTTAAACAAAAAAACATGTTCCCATTACAAAGAAACCGTCGTTTAAGAACCAATGAATCTATTCGTTCTTTAGTTCGCGAAACCAGCTTAAGTCCACAGGATTTTATGCTTCCAATGTTTGTCGCTGAAGGAAAAGATGTTAAATCTGCTATTCCATCGATGCCCGGAATTTACCGTCATTCGTTAGACAACACCATTAAAGAAGTAAAAGAAGCCTGGGATTTAGGAATTAAAGCGGTTAATATTTACGTAAAAGTAAGCGAGAATCTAAAAGACAATAAAGGTACAGAAGCGTGGAATAAAGACGGTTTAATGCAACAAACCATTCGCGCTATTAAAGATGCCGTTCCTGAAATGATTGTAATGCCAGATGTGGCTTTAGATCCGTATTCGATTTATGGTCATGACGGAATTATCGAAAAAGGTCAGGTAATAAATGACGCAACTGTTGACGCTTTAACTCTTATGAGTTTAAGTCATGCTGAAGCCGGTGCCGATTTTGTTGCACCAAGCGACATGATGGACGGAAGAGTTTTGAAAATTAGACAAGCTTTAGAACAAAACGGACATCATAATGTTGGAATTATGAGTTATAGTGCAAAATATGCTTCTGCTTTCTACGGACCATTTCGTGATGCGTTAGATTCTGCTCCGGTAGATTCTCAAAATATTCCAAAAGACAAGAAGACTTATCAAATGGATTATGCTAACCGAATTGAAGGAATTCGCGAAGCATTATTAGACGTTGAAGAAGGTGCAGACATTGTTATGGTAAAACCGGGAATTGCCTATTTAGACATTGTTCGTGAGGTAAAAAATGCCGTTCATGTGCCTGTTGCCGTTTACCAAGTATCTGGTGAGTACGCTATGGTAAAGGCCGCAGCAGAAAGAGGATGGCTGGATCACGACAAAATCATGATAGAGCAACTTTATTGCATTAAGCGTGCAGGAGCAAGTATTATCACTACTTATTTTGCAAAAGAAGCAGCAGCACTTTTAAATAAATAAAGATGAAAAAAGTATTATTTTTATCTGCTGTTTTGGCTTTTGCATCTTGTAAAAAAGAAAGTCAGGAACCATTTGGAAAATCTAATGAAAGTACCGAATCTACTTCTGGAGGAGAATCGGCGAAAGCCAAAACACCTGCAGATTTAGGAAAAGAAATTTTTGAAGGGAAAGGAAATTGCGCCGCATGCCATCAGCCGGACCAAAAAATTATTGGGCCAAGTATCAAAGAGATTGCTAAAATCTACAAAGACAAAAACGGAAATATGGTCGATTTCTTAAAAGGAAATGCCAAGCCAATTGTCGATCCAAGTCAGTTTTCGGTAATGGAAACGAATTTCCCAATAACAAAAGCAATGTCTGATGAGGAATTAAAAGCTTTAGAAGCTTACATGTATAACAATTCAAACTAGACAACAAAAATCCTTATAGAACAAAAACGACGTTAATCAACGTCGTTTTTTATTTTATCAACTTCTGGAAATCTAAATCCTGAAATTAATTCTCGTTAGTGACATACTGTTGTCATAATCTCACTCTAGCTTTGTGCTGTTAACAAATAAATTTAAAACATGTATAATAAAAAATTCAGCGTAATTGGTATTTCAGTAAGGACAACAAATGAAAATGGGCAAGCTGCAAAAGACATTCCGGCACTTTGGAATACTTTTATGTCAGAAGGAATTGCTGCAAAAATTCCGAATAGAATTTCTCCCGATATTATTTGCATTTATACTGATTATGAAAAAGATCACACAAAACCTTACACTACAATTTTAGGCTGTGTGGTCGAGAATTTAGATCGTATTCCGGAAGGAATGAAAGGAAAAACTATTGAAAATTCTAATTATGTAAAATTTACTGCACAAGGAAAATTATCTGAAGGTATTGTTTATAATGAATGGCTAAAAATATGGCAATCAAATCTGGAGCGAACATTCACATGCGATTTTGAGGTTTATGGACAAAACGCTCAGGATTCGGAAAATGCAGAAGTAGCTATTTATATAGCTATTGACTAAAAACAAAAACGGCGCTAAAATTAGCGCCGTTTTTTATTTCTATTTGATTACCAGATTTTAACCCTTTTTGCAGGTTCTAAATACATAGCATCTCCTTGTTTGATTCCGAAAGCTTCGTAGAAAGAATCTAAGTTTTTGATTGGTACAACCGCTCTGTACATTCCAGGCGAGTGTGGATCTGTTTTTACCTGACTCTTAATTGCTTCGTCTCTAGATTTTGTTCTCCAAACTGTAGCCCAAGAAATAAAGAAACGTTGCTCTGGTGTAAATCCGTCAATTAATCCAGGATTTCCGTGTGCTTTTAAGTATAATTGTAAACCATCATAAGCAGCATTAGTTCCACCTAAGTCACCAATGTTTTCACCTAAAGTAAATTTACCATCAACAAAAATTCCCGGTAGCGGCTCCAATGCACTGTATTGAGCAGCAAGATCTCCTCCAAGAGCAGTAAATTGTTTCAAATCATCAGCAGTCCACCAGTCAACAAGGTTTCCATCTGCGTTGTAGCGTGCTCCTGAATCATCAAAACCATGAGAGATTTCGTGACCAATTACAGCTCCAATTCCACCATAATTAACTGCTTCGTCTGCCTGGTAATTGTAGAAAGGAGGTTGTAAAATAGCAGCAGGGAAAACAATCTCGTTATAAGATGGGTTGAAATATGCATTTACAGTTTGTGGAGACATTCCCCATTCTGTTTTATCAACTGGTTTTCCAAGTTTCGCTAAGTTTTCAGAATAAGCCCATTTTGATAAGTTTACCAGATTATCAAAATAAGTTCCGCCTTCGTTAACGTTTTTAAATTGTAAAGCTGAATAATCTTTCCATTTGTCAGGATATCCAATTTTAACTGTTAACTTTTTCAATTTCTCAATCGCTTTTACTTTAGTCTCTTTCGACATCCAAGGTAAAGCATTGATTCTGTTTTCGTAAGCTAACATTACATTAGCGATCATGTCTTTTGCTTTTGCTTTTGCTTCAGCAGGAAATAATTTTTCTACATATAATTTTCCTAAAGCTTCTCCTGTTGCTCCGTTGATTACCTGCAAAGCAACTTCTTCACGTGGACGTTGTTTTAAAGCTCCAGTTAATGTTTTTCCGTAGAAATCAAAATTTGCATTTTCGATATCTGTACTTAAAGCTGAAGCTGCTCTGTTTAATATAGTCCATTTTAAGTATTCTTTCCATGCTTCTACTTTCTTTTCAGTAAACGTTTTTTCCAGAGCGATCATGTAACGTGGCTGTGAAACATTTACAGTATCTAACTTTGTCATTCCAATTCCTGCAAAGTATTTCTCCCATTGAATAGAAGGCGTATTCTTTTTCAAATCAGCAACTGCCGTTGGGTTGTATTGTTTTCTACGGTCTCTTCTTTCAACACGGTCAAGTCTTGGTGCAGACATTTCAACTTCAAGAGCCAAAATTTGTTTAGCGCTTTCTTTTGCTTTTGCCGGAGATTCTCCAATAAACTGCAACATACGAGCTACATGAACTTCGTATTTTTCACGTTTTTCTTTAGAATCTTTATCATCAGAATTGTAGTAATCTTTATCAGATAATCCTAAAGATCCAGGTCCTAAACTTACAGAGTTTTTGTTACTGTTTTTAGCATCAGCACTAACATACACTCCAAAGAAACCTGAACCTCCCTGAAGTTGCATTTCAGTCATGAAGTTTTGTAAATCAGCTACATTTTTGATAGCGTCGATTTTTTTCAAATAAGGCTGAAGCGGCGTAACACCTCTTTTGTTTCTTCCAACTGTATCTAAGATTGTATTGAACAAAGCAATAGCTTTTCCCTGATCTGTATTTGATTTGTATTTTGGATCTTTTGAAGCTTCTTTTAAGATCTTAAGTGAATTTTCGTCAGTCTTTTGGCGCAATTCGTTAAAACTTCCCCATGAATTTCTATCACTTGGGATTTCAGTTTTGTCTAACCAAGTTCCGTTTACGTAACGGAAAAAATCCTGTTTTGGACTTACTTTAGTATCCATGTTAGAAACATTGATACCTGGTTCTTTTGGTTGTGCATTTTGTGCCTGAACTACTGTTAACGAAAACATTGCAGAAACAACACAAAACATAGGTTTAGTGAGCTGTTTAATCATTATTATTTATTGTTTTAGGATATCTACAAACATATTGTTATTATTTTGATATCCATGTTAAAATTTTGTATTAAATGTTAAGTCGCTTTGTATTCGATTTTGTTACAGTTTTTTTGTCACGAATTCCCAATTTTTTTTTAATTCAAAATCTTTTTTAATTATCTCGTTTATTTTAAAATAAATATTCGTGAATTCATGGCGATAAAACCTACAGCATCTTGTTAAAAAGTGTTAGAATCAAAGTTTTTAAAATGCTCTTTTCGTATTTTTGCGCCAAATTATTTTTATGAAATCGTTTCTTTACAAATACCGAAAATTCTTCATTGTATTAATTGTTTTTTCTGTTGTCACTATATCTTTATTTTATTCGGCTTTAAAGCCACAAAAAACGCTTCCTATTTATAATCCGGCCGATGTAAATCCGGAATTGGTTGACAGTACGATTCAATACAAAAGCAAATACCACACCATTGCCGATTTTTCTTTTGTAAATCAAAACGGTGATACGATTACTCAAAAAAATTATGAAGGAAAGATTTATGTTGCTGATTTTTTCTTTACAACCTGCGGATCTATCTGCCCAAAAATGTCTACAAATCTTGTTGATGTTCAAAAAGCAATTCTAAATAACCCAAAAGTAATGTTGCTTTCGCATTCTGTTTTCCCTGAAGTTGACAGTGTTTCTGTTCTTAAAGCTTATGCTGTAAAATATGGAGTTGTTGACAGTAAATGGAATTTGGTTACCGGCGATAAAAAAGAAATTTATACGATGGCCAGAAAATCGTATCTCGCAGTAAAACTAGGTCGTCCAGATCAATTGTATGATATGGTTCATACCGAAAATTTTGTTTTAGTTGATCAAAAAAGACGTGTTCGCGGATTTTATGACGGAACAAATAAAGAAGAAATTAAACGTCTTATTGATGACATAAATTTCTTATCTAAGGAGTAAAAACCCTTATTTTTAGAAAGATTTAGCATATTCAAACCTTATTGATACCAAGAAATATAGATTAATTGCATATTTTTGCAATCTAAATTCAATCTAAATAAGCTTTGCAAAATACAATTCATACCTTGAAGAAAGGCGATAAAGCCATAATCAAAGATTTTGATATCGATCTTATTCCCCTAAAACTATTAGAAATGGGTTGTCTGCCAGGCAGCTTAGTTGAAGTACTTCAAATTGCTCCTTTTGGAGATCCGTTATATTTAGACATTAATGGTTCTCATGTTGCCATTCGTATTGAAACTGCTCGTGAAATTGAAGTTGAACTTATCCAAAACAATTTATAATGAGCGTTCAAAATATCAATGTTGCCCTTATTGGAAATCCAAATACAGGAAAAACTTCTGTTTTTAATCAATTAACAGGTCTTAACCAACAAGTTGGAAATTATCCCGGAATTACGGTTGAGAAAAAAATCGGGTTCTGCAAATTGCCGCAAAATATAAAAGCAAACATTCTGGATTTGCCCGGAACGTACAGTTTGAACGCAAGTTCAATGGACGAAAGTGTTGTTATTGAGCTTTTGTTAAATAAAAACGACAAGCTTTATCCGGATGTTGCAGTAGTGGTTACAGATGTTGAAAATCTAAAACGAAACTTACTGATTTATACTCAGATAAAAGACCTTGAAATTCCGACGATTTTGGTAATCAACATGTCTGATCGTATGGAAAGCAAAGGAATCAGTTTGGATATTCCTCTTTTAGAAGAAAAACTAAAAACCAAAATTGCTTTGGTAAGTTCCCGTAAAGGTTTAGGAATCGAGGAATTGAAAGAATTGATTGTTTCTTATAAAACGTTACCTCACGAACCTTGTCTGAATGCTTCGGTAATTGATCCTCAATATTTTGAAAAGTTAAAACATGCTTTTCCTAATCAATTGATGTATAAACTTTGGTTGGTCATTACTCAGGATGTCAATTTTTCGAATTTAGACCGAAATGAAGTTCGAAGCACTTTTACCAAATCACATTCTGAATTAAAACGTCTTCAACAACAGGAAACTATTAAACGTTATCAGTTTATAAATGGTGTTTTAAAAGAGGGTTTAAAAGTAGATGCTTCGATGGCAAAAGACGTTAGAGCAAGATTAGATCGTATTCTGACGCATAAAGTTTGGGGATATTTGATTTTCTTCGCCATTTTATTTTTGATCTTTCAGTCTATTTTTAGCTGGTCAACTATCCCTATGGATTTTATTGACAGTACTTTTGCTTCTTTGAGCACCTGGGCTGCAGAAGAATTACCTAGCGGTATTTTAACCGACTTGCTTTCGCAGGGAATTATTCCGGGAATTGGCGGTGTCATTATTTTTATTCCGCAAATTGCTTTCTTGTTTTTGTTCATTTCTATACTTGAAGAAAGCGGTTATATGAGCCGTGTTGTCTTTTTGATGGATAAAATAATGCGAAAATTTGGGCTTTCAGGAAAAAGTGTTGTGCCATTGATTTCAGGAACTGCTTGTGCAATTCCGGCAATTATGGCAACCCGAAATATCGAAAACTGGAAAGAACGCCTTATTACGATTTTAGTAACACCATTCACGACTTGTTCTGCAAGATTACCCGTTTATGCGATTATTATTTCGTTGGTTATTCCAAGCAAACGTGTTTTTGGATTTTTAAATCTTCAGGGATTAACTTTAATGTCGCTTTATGTTTTAGGTTTTGTGGCTGCGATTATTTCGGCTTATATTTTGAACAAAGTTTTAAAGCTGGAGTCAAAAACTTATTTTGTGGTTGAAATGCCAAGTTACAAATTGCCGCTTTTCAAAAACGTTGGTATCAATGTTGTAGAAAAAACAAAGGCTTTTATTGTAGGTGCAGGTAAAATCATCCTTGCAATATCTATTATTTTGTGGTTTTTAGCTTCATACGGACCCGGAAAAGATTTTAACGAGGCAGAAACCATCGTAAAAGAAAGATTTGCAAATACAACATTAGATGAAGTTCAGTTTGAAAACGAAGTTGCATCACAAAAATTAGAGAATTCCTATATCGGATTAATGGGACGCGCGATCGAACCGGCAATTGCTCCTTTGGGTTACGACTGGAAAATTGGAATTGCTTTAATTAGTTCTTTTGCAGCGCGTGAAGTTTTCGTAGGAACCCTTGCCACGATCTATAGCGTTGGCGATAGCGAAAATGAAGCCACTATAAAAAGTAAAATGCAGGCAGAGATTCATCCAGAAAATGGTGAAAAGGTATTTAACTTTGCCACTGGAATTTCTTTATTATTGTTTTATGCCTTTGCCATGCAATGTGCCAGTACATTGGCAATTACTAAAAAGGAAACCAATTCATGGAAATGGCCTGTAATGCAATTGGTCTTAATGAGTGCATTGGCCTATTTTAGCGCATTGATTGCGTATCAATTTTTAAAATAAAAAATTATGTTTCAGCAAATTATAG
>Ga0302347_1003796_pt1 | contig 12867 bp, 15 predicted proteins | sample PhyWR1_FD_202178 | JGI IMG/M metagenome (GOLD analysis project Ga0302347, IMG submission 202178) | Leaf surface microbial communities from wheat plants in UC Gill Tract Community Farm, Albany, California, United States - DLSL W.R1 (v2)... | ecosystem: Host-associated > Plants > Phyllosphere >...
GAACATACGAATTTGAGGGAAAGAAAAAATGGCAGCTAAAGACGTAAAATTCGGTAACGACGCTCGTGTGAAAATGCTGCGCGGCGTAAACGTACTGGCAGATGCAGTAAAAGTTACCCTTGGTCCGAAAGGCCGTAACGTAGTTCTGGACAAATCTTTTGGCGCACCGGCCATCACTAAAGACGGTGTTTCCGTTGCACGTGAAATCGAACTGGAAGATAAGTTCGAGAACATGGGCGCGCAGATGGTGAAAGAAGTTGCCTCTAAAGCGAACGACGCTGCAGGTGACGGTACCACCACCGCGACCGTACTGGCCCAGTCCATAATCACTGAAGGTCTGAAAGCCGTTGCTGCGGGCATGAACCCGATGGATCTGAAACGTGGTATCGACAAAGCGGTCACTGCTGCGGTTGAAGAGCTGAAAGCGCTTTCCGTACCGTGCTCTGACTCTAAAGCCATCGCTCAGGTTGGTACTATCTCCGCTAACTCCGACGAAACCGTAGGTAAACTGATCGCTGAAGCGATGGACAAAGTCGGTAAAGAAGGCGTTATCACCGTTGAAGACGGTACCGGTCTGCAGGATGAGCTGGACGTGGTTGAAGGTATGCAGTTCGACCGTGGCTACCTGTCTCCGTACTTCATCAACAAGCCGGAAACCGGTGCAGTAGAATTGGAAAGCCCGTTCATTCTGCTGGCTGATAAAAAAATCTCCAACATCCGTGAAATGCTGCCGGTTCTGGAAGCCGTTGCGAAAGCAGGCAAACCGCTGCTGATCATCGCTGAAGATGTTGAAGGCGAAGCGCTGGCAACTCTGGTAGTGAACACCATGCGCGGCATCGTGAAAGTGGCTGCGGTTAAAGCACCGGGCTTCGGCGATCGTCGTAAAGCGATGCTGCAGGATATCGCTACGCTGACCGGCGGTACTGTTATCTCTGAAGAGATCGGTATGGAGCTGGAAAAAGCAACCCTGGAAGATATGGGTCAGGCAAAACGCGTTGTGATCAACAAAGATACCACTACCATCATTGATGGCGTGGGCGAAGAAGCGGCAATCCAGGGTCGTGTGACTCAGATTCGTCAGCAGATCGAAGAAGCAACTTCTGATTACGATCGTGAAAAACTGCAGGAACGCGTAGCGAAACTGGCAGGCGGCGTTGCCGTTATCAAAGTTGGCGCGGCAACTGAAGTTGAAATGAAAGAGAAGAAAGCACGCGTTGAAGATGCGCTGCACGCTACCCGTGCTGCGGTAGAAGAAGGCGTGGTTGCTGGCGGTGGCGTAGCGCTGATCCGCGTTGCAAGCAAACTGGGTGAACTGCGTGGTCAGAACGAAGACCAGAACGTGGGTATTAAAGTTGCGCTGCGCGCAATGGAATCCCCGCTGCGTCAGATTGTGCTGAACTGCGGTGAAGAGCCGTCTGTTGTGGCCAACACCGTGAAAGCGGGTGACGGTAACTACGGTTATAACGCAGCCACCGAAGAATACGGCAACATGATCGATATGGGTATCCTGGATCCGACTAAAGTTACCCGTTCTGCTCTGCAGTATGCGGCATCTGTTGCGGGCCTGATGATCACCACCGAATGCATGGTGACCGACCTGCCGAAAGGCGATGCGCCTGACTTAGGTGCGGCCGGTGGCATGGGCGGTATGGGTGGTATGGGCGGCATGATGTAATTGCCCACACCCTGCATCCTTCAGGCTGCAGATGCGTTGGCTGCGTTTGCTAACCCCAGTCACTTACTTGAGTAAGTTCCTGGGGATTAACAAACTTGCCGCCTTCCTGCAACCAGAATGATTTGGGTGTTCATCTCCCACACTAAGAATTGAGAGACCCCCGGGCAGAAATGTTCGGGGGTTTTTCTTTTGGTCATCTTTTTAGTATAAGGTTTAAACACGGACACATTTGTCCCGCTAATTGAAAATGAGGAATAACATGCGCGTAAAAGTCTCAGCAGGGATCGTGGGTGCGGCGTTACTGCTGGCAGGATGTAGCTCCGGCAATGACCTGTCCGCAGGCGGGCAGAGCGTTCGCTTTGTGGAAGATAAGCCAGGCGCGGAGTGCCAGCTGATCGGTATGGCGACGGGTAAGCAAAGTAACTGGCTGTCCGGGCAACACGGTGAAGAGGGCGGTTCAATGCGCGGTGCAGCTAATGCACTACGTAATCAGGCAGCTCAAATGGGCGGTAACGTGCTTTATGGCGTGAGTAGTCCCACACAGGGAATGCTGTCGAGCTTTGTGCCAACCGCAAGTGAAATGCAGGGCCAGGTATATAAATGCCCTAACTGATCGTTTGTCAGGCCCCCACGCGGTGAGGGCTTGCTACACTAACCCGGGATGCTCAGGCCTTTTATTATTCAGGCTGAGCATCCGGGTTAAAGACCTAAATAAGCAGCCTTTATTTTTGACGAAGATGTAAATCGATAGGCGTTTTACTGGGTTCACCACCGATTTCACGTGCCAGTTTCGGCACCATATAACCGGAAACCAGCGTCAATAATTCGCGCATCAGCGCTCTGGCCTCATCATCACTCACCATGAAATGGGCCGCACCCTGAACTTTATCCAGCACGTGCAGATAATAGGGCATTACGCTCGCATCAAACAGCGCATTACTCAGTGCTGCCAGCGTGCTGGCATTGTCATTGACACCGCGCAGCAGAACGCTCTGGTTTAATAGCGTTACGCCAGCCTGGCGCAGCAGCGCCATTGCAGCACGAAAATCAGCATCAATTTCATTGGCATGGTTAATATGGTTAACCAGCAGGATTTGCAGCGAGGAACGGGCAAAGCGTGCGGCCAGCGCGTCTGTGATCCGCGCGGGGATCACTATTGGTAAGCGACTATGAATGCGCAGACGCTTAATGTGGGGGATTGCCTCAAGCGCATCGAGCAACCAGTCCAGCTCGTGATCTTTTGCCATGAGCGGATCGCCGCCGGAGAAAATAATCTCATCAAGTTCTGGATGGGCCGCGATATAGTCCAGCGCGCGTTGCCAGCTACGCTTATTGCCTGGGTTATCAGCGTAGGGGAAGTGGCGACGGAAGCAGTAGCGACAATTTACGGCACAGCCTCCTTTCACCAGCAAGAGTGCACGATTGCGGTATTTATGCAGTAAACCGGGCACCACGCTGTGCTGTTCATCCAGCGGATCGGCGCTAAAACCGGGCGTGACGATAAACTCGTCCTGCGAGGTAAGTACCTGACGCAGCAAGGGATCACAAGGATTGCCTTTCTCCATTCGCGCGGCAAAAGCACGCGGCACGCGCAGAGCAAAAAGATGTTTTGCTTCGATTCCTGCAAGCATCGCGTCATCAGCGTCTATATTCAGAAGACGCAAGAGTTCATCGGGATTGGTAATAACATCGGCAAGTTGCGTTAACCAATCTTCTCTGGACGGGGTATTTAGGGTTACAATATGCGCCATTTTGTGGCTTAGCTACCATTTAACAATTTCAGAGGGCCTTATGGCGACTTACTATAGCAACGATTTTCGTGCTGGTCTTAAAATCATGATGGACGGTGAACCGTATGCGGTTGAAGCCAGCGAATTCGTTAAGCCGGGTAAAGGTCAGGCGTTCGCACGCGTTAAGCTGCGTCGTCTGCTGACCGGCACCCGCGTTGAGAAAACCTTCAAGTCCACCGACTCCGCTGAAGGCGCAGACGTTATCGATATGAACCTGACGTTCCTGTACAACGACGGCGAGTTCTATCACTTCATGAATAACGAAACTTTCGAGCAGCTGGCTGCCGATGAGAAAGCCGTAGGCGAGAACGCTAAATGGCTGCTGGACCAGGCTGAGTGCATCGTGACCCTGTGGAACGGTCAGCCGATCTCCGTAACGCCGCCGAACTTCGTTGAGCTGGAAATCGTTGAAACCGATCCAGGCCTTAAAGGTGATACCGCAGGTACCGGCGGTAAACCGGCTAAGCTCTCTACGGGTGCAGTGGTTAAGGTTCCGCTGTTCGTGCAGACCGGTGAAGTCATTAAAGTTGATACCCGCTCTGGCGAATACGTTTCCCGCGTGAAGTAATCACGCACCGCGTTCGCTTGCATCACCTTTTTTTCGATGTGAGCGAGTGCATATTCCTGGCGTGGTACCAGACTGCGCCAGTATTTTCAGCCATACCTGTTCTTTCCTTGCCGCTTCGTTTCTTCTAATACTCCGAAAAATTTTTCCCCCGCCGCCATTTCTCAGAATTTTGTCTATGCTTAAGTTGCTATACACAAATAACACTGCGAATAAAGGAAGAAACTATGTTTAAGAAAACAATTGCTGCGATCTTTTCAGTGCTGGTGCTTTCTTCAGTATTAACCGCTTGTAACACTACTCGTGGTGTTGGCGAAGATATTTCTGACGGCGGTAGCGCAATCTCTGGTGCCGCAACCAAAGCTCAGCAGTAAGGTTATTCCGCGAAATACGCCATGCGGTACGGCTTTTGAGCCGTACCGTTATGACGAGTGTGCTATTGCATTCTCGCCCGATGATAAAAAAGGCGAAAAACGATTATCCATTCGTAATTTAAGCCGGATATTCCTTTTATAGGTATAGACCGTCTTTCCGCTAATACTGAGCATTCCGGCAATCAGCGGATTGCTGACCCCCTCCAGCCACAGCGATAATACTTTCTCTTCCTGTCGGGTAAGCAATGGGCTTATGGTATGCGTGTAATTCAGCCACGGACGCGCGCTAAGTGTAGACTCAATCATATTCGTAATATGCTGCAATGGGGTTTTCTTCGACAGCGTTAACCGTACCGCATCGTGATCGGCGTAATGTCGGGCCGCACAGTACTGGAGTAAAATAACCTGGCTGCGTTCTCCACAGGCGGTAAAGAGCGCGTTAATCAAATTCGCCTGAGAGAGATCGGCCTGAAAACCATTTAAGTCTGCAATAACCAGGCTGGGTTGCCAGTGCTCAATATGCTCTTTGGCTAAAAAGAGACTGCTAAGGCTGGTGACCATAACGGGGGAATGAAAAGAGTGTCCCTGCGTAAGCCATTTCTCAAGCCCATGGCGACTAAACTGGCAGCGGTCAATAATCAGGATTTTATACATAGGAATTTCATAATGAATGGAAAACGGTAGGTGCTTATCGCGACGGTGATAACATCATCATATTCAAGACCGGGAAAGATAAAGGCGGGATTTACGCTGCGAAATAGAGGTATTTCTGACAATAAGGTTTTGAATAACACTTAAGGTAAATTATTGCGTTTTTATTCGGATTGCGTAAAGTAATGACTTCAATCAGCCTTATGGGACGACCCATAAGCGCTTTCTACAATGGGGACGGCCCCGCGATGGAGCCTATATGTCCTGGTTAATTCTTGTTATTGCAGGTCTTCTTGAAGTTGTCTGGGCGATTGGCCTGAAATATACCCACGGTTTCAGCCGTTTTACCCCAAGCGTTATCACGCTGATTGCCATGTTTTTCAGTTTCGGACTGCTGGCGTGGGCGATGAAAACGCTGCCGGTCGGGACCGCCTACGCCGTCTGGACAGGAATTGGCGCAGTCGGTGCAGCCATTACCGGCATCGTGCTGTTTGGTGAGTCGGCAAATCCGGCGCGCCTTCTAAGCCTTGCGTTAATTGTCGCCGGAATTATTGGTCTGAAACTCAGTACGCCTTAATGCGGCTGGTCGATCCAGAGTAGCTTGCTAACGTCAAAACCCTGTCGGGTCGCGGTATCCAGCATCTGCTGTTTTATCTCTCTGGAGATGGTCGGCGTTCTGGAAAGTATCCACAGATAATCGCGATTCGGCCCGCAAATCAGCGCGTGTTTATACTCTTTATCCAGCGCAATAATATTGTAGCCACCGTAGAACGGGCCAAAGAAAGAGACTTTCAGGGCGGCCCTGCTCGGATCGCCGGTAAAATAGGCTTTACCTGTCGACTGCTGCCACATCCCGCGATCGGGGTTATAACCACGATTAATGACGCGTAACCCCCCATCATCACGCAGACTGTAGGTCGCGGTAACACGCTCTAATCCTCGCTCAAAGCGGTGGTCGAAACGGGCAATTTCGTACCAGGTACCCAGATAGCGTTGCGTATCGAAATTATTAATGACCGTGACGCCAGAGGGAGGCGTTGGAGAACTACAGGCAACCAGCAAAAACGCAGCGGCGACGGTGGCAGCAACAGGCAGCAAACGCATAGTATTTTCCTTGCAGGTTTTTTAGCTAAGTGTAGAACCCGTCGGGAAAAATTGCTGTAGTAAACGTGAAAAATAGCCCTCTCACTGTTGCTGAGAGGGCGCGCGGATCACATAAAAATGACGCCGACCAGGGTCACGATCGACAGAATGGCGGCCAGACCGTAAAAAATCCATTTGCCGTGAGGAACGTGGATTTTCAGGTCGTGCATCATATGGTGAATGCGATGCAGGCCACACCATAGCGGCAGGGCAATCATCAGGAACAGGAAGGCACGCCCGATCAGGCTATGCGCAAAAGCCAGAACCCGATCGTAGCCGAGTGCGTCGCCAGGATAGAGGCCCAGCGGCAGCATGATGCCGACCAGCAGGATCATCACCGGGGCGACAATGGCGCACCACATGCCGCCTGCGCCGAACAATCCCCAGAATACCGGCTCGTCAGAACGTTTTGGATTGGGATGGATCATCAGTGTCTCCTTACCAGAACAGGGCAACAGCTAAAATAACGATAGTGACAATAACGGTCGCTATCCAGAGGCCGGAAATGACCGGTGCCGGCCCCAGTTTTTCATCCTTGACGATGATATTGGCCGCCTTGGGTGCCAGCTCGAACCAGGTTTTAGTGTGTAGCAGGGCAGCGGCCAGCGCGATCGCATTCAAAATAACGATCGCCGGGTTTTGCAGAAAACCAACGAATCCGGCCCACTGCTCGGGTCCGTGTTTTAGTGCAAACAGGCCATAAATCAGTTCAATACTGAACCAGACCGCCATGATTGCCGTGCCTTCACGCAGCATATAGAAGCGATAAAACGGCAGGCTTTTCCACCAGTTTGACGGCATTGGCCGAACATAGGCTTTGCGTTTAGTCGTCATCGTGCACTCCTTAGCGTGGTTTCAGGGTAGCAATCAGAAAGTCTTTCGAGCTTTCGACTTTACCCTGCTGAATGGCGGCGGCGGGATCGACATGCTTCGGACAGACTTCCGAGCAATAACCGACAAACGTGCAGGTCCAGACCCCGTTTGGCCCGTTAAGCTGTGCCATACGTTCTTTTTTGCCGCGATCGCGGTTATCTTCATTGTAACGATGCGCCAGGGTGATGGCGGCAGGGCCAATAAACTCCGGGTTTAAGCCAAACTGTGGACAGGCGGCGTAGCATAAACCACAGTTAATACAGCCGGAGAATTGATGGTACTTCGCCATTTGCGCGGGAGTTTGCGTGTTGGGTCCCTGATCCGGCGTGCGCGGGTTGCCGATAATATAGGGCTTGATGGCTTCCAGACTCTCAATAAAGTGGGTCATATCGACCACTAAATCGCGCTCGACAGGGAAGTTACCCAGCGCCTCGACTTTCATGCCGCGGGTGTAATCACGCATAAATGTCTTACAGGCCAGTTTTGGTACCTTGTTGACCATCATGCCGCAAGAGCCGCAAATTGCCATTCGGCAGGACCAGCGGTAGCTTAGATCGGGGGCAAGATTATCTTTGATATAACCCAGCGCATCGAGCAGCGACGTTTGCTCGTCATAGGGCACGTCATAAAAGGCGCTGTGAGGTGCGGTATCGGTTTCCGGGTTGTAGCGAACCACCTCAACCTTCATTGTTTGCATCTCAGCCATGCGTCGTCTCCTTCTTCTCGGCGGCTTCTGCCTCTGCGCCATAAACACGTTTCGCCGGTGGCAGAGTCGTGATCTTCACGTCGCTGTAATCCAGACGAGTGGTGCCATCCGCATCACGGAAGGCGAGGGTATGCTTGAGAAAATTAACGTCGTCACGCTCAGTGCAGCCTTCATCAAGACGCTGATGCGCCCCGCGTGACTCTTTACGGGCAAGGGCAGAGTGCGCCATGCATTCCGCTACGTTCAGGCCGTGGCCCAGCTCAATGGTGTAGAGCAGGTCGGTATTGAAGACGCTGGAGGTATCGGTGATGCGTACCCGTTTAAAGCGTTCCTGAAGTTCTGCCAGCTTATCGACGGTTTTTTGCATCAGCTCCGGCGTGCGGTAGATGCCGCAACCTTCTTCCATCGACATGCCCATCTCGTCGCGAATGTTGGCCCAGTTTTCTGTGCCCTGCTGGTTAACCAGATCTTTTAGCCGCTGTTCTGCACCGGCCGCCTGCGCATTCAGCGCGCTATCGCTGGCTGTACCGACAGATGCCGCACGCGCCATCGCCTGTTCGCCAGCCAGTTTGCCAAAGACCACCAGCTCTGCCAGCGAGTTAGATCCGAGACGATTGGCACCGTGCAGGCCAACTGAAGAACACTCTCCGACCGCAAACAGGCCCTGAATGCGCGTTTCACAATTCTGATCGGTCTCAATACCGCCCATGGTGTAATGCGCGGTAGGACGGACCGGGATCGGATCTTTCACCGGATCGACACCAACATAGGCTTTCGCCAGCTCACAAATAAACGGCAATCGCTCAAGGATCTTCTTCTCGCCTAAATGACGCAGGTCGAGATAAACCACGTCACCGCGCGGGGTAGAGATCGTATTGCCCTTACGCCACTCATGCCAGAATGCCTGCGAGACTTTATCGCGCGGACCGAGCTCCATATATTTGTTTTTCGGCTCACCCAGCGGCGTTTCCGGCCCCATACCGTAATCCTGAAGATAACGATAGCCGTCTTTATTGACCAGAATACCGCCTTCACCACGGCAACCTTCGGTCATTAAGATGCCGGACCCCGGCAGGCCGGTTGGGTGATACTGAACAAATTCCATATCGCGCAGCGGCACGCCATGCGCAAGCGCCATGCCCATACCGTCGCCGGTGACGATCCCACCGTTAGTGTTATAGCGATAAACGCGGCCTGCGCCGCCGGTAGCCATGATCACCGCGTTGGCCCGGATTTGCACCAGCGTGCCTTCCATCATATTCATCGCGACCAGACCGCGCGCCTGGCCGTCATCAACCAGAATATCGAGAACAAAATGCTCATCGAATCGCTGAATTTGCGGAAATTGCAGGGAGGTCTGGAAGAGGGTATGCAGCATGTGAAAGCCGGTTTTATCGGCGGCAAACCAGGTGCGCTCAATTTTCATACCGCCAAAACGGCGCACGTTGATGCTGCCGTCAGGGCGGCGGCTCCACGGGCAGCCCCACTGTTCAAGCTGGGTCATTTCTGTTGGACAATGGTGAACAAAGTAATCAACGACATCCTGCTCGCAGAGCCAGTCGCCACCGGCAACGGTGTCGTGGAAATGATATTCGAAGCTATCATGATCCTGGGTTACCGCAGCCGATCCCCCCTCGGCAGCAACAGTATGGCTACGCATAGGGTAGACTTTTGAGACCAGCGCGATTTTGGCGTCAGGTCTGGCCTGCGCGGCGGCAATAGCAGCGCGTAGTCCCGCGCCACCTGCGCCAACAATGGCAATATCGGCTTGAAAAGTATGCACGACGTTCCTCCAGATTATTGTTATTTCATCGCGCTCACGACGAATGCGATGAAAACGTACCCACTGCTCCTTTATAGGTAACGGATTATACCCGTGGTGAAAGAGGGGAAATTTGACGTGTTCGATTTTTTTGCGGTTCTTTATGATGATTTATCACTATTTCTGATGAATTTAGTGATTCATTCTGCTAGTGAATTATTTATGCCTGCTTTTGGGCAATGTCCTGTACAAAATTTGTCTCCGGATAGAGGAACGAGTAGACTTCGTGCCCTTAGCAAAAAACGGAGACAAAACCATGAGCGAAACGGCAACCTGGCAGCCGAGCGCATCCATTCCTAACCTGTTGAAACGTGCAAAAATTATGACTGAAATCCGTCGTTTTTTTGCCGACCGGGGCGTACTGGAGGTGGAAACGCCGTGCATGAGCCAGGCGACGGTGACAGACATTCACCTGTTCCCGTTTGAAACCCGTTTCGTGGGGCCGGGGCACTCCCAGGGCATGAATTTGTATCTGATGACCAGCCCGGAATACCACATGAAGCGTCTGCTCGCCGCAGGCTGTGGGCCGGTATACCAGCTGTGCCGCAGTTTTCGTAATGAAGAGATGGGGCGTCATCATAATCCCGAGTTCACCATGCTGGAGTGGTATCGTCCTCACTACGATATGTATCGCCTGATGAATGAAGTCGACGATCTCCTGCAGCAGGTGCTTGAGTGTCCGGCAGCCGAAACGCTCTCTTATCAGCAGGCGTTTCAGCGTCATCTGGACATTGACCCGCTGTCTGCGGACAAAACGCAACTTCGTCAGGTGGCGGCGAAGCTCGACCTGAGTAATATTGCCGATACCGAAGAAGACCGCGACACGCTGCTACAGCTCCTGTTTGCGATGGGCGTCGAGCCGCACATTGGTAAAGAGCGCCCGGCGTTCGTTTATCATTTTCCGGCCAGTCAGGCGTCGCTGGCGCAGATCAGTACCGAGGATCATCGTGTGGCAGAGCGCTTTGAGGTCTATTTCAAAGGACTTGAACTGGCGAACGGCTTCCACGAACTGACCGATGCCCGCGAACAGCAGCAGCGTTTTGAACAGGATAACCGCAAACGTGCGGCCCGCGGTTTGCCCCAGCAACCCATTGACCTCAATCTGCTGGAAGCCCTAAAGGCCGGATTACCCGATTGTTCTGGCGTGGCGCTGGGCGTTGATCGTCTGGTCATGCTGGCTTTAGGTGCCGAAAGCCTTGCGGAAGTGCTGGCGTTTAGTGTCGACCGCGCCTGATGCGTTGGCCCTCCTTGATGGAGGGCCAACGTCCTGGTAATAAACTCTTCCAGCCGTTAAAACTGCCATTGCCGCTTTATCGAGGGCGTCTTTCTGGCATGCCCTTTTAAGTCACAATAGTTGTCCGGTCTTTTGCTACCATCCGCCGCTGCTTTACACCCCTATGGATGGTTTTATGAGTCACACAATAAAAAAGATGAGCCTGACCGGGCTTGTCCTGATGATATTTACGTCTGTTTTCGGCTTTGCCAATAGTCCTTCTGCATATCTTTTGATGGGCTACAGCGCCACGCCGTTTTATATTCTCTCCGCCCTGTTCTTCTTTATTCCTTTTGCGCTCATGATGGCGGAAATGGGTTCGGCGTATCGCAAAGAGGAGGGTGGGATCTACTCGTGGATGAACAATAGCGTAGGTCCGCGCTATGCGTTTATTGGTACATTCATGTGGTTTTCATCCTACGTCGTCTGGATGGTCAGTACGGCTGCCAAAGTGTGGGTACCGCTGTCGACGTTTCTTTTTGGCTCCGATAAAACGCAGATAGGGTCCTTCGCCGGCCTGAGTTCGACGCAGGTTGTAGGCATTCTGGCGGTATTCTGGATGCTGGTTGTCACCTCTGTGGCCTCAAAAGGCATTAATAAAATCGCCCGCATCACCGCAGTAGGCGGTATCTCCGTTATGTGCCTTAACCTGGTTCTCCTGCTGGTAAGCATTACGATCCTGTGCTTAAACGGCGGCCATTTTGCGCAAGGGATTAATTTTGTTACCTCACCTAACCCGCATTATCAATCCGGGCTGGCGATGCTCTCTTTTGTGGTGTTTGCTATCTTTGCGTTTGGCGGCATTGAAGCAGTCGGCGGGCTGGTGGATAAAACCGAGAAGCCTGAAAAGAACTTTGCCAAAGGGATCATCTTTGCAGCAATCATTATTTCTGTTGGCTATTCGCTGGCGATATTCTTATGGGGCGTGAGTACCAACTGGCAGCAGGTCCTCAACAACAGCAGCACCAATCTGGGCAATATTACGTATATCCTGATGAACAGCCTCGGCGCAACATTGGGTCAAGCCATGCATTTGTCGCCGGTAAGTGCAGCAATCATGGGGATCTGGTTTGCCCGGATCACCGGTCTGTCGATGTTCCTCGCCTATACCGGCGCATTTTTTACCCTGATTTACTCGCCGTTGAAAGCCATTATTCAGGGCACGCCAAAAGCGCTATGGCCGGCAAAAATGACCCGTCTGAATCAGGGCGGTATGCCAGCCAATGCGATGTGGATGCAATGTACGCTGGTCTGCCTGTTTATCCTGCTGGTGTCTTTCGGCGGCGATACCGCGTCCGCGTTTTATGACAAATTGACGCTGATGGCGAATGTGTCCATGACGCTGCCGTACCTGTTTCTCGCGCTGGCCTTTCCTTTCTTCAAAGCGCGCCAGGGGCTGGATCGCCCGTTTATTATTTTCAAAAATCGTACCAGCACGTTTCTGGCAACCGGCATTGTGGTGCTGATTGTCACTTTCGCCAACATCTTCACGGTCGTTCAGCCTGTGATTGAAGCAGGTGACTGGAGCCGCGCAATGTGGATGCTCGGCGGGCCGATCTTCTTTTCGCTGCTGGCTACGGCGATTTATGAGAACTATCGTTGCAGAATGGCTAAGCAGCCTGAGCGGGCTGTTGGATAAGTGTAAAAGCGTCCGGCAGGGAGACCTGCCGGGCACTACCCCGTTTTATTTGAGCATTTATCGGGGGCTGTCATCGATTCGCGATCCAGATCGTCCGGCCAGCAATACTGATACTCTTCCGGCGTCCAGCTAAACGGTCGGGCAGAGAACATCGGCGTGGCGGGGACGTTGCGGCCCTGCATATACTGACAAATATGGCTCCACTCGGCCCAAATCATACGGATATCGCCGACCACCTGCGTGACCGGAAAGCGGTGTAGCACCTGGCGGGTCCCGGGACTGCAGACGGCGCAGACCAGCTGGCTGCCGAAGGTATAGCGGCCTGGCCAGAAATGGCGCTCGCCATACACATCCTC
>Ga0302347_1003797_pt1 | contig 12863 bp, 9 predicted proteins | sample PhyWR1_FD_202178 | JGI IMG/M metagenome (GOLD analysis project Ga0302347, IMG submission 202178) | Leaf surface microbial communities from wheat plants in UC Gill Tract Community Farm, Albany, California, United States - DLSL W.R1 (v2)... | ecosystem: Host-associated > Plants > Phyllosphere >...
CGCGGCATTTGCTGCTCAATCGACTGCACAGACCCCTATGGTTGTCGCTGCTGGCGAAATGACTAAAGCCAAAGAAGCTACTTCTGACACCTGGATCACTACCAAAGTTAAATCTGATCTGCTGACTGAAAAAGGCATCCCAGGTACTGACATCAAAGTAGAAACCAACAAAGGTGTGGTTTCGCTATCCTCGACTGTAGCGGTAACCGACGCACAGAAAGCTACGGCAGTCGCGATTGCCAAAAAAGTTAAAGGTGTTCAGGCAGTTTCGGCCGATGGCCTGAAAGCTGAGTAAGACATCCCAATTCGTTGAACCGGGGGAAGGCCGGAGTAGGTGATTGAAAGATCGCCTGCTGGCTTTGAATACAGGTTCATGCGACGGCCACACGGATGTGGCCATTACAGCCCTCGGCGCTTGCGTCGGGGGCTGTTCTATTTGGGCGTAGGAATAGGGCGGCAACCCTCCAGAAGTGAGCTTGCCAATGCGGTGTCAAGCCTTGCACAAAGGCACCACAGAGCGCACTCCTGCAGGAGCGCGCTTGCTCGCGATCCGGCCCATGGGGTAGCGCGAGCAAGCCAGAAGAGGGCTTTACTCGCTGTCCAGATGCAGCGGCGTAATTATCCGGCCATCGCTCTCTGCCTGACCCAGCGTGGCATCAATGAAGTACACGCGGTCATCCGCCAGCTGACCTTTATCCACCAGGTAGTCCTTGATCGCGCTAGCGCGGTCTTGCCCAAGCTGACGGAGCAGAACTTCACTTTTGCTCCAGAAGTCGATCAGCGCGGCACTCATTTTGGCTGCACGTTCATCGCGACTCAGGTCAGCCCACTCGGCAGGCGGTTGCTGTTTCAGGCGTGCCCGGTAAATCCCCTCCAGTAATGGACCTTTTTCATCATCCGGGACTTTGAGCAGCGAAGCCTGGGCCGGCACCTTTTCACCGCGGCGCTGGAGAATCTTGTAATAGGTGTATTGGTATTCGCGTTCAAGACGATCCCTGGCGATGTGCGGCCCGTCACTGCTTTGCGCAGCCGTGCCTTCAATCTCCAGACGCAAGGCCGGGCGTTGTTTCAGCGCCTGGGCAAGGGTGTCCAGCGCTTTCTGCGCCTCAGGGCTCAGCTCGCTTGATCCTGGCGCGAATGACACCGTGCCCAGGTCTTCGGCGCCACCGCCATTGATCAGCCCGCCAATGAACTTGAAAGGGGCTTGAGCTGCCCGCACCACAAGGTTGCGCAAGGTTTGCCAGACGATCGGCATTACGCTGAATTGCGGATTGTTCAGATCCCCCGTTACCGGTAGCTCGATGGAGATTTTGCCGTCGGAATCCTTGAGCAGGGCAATCGCCAGCTTCAGTGGCAAGTTCACCGCATCCGGGCTGTCGACTTTCTCCCCCAGTTGCAATTGCTCGATCACAACCTTGTTTTCAGCCTTGAGCTGGCCTTTGGTGATCAGGTAATGCAGATCAAGATTCAGGCGGCCCTTGCGGATCCGGTAACCGGCAAACTTGCCGGAGTAGGGCGTCAGCGTGGTCAGTTCGACGCGCTTGAAGCTGGCAGCAATATCCAGGCTGGCCATCGGATCAAAAGGGTTGACCTCCCCTTTGATCGTAACCGGTGCATAGCGGTCCACCTTGCCCGAGATATTGACGTTGGCAGGTTTGGCAGAACGGCTATTGATGGTGCCGATCTGACCGTTGAGTTGTTGAATGGCCGTGGCGAAATTGGGGGTCAGACTGAAGTCGGCGAAGTTGGCCGAACCATCATTGATCGCGATACCACCGACATAAATCCCCAGTGGTTTTTCCTTTGTCGCTGCGGGTTTGGCAGCGTCTTTGGTAGCAGTGCCGGCCGGTTGCGGGATCAACAGGTCGTCCACGTTAGTGGTGCGGTCATCGTTGATCATGAAGCGTACATAGGGCTGTGTCAGGTTGACCTTGCTGATCCAGAGGCTGTCGCCATGCTGATACTTGAGGTCTTCGAGCACCAGCCGCTGCCATTTGAGGAAGTCGCGATTTTTCAGGGTGTCCAGGGTATGCAGTTGATCGACCTGCGCGCGTCCCTCGACGGTGAAGGCCAATGGTTCGGTGCTTTTGAGATTGACCGCCAGATCGCTGCCGAGCATCCCGCTGCGCAGTTCAAGACGAATGAACGGGTCGATGTAGGCCTGCGCCACACGCAGATCGATGTCTTTGGTCGTGACCTTGAGCTTTGCACTGACCGGGCTCAAGTTGACATCGCCGACGGCCGTTAGCACGCCTTGTTTACCAACGCCGGTATCGAGTTTGAGCGTAAACGGTGACTGGTTAAGGCTGTCGAAATTTTTCAGGTCCAGATTCAGGGGGCCGATATCCAGTGCCACCGGCGTTGCTGGCTCCTTGTCGGCCAGATGCACACGATAGTCGCGCAGCTCGACATCCTTGAGCAGTACCTGCCATGGCTTGCTCGGCGCAACCGGGCCTGGCTTGGGCGCTTCAACCGTCACAGGGTCGTTGGCTTTTGGAGTGGTCTTTGCGGGCTGGCTGGCAAACAGTTTTTGCCAGTCAAGCTGGCCATCTTTCTCGCGAGCGGCCCAGGTTTCGAGGTTCTTGCTCTGAATCTTGCCGACCACCACTTTCTGTTTCGCCAGATCCACTGTGGTGTCGCTCACATCAATACGCTCCAGACGCGCCAGCGGGCGGCCGTCCGGTGCATTGATCCTGAACGGAGCAATACTGGCCGAGGCATTGCTCAAGACCATTTGTGTGTCTTTGGCCAGGTTCAGCGTGTAGTCAGTGCTGAAATTCAGAATGCCGTCTTCGAGAACCAGCGGCACTGAATCACGCACATAGGGCCACCAGGCTTTCATTTTCGCATCGGTGACTTTCAGTTTGCCCTCGGAGCTGATCGGCACCAGGCTCAGCTTGCCGCTCCAGTCGATTCTGCCGCCCTCGGGGCCGGCAGCCACCAGCGTCATGTCGGCGTTGTCATCGGGCAGGGTGCTGAGGTTTTTCAACTCAAAGTTCATTGAGTCGTAGAGAAATTCGATGGGTTCGCTGGGGCGCATATCGACGAAGTGCAGATAGCCGTCCGCCAGCTTGATGCTGTCGATGCGCAGCGGGAAGGGTTTGCTTTCGGGGTCGGCAGGTTTTGCCTCGCTGGCAGGCAACTTGAACAGCTTGGTCAGATTGAGGGTGCCATCTTTGTTGAACAGCAACTCGGTCTTGGGTTTATCCAGCTGCACGTCTGTCAGGTGCAGGGCTTTGGTCCACAAGCTGTCTGTTTGCAGGTTGACGTAGAGGCGGTCGAATCCGACTTGCTCCTTGCCCGGTTCGCCGACTTTAAACCCCCACAAGGTCAGTTCCAGGCTAAACGGATTGAACTCCAGCCGGTCGAGTCTGGCCGGTGCTGTGGCGTAATTGGCCAGTTGCTGGTTGATGATACGCAGGCCGATGCCGGGCAATATCAAAAAGCCCAGCACGCTGTAGAGTGCGATCGCTATCAGCACGGCGCCAATGGCGCGGATCAATCCTTTGGTCATGTGAGGCTTCGTCTATTGGTGGCCAAGGTGCCTTGGAGTATGGCACGCGTTTCTGGTTCCGAGACGAACGCCTTATTTTGAGCGGGGCTGGCTTTTATTGACCGTGATCAGAACTGCAGAATCAGAGTCTTCAGGGGGGGCTGCTGATCCAGTGACGGGAAGTCGCTGGCCGGGCTCAGCACTTGCCAGTCACGTACCGGGCGACCTGCTTTTTCAGCACAGCGCAAAACCTGTTCGCGCCAGTCGTCCATGCTGACTTTTGCCAGATTGTTGCAGCAAATCAGCACGCCATCTGGAGCCGTGGCCAGTACGGCGGGTTTAAGCAGACTCTGATAGTCACGCAACAGGTCGACAGTGCCAAAAGCGCTCTTGGCCCAGGCTGGCGGATCGAGGAGCACCAGGTCGTACTCACGCTGATCAAGGCGCGGGTAGGATGGCAACTTGTGACGACGCTGCACAATCGGCAACCCGGCCAGCTGGCGGATAGCTGCAAAGTAGTCGGACTGTACGAACTTCATCTTTTTCAGTTCGGGGTTCAGCAAGCCATTTTCACGACCTACTGCCAGGTTGCCTTCGGCAAAGTCCAGATTGCAGACTTCACTGGCACCACCCGCTGCAGCGCTCAGGCCCACGCCACAGGTATAGGCGAAGAGATTGAGCACGCTTTTGCCGGCGCTATGCTGTTTGACCCAGCCCCGGGCGTTACGCAGGTCGAGAAACAACAACGGGTCCTGGCCGGCATGGCGCCCACGTACCCGGTATTTCAGTCCCCATTCGTGGCCGACCAGATCTTCAAGGGCGGCATCTTCGGCGCGGTACACGGTGTCTTCGCGATCAATACGCGAGTTGCCCTGGGAGCGGTCGTTGTAAACCAGCAGCAACTCCAGACCCAGATGGCGATTGATTGCCTCATGCAACTGCAGCAAATCATCGCGCTCAAGACGCTGGTGGAAACTTTGCACCAGCAACTGCGGGCCGTAGCGGTCGATAGTCAAGCCGCCGGCGCCTTCCTGACTGCCGTGGAACAGGCGATAGCAATCAGTACCCTGAGCTTTTAGCTCGGCCAGTAAGTCCTGACGATTATCGAGGGCGGCGCGCAGCGCCTGATTCAAGGAAGACATGCGGTGCGCCTTGGGTGATAGATAAGGCGCGGCAGTTTAACAGAACGGTCTTTTGTAGTCGCTGCCGCAGGCTATTAAGGGTTGCGCTGCAACCCGTCGCTAAAGCCTCGCAGCCTTCGGCAGCGACTACACAGGCTGTTGGTTATTCGCGTTCGATTGCAAGGGCTACACCCTGGCCGCCACCGATGCACAAGGTGGCGAGACCTTTTTTGGCGTCACGCTTGAGCATTTCGTGAAGCAGGGTGACCAGGATCCGGCAACCCGACGCACCAATCGGGTGGCCGATAGCAATCGCCCCGCCGTTGACGTTGACCTTGCTGGCATCCCAGTTCAGCTCTTTGCCGACCGACAGGGCCTGTGCGGCGAAAGCTTCATTGGCCTCAATCAGATCAAGCTGGTCAAGGTTCCAGCCGGCTTTGCTCAGGCAGCGTTGAGTGGCGCTGACCGGGCCGATCCCCATGATTGCCGGGTCAACGCCCGCGTTGGCGTAGGCGGCGATCCTGGCCAGCACCGGCAAGCCCAGGGCTTTGGCTTTGGTTGCGCTCATCAACAACACTGCCGCAGCGCCGTCATTGAGGGAGGAGGCGTTACCGGCCGTGACCGAACCGTCTTTCTTGAAGGCCGGTTTAAGCTTGGCCAGCGTCTGGGCAGTAGTGCCGGCGCGCGGCTGCTCATCGTTGGCGAATGCAATCGGATCACCCTTGCGCTGCGGGATCAGTATCGGTGTGATTTCATCCACAAAGCGCCCGGTTTCGATGGCTTCGATGGCTTTTTGCTGAGAGTGTGCAGCGAAAGCATCTTGCTCTTCACGGCTGATGCCGTACTTGTCCACAAGGTTCTCGGCCGTGATGCCCATGTGGTAATCGTTGAACGCGTCCCACAGGCCGTCAGTGATCATGGTGTCGATGATCTGGCTGTGGCCCATGCGCAGGCCGGTACGTGCACCGGGCATGATGTAGTTGGACAGGCTCATGTTCTCCTGGCCGCCTGCAATGATCACCTCGGCATCGCCACAGCGGATGGCCTGGGCTGCCAGGTGCAAAGCCTTGAGGCCCGAGCCGCAGACCTTGTTGAGGGTCATCGCCGGTACGGCAAATGGCAGCCCGGCCTTGATCGCAGCCTGACGTGCGGGGTTTTGCCCGGCGCCGGCGGTCAGTACCTGGCCCATGATCACTTCGTCGACCTGGGCGCCGTCCAGGCCGGTTTTTTCCAGCAGTTGGCGAATCACTGCAGCGCCCAGATCAACAGCGGGTACGTGGGCCAGCGAGCCCTGGAAACTGCCGACGGCAGTGCGGGTGGCGGCAACGATTACGACGTCTTGCATTGCGAAAGTCCTCATTATTATTTGAATGTCAGGCCTGGAGTCAGGCAGGTTTAGCTATTGCTGGCAAGCCAGGGACAGGATCAGCACCGTATTCAACCCAGCCCCATGCGGCGCCGGGCCCTCTGGACCGAGCCATTACGCACGGCCCAGCGCAGAAGCGGCGCTGTGCTGTTAACGCCTGCGCGTACCAGCTTTTTAGTCAGGGGGCGTTGATAGAGTCCCAATTGAGCGCTGGCCCAATCCGGCAGCAATTCTATCCCTGCTTGCATCATCAGCGCGCCAAAGGGTTTGGCGAGCACGCTGGGCGCCGGCGCGTTGAGCAACAGGCGCATAACCTCGTGACTGCGTTCATCACACAGTAGCTGTGGACGTATACGTTGCAGATATTCGGCGATTTGCTGGCGGGAACGCGGTACGTTGGTTGCGCCCAGACGCTCGGCAACCAAGGCGATTTCGTCGTAGTACCGGTCTTGATCTGCACCGGATAACTGCGGATTGCGATAACGAAGATGGGCCGCAAGGAAGTTGCTGACTTCTGCCACATGCACCCAGGTCAGTAACTCGGGATCGTTGGCGGCATAGGCTCTGCCGTCGAGCCCGGTTCCCACCACCTGCAGGTGAATGGTGCGAACTTTGTCGATCAGCCAGTTGGCGTCTTTGGTGGAGCCGAACGTCGTGCCGGAAATAAATTGCCCGGTACGCCGCAGTCGCCCCAGCATGTCTTGCCGAAAATTGGAGTGATCCCACACCCCGGCCAGTGCCAGAGGGTGCAAGGCCTGGAGCATCAAGGCGCTGATGCCGCCAATCAGCATGCTGGTGAAATCACCGTGTACCTGCCAGCTGATGGACGTGGGGCCAAACAGGCCGGGATCGCCTTTGGGGTTTTCGAGGTCGAGCTGGCCAAGCGAGAGCCCGGTCAGACTCATGATTTGGCGTTCGATGGGGCGACGGATAAATTCCATGGTGCCTCGATGGTGCCAGGGGCTGATGACGTCTCAGTCAGAGCGAAACGTCAACAGTCCCTGGCCAGTCCGGGAGACTGGCTATCAATCAACCGCGGTGACGACCGCGGAAGTAGTTGATCAGACCTTGGGTCGATGCATCGTCGGCAGGCTCTTCGAGGCTGCCGGTCAGGCGGTTGTAGACACCTTTGCCGAGCTCTTTGCCCAATTCCACGCCCCACTGGTCAAAGGCGTTGATGCCCCAGATCACGCTCTGAACGAAGACTTTGTGCTCGTACAGCGCAACCAGTGCGCCCAGACGACGGGGGCTGATGCGTTCAACCACAATGGTATTGCTCGGACGGTTGCCCGGAATCACCTTGTGCGGTGCGAGTTTTTGCACCTCTTCTTCGGACAGGCCTTTGTCGCGCAATTCGGCTTCGGCTTCTTCGCGGGTTTTACCCAGCATCAGTGCCTGGCTTTGCGACAAGCAGTTTGCATACAGCCACTGATGGTGATCGGAAACCGGGTTGAAGCTGACGATCGGTACGATGAAGTCGGCCGGAATCAGCTGGGTGCCCTGATGGAGCAGCTGGTGGTAGGCGTGCTGACCGTTGCAGCCCACGCCGCCCCAGATTACCGGGCCGGTGTCAGTCGACACGGGAGTGCCGTCCTGGCGCACGCTCTTGCCGTTGGATTCCATATCCAGTTGCTGCAAGTGCTTGGTGATGTTTCGCAGGTAGTGGTCATACGGCAGGATCGCGTGACTTTGCGCACCCCAGAAATTGCCGTACCAGACACCGAGCGCAGCCATCAACACAGGCATGTTTTGCTCGAACGGCGCGTTCTGGAAGTGCTGGTCCATGCTGTAGGCACCGGACAGCAGCTCTTTGAAGTTGGACATGCCGATGGCCAGGGCAATGGGTAAACCAATGGCCGACCACAGCGAGTAACGACCGCCAACCCAGTCCCACATCGGGAAGATGTTCTCTTCACGAATACCAAATGCTACCGCTGCCGCATTGTTGCTAGACACAGCGATAAAGTGGCGGTGCAACTCGGCTTCCGAGCCGCCCTGCGCCAGGTACCAGGCACGGGCAGCCTGGGCGTTTTTCAAGGTTTCGAGGGTGTTGAAGGATTTCGACGAGACGATGAACAGCGTGGTTTCTGCACGCAGTTTTGCAGTCAGCTCATGGAACTCGCTGCCGTCGATATTCGCCAGATAGTGGCAGCGAACGCCTTTTTGGGCGTAGGACAGCAGCGCTTCGGACACCAGTTCAGGGCCGAGGAACGAACCGCCAATGCCAATGTTCACCACATCAGTAATCGGCTTTTCGGTGTAACCGCGCCACAGGCCATCGTGAATCCGCCCGACCAGTTCGGTCATCTGGTTCAGGACTTTATGCACCTGGGGAATGATGTTTACGCCGTTTACCGACAATTTGTCGGCCACTGGACGGCGCAATGCGGTGTGCAGGGCAGGCCGGTTTTCGGAGGCGTTGACGATTTCGCCTTCAAACAGAGACTTGATCGCGCCTTTGAGGTCGACCTCGTTGGCCAGATTCACCAGCAAGTTGCGGGTTTCATCAGTGATCAGGTTTTTCGAATAATCCAGAAACAAACCGCAGCTGCTGAGGGTGAAATCCTCAAAGCGCTTTGGGTTGCTATTGAATGCATCGCGCATGCTGAAATGCTGCATGTCGGCACGGTGGAGTTTCAACGCTTGCCAAGCGGGCAGAGCGGTAACGTCGTGAGGGGTGCGGTAGTACGCCATCGCTGCGAATATCCTTTTTGCTTGAACTGCCTTTTGGACACTGAGAACACCGATACCTTGGTTAATGTCGAGGTGCTCGGTCAGTCTGTTTCTGCATCTATGTCAGAAGTCGGGCGATAACAGTAAACCTAGCGCCAGCTTCTGTCTCGATTTTGTCTGACAACGGGCGGGGACTTTTGTCACCGCCACGTCACGCAAGGTGAAACGTTTCAGTTTTTGCTGTGAAATGCCCTGCAGACGGCGCAGTTAATGCCCGCCGTCGAGGTTCAGGTGGACGTTGTCGATCAGACGCGTGGTGCCCAAAAATGCAGCTACCAAAACCACCAGGTCGCGGTCAGTGGCCTGAGCCGGGAGCAATGTTTGTCCGTGACGGATCTCCAGATAGTCCGTACGAAAGCCCGCCGCTTCGATCTGTGCGCGATGATGGGCTGTCAGCTCGGCGAAGTCGCGTTCGCCGGCATTGATGGCTTTGCTCATCTCTTTCAGGTGGCGATACAGCTCTGGGGCGATTGCGCGCTGCTCTTGGCTCAGATAGCCGTTGCGTGAAGACAGCGCCAGGCCGTCGTCGGCCCGGACAGTCGGCTCGCCAATGATCTGGACCGGCATGTTCAGGTCATTAACCATGGCGCGAATAACCGCCAGCTGCTGGTAGTCCTTTTGCCCGAAGATAGCCAGGTCGGGCTGAACCATGTTGAACAGCTTGCTGACGACGGTCGTGACACCGTCGAAATGCCCCGGGCGGCGGCTGCCGCACAGTTCATTGCTGAGCTGTGCCGCGGTGACGCGGGTCAGACCTGCCATGCCGTGGGGGTACATTTCTTCAACCGTTGGGGCAAACAACAAGTGGCAGCCCGCCTGCAGAAGTTTTTCCTGGTCGGCAGCAAGAGTGCGCGGGTAGGTGTCCAGGTCTTCGTTGGCGCCAAATTGCAGCGGGTTGACGAAAATGCTCGCTACTACAAAGTCGGCCTGCTGCGCAGCGGTGGTGACTAATGCCGCATGGCCGCTATGCAGGTTGCCCATGGTTGGGACCAGGCCGATTTGCTTGCCTTCGCGGCGTGCCCGGGCAACAGCCGCGCGCAATTCGCGAACAGTTTTTACAGTGTTCATGCAGAAAATCCGTGTTCGGTGCCAGGGAAGCTGACGGCTTTGACTTGGGTCACGTAAGCGCCAAGCGCTGACTGGATATCGGGCTGGCCGGTCATGAAGTTTTTTACAAACTTGGGCACGCGTCCGGTCAGGGACAGGCCAAGCATGTCGTGCAGAACCAGAACCTGGCCGTCAGTATCACTGCCTGCACCAATACCGATTACCGGGATTTTTACCGCGAGGGTGATTTCTTTTGCCAGCTCGCTGGGGACGCATTCGAGCAGCAGCATGGCTGCGCCTGCCTGTTCCAGGGCAATGGCATCGGCACGCATTTGACGCGCCTGGTTTTCGTTGCGGCCCTGGACTTTGTAGCCGCCCAATACGTTCACGGTTTGAGGGGTCAGGCCCATGTGTGCGCACACCGGAATGCCGCGTTCGGTCATTACCCGAATCGATTCGGCAAGCCATACGGCGCCTTCTACCTTGACCATGTGTGCGCCAGCCTTGAGCAACTGGGCGCTGTTGTTCAGGGTTTGCTCCAGGGTCGCGTTAGCCATGAAAGGCATGTCCGCAAGTATCAGCGCGTCCTGATTGCCCCGTTTGACGCAAGCAACGTGGTAGGCCATTTCGCTGGTAGTGACTGGCAGAGTGCTGTCATGCCCTTGTAGAACCATGCCCAGGGAATCGCCCACCAGTAACACTTCAACACCTGCCTGATTGCAGGCATGGGCGAAGGTGGCGTCATAGCACGTCAGCATGGTGATTTTCTCACCTTTTTGCTTAAGGCTTTGCAGGGTGGTCAGGGTGATAGCTGGCATGAAAAGGATCCTCGTCAGGCAGTGTGATAACCACTGCGAGTAACGCGTGTGATTCATCATTATGGGCAGGTACACCTTTATCGAAGGTGCTTGATAAGCCTGCTTTTCACATTGCGCCGCCCAGTGGAGGACAGCGGGATGCCTATAGTCGTGACGAGGACACTGGAAGTCAATTCCGGGTGTTACTGCTGGAGTGTTACCGCTGCAATTGATTCGTTTCAGTTGCCGGGCAAAGGCGCTCCAGACCGACAAAAGGGCAGTCGGCCAACAGTTGGGCGAGGGTACGGCCATCAGCGAGGGTGAGCGTGGCTGGCGCCAGTTCAGCCAGGGGGTAGAGCACGAAAGGCCGGGCCTGCATATGGTAGTGCGGGACTTTCAGGCGGGGGAGGTCGATCAGGCGATCGCCGAACAGCAGGATATCCAGGTCCAGTGTGCGCGGCCCCCAGCGTTCGTGACGTTCGCGGCCTTGATCGATCTCGATGGCTTGTAGCGCATCCAGCAGATCCAGAGGTGCCATTGCAGAGTCGATTGCTGCTACCGCATTGGTATAACGCGGCTGGCCAGGTAACAACGAGTCGCTTTGATAGAACGCCGAAACCCCTACGAACCGGGAGTCAGGCAATTGCGCCAGCGCCTGTACAGCGTTGCGCAATTGCTCAGCCGGGTCAGCCAGATTGCTGCCCATTCCGATATAGATACGTTCCATTGCTTACTCTTCCGCTGCGCCTGTGCGTTTACGCTTGGTTGCGCTGGTGCGACGGCGTTTGCGCGGTGCCGGGCCGGCACTGTCATCCTTGGCATTGCTCAGGTCGCGGATCATGTCGCGACGGCCACTGTCATTGGCGTCCTGATACTCGGTCCACCACTGGCCCAGACCATGGGTCTCTTCGCCCGCGCTTTCACGCAAGAGCAAGAAGTCATAGCCGGCACGGAAGCGTGGATTGTCGAGCAACATGTCAGCACGTTTACCGCTGCGACGCGGCAGACGTTCCTGCATGTCCCAGATCTCGCGAATCGGCATGGTGAAACGCTTGGGGATGGCGATGCGCTGGCATTGTTCGGCGATCAGTTCGTGCGCGGCTTCCTGCATGGCAGGGATGGGCGGCATGCCACGGTCCTGCAAATACTCCACACGAGCCGGCAGAGCAGGCCAGAGCAACGCGGCAAACAGGAATGCCGGGGTGACCGGCTTGCCTTGCTTGATGCGCAGGTCAGTGTTGCGCAAGGCTTCGCTGATCAGGGTGTGGGTATAAGTAGGGTTGTGCTCCAGTGCCTCGGCGCTGGCCGGGAACAAAGGATCGAACAATTGGAGGTCGACCAGCATTTCGAAGGTGTCTGAAGCGTTCCCCGAGAGGAACAGCTTGAGGACTTCTTCGAACAAGCGCGCTGACGGGATTTCGCGCAGCATCGGCGCCAGTTTGCGAATGGGCTCTGCGGTATGTTTTTCAATACCAAAGTTGAGCTTGGCGGCAAACCGTACGGCTCGCAGCATGCGCACCGGGTCTTCCTGGTAACGCTGTTGCGGGTCGCCAATCAGGCGCAGCAAGCGATTGCGAATATCGTGTACGCCGTTGGCGTAGTCGAGGATGCGCTCGCTGACCGGGTCGTAGTACAGGGCATTGATCGTGAAGTCACGACGCTGGGCGTCTTCTTCAAGGGTGCCATACACGTTGTCGCGCAAAATGCGCCCGCTTTCATTACGCGAGGACTGGTTGCTGTCTTCCTCTTCGTCGTTTTGCGGGTGATTGGCGCGGAAGGTGGCGACCTCGATGATTTCGCGACCGAAGTGGATATGTACCAATTTAAAGCGACGACCGATGATTCGCGCATTGCGAAATTCGGCCCGCACTTGCTCGGGCGTAGCGCTGGTGGCGACGTCGAAGTCTTTTGGTGTGATGTTGAGCAGCATGTCGCGTACGCAACCGCCGACCAGATAGGCCTGATAACCGGCGTTCTGCAGGCGTTCGACGATATTGACCGCGTACCGGCTGAACTGGGCACGTTGCAGCGAATGTTGGCTGCTATTGAGCACTTCAGGGGTGCTGCGCAGTTGTTGCGTGCGACGCTTGGGAGAACGGAGTGACTGGAACAGCTTCTTCAGCATGGGATGCACTGTTTGAAGGAATGTTCGGCCAAAACGAAGAATGACCGCATGATGGGCGGGGATTCTAGCATTTAGTCAGGGGATGGTGTAGGAAGCTGAGCCGCTCTTGCGTATGAAGCCGCTGACAGTAAGCAAAAATGGCTGCAAGAAGACTGAGATAGAGCTTGCGGGGAAGTTTCGT
>Ga0302347_1003799_pt1 | contig 12857 bp, 12 predicted proteins | sample PhyWR1_FD_202178 | JGI IMG/M metagenome (GOLD analysis project Ga0302347, IMG submission 202178) | Leaf surface microbial communities from wheat plants in UC Gill Tract Community Farm, Albany, California, United States - DLSL W.R1 (v2)... | ecosystem: Host-associated > Plants > Phyllosphere >...
ATTAGGATTTGCGGTTGCTTTTTTGATTAAGAAATTCTTTTTCAAATCAAAAAAGAAAAAAGACTGCGGTGACGGAAATTGTGGTTGTAGCTAGTCTTTTAGGGACAACGTTGCAAAGGCACAGAGGTTACAAAGATTAAAAAAAGCCTTATAAAATAACGTTGTTATTTTATAAGGCTTTTTTTGTAGCAGACTTTGATATTTACTTTATTCCCTCCCACTCTGCATAAAACTGTGCTAGGAACATTTCCATAAAATGATGTCTTTCTGCGGCGATTTGTTTTCCTTTTTCGGTATTCATTTTATCTTTTAAGAGTAAAAGTTTTTCGTAAAAATGGTTTATCGTTGGTGCATTATTCTTTTTATATTCCTCTTTAGTCATATTGGTTACGGGCGCAATTTCAGGATTATGCAAAGCTCTGTTTTTAAATCCTCCGTAATTAAATGCTCTTGCAACTCCAATGGCTCCAATCGCATCTAATCGATCAGCATCCTGAACTACATCTAATTCTACCGAAGAAAACTTTCTTTCAAAATTTCCGCCTTTATAAGAGATGTTTTCGATGATGTTTACAACGTGCTGAATAATGTCTTCAGATACAGATTGAGATTCTAAAAACAAACGCGCCGTTTTTGGGCCAATGGTTTCATCTCCGTTATGAAATTTACTATCGGCAATATCATGAAGTAAAGCTCCTAATTCAACAACTGTAATATCACAATCTGTATCTTTTGCAATCAAAAGTGCATTTTTATATACACGTTCAATATGAAACCAATCGTGTCCGCCTTCGGCATCGTTCAATTTCTCTTTTACAAATGTGATTGTCTTATTTATTAAGTGCGTATTATTCATATATTTTAATGCTAAACAGTTAATTTCAATTTAAACAATATTGAGGATTCTTAAACGATTTCTAAGAATCTAATCTTTTTAAATCATAAAATTCCAAGAACCAAAATATTAAAAAAATGTTGATTGTCAAAGATTTAAAAACCTCAACAATCAACATTAATATGTTGCGGTTTTAAAATCGCAACAAAGTTGCGGTTTTAAAATACATTCAAAAATTAAGATTTTTACAATCTCGCCGGTTCAACCCATTTGAAGATATGTGATTCTTGCGGAATAACAATTCTCTCAGAAATCTTCGCCATACGAGCTGGTAATTTCATTAAATAATCACGTGCTTTTTCAGCTTCATCTGTCAAATTACCAATTTTATCAATCTCCCATTTATTGATTAATTTCTGCATGATTTCAACATAATCTGTAGCAGTATAAACTCCAATACGTTGAGCAGAATCAGAAAATTGTTCAAAAGCTGTACTTATCTTTTGACCAGATTCTCTAAGAAAGTGAGCGGGCATAACGATTTTTTGTTTCATCATGTATTGAAATGCCAACATCATTTCACTAGGATCAACCTGAAAAATTCTGGTTACAAATTCGCTGTATGCATGATGATGACGCATTTCATCACCTGCAATCATTTTACACATTTTCGACAGCTTGTTATCACCAAATTTCTTTGCTATTTGCGACACTCTATTGTGCGAAACATAAGTTGCTAATTCCTGAAAACTGGTATATACAAAGTTTTTGTACGGATCAGATCCAGTTCCAATATCAAAACCGTCGTTGATCAAATGCTGTGTCGTCATTTCGATTTCACGCATATTTACACGACCTGACAAATACAAGTATTTATTTAAAAGATCTCCGTGGCGGTTTTCTTCTCCGGTCCATTGACGGATCCATTTAGACCAACCGTTCCCACCATTTTCTACCTGGTTTACACCTTCTACATCCATCAACCATGATTCGTATGTAGGCAAAGCTTCTTCGGTAATGGTATCACCAACAAGCGTAACCCAGAAATCATATGGCAATTCTTTAGCAATCTCGCGCAGTTCTTTTACCTCTTCGAAGAAATTTTCTCCTTCAGAATTTGGCAAAAAATCCGACGGTTGCCAAATTTTCTCCACTGGAATTAAATACTGTTCAACGAAGCTGTCAACGTTTTTTTCCAAAAACTGCATCACTTCTAATCTAATGTTTTTTATAGACATTACTTATTTTAGATTTGGGTTTTATGTTTTAGCTCGGACTAAAACTTAAACCTATTTATACTCGTTTACTCCTTCTTTTACTGCTTTTTCAGTAATTTCCATCAATTCTTCAAATTTATAATCCTTTACTGCCATTGCTGGATGTACAGTAAACGAAAGGCGGTTTCCTAAACCAACCGGAAACATTCCGTAACGGACCATTTTCCATGAATTATTGATACTTACTGGTACAACATACGCCGAAGGTGCGTATTTGCATAAGATTTTTAAACCGCTTTGTGCAAACTCTTTTGGTTTTCCGGTTTTACTGCGTGTTCCTTCAGGAAAAATTACGGCAGCTCTGGTATTCTTTTCTATATATTCAGACAAGCCTTTGATTACTGGAATCGCTTGTTTAGGGTCTTTACGGTCAATAAGCACTGATCCTCCGTACTTCAAATTAAAAGAAACACTTGGAATCCCGCTACCTAACTCTTTCTTACTTACAAATTTACAATGAAAACGTCTAAAGTACCAAATCATTGCCACGATATCGTACATACTTTGATGATTGGCCACAAAAATAACCGGAACTCCGGTTGGAATCGTATCTACGCCGGTAACTTTATATGTAGTTCCAACAAGATTGGTACATCTTAAAAGGAAGAAATTCAGGTAATCGACACTTTTCTTGTGTGCCTGATAGCCAAAAACATTAAGGCAAATCCATTGTATTGGGTGAAATACCACCAAACACAATCCAAAACATAAATAATAAATTACAGAAATTGGATATGAAATTATCTTTTGCATGCTCGAAAAATTTAAGGCCAAAAGTAGTAAATATATTTTTAGCCTTATAAAAATTGAAAACAATAACCGATTTTATGGTTTAATTGTACCTTTGTCTCAAAATTTGCAAATTTTTTCTGAATTAAATGAGCTTTACATACCCTAAAACTGAGCGCTTAAAGAGCAAAACCACAATTGGATTACTGTTTTCTGAAGGAAAATCGGTTTCAAAATATCCGCTTCGTTTGGTTTTCCGTCAGGCGGAAGCAAATTCAGATCAAAAAATTCAAATGGGCGTTTCGGTTTCTAAGAAATACTTTAAAAAAGCCGTTGACCGAAATTACTTCAAAAGAGTGCTGAGAGAAACCTACAGACTCAACAAACACTTGCTTTGGGACAATCTGGAAGAATCTTATTCTATCATGTTTTTCTATCAAAGTAAAGACCGATTATCTTACGAAGAAATCAATACCAAAACCATTCAGTTGTTTGAGAAGTTTTTACAGCAAATCAACAAAACGCCTGATTCTGAAAAGAAAACAGAATTGTAAATTCTAAAAAAAGACTTTATTAATCAAATTAGACAAAAAAATCGTAGTTTTAAATCTAAATTGAAATTCTATGCGTCCCCTTTTCTTTTTATCAGTATTTTTTTTGATTCTTTCTGGTTGTAATCAGGCTGAAAGCTATAGCAAAGACATGGCTATAAGTACTGTGAAATTACCGCCTAAATCTGATTCTAAAGATTCAACCATTCCGTCAGAAGTAGGATTTGAAATTCCACAAAAAATCATTAAGCAGGCATCACTTCGTTTTGAAACGAATGATTTGGAAAGTTCTTTTAACCAAATCAAAAATGCCGTTGCCGCCAATAAAGGAAAAATTATAAATGATTCTGAAGGAAAAGATTATGGAAGCTCTTATAGAAATCTTGTTGTAAAAGTTCCGAGTCAGAATTTTGATTCTTTTCTAAGTTCTGTATCAAAAGGTGTTTCTTATTTTGAACGCAAAGATATTTCTGCTGAGGATGTTACAGAACAGTTTATTGATTTAACTTCAAGATTAAAAACAAAAAAGAAACTGGAAGAACGCTATCTTCAAATTCTTCAAAAGGCGACCAAAGTAAGTGAGATTTTAGAAATTGAAAAACAAATCTCAGTTATTCGAGAAGAAATTGAAGCCAAAGAAGGTCAATTGAAATATTTGGAAAGCCGTGTTTCTGAAAGTACTTTTACAATTGAATTCTACAAAACTATAGCCGAAAAAGAAGGCGTTAAAGTATCTTTTGGTTCTAAAATCTGGACAGCAATAAAATCCGGATTCTTCAGTTTATCAGATACTTTGATTTCCTTAATCAGCGTTTGGCCGTTTATTATTATATTTTGTGTATTAGCCTATTTTATTAGAAAAAGATTAAAAAGAAAAAAACAACAATCATGAATCGTTATTTCAAAAAGAAATTCATTATACCAACTGTTGCGGCAGGATTTTTATTTATTGGAACCAGTTTCAAAGATGACTTTTTTGAAATTGCCAAACAAATAGAGATCTTCACAACTTTATTTAAAGCAGTCAACACCAATTATGTAGACGAAACCAATCCCGGAGATTTGATGGATAAAGCCATTAAAAGCATGTTGGGAAGTCTGGATCCGTATACGGTTTATTTTAACGAACAAGATGTTGTTAATTTCAAAATCAACAATACGGGCGAATATACCGGAATTGGCGCTTTGATTTCCAGAAAAAAAGACCGTTTGATTGTTCGTGAACCTTATAAAAATTATCCGGCAGACAAAGCGGGATTAAAAGCGGGCGACGAAATTATTCAAATTGGTGATGTTTTAATTGCTGATTTTAAAGATGATGCATCTCAATTATTGAAAGGAACAAAAAACACCAAAATCAATATCAAATATCTTCGTCAGGGAAAAACGTTTACCACTGTTTTGGTTTTAGATGAAGTAGATATTAAATCGGTTCCTTTTTATGGAAAGATTGATGATAAAACGGGTTATATCGTTTTGGCTCACTTTAGCAGAAAAGCTTCAAATGAGGTAAAAGAAGCGTTGGAAAAATTAAAAGCCGACGGAGCAACTCAAATTGTTCTTGATTTAAGAGGAAATCCTGGCGGTTTATTGAATGAAGCGGTTGATATCTGTAATTTATTTGTTCCTAAGAATGAAGTAATCGTTACTACAAAATCAAGAATCGAAAAACATAATAATACTTATAAAACCAATAAAGAGCCAATTGATACTCAAATTCCGTTAGCGATTTTGGTTAATGGACGAAGTGCTTCGGCCTCTGAAATTGTTTCTGGAGCTTTGCAGGATTTAGATCGCGCCGTGGTTTTAGGAAGCCGTAGTTTTGGTAAAGGTTTGGTTCAGCGTTCTGTTGATTTGACTTACGGAACCCAATTGAAAGTTACGATTTCCCGTTATTACACGCCTTCCGGACGTTGTATTCAGGCATTGGATTATGCGCATAAAGACAAAAACGGAGTTGCTCAAAAAACCGATGCTAAAAACTTTAATGCTTTTAAAACCAGAAAAGGTAGAACGGTTTATGATGGAGGTGGTGTTTTGCCGGACATTGAATTGGCAGAAGCTAAAATGAGCCCGATTACAACTGCCCTTTTAAAAAATGACGGAATCTTCGATTATGCTACAACTTATTACTATAAAAACTCAAATCTTGGAGATAAAATTCCGATAGTTTCAGATGCCGATTATGTAGCTTTTAAACAATATTTGAAAGCAAACAAAATCAGTTTTGATACGGAAACCGAAGTGGCTTTGAAAAACACTTTGGCTGCAGCCAAAAATGAAAAGATTGATGAAACTATTGCTCCGGAATATCAACAATTATTAGCTGCCCTTGAAAGAAGCGAAACCACTTTACTGGACAAAAACCAGAAAGAAATTCGAAATTTAATTCAGGAAGAGCTTATAAAAAGATACCAATATCAGGAAGGTTTGTATCAATTTTATATTAAAAATAATTCAGAAATTAAGAAAGCGGTTAGCGTTTTAAACAATCAAACGGAATATAAAACGATTCTTAAAATGTAAATAATTTTTAGTCGTTAAGGCAAAGGCATAGATTTTTATTTAAAGTAACGCTATAACGAATATAGGTATTCGATTGTCTTAAAGACTTTTAGAAATACTAATAAAAACAGAAAAGGATTATTGCTACAGAGTTGCAATAATCCTTTTCTGTTTAATTACGAATCATTTCAATATGCGGAATATCATCTTCTAAATACATTTCGCTTGTTTGTACAAAGCCATGACTTTCGTAGAATTTTTTCAAATACAATTGTGCTCCAATTGTAATTTTATCTTTATCAAAATTAGATTTGATTCCGGCGATGGCTTCACGCATTAATTCATGTCCCCATTTTTTATCACGATAATTTTCATCTACAACTACTCTTCCAATTGAGGCATTATCAAAACTAATTCCGGCATCAAAAAGACGAGAATAGGCTACAATTTTGTCTTCATACTCGCCAATCAGGTGTAATGCTTTCTTGTCTTTGCCATCAAGATCCAAATAAACACAATTTTGTTCTACTACAAAGATTTGACTTCTTAGTTTAAGCAAATCATATAGCTCATGAACAGTTAATGCCTCAAAAGGCTTTATTTTCCATTTTAAATCCATTCTTCTTTATTATGCGTTTGAAAAGCTAAATTACATTTAAAAAAATGAAAACTACTTCGGGTCAAACGAAAAAAGAAATCCCGATTACATTAGCAATCGGGACATTTCATTTTATACTTTTATTAATCTTATTTTTTCTTCATTACAATTTCCATGCTTTTATATTCTGCACCGTTCTTTGTATCGAACATTTCCATTTTTCGCGTAGTCGCATCAACAATGGTGTATACTTCTCGATAAGGTGTTTTTTTACCATCAATCGGACTTACGACCTCTCCTTTCAATTCCATGCTTTTTGTACTTTCATCATACTTTCCTGTGGCGACCATCATTCCGGTTCCCATATTGTCTATAAATGTCGTCGTGTATTCTTTGCTGGCATTGTTATAGGCAAGTGTGCTTTTGCCTTCAAATGGCGCTCCCATAATTTTTCCCACATAATTGGATTCCTGATAACGACCGCCCAAAATCATTTTGACAGTTGCTACTGAAGTTGTTTTTTCTGGTTTTGCATTTGGCTCGTACCAAAAAGTCATATCACAATTCCAGGTACCAACCTCATCTGCCATTAGTTTATGAGGCTCACCGGGTGTTGCATAAGCTTGCCAGGCTTTTACCTGTGCTGCAGAATCTACTGGCGCTTCGGCAATTGGTTCTTCAGTTGTTATGGTATCTTTTGTTTCAACTGCTTCAACTGAAGTTTTGGTTTCTTTTTTACAAGAAACCAAACACAAGACTATTATTGCTAATGTTGCGGTTAATTTTTTCATAACTATTTGTTTTTATGTTTGTTATAAAAACAAAAGTAAGAAATATATTAGTTTGTTTCAAGTTTCAAGTTTCAGGTTCAAGTTTCAAGTTTCACGTTCGTTCCTTTGAGGCAAAAAACCTGAAACCTGAAACTTGAAACAAAACTATCGTTTATCAATTTTAACTGATTTTATAATCGCTTCCAGATCGAGCATTAAGTCACGTTCCTGATTGGATGGAGAATAACAGAAACCTTCGATTACCAAAATACGATTGTATCTTTTATCGATTATAGCATAATTGACAAAAGGTCCGGCCATGAAATCATTTTTAAGTTCCCAGGTTCCTTTGGTTTCGAATGCTTTTTTTCCGTCTAAAATGGTATTGGAGAAATAGGGAGCGTAAGCTTCTCCTGTTATCATGCGTGTATTGGGTTCTCTTCCTTTGATGTAACTTCCAACAGAATCTCGCATTTTAATAATATTGCCAACGATATCTGATTTCTTTTCGAAGTTATGAAGCGGAATTTGATAAATAAGCAAACTTGTGTTTCCGCTTATAATGTCATTTTTTAACCAAATAAAGTTCTTTTTATGCAGCATATATTCATATCCGCTTGGGATTTGAAGACCGATATGAAATTTGTTTTTTATAACGGCAGGATTTAGCAGCGATTTACTGTTGTCTTCCTGAATTTTTTGGATTTCTGCATCGCGAATCATTTTAATAATCTGGGCAGAATTGAGTTCAATGCTACAAATGAGATCGTCAACAGATTTACCATAAATACGGAAAGTATTGTGCGGAAGATCTTTGCTTCGAATGATTTCGAATTTGTCTGTTGGTGCTTTTTTAACCACAATTATACTGCGGCTATCGGTTACAAAACCTTCTAATAATCGTGCGGGATATTGATTGATTGTAAAAAGGGGTTCTTCCTGGGTAAGACCCCAAACTGGTGAAGCAAATTTATTTCTAATGCTGTCGCCCACTTCTCCATACCATAACTGATCGTCTATGATAACAGAAATCGTATTGGTTTTACCCGATACGGCTTTGGATTGCTTGTCGGTTTTTAAACACGAAGCAAGCAAAAACGGAAGTATAATAAATAAAAAATGGGTTTTATTCACTTTTTTTAATTTATGAAATAAAACCCAAATTTAGATGATTTTTTATTATCCGTTTATTTTAAGTTTCATTCCGGGTTTAATGTCTCCATCTTTTATACCATTCCATTTTTTAATATCTGAAATTGTAACTCCAGGATATTTTTTAGAAATGCTGTACAAAGAATCTCCTTTTTTTACGTAATAATCTTCGCTAACACTTTTTGCTTTAGCAGTGCTTTTCTTAAACGAATCTACTGAGGCATTTGCTGCAATAGCAGTATTTGGCGTCGTAGTTTCTTCTATAGAAGGTACTTCTTTACTAATAACAAGTGTTTTTCCTAAACTAATATTGTTAGAAGTTAGATTATTAAGTTCTTTTAGCTCCGCAATAGTCGTACCGAATTTTTTGGCGATGCTACCTAAATTGTCTCCGGCTGCTACAATATACTCCAGAGACTGTTCTCCTTTTTTATCTTTATCATCAGCTTCAGCAATAGCTTCTTCTGATTTTTTCTCAACAGCCTGGATCGCTTTTATATCTTTTGAAATTTTAACAGGATCTGCATCAGACTTGATTTTTAATGTTCTGCCTAGAGCGATATTGTTAGATTTCAGGTTATTCCATTTCTTTAAGTCAGAGATATTTACATTGTATTTATCGGCAATTGCTCCTAAATTATCTCCGCTTTGTACTTTATAAAGTTTTACATCAGAGTAAATTGTTTTATCAATTTGTTTCTGAGGTTTTGGCGCTACTTTCATCGCCAGTTTTGCCGGTATTGTTCGTATTCCTGATTGATGGTCTACGTATGCGTAAATTTGATTTTCGTTTGAAACAAAAGTTGCAATTTTATCTTTTGGAAGACGTAAACAATGTTGTTCTCCCTGATAAAAAGGTACAACATTTAATTTATAAGAAGGATTTAAAAGCTGAATTTGAGATTGTGGCATGTCTAACAAATCTGCTATTTGTTTGAATGTCATTTCTTTTTTAATGTTGAGCGTGTCTGTTTCGAAATGTTTTACGACAGCTCTTTCCGGATTTATTCCGTGTTCTTTATGGTATTCAAAAAGATACATTGTAGCATAAAATGCCGGAACATAACCTTGTGTTTCTCTAGGAAGATTGTTTCTGATGTCCCAATATTTTGTCTGACCTCCGGAACGACGAATTGCTTTGGTAACATTTCCCGGTCCTGAATTGTATGAAGCCAAAACCAATTCCCAATCACCAAATACTTCAAACATTTTGCTCATGTATTCGCTGCAGGCTGCTGTAGCTTTCATTGGGTCGCTACGCTCATCGATATAAGAATCGATTTTTAGTGCATATTGCTTTCCGGTTCCGTACATGAATTGCCAAAGTCCGGTAGCGCCCATTTTAGAAACTGCTTTAGGATTTAAAGCAGATTCTACAACGGCTAAATATTTTATTTCTAAAGGAATATTGTTCCTTGCGAAAGATTCCTCAAAAATTGGGAAATAATATTCTGATAAAGCCATTAATCGGGAAAACGATTTTTTTCGGTTCTTAAGAAATGACTTTATTATGTTTTCTAAACCTTGATTGTATTTTATATTAAATGGCGATTTCTGGTTCATTGCCTGTAGACGCTGCTTGAGCAAATCTGTTGGCAATTCTTCATCTATCGTAATATCTGAATTTACAGTTTGAATATCTTTTGATAATTCATTATAAATATCCAGACTATTTAATTCATTCATCCACAGACTGTCTGCCTTTGCAGCCATATCATTTTTTCTGAATGTACTTTTTACAGAATCTAAATACGATAACTTCACTTCGGGCTTAAGTTCGGTTGATGATGATGCCGTTTCTTGTGCAAACATCGTGACCGAGATTAGAGCCGTAACCATTAAGGATATTTTCTTTACAATCATATAACATTTATTTAAAATTCTATAATTCAACTAATTATAGAGTTTGTATTTTTGCAAAATTAAAAAGACCAGCCGTTAAATATACGCAAAAAAATGTTAATTGTGATAATTTAATCTAAAATAGCTGCAATTCCAGGTAGTATTTTTCCTTCTAACATCTCTAGCATTGCCCCACCACCAGTAGAAACATAGCTCATTTTGTCTTCTAATCCGAATTGTTTTACAGCAGCAACTGAATCTCCACCTCCTACTAATGAGAAAGCTCCTTTTTCTGTAGATTCTGCAATAAAATCTCCTAAAGCGATCGTTCCTTTAGCAAAAGTTTCCATTTCAAAAACTCCTAATGGACCATTCCATAAGATTGTTTTAGATTCTAAAATCACTTTTTTGAAGTTTTCTAATGATTTAGGACCTGCATCAAGACCTTGCCATCCGTCAGGAATTGCTGTTACGTCTACAACTTGTGTGTTTGCTGTGTTTGAGAAATCGTCTGCAGCTACTACGTCAACAGGAATGTGAACTTGTACGCCTTTTTCTTTAGCTAATCTTAAAATTTCAAGTGCCAGTTCTTGTTTGTCATCTTCACAGATAGATTCTCCAATTTTACCACCCTGAGCTTTAACGAAAGTAAAAGTCATACCTCCACCAATAATCATGTGATCTACTTTATCTAAGATGTTTTCGATAACTGTAATTTTTGAAGAAACTTTAGATCCTCCAAGTACAGCTGTAACTGGTTTCTCACTGTTTTTAAGAACTTTATTTAAGCTTTCAATTTCTTTTGCTAATAAAGTACCGAATGTTTTGTCGTTTGGAAAAAACTGAGCAATGATTGTTGTTGAAGCGTGTGCTCTGTGAGCTGTTCCAAAAGCATCGTTTACATAAATATCTCCTAGTGAAGCTAATTCTTTTGCGAAAGCTACATCTCCTGCTTCTTCTTCGGCGTGGAAACGTAAATTTTCTAATAATAAAACTTCTCCTGGTTTTAGGTCTTTTGCAGCTGTTTGTGCAGGTTCTCCAATGCAGTTTTCAGCAAACTTAACTTCTACTCCAAGAATTTCTGAAGCTTTTTTAAGGATATGCTTTAATGAGTATTTCTCTTCAGCTCCTTTTGGTCTTCCTAAGTGTGACATTAAAATTACACTTCCGCCTTGTGCTAAAATAGCATCAATTGTTGGTTTTGCTGCTTCGATACGTGTTGCATCTGTTACATTAAAATTTTCATCTAAAGGCACATTAAAATCAACACGGATTATGGCTTTTTTATTTTTAAAATCGAAATCGTTTAAAGTTTTCATTTGATTAGTTTTTTAATTTTTTGAAAGAACAACAAATATAGGACTTTTAAAGTACTAATAAATATGAATAAAATAAAAAATCAATAAATAAAAACACGAAAACGTTATAATTTCACAAATAAATTATTTTATTAAATATTAAAAACAGTTTTAGGTGCTAATTTAACAGACTCATAAACATAAAAAAACCTTTTCTACCAACACAACGATAGAAAAGGTCAAAAATTAAATGAATTATTTTTGTTTTTGGAGGTTGCTAGCTTTTATTTTTGAATGTAACAGATCGCTAAATTCTGTTGAACAGGAAACATTATGGTTTCGTATTCATTTTTGTTTTCTGTAATTTTTGAAACCAGATAATTTCCTTCTATGATTCCAAAGTAAGTTAATAAGGGAGAATAAAAGGTAATTCCAATTCTGTGTTTTGATATATCCATGATATCAGTATTCAAAATATCCAACTGATAATTGATAAACGGAAAATAATTATTTCCTAAAACATCCGTCACACGATGGAGATTACCTTTTAGTTGTTCTACATATCCGTTTGCTGCAATTCCGGTTAGAAAATGCAATTGCGTTGCTTTTTGATTTTCTGCTAAAAGTTCCCTGAAAGTATTTTTTGGGTTTTCTGCTGAATTAAATTGCTGGCTTTGCATTTTATATTCTTTGAAAGTGTCTTCAAATACATATTTGTCCCAAAGAAAACCTGATGAACTGTCGATTACTAAACGATAAGCGAGTTTTATTTTCTTGATTTCCATTGTTTAATCGTTAAGTGGCACAGGAACTTCCATAACTAATAAAACGGCATTTTCAGATAGTGCTTCCCATTCGATTGTTGGTGTTTTGCTTATTCCTAATCCATCTTTGGCTTCTAAGAGACGATTTTCGACTTCAAAAGCGCCGTGTATTACAAATACGAAGGCTCCATTTCTAGGATTTTTTAAGGTATAGCGACCTTCTTTTCTTCCGTCATAAACTCCAATAAATCCAATTGCTTTTTCGACTTCAAATAAACGATTTAACTTATTTCTTAAATTAAAACCAAACTTGTATTGTTGGAAATAATTTTTGAAGTATTGTCTTCCCATTTGAAAATCAATTTCGAGATAACTGACATTTTCTTCTTTATAGGGATTAAATATTTGGATTTCTAAATCATCATCTGCGGCCAAAACCCTAATTTGATCTACGCGTACAAATTCTTCATTACCAAAATTATCCTTGTATTCAATTCCTCCGAAGAGAGGCAGAATAATGACATTTGTATTCGATT
>Ga0302347_1003801_pt1 | contig 12853 bp, 10 predicted proteins | sample PhyWR1_FD_202178 | JGI IMG/M metagenome (GOLD analysis project Ga0302347, IMG submission 202178) | Leaf surface microbial communities from wheat plants in UC Gill Tract Community Farm, Albany, California, United States - DLSL W.R1 (v2)... | ecosystem: Host-associated > Plants > Phyllosphere >...
AACGCCATCATCGCCGTGGCAAAGTCGGCGAAGGCGATTTTCCAGGCACCACCGTGATGACCTGATGCGTAGCGCTTGACGCGCTTGATGATGATCGGCTGATTGTTTTCCATAAATCAGCGACCGCGAACCACTTGCTCCAGCTCGGAAAAGCTCGGCCGGTGCTTGGGATACAACACTTTGCGCCCGAACTCGACCGCCAGTGACGGCGGCATGCCCGAGGCCGATGCGACCAGCGATGCCTTGATCGATTCGTATACGTTGAGTTCTTCCTTGGCATCGTGCGCCAGGGATGTGGCCAAAGGACCAAAGAAACCATACGCCGCCAGAATACCGAAGAATGTACCCACCAACGCCGCACCTACGTGCTGGCCGATGGCAGCCTGATCGCCCTCCCCCAGGGAAGCCATGGTCACCACGATGCCCAGAACCGCCGCCACGATACCGAAGCCCGGCATAGCGTCGGCAACTCCGGTAACGGCGTGGGAAGGATGCTCCAGCTCTTCCTTGAGGTTGAACAGTTCCATGTCGAACAGCCCCTCAAGCTCGTGGGGCGCCATGTTGCCCGACGACATGATGCGCAGGTAGTCACAGATAAATGCCGTCATGCGCTCATCTTTGAGCACGGTCGGGTATTTGGCGAAGATAGGGCTGGCAGCGGCATCCTCGACATCAGCCTCAATGGCCATCATGCCTTCGCGCCGGCTCTTGTTGAGAATCTCGTAAATCAGGCCCAACACTTCCAGATAAAAAGTGTGGGAGAAGCGCGACCCGAACATGCCCAGTGATTTTTTGATCACGTGCATGGTCATGTAACCCGGGTTGGCCTGCAGGAATGCACCGAACGCCGCGCCGCCAATAATCAGGACCTCGAACGGCTGAATCAGCGCCCCGATCTTGCCGTGGGAAAGTACGTATCCGCCGAGTACGCTCGCGAACACGACGATGATGCCGATAATTTTAGCCATAGATAAAAAGTACTTATTGAGTCGGGTTCAAGATCATATTCAAACGTGGTGAAACTCTACTTCTCCTTATCGGCAAATCTGCGCCAGACTATAACCGGTAAAGGTGAAAAACCATTCTGCCCTTTTGGGGCGTGCAACAAATTGATGATGACCGCGCACCCATCATGACCAGTGAAACCATGCCGCCACTAGCAACACCCTCAACCCTGGATGCCTGGGTCCATCGCCTTGATGCCGCTCAATTGCCGGTCCCGCTGCATAGCCATGCGCTGGTGTGCAAGGCACTCAATGACAGCCGCCGCTCGTTGCGCGACATTAGCGAAGTGATGCAAGACAGCCCCGCACTGGCGCTGACCCTGATCCGTGAGGCCAACCAGCACCAGCAGAGCAGCCTCAGCGAACCTGCCGAGAGCCTGGAAGTCGCCATCAATCGACTGGGCCTCAAACGCACCCAGACGCTGCTCGAACAGATGAACGCTTTGCCGAATGAGCAAATCCCCCTGGCGTTCCGGCAAATCCAGCTCATCAGCCAGCATGCGGCACAACAGGCCGTCGGTCTGTTCGGCAATCGTCTGGCGCGGCTGTGGCAGGAAATCTACTGGGGCAGCCTGCTGTTTCTCTCGCCGCTGTGGGCGCTGGCGCTGACCTATCCAGAACTGCTCGAAGAATGGGAGCTACGGGTCATTCACAAAGGCGAGCACGCCAGTGAAGTCGAACAGAAACTGTTCGGTGTCCGCCTGTTTGATATCTGCCTTTCACTGGCGCAACTGTGGCGACTGCCGGCATGGGTGCTCCAGGGCTACAGGGTCATGCTTGAAGAGCAGCGCACGCTGGTCAGTGTGTTGCACATCGCCCGCGACACTCATAACCCGCTGCGCCAGCAACAGCGGCTGGACGCCGATCCGGCCCTGCGCCGCTGGCTCAATCAACCGGCCAACAGTGTGTTGCTGGCCAACGGCCTGGCGCTGTCGGCTCAATCCGGCTGGGACACCCCGCACAACATGCGCTGGCAGTTGCTGACGGCGCTGTACCTGCAGACCACACTGGATGAAGTGCAGCAACTGGTGCACCAAAACGCGGCGAGCAGCGCTCGCTATCATTCGGTGCCCGACCTGTGGCACCCGGCACAAGCCCTGCTCTGGCCATGGGATACACGCCTTGCCAATCACGCCCGGCAACCCGCTGCACCACCGTCTGCCGAGGCGCTGGCACTATGGCGAAAACTGTGTGGGCAGCTGCTGGCAGAGCCGAGTTCATTCGCCAACGCAATGCACCTCTCCACCTGTGCCCGCGAGGCCCTGCTGGCCTGTGGCATGCAACGGCTGATGCTTCTGAAGGCAGATAAAACAGCCACCACCCTGCAGGTTTGCGAGGTGTCCGGGTTGCCCGCGGCGGCATTCGACATGAGCTTTACCATCAGTGAAAGTACCGCCCTGCAACGCTTGATGATGCAACCTGCGCAAGTACGCCTGACTCCCGGGAATAACACGACGATTTCTTCGGTCTTGCCTGCCAACTTGCGCCACCTGTTCCCCGGCGAGCATCTGCTGCTACGCTCGCTGAGCAGCAATGGCCGAGTCGTGATGCTGCTAGTGGCTGACCAGGGTGGCGGCATGTTTTGCGAGACCAGCGTGCAGGCATTTGGCAAAACCGCGCAATGCATCGAGAAAGCCCTGAATAGCTTTAGCTCTCGCGGGCGCTAGCCTTGCGCTACAATCCCTCCTTTTTTCGCTCTGGAGACCTCACATGCCTGACTTCTCTGGCTTGGCGCTGGTGATTGAGCCCGGCGACCTGCTCGCGCGGCTCAACACCCCCGAACTGATTGTGGTCGACCTGACCAGCGTTGCGCGTTACGAGTCAGGGCATATCCCGGGCGCTCGTTTCGTCGATCCCAAACGCACGCAACTGGGCCAGCCGCCGGCACCCGGCCTGCTGCCGACCCTGCACTCTCTGGAGGCGTTGTTCGGCGAACTGGGGCACAACCCCAACGCGGTCTACGTTGTTTATGACGACGAAGGTGGCGGCTGGGCCGGGCGCTTTATCTGGTTGCTCGACGTTATCGGCCACAAGGCCTATCACTACCTGGATGGCGGGATACACGCCTGGATCGCCGAGGGCTACTCGCTATCCACCGAAGTGCCGCCAGCTGTCGGCGGCCCGGTCGAGCTGACCTTGCATGACGAACCCATTGCCACCCGTGAATACCTGCAAAGCCGTCTGGGCGCTGCTGACCTGGCCATCTGGGATGCACGCAGCGCCGCCGAGTACGCCGGTGAAAAAGTGCTGGCAGCCAAAGGCGGGCATATCCCCGGCGCGAAAAATTTCGAATGGACCGCGGGCATGGATAAAAGCCGCAACCTGCGCATTCGTACCGACATGGCGCAGATCCTCAAGGATCTAGGCATCACGCCGGACAAAGAAGTGATTACCCACTGCCAGACTCACCACCGCTCTGGCTTTACCTATCTCGTTGCCAAATCGCTCGGTTACCCGCGCGTCAAAGGCTACGCCGGCTCCTGGGGCGAATGGGGCAACCACCCCGACACCCCCGTCGAGCTGCCTGTCAAAAACTAAGGACCTGCAATGAAAAAGCGTTTGTTTCTCCTGAGCCAGTACCTGTTGCCGCATCACCTGTTGTCGCGCCTGGCCGGCTGCATTGCCGAGTGCCGCGTGCGCTGGTTCAAGAATGCGTTCACCACCTGGTTCGCCAAGCGTTATCAAGTGGACATGTCCCAGGCGCTGGTAGAAGACGTTACGGCTTACGAGCACTTCAACGCCTTCTTCACCCGGGCCCTGAAAGACGGTGCCCGCCCTCTGGATCAAACCCCGGGCGCGGTACTGAGCCCGGCCGACGGTGCAGTCAGCCAATTGGGCCCGATCGAGCACGGCCGGGTGTTCCAGGCCAAGGGCCACAGCTACAGCGTGCTGGAACTGGTGGGCGGCGACGCGGCGGTTGCTGCGCAATTCATGGGCGGCGAGTTTGCCACCATTTACCTGTCGCCCAAGGATTACCACCGTGTGCACATGCCACTGGCCGGTACCCTGCGTGAAATGATCTACGTGCCGGGCCGCCTGTTCTCGGTCAACCAGACCACAGCCGAAAACGTACCGGAGCTGTTTGCCCGCAACGAGCGTGCGGTGTGTATTTTTGATACTGAGCGCGGCCCGATGGCCGTGGTATTAGTCGGCGCCATGATCGTGGCATCGATTGAAACGGTCTTTGCCGGTCTGGTGACGCCGCCTAAACGCGAGCTGAAAACCTTCCGCTACGACGAGGCTGCCCGTGCACCAATCCATCTGGAAAAAGGTGCCGAACTGGGTCGCTTCAAGCTGGGTTCTACTGCGATCGTGCTGTTCGGCCCGGAGCAGGTCAAATGGGCTGAAAATCTGACGGCGGGTTCGCCGGTGATGATGGGTCAAGGCATTGGTGGCCCGGCTAACGCCGAATAACACCTGATCCCTGTACTTGCTCGCGATCTTAAAAGCTCGCGAGCAAGCTCGCTCCTACAGGGCTTCGTTAGCCCTGGCTGTTACGGTCGCGCTGGCCCAGCAGGTACAGCACGGCATCCAGACCCAGGGTCGAAATAGCGTGGCGGGCCGACTGTTTCACCAGTGGCTTGGCGCGAAACGCTACACCCAGACCGGCAATCGCCAGCATTGGCAGATCGTTGGCGCCATCACCGACCGCAATGGTCTGCTCCAGTACCAGCCCTTCCTTGATCGTCAGCTCTCGCAGCAAGTCAGCCTTGCGCTGTGCATCGACAATCGGCTCAACCGCCACCCCGGTGACTTTTCCGTCGACCACCTGCAGCTCGTTGGCAAACACGTAGTCGATACCCAGCCGCGCCTGCAATTGCTTGGCGAAGTAGGTAAAGCCGCCCGACAAGATGGCAGTTTTGTAACCCAGACGCTTGAGCTCGGCGAACAGCACCTCGGTGCCTTCCGTCAGGCGCAGCGATGCGCCGATGGAGTCCAGCACGCTGACGTCCAGACCTTTAAGCAGCGCCATGCGCTCCTTGAAGCTGGCCTTGAAATCCAGCTCACCGGCCATCGCACGCTCGGTGATCGCAGATACCTGCTCGCCCACGCCTGCAGCTTTTGCCAGTTCGTCGATGACTTCGGCCTGGATCAGGGTCGAGTCCATGTCAAAAACCGCAAGACGACGATGGCGACGGAACAAGGTGTCTTCCTGCAACGCGATGTCGACATTCAGTTCCTGGGCCAGACCAAAGAATGCCGCACGCAAGGCTTCAAGATCAGCCGGGCCACCGCATACACGCAACTCGATGCAGCTTTTGCTCAGTTGCGTCGGCGCATCCAGCGGTACACGACCCGACAGGCGATCCGTCTGCTCGATGTTCAACCCGTGCTGGCTGATCACCGATGTCACGCGCTGCAGTTCATAGGCCGTCACCTGGCGGCTCATCAACGTCACCACATGACGCTGCTGGCTTTGCTCACTGACCCAGCGCTGGTAGTGATCCTCGGTAATCGGGTCAAAGCGCAGTTGCAGACCCTCTTTAGCAATCAGGGGCTGCAGGTCCATGAGTACCGCCGACACCTGTTCCGCTTGCGGAATTTCAACCAGAAAACCCAACGACAAAACGCCATGAATGACGGCCTGACCAATGTCGAGAATGTTCACACCATTGCTGGCCAGTACGCCGGTAATGGCCGCAGTGAGACCCGGACGGTCCTCACCCGTGATGTTTATCAGGACGATTTCGCGCAAGGCACACCCCCATTCGCTAAAAAAACCGCATTCTACCTACTTTCAGTGACCATCGGGCATCGCCAAGGCTTTGCCGCCCCGGGGCTGCTCGTTATACTGCGCTCCAACTTAACGGACTAAGAGCCGCGCTCAGTGAACCGGCCATTGCCTGTCAAAAACGATAATTTCTTCCTGCTGATCTTCCGGGCCTTGCGCGATCGTCGCGTTCCGATTGCTCTGCGTATTGCCACCCACAACGTGATTCTGGTCGCGTTGGCGCTGGTCATTTATGCGGTGGTGATGGGCCTGCAATTCAAACAGGCCATGCACGAACAAGCCGATGCGCTGGGTCAGAGCCTGACCACCCAAACAGCCACCTCGGCGACCGAGTTGCTGGTGTCCAACGACATCCTCAGCCTCAACGTGCTGCTCAACAACCTGACCAAAAACCCCCTGGTGGCGCACGCCGCTATTTATAGCGTCGATAACCGCATCCTTGCCGAAGCCGGGCAACGCCCGAAGAACGGTCTGCTGGGCGAAACCCAGGGTGTTTACCAGACCAAAATCACCTTTCAGGATGTGACCGCCGGGCATCTGCGCATCAGCCTGGACATGAACCAGTTCGAGCAGCCGATGACCATCAGCTTGCAGAGCATGGGCATTTTGAGCGCCATTCTGCTCGCACTGGCGCTGGCCTTGAGCCTGCGTCTGGGTCGCCATATCACCACGCCCCTGTTGCAGTTGCGGGTATGGCTGCGCGAACCGGACCCTTACACCCCGGCGATTACCCGCCAGGATGAAATCGGTGATCTGGCGCGCCAGCTCCATAGCCGGCTGGCCCCGCCTGCTCCAGAGCCGGAGCCAGAGCCCGAGCAGGAAGAAGACTACGACGACAGCGATTACGAAGACGCCGAAGACAACGAGCCGACCTTCGAAGTACGCAACCTGAGCAATCCGGATTTCGATGAAACACCGCCCGCGCCCGCTCCCAAAGCAGCGCCACGGCAAGTGATAAGCACCGAAGAAGACGAGAGCGAAGAAGACCCGTTCGCTGATTTGCGCGACACCTCAACTACCGCCGCGGCGCCAAAAGCCCTGGCCAAAGCCCAGTCGGCCACGCCACAACCGAGCGCTGTACTGGCAGTGCAACTGGGGGCGCAAGAACAACTGCGCCGCCTGCCCCGCGCCCGTCTGATGGAGTTGCTCGAGCGCTATCGCGACTGCCTTAACCAGGCTGCCTCGCTGTACCAGAGCGAGCTGCACACGCTGAACGACGGCAGCACCCTGATGCTGTTCCATAGCGAAGACAGCGGCGACGACTACCTGACCAATGCTATCTGCTGCGGCGAATTGCTTCGGGCCCTGGGTCACGCCTTGCAGATCGAAGTTGCGGATAGCGGCATCACCCTGCAATTGCAACTGGGCCTGGTCCTGGGCGAAGGTCTGAACGGCCTGAGCCAGATCGATCTATTGCTGACCGAAACCGCACAGGACGCTCTGGCCCTGTCGCAACACAGCCGCAACTTGCTGCTGGTGGAGCGCAAGATCAGTGATGACCCGCTGATCCGTCAACGCGCCCGCATCCGCCCTATCGCCAGCCCCGAAGGTGCCTGCTGCGTTGAGCGGTTGATGGAGCCCTACCCTTCCATGCTCGAGCGCCAGTTGGCACGAATGCATGAGAACCGCGTATAGAGGCCAACCCCTGCAGGAGCGAGCTTGCTCGCGAGCCATGCGCTGAAAAGCTCGCCAGCAAGATCGCTCCTGCAAAGGCAGGACAAAAAAAACGCCGCTTTCCCATTTCCGGGTAAGCGGCGTTTTTTATTGTGCGAACTGACTCAGAAGCGGAACACTTCCATGTCAGTACGTATCGGTGAAGCCATGGGAATTCTTGGCTTCTCCGCCTGCTTGGGGGCCGGCTTGGCTTCAGGCTTGTGCAGCTCAACCAGCGGCGGCTGATTGGCCAGCGGGGCAAGCGCCACTGCCAATTGCTTGCTCAACTGTTGCAACAACTCGCCCTGGGCCTTGACCTGGGCTGCCGTGCTGCCGTCGTGCTGCTGCTCCAGATGAACCATGCGGTTATCCCGAACCTGGCCGCGTCGGTCGATCAAGCGCCATTGCGCATCCAGAATTGCCGGCTGATTTTTACCGGAGTCCAGACGGGTGATCGACAGCAGCACTTGCACGTCCGGGCTGAAGCCCGCAGGGGCCGGTGCCAGAACGACACGCTGGCTGTCCAGGCGCCAGGCAACCTGACGCAACAACAACTGATCAATGTCTGACGACAAGCTGCCAGCCCAACGACCATCGGTGGCCGCACTCAGGCTGCCATCGGCCTGACGTTGCAGCAGGGTTTCGCGTTGCAGGTAATCAGCCACGGTCACGGGGCCAAGCACCACAGCCATACCCGCACTTTGCTTGGGCTGGCCGGGAGTGCCACTGTCCAGTTGGTACAGAGCTGCTGGCTGGTGCGTGCTGCACCCCGCCAGGCCAAGCACACCGGTCAATAGCGCAATTAAAGGAAGACGTAGAACGTTCATCATTCCATCCAGGGGGCCGCCGTTTGGCGCGCCGCAGTGTGATTCTGAAGAATTTTAGGAATATTCATACGCACCATGTCGTAAGAGCCGCATATCATCCGCGAATATCAGGCGCGACTCCAGCGCCGTTGCGCCGATCTACGCGATAAATCGAAGATCGGACGCATTAAACAGGCTTAATTGGGCACTTCTACCAACAAAGCGTCCACGCGCTGGAATCCTCGCGGCAACTTGTTCCCGCGCCGGCCACGTTCACCTTTGTAATGTTCCAGGTCATCGGCCTTGAGCGACAAGGTGCGCTTGCCGGCCTGCAACACCAGCGTGGCGTTGTCCGGCAGTACGGCGATGTCCGTCACATACTCTTCGCGGTTGGCGACGCGATCACCGGGAATGCCAATGATTTTGTTGCCCTTGCCTTTACCCAGCTGCGGCAGGTCGCTGACTTTGAAGATCAACAGACGACCTTCAGTGGTCACGGCCGCCAGCCAATTGTGCTCGCGATCCGTCACTGGTCGCGGCAGCATCACTTGCGCACCTTTTGGCAGGCTAAGCAGCGCCTTGCCGGCCTTGTTCTTGGCTTGCAGGTCTTCACCCTTGACCACAAAACCGTAACCGGCGTCGGAGGCGATTACGTACAGCGAGTCGTCTTCAGGCAACAACACACACTCAAACGTCGCGCCCGGCGGCGGTGTTAGACGGCCGGTCAACGGCTCGCCCTGGCCACGGGCCGACGGCAGGGTGTGCGCAGGTACCGAATAACTGCGCCCGGTGGAATCAATAAACACTGCGTACTGGTTGGAACGCCCGGCAGCAGCGGTTTTGTAGCCGTCCCCTGCTTTATAGGACAGCCCTGTCGCATCCAGGTCGTGACCTTTACCGCAACGTACCCAGCCTTTTTCAGACAACACAACCGTGACCGCTTCAGTCGGCACCAGCTCGTTTTCCGACAAGGCTTTGGCTTCAGCGCGAGACACAATCGGCGAACGACGGTCATCGCCATAGGTTTCGGCGTCGGCCAGCAACTCGCTGCGCACCAGCTTTTTCAGCTTGGCTTCGCTGCCCAGCAAGGTTTGCAGTTTGGCTTGTTCTTTACGCAGCGCATCTTGCTCGGTGCGCAGCTTCATCTCTTCAAGGCGGGCCAGTTGGCGCAAGCGCGTGTCGAGAATGTAATCGGCCTGGGTTTCGCTCAGGGCAAAGCGCGCAATCAACTCGGCTTTGGGGTGCTCCTCGGTACGAATGATATGGATCACTTCGTCGAGGTTCAGGTAAGCCGTGAGCAAACCGTCCAACAGGTGCAGGCGACGCTCGACTTTATCAAGGCGGAACTGCAAGCGGCGGCGCACGGTGTGAACCCGGAACTCCAGCCACTCCACCAGTAAGGCACGCAGGTTTTTCAGCTGCGGTTTGCCGTCCAGGCCAATGATGTTGATGTTGACTCGGAAAGTGGACTCTAGATCGGTCACAGCAAACAAATGCTGCATCAATTCGTCGAGATCGACCTTGTTGTTGCGCGGGATGATCACGATGCGGCACGGGTTTTCGTGGTCAGATTCGTCGCGCAAGTCAGTGACCATGGCCAGCTTGGTCGGCTTGGCCTGCATCAGCGCGGCAATCTGCTCCAGCACCTTGGCGCCGGACACCTGGTGCGGCAACGCCGTGACCACGATGTCGCCATCTTCAATGTGATACACGGCCCGCATGCGCACCGAACCACGACCGGTCTGATAGATCTTCAGCAGATCGGCGCGCGGGGTGATGATTTCGGCTTCGGTCGGGTAATCCGGCCCCTGAATGTGCTCGCACAGTTGCTCTACCGTGGCTTTTGGCTCGTCAAGCAAGCGTACGCAGGCAGTCGCGACTTCGCGCAGGTTGTGCGGCGGCACGTCAGTGGCCATGCCCACGGCGATGCCGGTGGTGCCATTGAGCAGGATGTTCGGCAAACGGGCCGGCAACACTGCAGGTTCGTCGAGGGTGCCGTCAAAGTTGGGCACCCAGTCGGCCGTGCCCTGACCCAGTTCGCTGAGCAGCACTTCGGAGTAGCGCGACAAGCGCGCTTCGGTGTAACGCATGGCGGCGAATGACTTGGGATCATCCGGCGCTCCCCAGTTGCCTTGCCCGTCGACCAGGGTGTAGCGGTAGCTGAACGGCTGCGCCATCAGCACCATGGCCTCGTAGCAGGCCGAGTCACCGTGGGGGTGGAACTTGCCGAGTACGTCACCGACGGTACGCGCCGATTTTTTGTGCTTGGAGTCTGCATCCAGACCCAGTTCGCTCATGGCGTAGATAATGCGCCGTTGAACAGGCTTGAGGCCGTCGCCGATATGCGGCAAGGCCCGGTCCATGATTACGTACATGGAATAGTTGAGGTAGGCCTGTTCGGTGAAGTCGGCCAGTGACCGGCGTTCTACGCCGTCCAGGCTGAGATCAAGGGAGTCGCTCATGCGGACCTCATTCAGTTCGTTGTCTGGCGCAACAGCATGGTGCCGCCGCGCTGGGTAAATTCAAGTTTGTTCAGGGCACTCATGCCCAGCAGTATCTGTTCGCCTTCAAGCCCGGGCGCTGCCACCGCGCGTACGTCGCGCAGCACAATGGCACCCAGTTGCAGGCGGTCGATCCGGGTCTGATAGCCCTGGGTGCGGCCATTGGCGGTGTTCAGGGTCACGGGCATGCCTTTGGGCAGTGCCAGTTGCCTGGCCAACTCCAGCGGAACCGCAACATCGGTAGCCCCGGTATCCAGTAAAAATTCCACCGGCACGTTGTTGATACGGCCGCTGGCGACGAAGTGACCCTGCGCGTTGCCGAGCAGTTTGACTTCGATATAACCCTCGCCCTGCTCAGAGGTGACCTCAGCGTTGGGGTTGGCCTGGCGCTGTTCCCAGCGCCCAAAAAATTGCGTCGCCAGATACAGCCCCGCACACCAGGCCACGATCATGAAGACCCGCCCTACGCCCTTGCCCGGTGGCTGGCGGGTCATGACCCGACACTCCAGCCGCCTTGCGGGGCAGCAAAACGCCAGACAACGGGGCGTTTCTCGCCATCGGCACGCACATGATTGCCGTTATCCACACCGATCCAGGCGCCTTTGGCGTCAAGACTCAGGGCCTCGGTATTGCCATACGCACTCTTGTAAAGCCGGCCAGCGGTCAACGCATCATTGGCAAATGACCAGCAGCGTTCAACTTCACCCGTGCTCGGGGTGCGACGACAAATGCGATAGGCCATGCGCTCGAGGGTAAACAGTTTGCCCTCGAACAGCGCCAGGTCGGCGAAGTCCTTTTGTTGCGCCTTGACCTTGAGTTGAGGTGGCGGCTGTTCGAGGCCGCCCTCACTCATCAACACGCAACCGCCTTCGCAGGCCCATACACTCTGTTTTTTGCGGATCGTCAGCAAACCACGCCGCTCGCGCTCGGCCGCCAGCCAAATCTGGTTGCCCTGGGGGTTGACGGCGATCCCTTCAAATAGCGCATTGAAATGCAGCAACATGCCGCTGGCACGCGCCTGGCGTACCAGCGCCGGGTCGATTTTCAACCATGCAGGCGCACCCATCTGCGGAATTTGCAGCACCGCGGCATGGGCCTCACTGACCACGAAGCGGTTGCCCGCGTCGTCGCAACTGATCCCTTCGAAATCCAGATCACCACCGCGCAACGGGCTGACGGCCTTGCTCATCATGCGCACGCCCCACGGCAAGCCGCTTTCAGGCGGCGGCGGGAGATCAATCGTCAGCGCCTCGGCGTGCCACTCGGCAGAGTGCTGATCCAGGCGGTAAATCTGATCATCATCGCGGTCAGAAACCGCCCACAACTCTCCCAGACACAGCGCCAGCCCGGACAGGTTGGCGCCGCGCATGCCTTCTACGGGATGCTCGGACTGCAGCGCCAGCTCGGGCCATGTATCAGCCATTACCGGTGCCGCACCCACACAAAGCAACGCCATCAAGGCAATGCGCATCAGGCCAGTACCTGCGCCAGGTTGCCTTTGGACTCGAGCCAGGACTTGCGGTCACCGGCGCGTTTTTTGGCCAGTAGCATGTCCATCATTTCGGAGGTGGCGGCGTAATCTTCAAGTGTCAGCTGCACCAGACGCCGGGTGTTCGGGTCCATGGTGGTTTCACGCAGCTGTGGCGGGTTCATTTCACCCAGGCCTTTAAATCGCGTGACCTGAGGTTTGCCGCGCTTCTTCTCGGCAACCAGCCGGTCGATGATGCCATCGCGTTCGGCTTCGTCCAGAGCGTAAAAAATCTCTTTGCCCAAGTCGATCCGGTACAACGGCGGCATGGCCACGTACACGTGGCCGGCGTCCACCAACGGCCGGAAATGCTGCACGAACAATGCACAGAGCAAGGTCGCAATGTGTAAACCGTCGGAGTCGGCGTCGGCCAGGATGCAAATTTTGCCGTAGCGCAGCTGGCTGATGTCGGCCGCGCCCGGATCAACCCCGATGGCCACCGCGATGTTGTGCACTTCCTGGCTGGCCAGCACTTCGCTGCCATCGACTTCCCAGGTGTTAAGAATCTTGCCGCGCAACGGCAGGATGGCCTGAAACTCTTTGTCCCGGGCTTGCTTGGCAGAACCGCCAGCGGAGTCACCCTCCACCAGGAACAGCTCGGAGCGCATCGGGTCCTGCCCGGCGCAATC
>Ga0302347_1003803_pt1 | contig 12848 bp, 9 predicted proteins | sample PhyWR1_FD_202178 | JGI IMG/M metagenome (GOLD analysis project Ga0302347, IMG submission 202178) | Leaf surface microbial communities from wheat plants in UC Gill Tract Community Farm, Albany, California, United States - DLSL W.R1 (v2)... | ecosystem: Host-associated > Plants > Phyllosphere >...
GGATATTAATTCTGCCCTTTACTCCTCTGTATTAAACAGGACCTTAAGATTGATCAATTCCAAAAACAACCTGCCGGGCGGAATTATAGCTGATGAATTTCCGACAATCTATATTCATAAGATTGATAATGTAGTCGCTACGGCAAGAAGCAATAAAGTGGCGGTCATACTGGGTCTTCAGGAGATTCCCCAGCTCCGGCAGTTTTACAAAAAAGAGGTCGCTGATACAATTTCTGCTATTGTCGGAAATATTATATCAGGCTCTGCAAGGGACAAAAACACATTGGACTGGATGGAAAAAATGTTTGGTAAAATCAAGCAGAAAAGCTACTCGCAGTCCATCTCTCAGCAAGGGACAACGACAAGCATCAATGAAAAAATGGATTTTATGATTCCTGCTGGAAAAATAGCAGCGCTTAAAACAGGCGAAATGGTAGGGTTGATCGCACAGGGCCAAGAAAATGATTCACTGGAATACAAAACTTCTGCGATCAGTGGAAAGATCAATCTGGATATGAATGCGATTCAAAATGAAGAAAATCATTATGTGACAATGCCCAATTATTACTCATTCCGAGATAAAAATGGGGTTAACCGAAAAGATGATGTACTGATGACCAACTTTAGAAAAATTAACAGAGAAGTAGAATTAATTGTCAATGAAAACATCAAAGCAATTTAAGATAAAACCAAAGGCGATACTGACTTTTATGGTGCTGTTTTACAGTTGCCATTCGTTTGCACAATTCAACACATTGACCCGAGCCTCACCAAAAAAGGAAGGCCGTTTCGGGAAAGATGAGATTAAGACCGAGGAAAATGTAAATGAAAAAGAAGGAAAAAAAAGACGACCATTTTTTAAGTTGAGTACAAAATCAGATTTGAGAAGAGAGATTGATTCGTTAAAAAGAGTGATAATCACACACAGCTTATCCAAAAATGAATCCCAAAATTTACAGGTCGCAAAAATCGAAGATTCAGCTAGATCTATGTCCGAAAATGCACTTAGAAAATTTGAATTGGTGAATGATAATGAAACTGAAAAAAGATCTGCTTCCAAAATATATATGCCGCTTGAAAGCAGGATCTCTGTCACGTCTCCTTATGGAATGCGTTTTCATCCAATATCCGGAACAAGAAAAATGCACAACGGTGCTGATCTGAAAGCCCACTATGACAATGTACATTCTGTTTTGGATGGTATAGTAACCGAAGCAGGCTGGGATTCCGGCGGTGGCGGAAATTATATGAAGGTCACGCATTCGAACTTATTCGTGACATCTTACCTTCATATGTCACAGATCTACTATAATGCGGGTGATAACGTAAAAGCAGGTTATATCATCGGAAAGAGCGGTAATTCAGGAAATTCTACGGGGCCTCATCTGCATTTTTCAGTGACCGAAAATGGAAAATTTATTAATCCGATTCGATTTCTCAATGACCTTATTAAAGCAAATAATTTAATAGCAACATACTATGAACACTAACATTTTACCCACAGACGAACTGAAGAAATATGGAATTATTAATGAGGATAATACATTTTCCGCAAAAATCAATTCAGAAGATATTCAGAAATTCCTGCAGGGATATACTATCGTTGCAGACCACGACAAAAACAGGGCAACTTTTCAGCTTACCGATAGCAATACAAAGCTAAAGGTCATCTTTTTAGAAAGAGATAAAAGCATTTCTGAAATTCTCAAAAACAGTACAAATGGGATCCAATATTCACAAATCAAAAATCTATCGAAATCTGCCAGTGAGCTGAATTTCGAGCAAAAGGCATTTGTTTTCGATAAGGAAGCCAATAAGGTTGTAGAGTTTGATCTTACTAAGAACTGTAGAGAACTCACCGCAATTATTGCAGATAAAAGAGATGCAGGTGAACTCGATCGTTACAAAACGGAACTCCTGAGACTGAAATCTTTTCTGCAAGATAAAGTTGAGCAGTTCCCTGAAATGGCAAAAGAAATTGCCAATGATATGAATATTGTGTCTAAAGAAATAGCTACGGTTGATGGTATTTGCGAAAAGCCAAATCATTCTGAAAGACAAGTGCACCCCGACTTCCAATTGAATGTAAATGACCCCGATATGTATCAGGACGCCAATCGGGTGAGAGACGAAAAACAAGAGCAAGACTTGGACGGTCAAAAATCAAAAGGGCTGAGAAGGTAATCTGAAGTATTAAGAAAATAAAGAATATTAACAATCAAACACCAAACATTATGGAAACACAGAAAGATTTCGATCAGGTACAGTACCTAAAAGACCAGTTAAAATATCTCGGATTCGGAGAAGGCGAAAAACTCCACAAAGACCTTGAAAGTGGCATTAATGGAACAGAACAGCAGTTCGAACTTAAAACAACTTCAGACAAAGCATTGCCCGTGAACAAAATTGATTTTACCCTTAAATTTAATAAGTCGGACAGGGGTGGCGTTTTTCTTAATGCTTACAACGCAAGCCTAAAGAATGAAAAAGGCGAAGAGATTTCTCAAAATTTTCCTGTAAGCAGGGATCATACTTTTACTGCAAAAGAGGCGGTGAATCTTTTGGAAGGCCGCTCTGTAAAAATAGAATTTCAAAACCCAAAAAACGATCAGCTGGAACCTGCCTTCGTTAAACTCAACTTCGCAGAACCGAAAACAGAAAAAGGCAACTACCACTTTCAGAATTTCTATAAAAATTATGGGGTGGACACTGCTCAGATTGTAGAAAAGTCCAAGCTCATTTTTGACAAACCGGAGTATAAAGAAGATACCATAAAATCTTTAGAAAAAGGGAATGTCGTGAAAGTGAAATTTGAAATTGATGATAAAGTTGTTGAGGGAAAGGCAGTCCTTAATCCACAATACAAAAACCTGAATTTATATGATCAGGAGATGAACAGGATCAATACCAACAAGCCTTTGCAGGATTTAGAGAATGACAATCGCCACGAAAAAAACAACGTGAAGGAACAGAGTATTAAGCGATAAATAAAACTTACAATCAATAATGAAATTCCCGGCGGTATGTCCCTTAGACTGCCGCTTTTTTCTAAACACTATTTTATGAAAATGCTTACTGTTTTACCCATGCTGTTTTTCCTTTTCGCCAGTATTTCTTGTCATAAAGAAAGTAAATCTAAGCGAGGCGGGATTGATGTTGTTACAAATGTTTATTTCGATGCTTCCAAAAACTTGAATAATATTCAAACTTACCATTTGTCAAGCCTAAGCTATTCGGGCGATTCTATTATCGAGCGCGTGCCGGATGCAGATGTCCCTGAAATTACCAGCAAAATGTACTTTATCAAAGATTCATTGTGTTACAGTATTGAAAATGTAAATGCTGGAAATGTAATTCTGTCTGATGTCGTAAAAAAGCAAGTGCCAGTTCAAGTGGAAAACAAAAAAGGAGGGACGTTATTTGCCCCTGAAAAAATCCCCAATTATCAAAACCGAAAAAATCTGAGTGATACTATCTTATTCAAGAAGAAGTATAAACGTTTTGAGATCAGTTCACCGTGGATGTATACCCGGTTCTATATTTACCCCACGGATACCATCTTACCTTATTCTATCTATAAACACGTCGCTAAAGATTATAGAGGAAGGCTTGAAAGGATAGATTCTTATAATAGAAAGTCTGACATATTTGTCACCCTCCAGTTGATTCCGAGGAAGGACTGGGATCACGAAGCCAAGGAAATTTTTGAATTTAATCATTTCATACAAAAGAGGAAAAATGAATAGTCAAGATGATTTTATTGATAACGGTGAGATCACGATCCTTAAAGGAAACTCAAACGAATTGGTACTGTTTGAAAATAAGATTGACGGCGATGCTTTTTTGGAACTTCTGAAATTGAATGGCCAGCTTAATAACAGAACTCTTGTATCACTTAATTCAAATGACAATGTCAAAAATTTTCTGATCCAATACAAAGATTTCACCGGTAAGCTATTTCTATGCTTACATGGAAGCCAAGAAGGAAGTGAAGCATCCAGAAAAATATTAAGTGAGTTCCGCGACAAAAAAATCAAAGACGTTCGCGCGTTATATAATATCTCGGAAAACGGGAACCAAAGCTTGAAAGATTATTTGGAAAACAAACTAAATCTTCAAAATAAAAATATTAATTTAATCAGCCAAAATAATTCTGCAAATGGAAGCAATGCAATTGAACCCGGAAGAATTTCCGATCCTCAGCACCTGGGAGGTGGAATACCTGAACTCAACACTTCTGAACTTAGCCCAAAAATCCAATCCCGGCAAAACGGAAATCTCGGACGCGGACAGACTTTGGGTGGCGGCGATGCTGGAAATGGACTTAGAGGGACTCAGCGGCACGATTTGGGAAATAGAAACGGAGAAAGAGGATCCAATGGCAATCCACAACGTGAAGATGATCACAAAAATGAGCGAAAAGAAAATTCCGTGGACAGAATCTTATCCAGGGGAATTGTATCCGATCGAACAGAAGGAGGAAGACCAATTTCCGATTTAGAGAGACTTGTCAAACAATATAAAGGTCAAAAACTAAGCAATGACCAAGTTGCAGAAGTCGTTTTCGCAGCTTGCGTTGTATCCGATAATCTCAAAATTGTTCTTAGGGAAAACCTGAGAATCACGGATGACCTGAAAGATATTTGCCGCCAGTTCCAAAGTGGCGGCACCGCAAAAGAAGGAAGAGGGATTTTAGACGAATATTACACCCAAAGTGAAATTGTTAATGCTGTAAGCAATTTGATCAGAGGCCATTTCAAAACTCAAAATAAAATTTCGGTTTTGGAACCCAGTGTGGGAACGGGGAATTTTCTGTACGCAACAAAAGATTTAGATATAAAATCTAAGATTACGGCTTTTGAAATCAATGAAACCACTGCAAAGATTGCCAAAATCCTGCACCCTGATGCAGACATAAACCTGCGGTCTTTCGAAACTGAATTTATTGATGATAAAGGAAACAAAAAGAACTCAAAAGATTTTTCTGACAAATATGATCTGGTCATCGGAAATCCTCCTTATGGTGAACATCGCGGATTATATAAAGGTTTGGGAGAAGAGCCGAAAATTTCCAAATACGAGGATTATTTCGTTAAAAGATCTTTAGACGCTTTAAAGCCTCAGGGCATTCTGGCAATGGTGCTTCCCTCAGGTTGGATAAACCGACAGAAGAATTTGCAGAATGCTGATCTCCTGGAGGCATTTCGTTTACCAACAGGTGTATTTGCCGGAACCCAGATCGGAACGGATATGATCATTCTACGGAAAAACACTCAAAACATATCAATTGATCTTTCAAGTCATTTTGAAAACAATCCAACGAAAATTCTTGGAGAAATCCGTGAAAAAACGAATCGTTTCGGTCGTTTGGAAAATTATGTCCAAGGTTCCTTAGATGAGGCAATATTAAAGATTGAACAACTTAAAAGTAAAAAAGAGAGGGAAAAAATCGGAAATCTTTTTGAAGACTTGTTTTTAGATGAGCCTGAAATTAATTCAAAAAATAAAATCTCGACAAAGACAGATATTTCGCTGGAAATGGGTGTTTCGGAAAGGCCTGCATCCCAAAATACCAATAACACAAGTATCGTCAAGCTTCAAGATAAAATTAATGAGCTTATTCTAAAGCTTAATTCCATAAAATTTAAATCTCCGGCAATTGTAAAAGAAATTGGCAAATACCTTAAACTTCAATCGGAAATTATAAGTGACCCTCATAAATTCAATGAAAAAAGCATCGACGAAATTTATGGAAAAGCAGAGAAGATTCTTCAGTCTCAAAATGGCAACAATGCAGGATATAAATTTCAAAGTAAACCGGAAATAAAGAAGGGGATTTTAAAATACCACTTCTCTAAACAGGATGAAATTGTAAACACATCACTTCAAAATAATTCAGGCATTACAGAAGACCTGATAGAAGCTTTTCGCGAGACGAATTATGATGGCACACTTAACAATAGGGAAAAACACCACAAGTTTGCGAACTATATTGATGGAAACTGGGTACACGATTTTTATTATACAGAAGGAAATATTTATGCAAAACTAGATCAACTGGAGCGTGATTTTGCCGATAGTAATGCAATAGATACAACGGATAATCAATATGAAAAACAAAAAGCATTACTGGAAAATGTCCTGCCAACAGCAAAATCTTTAGATGAAATTTACATCAGTCCCAATCACGAATTTGTCCACAGGTTTGCATTGGGTCAGATAGAAAAAGAACAGTACAATTATATAGCAAAGCGCACCGAAGCTGCGATGGTAGACTACAACCTTGCCGAGAAGTTTAAAGATTTTGTAGGCACCTTACCCAGTGATGCCTTCGCGGGCTCGTCCTCTTGGGAAGTCAAAAGTTTTGTAGACAATGAAACGGTCACAGGAAGTGATAAAGAAAGAAATGCTTTAGTCCGTGAAAGACGAAAAGCTGCGGCCAATGATCTTTTTTACAAATTTGTGCGTGAAGAATTATCAGATGACCTACGGGAACGGTTTGCAAAAGATTTTAACCGCAATTACAATAATATCCATGTTCCGGATTACTCTAAATTCCCCTTGTTTTCAAGGATCCATCTGCATTTCAAAGGGCAGGAATTGCGTTTGACCGAAGTTCAGAAAGCAGGAATCGGAAGACAGACCACAAAAGGAGTAGGGCTGTTGGCGCACGAGGTCGGTTTTGGAAAAACATTATCAGGTATTCTAGCTATGCACGAAGCAATGGAAAGAGGGAATTCCTGCAGACCGTTGATTGTGGTTCCTAATGACAGTATTCTGAGGCAATGGGTGGAGACGATTTTTGAGACAATTCCAGATGCTAAAGTCAATGTTTTGGGGAATCTGGGTAAAGACTACGACCTTTCAAGATTCGATAATAAAGACGGTGAAATGACCATTGTAACTTACGAAGGTTTTAATAATATTGGATTCTCTGAAGAAATTACAGAAAGGCTTTCATCAAAGTTCAACTATATTTCTGCCAGTGAACTAAAAAGTGTTACCAATACAGAAAGAGACATTCAGATAGAACTGCAGAAAGAAAAGGAAATCGAGGGTGAAATGAAACGTGGGAAAGTTTATGATTGGGAAGATTTCGGATTTGACCACTTGACTTTCGATGAGGTTCATAATGCCAATCATATCGTAGGAAAAGTAAAGATTGAAGACCGTCGGTTTGCTTCTGACTTTAGAAATCAGAATCAGCAGACATCCAAATTAGGAATCAACACATGGATGGCGGCTCAGTATATTCAGGACAAACAAGATGGCAGAAATGTGACACTTCTGTCTGCAACGCCTTTTACCAATAAACCACTTGAGTATTATTCAATCCTTTCTCTTATCGCCAATAAGCGTTTGGAGGAATCAGGTTACTTTAACGTCAATACATTCTTTGAAACCTTTATGGAGGCTGATAATGATATGGAGATTGATGCAAAGGGCGATGTGAAGTTTAAGGCTAATGTCAGAAGGTTTAAGAATAATTCTCTCTTCCAGCAGCTTCTGTCCGAATTCATAGATGTAAAAGGAGAGGAGGATAATTCGGAGTTGATCCGTCCAAAAAAAATCAATAAAGAATATAAGATTGAGCAGAATGACCTGACAAAAGAGCAATACGATCTGCTTAACGAACATTTTAGTGAGACTGAAAAAGGAGCAATTCTCACACATATTCTTAATGCCAGACTGATAGCAATTTCGCCGTATCTCTCTCCTTTTTACGATGGTAAAAATCCTTCTGTGAATGAATTTATAGAAAATTCTCCAAAACTGAAACAGACGATGGATCTAATTTGTCAGAATAAAAAAGATATTCCTCAATCCGGGCAAATCATTTATTCTGAGTTAGCAGTTTCAGAGTTTCCGAAATGGAAAGAATATCTCATTAATGAGATTGGATTTAGGAACGAAGAGGTAGGAATCATTACCGGAGCAACAAGTAAGATTCAGAGAATATCAATACAGAACGATTTTAATTCGGGTAAAATTAAAGTCATCATTGGTAGTGAAGCCATTCAGGAAGGTATGAATCTTCAGGAGAACACTACTGATGTCTATATGCTTACTTTGCCTTACAATTTTACTTCACTCCGACAAGTTGAGGGGAGAGCCTGGAGACAAGGCAACAAACACGAAAATGTTCGGATTAATTTTATGCTCACAAATGACAGTATTGATGTTTTCATGCTTCAGAAGTTACAGGCTAAACAAGCTCGATATTTAGAAGCGATGAAGAAGGGCGCTGATGTTTTGGATATATCGGACATCAGTACGCAGGAGCTTAAAACTTCTATCATTACCAATCCAGAAACCCGGGCTAATATTGAAATTGAATTGTTGAAAAAAAGGATTGAAAGTGAAAAAAATAAACACCTTGCTGACAGTGCCTTTGTCCTGAGAAAATATGACGATTTTTTAAAAGTAAAGGAATTGGTAACCAAAGCAGAACATTCTTACAATAGGATTGAGGGCTATTCGAAAAATGGTGATGAAAATTCTGACTATTGGGAAAAACAGTTGCCATCTTATCAGAGAACAATTGACCTTCATAAATCTCAAGTTAAGGAAGTGATTGTTGCATTAGCTCAAAAAGGCATCAATGTGGCAGAAATTCAAAGCCAAACACAGCTTACCGAAGATAAAATTGCAGAGCTGGACAAAAGACTTGAAGCTCTGCCTGAGGTTAAAAATAATCTTATGATCAAATATAAGATTGAAAAATACGATCAGCTGAAACGTAATGAAGAGAAAGATTATTTAAAAGAGAGAGCTAGCGAAAATAATGTCTTGTATAATACTTTTTCATCAACCAACGATAGAGGTAATAGTGACAAGTACCCGCGTTCCGATCTAATGCTAAGCAAAACAGAAAATGTGGATAGGGAAATCGTCCAGAGTGTAATTCGAAAAAGGTGAATATAAAATATTAAATTAAGTATTTCAGTGAAAAACTGATTATTACTTTCAATTAAAAATTCACTATATTTGTAATACAATAGTGTTATTTATAGCTATATTTTAATATTAAATACTACCATTATGTTATTTATATCTTTTTCAAAAGTTCAAAAAAGTCTGATTGATAATGTCCGGGAAAGGCGATTGCAAATGAATTTAACACAGGAAGGATTGGCTGAAAGATCGGGTGTTCCTCTACCCACTCTGAGAAAATTTGAGCAAAAAGGCTTAATCTCCTTGGATTCATTTTTAAAGTTGCTTTTAGTTGTTGGCGGTTTAGAAGAAATGGTTGATGCTATAAAACCAAGGGAAAATAGTTTTAAATCTATTGATGATGTTCTAAAATCAGATGAAAAACCCATTAAAAAAAGAGGAACCAGAAAATGAAAATAGGCATCAAAGAAATAAAAGTAGGATTGAACTTTGGATCTGGAATTCAACCGGTAGGACGTCTGGCGATCCGTGATGGTATCATCTATTTTCAATATGACGAAGAATTTGTGCAAAGAGATTTAGAAATTTCACCTATAAAACTTTCCTTGCAACGAGGCGTGATAGAGCTTCCGAGAGATCCATTTGAAGGTTTGGCTGGTGTATTCAATGATAGCTTACCCGACGGTTGGGGAAGATTGCTTTTTGACCGTATGCTTCGCTCGGAAGGAATTTCCCCATCTGATACTTCACCACTTGACCGCTTAGCGTTTGTTGGATTGCACGGTATGGGCGCATTGATTTATGAGCCTGATCAAAGTCCAGAAAGTAGTAATGAAATGATTGATTTGGATCTGTTGGCTACTCAAACAGAAGATGTTTTGCAGGGTGACTCGGAAGAAGTAATTGCAGAACTTTTAGCTTTGAACGGGTCTTCTGCAGGAGCAAGACCAAAAGCATTGATTGGAATTGACAACGAAAGAAAAAAAATTTACTATGGAGCTAATTCGTTAAACGACGGTTTTGAGCCTTGGATGGTAAAATTTCCAAACTCATTAGATGGTAAAGATGCGGGCGCAATAGAATACGTCTATGCTCTGATGGCTGTAGATGCAGGTGTTAAAATGCCCGAAGTTCACCTGTTTCCTTCCCAGAAAGGAAATGGTTATTTTGCCGTGAAACGTTTTGACAGAAATGGAGAAAATCGTCTCCATATGCAAACAGTGAGTGGACTTATTCACAGTAACTTTAGGTTCCCATCTCTTGATTATGACGATTTGTTATCATTGACGGGTATTTTAACCAAAGATATTCGAGAAGTAGAAAAAATGTTCCGGTTAGCAGTTTTCAATGTTATGGCGCACAATAGAGACGACCACGCTAAAAATTTTTCGTTTCTGATGAATGAATTAGGAGAATGGAAATTATCACCCGCTTATGACCTTACATTCTCCTCCGGACCTGGTGGAGAACAAAGCACTATGGTAATGGGAGAGGGGCGAAATATAACGGTCGCGCACCTGACCAAATTAGGAATGGAAGCTAAACTATCAAAAGAATTTATAGAGAATGTTGTTGAGCAAACAAGTTCCGCACTTAGTAAATGGTCAAGTCTATCAAAAGGTTTTGGAATTAGTAAATCCAACAGAGAATTAATAAGTAGATTTATTAAAACATTTTAATATAAAATTAGAGCTTTAACAGTTAGAATTGTAAATTATTTCGTGCTAAAATTAGATGAAAATTGAGGTGTACAGGCGAAATGTATCAATTATCACCGGCGCTGTCGGGAAATGTTAATTGTTTGACCTATAAGTATTTATAAGGTTGAAGGTGTACAAAAGTAGTACAATTGTATTTTTAAATTTATCGTAAAAATAGTTTAAAGTGCTGATTTACAACTGTTTAACTTGACGAGATTCGTGCGGAAAAGTAGAAAAAAAAGATGTTGCAGCATCTTAATTGTGTACCACTTTTGTACACCTCGATCTACGTAAACTACCATCAATAAAGATTTCTATAGATACTGTATCGGGAAATAAATTAGCTTTTTCTTTGATTTCTTTTTCTTTCTTTTAGTTGATTATCAGTGATTTAATAAAGATTTGCTTTGGAAGACTACTTTAAAACAAAAAAAGATTCTGGTCTTCTCAGAAAATGTTGTTTTCCCCATTTATGATACCGTTTCTCCATAAAATATTTCATTTGGAAGAGTTGCAAAAAAGATGATCTGCGTATTTTTTTTAATTGGTGCAGAAAATTTAATTTGTACTAGGTAAGACCGGTAAATGATATAGAGCCAGTTGGTTAAGAGGTGTAGATTGTTGTGGTAGATTCTCTAAAAATATTCGTGAGGCGATCACTCCAACTTTGCAAAATTTGGTTCCTTTCTTCAGTGCTAATCCTATCTACAGAAAAATGCACTTCGGCAGGCAGAACAGAGAAGCCGACAAATTCAAGAATTCCTGTTTGAATAGGATGAAGGATCTGATTGATGCTTCCATATTTCGCCGCAATATAATTTTTTTCTGGACCTCCTGTAGTGATCGATAGCAAAGCTTTCTTGCCTTTAAGCAAACCGTTTTCATAGATTTTGCCGTTATCATAGAACTTTCCCATCGTAAATATCTTATCCACCCAGCCTTTCAACAGGGCAGGAACAGAAAACCACCAAAGCGGAAATTGCCAGATCATGAGATCACACCAAAGCACTTTATCCTGTTCTGCTGTGATATCATTAGCAAAACCATTGTTTTCAGCAGCAAAATACTCTTCCGCTTGCTGGCTGAAATAGGATTTGTCGCTGGTAGTGGTAAAATTTCCTCTTCCCGAAACAGGATTAAAACCCATTTGATACAGGTCGGAAGTCTTAACTTGATGGCCGTTTTCTTCAAGGGTTTTTATGGCTTCCTGATACATTGAGGCATTAAAGCTTTTAAGTTCTGGATGTGCGATTACAATTAAAATTTTCATTGTTGCGATTTGTTAGAATAGGTTATAAATTAAACTATCATAATTATAGTTGCAAAACTAATTTTAGTAGATTAGATTTGCAATAACTATCAAAATGGATAGGTCTAAAAAAATATGGGAATGAAAACAGAATGCGTTGGCGATTACGTAAAATTGAAAGGTAAATCCTATCCCTGCACGGTAAGTCTTACTATGGATTTGGTTGGCGGGAAATGGAAAGCCGTTATTCTTTACCATTTAAAAGATAACGCAAAAAGATTTAGTGAATTGCGAAAAGAGATACCGGCTGTCACGGAAATGACATTAAGTCTTCAGCTAAAGCAATTAGAAAAGGATGGACTGGTATCGCGGAAAGTCTACGGTACAAAACCGCCCATTAAAGTCGTATATAGCTTAACCGATTTTGGTAAAAGTTTTATTCCTGTTTTAGAAGCGATTACCCTCTGGGGCAATCAGGTAGTAACTGAAAAAGGTGAGTTTTTAAACAATGATATAGTTTAAGATGCATCGTTGAGGTTTTTTATGAATATTCCAAATTAGCAATCTCAACTTTACCCAAAAAACAAAATACTGTGATTGTATCAGATTTTAGTTAAGATTTATTCAGGCTGAATGATGACAAACCTAACCAATGGAAATTCGGTTTTTATATGCCCACGGATTCGGTGTATGGCCTCAGTGATTTCCTCAGTATCCAGATGATCCTGAAAATCGATAATCAACATCAAAACTACTTCTTCCGGTGACTGATAAGTGGAAAGTATGTTTTTTGTTCTGAGTACAGCAGGATCTTTCTCAGCTAGTTTGGCTATTTTGTCTCGTGTTTCCGGCGCTATGCCTTCACCCATCAGCAAACTCCGGCTTTCCCTGGCCAGAATCAACGAAACAAATACAAGTATAAGTCCTACAATTACGGATGCAACACCGTCTAATTCCGGAATTTGAAATGAATGACTGATTCCCATCAACACCATCACCACAAT
>Ga0302347_1003806_pt1 | contig 12842 bp, 11 predicted proteins | sample PhyWR1_FD_202178 | JGI IMG/M metagenome (GOLD analysis project Ga0302347, IMG submission 202178) | Leaf surface microbial communities from wheat plants in UC Gill Tract Community Farm, Albany, California, United States - DLSL W.R1 (v2)... | ecosystem: Host-associated > Plants > Phyllosphere >...
GCTTCAATTGGTTTAATGCCGGCAGCGATTTCTACAGGAATTGGTTCTGAGTCTCAAAAACCTCTTGCAATTGTAATTATTGGAGGTTTGATTACGGCAACAGTTCTTACGTTATTAATTTTCCCAATTATATTTTGGGTTTTCAATCGCAAAAAGAATGTTCCGATCGAATAAATAATATTAAAAATAGATTAATTGGTTCAATTAATTTGGTTAGGTTAACTTGGTTAAAGAAAAAGCATCATTATTTTTAGTGGTGCTTTTTTGATTATATTATTTTCAGAAAGTAAACTCCAAACTATATAAAATCAAAAAACGACCTTTCGCTCAAAAAAGGTCGTTTTGTATACTAACTCAAACTAGATTTAAACTGTTATTTTAAATCTTTCAAAATGGCAATAGCCTCAGTTGCATTTGATAATTGTGCAAATTTTAAAGCTGTAAAACCTTTTTCGTTTTTAACTTCAGGACGCGCACCATTTTCTAATAAAACTTTGATAATCTCTACTTTATTGTATCGCGCTGCGATCATTAAAGGCGTCATATCTTCTGATTGCTCATTTACATCAGCTCCATAAGCGATAAATTTTTTCACAATTTCTACATCACCTTTACTTACTGCTACGTGCAATGGTGCTGAGAAGTTGTTTTTCATTTCCATTTTCGGATTCACTACTAATGATGTGTGATTTGCTGCCATTGAAATATTGGCAAAAGCTACTAAAGCTACTCCTAAAATAATTACTGACTTTTTCATGTTGATTGATTGTTAAATTGATTGATTATTGATGATTTTTAATTTCTATACAAATGTAATTTTATTTTCTGTATTATGCATTACAAAGTACCTTGTTTTAACTAATTCTTAACATTCATTTAATAAAAGCGCTATAAACTAAATTGAATGTAAATTTCTTGTTGTTATAATAGACGATGGAAAAGTCAATATGTTACAGTTTATTTCAAAAAAATTAAAAATAAACTTATGAATTTTTCGAATCTCCTATTTTGGGCTTCAAAAAAAAAGAAACTGCCTGATCGAAAAAACACTATCAAAAGCAAATTAATTAACTAATATTAAACCAATTAAAATTGAATCATCAATAATTACAAATATTGATTTTGGGATTATTGCAAAAAAAAAAAAACGGCTTTCAAATAAAGAAGGCCGTTTTTAAGTACTAATTCAAATTATATAAGAAAATCTTATTTTAGATTTTTCAAAATTGCTATTGCATCTGTTGCATTAGATAATTGTGCATATTTTAGAGCTGTAAAACCTTGCTCATTTTTAACTTCTGGTCGAGCACCACTTTGCAATAAAACTTTAATAATTTCTACTCTATTGTAGCGCGCTGCAATCATTAGAGGAGTCATATCATCTTCTGATTTTTGGTTAACGTCTGCACCGTACTCAATAAATTTTTTAACGATTTCGATATCACCTTTTCCTACTGCTACAGTCAATGGAGTTCTGTGATAAGCTGAAAATTCAACATTGTTTGTTACAAATGTTTTTTGATTTGATGCCATTGAAAGATTTGCGAATGCTAATAAAAATAATCCTAGGTAAATAACTGAATTTTTCATAATGATGGGGGTGTTATTGGATTGATATATTGATTTCTATTTTTAAAAATTAAAATTAACTTTCGGTATTATGCATTACAAAGTATCTTCTTATAAATAACTCTTAACGTTATTTTAATGAATTATTAATATTGGGTCTTTATATTTTCAATTCCTCATTAAAGACATATCAAATGTAATTATATTCTATGAAATGTGATAATTTTAAAAAATTGACAAACCTTTTTTTTGAAAAAATAACCAACAAAAATGTAAGGTTTTGCTTGTAGGATAGCATTATTTACATGAAAGGAAGAAGTTCTTAAATAAAACTAAATCGTTAGAGTCAAAATTGTGAATTTATCATTATAATTACTTTTTTTTAATAAAAAACAAAAAGAAAGAAATAACTTATAATTAAAAGTGTTGGTTTCAAGTTTAAACTGTTTTTGAGAAGTACTTTAGGTATAATTTCAACTCAAAAAATGCGTTTTATAAAACAAAAATGCCCTGCTATAGCTGTAGCAGGGCATTTTTTAGTATATTATTTTTGAAGTTTTATGACGTTTGCCTAAAACTATATAATCTTATTTTGATGAAAGATATTCTAATACATTCTTTTCAATACGTTGATCAATATTGTCGATATCTGCTTTCACAAATTTTTCTCCTAAAATATTTTCATATAACTCGATATATCTTTCAGAAACAGATTCGATGTATGTATCCGTCATATCAGGAATTTGTTGTCCTTCCTGACCCTGAAAACCGTTCTCGATCAACCAGCGACGAACAAACTCTTTTGATAATTGTTTTTGCTCCTCACCTTTCGCTTGTCTTTCTGCATATCCGTCAGCATAGAAATAACGTGAAGAATCTGGCGTATGAATTTCATCAATTAAAACAATAACACCATCTTTTGTTTTTCCGAATTCATATTTAGTATCTACTAAAATTAATCCGCGAGAAGCTGCAATTTCAGTTCCTCTTTGGAATAAAGCGCGTGTATATTTTTCTAAAACTAAATAATCTTCTTCAGAAACAATTCCTTTTGATAAAATATCTTCACGAGAAATATCTTCATCATGAGAACCATTATCTGCTTTTGTAGTTGGTGTAATAATTGGTTCAGGGAATTTATCATTTTCTTTCAAACCTTCAGCCATAGTTACTCCGCAAATTTGTCTTCTTCCGGCAGCATATTCACGTGCTGCATGACCAGAAACATAACCACGAATAACCATTTCTACTTTAAAAGGTTCGCATAAATGACCAACAGCAACATTTGGGTCCGGAGTAGCAATCAACCAATTTGGTACAATATCCTGAGTTAACTCCATAAATTTGGTTGCAATCTGATTTAGAATTTGTCCTTTGTACGGAATACCTTTTGGTAAAACCACATCAAAAGCCGAAAGTCTGTCAGTTGCTACCATTACTAAAAGCTCCTCGTTAATATTGTAAACTTCTCTAACTTTTCCGCGGTAAACTGATTTTTGATTCGGAAAATTAAAATTTGTAGTTGTGATTGTATTACTCATTATTTATTGTTGTGTTGTTTTTTATGAATGCAAATTTAGATTATTTTTTTTTAGTGATCGATTTTTATTAGTGTTCAGTGGTCAGTTTTTTTTAGTGATCAGTTTCTTTAGTGATCAGTGTTCAGTATTTAGTGTTCAGTATTTAGTGTTCAGTTATAGAAAAACAAAAAACAGACCACTAAATACTGATAACTGACTACTTACTTTAAAAGTGTCGAATTAAATAAATTCAAAATTCTGCTATATTCATCAATCCATGAATACGTTTCTTTAAAACCATGCGATTCAACCGGGAAAGAAGCCAGACTCCAGTTCTTTTTTTCCAACTCTATAAAACGTTGCGATAAACGAACAATATCTTTATATTCTACGTTATCATCAACCATTCCGTGTAGCATTACCAGATTTCCTTTTAGATTATCAGCATAATATATAGGTGAACTTTTTTTGTAAGCATCCGGATCTGTTTCAGGGAAATTCAAAATATTTCCTGTATATCCGTGATTGTAATGTGCCCAGTCAGTTACAGAACGAAGCGCCGCGCCCGAAGCAAATTCGCCAGGAGTTGTAAGCATTGCCATCAAAGTCATGAAACCTCCGTAAGAACCACCGTAAATACCTACTCTATTGGTATCAATTCCGTATTTTTCAACTAAAAGTTTTTTACCGTCTAAATGATCTGATAAATCTTTTCCACCCATAAAACGGTAAATTCCAGTTCTAAAATCACGTCCGTAACCGTCACTTCCTCTATAATCAATATCTAAAACGGTATATCCTAAATCAGTCAACAAATTATGAAACATATATTCTCTGTGATAGGTACTCCAGAAATTATGCGCATTTTGAAGATAACCGGCACCGTGAACAAAAATTACAGCCGCTTTATTTGAATTCTCAGCTTTTGGAGTATAAATTCTGGCGTTTACAGGAGTTCCGTCCTGAGCTTTAAACGTAATAACTTCTGGTGTTCTCCATTGGTATTTTTTGAATGCTTCTGTTGTCGAAGATGAAATTTGTTGTAAAGTAGCATTCTTTTTATTTTCGGCAACATAAAAATCCCAAGGAATATTTTTATAAGAATAACGAACTAAAAGTGATTTTTCGTCTGGTGACAAAACTACTTCGTGTGCACCATCTTTCGTTAAAATAGGTTGCAAAATTCCATCAGCTACAGTTAATTTATAGAACTCTCTGTTTCCCGGATGCGTTGTGTTTGTGCTTAAATAAAATACTTTTTTATCTTTAGATAAAGTTACATCACGAACTTCCCAGTTTCCTTTTGTAAGCTGCGTTTTTTTCTTTGTTCTTACGTTATAAGTATACAAATGCGAATATCCAGTTGCTTCAGACTGAAAATAAATCGTTTCATTATCTGCCAAGAAATCTAAATTTCCGGTAGAAAATGAATACGAAGGAATTCCGGGACCACCAATCCAGGCGTCGTCATGTTGGTATTCAATTTCTTCAAAAGTTCCTTTTTCAAGATTTAAATTCACCAACCATCTCTCTTTGTTATCCTGACTTCTGATCGCAACAATTGCCAACGAACCATTTTCATTATAAACTGGAGCCTGAGCGATAATTAACTTATCTTCTTTGGCTTTGCTTTTTAAATTATCATAAGAATCATAATACTTTGGTGTATCCTGAATATGACTTAAAGTAGAAAAATTCACAAAATAAACAGAATCTTTTGCAACTGAATAAATTCCGAATTTTGTTTTTACAAAATTGTTCGTCGAAACTTTATCTTTAGTATCCGGACTTTGATTGTATCCGTCAGAAGTGATAAAAACTTCCATTTTTTCTTTCTTGGTTTCGTTTTCTTCAACCAGTCTAAAAGTGGCAAAATTTCCGTTTGGATTTACTTTAAGACTTGTAAACTGATCTTTTCCGTAAAAATATTCTTTTGCAAAATCAGATTTAACCGCTTTGCTTTTGGCTGTATTCCAGTCTTTTCTTGCATCTTTATCTCTTATAAACTGAAATAATTCTTTTTGTTGCGTATTTAAAAAAGTTTCTTTTTCTGGTTTTGTATCTTTTTTAGGCCCTTTGTTAAAATTGGTGATTTGTAAAATCGTTCCTTCTTTAGTATTGTATTTAAAAATATTATTGTTTTGAGAAAAGAACAAAACACCTGCTTCGCTTCCTAATTGTAAATTTGACAAAGGTGTAGATTGCTGAATTAGTTTTTTGCTCGTTTTTGCCTGAATGGAATACGAATACAAACTTCCTTTATCTAAATAATAAACGATATCTGATCCTGGTTTGAACTGAAAATTCATTTGAGAAAAAACGGCTTCTTTTGGCGATACAATTTCTGGCTTCGTCATTCCTTTTTGCCAAAAATAAGTGCTTGCTCCTAATTCGTCTTTTGGATTCCATTCAAAATAAACTTTTTTTCCGTCCAAAGACCAACGTCCGTTTGTAGGCTGATTTCCAATAAAAGATTCGCCTTTCATTATTTCCTCTAATTTCAGGTTTTGACTTTTCCCAGAAATGGAAAATAATAAAAAGGCAAGAATAAAAATGTTTTTTGTCATTGTTAGTAGTATTTGAGAAAACAAAAATACACTTTGCGAAGTATTAAAAAAATGTTTTTGCTATTTGCTTGCGAAATTCGTTGCATATTATTCATAAAACAAAAAAAATCCTTGAAGAAGTACTCCAAGGATTCTGATTTTTATTAAAAATTTATATTTTCGAATTAACCGGCTGCCAATTCTTTATCCAAAATTTTAGAAGCAATATATCTCGCAACACCATCTTCGGCATTGGTTTTTATTACTTCAAGATTTGGTAAAGTTTCTTTTAATAAAGCAGGTGCATTGCCCATAATTAAACCTTTTCCTGACGAAGATAACATTTGAACATCATTGAAACCATCTCCAAATGAAACGGCTTCGGCCAAAGTAAAACCTTCTTTTTCCAGAACTTGTTCGATTGCAACGGCCTTATCTATAGACTTATCCATAAATTCAAGACAAGTTGGTAAACTAAAAGCGTGGTGCAAATGTTTTGAAGAATTGGCTAAAACTTCATCCTTCAATTTGACTAATTTTTCATGATCGTCGCAAGAAAAGAAAATTTTAATAGCGCCAAAATCATCTAGTTTTTTATAATCAACCAATTCTGGTTTGTATTTTAATTCTTCCTGAAAAGCGTTTAATCTTTCGTTAACTCTATTAGTTTGCCAAACATTTTCTTTGAACAAAACAACTGTAATTGCAGGATCGATTTCTACGTTTAAAGCTGCTTTTACCACATCGCTGTCTAAGTCGAAAGCAAAAAGTTGTTCTTTATTTGGCGAATGAATTCTGGCTCCGTTTGAACTCACTAAATAAACCGGAATATCCAGTTTGTCGATAATTCCCATTGCGTCAAGATGATGACGACCTGTGGCTACAACAATAAGATAATTTTGATTGTGAAGTTCCTGAAAAATGGATTTAGTATAATCTGAAATTCTGTGTTGAGGGTTGAGTAAAGTTCCGTCAAGATCACTTACTACAACTTTAATATTTTTAAGCTTTGTCATATTCATATCAAATATTCTTGATAAGCAAATTTAAGGTTTTAAGCCCAGTTTAACAAAGATTGAAAGTCTTAAAAGCTTAAAATAAGACAAGTTTATTATTTATTTAACTATTTGATTAAATATTGCGTTTTAAGTAATTTAAACTTTTATTATTCCGGATTTGTACAAATTTATAGCGCTCTGAATTATCAATTCTATTCTTTCTACAGGCAAATCTTCATTAGAATTAAGCATCATAATTTTCATTCTCGAACGCTTTTCCTGAATCAGAAAAGGTTCTTCAAAATGTTTTCCTTCTACAATTCCAATATAAGGTTGTTTGAGTTTTTTGTGAATCCATAAATAGCAAAACATTTTTCCTTTGTAACAGAAAAAAGGCATTCCGTATTTTAGAACATTTGTAATGTCTTTGTCTTGTTTTAAGATAATTTCTTTTAATGCAAGAAATGTTCCTTTTACAGGTTCTTCTTGGTTTAGGTAGAAATCATCTAGTTGTTTCATTTTTTTTAATATAAAAAAATATTCGTTTTACTCAGTTCTAAAAACATGAATAAAACGAATACTTTGTAGCTTTATTTATTTTGCCACAGATTAAAAGATTAAAATAATTTTTATAATCTGTGAGAATCATTCTAATCTGTGGCAGAATTTATTAAATATTCATTAACCATTTACAGACGAACTTAGTCGTGGTTTTCTATTTGCTTGTAAGCATCGATTACCTTTTTGACTAATCTGTGGCGAACGATATCTTTATCATCAAGATAAATAATTCCGATGCCTTCAATATCTTTTAGAACCAAAATAGCTTCTTTAAGACCAGAAATAGTTCTTCGTGGTAAATCGACCTGACCAGGATCTCCCGTAATCATAAACTTGGCGTTTTTTCCCATACGGGTCAAAAACATTTTCATTTGTGAATGCGTAGTGTTTTGCGCTTCATCCAGAATTACAAAAGCATTATCTAGTGTTCGCCCGCGCATGAATGCCAAAGGCGCAATCTGAATAATTCCTTTTAAAATGTAATCTTCGAGTTTTTCGTTGGGTAACATATCACGCAGAGCATCATAAAGCGGTTGCATGTAAGGATCTAATTTTTCTTTCATATCGCCGGGTAAAAAACCAAGATTTTCACCTGCTTCTACCGCCGGACGCGTCAATATGATCCTTTTTACTTCTTTATCTTTTAATGCCTTGACAGCCATTGCGACACCTGTGTAAGTTTTTCCTGTTCCAGCCGGTCCTATTGCAAATACCATATCATTTTTTTTGATCGTATCTACCAGTAATTGCTGGTTTGGTGTCATGGCTTTTATAATCTTACCGCCAACTCCGTGAACTAATATTTTGTCGTGATCATAAGCTTTTTTTTCTTCCTGACCATCGCTCATTATTACACGTTCAATTACATTATCATCAATGTTGTTGTATCTGGTAAAATGAAGCATAAGCCTCTGAAATCTCTTTTCGAATTCATCTAAAACTTCTTTTTCGCCAAAAGCTTTTAAAGTTGTCCCTCGCGCTACGATTTTAAGCTTCGGGTAGTACTTTTTTATTATTTCAAGATGAGAATCCTGTGCGCCCCAAAAGTCTTTTGGAGCAATGTCTATAAGCTCTATAATTCTTTCGTTCAAATGAAGTAATTTTAAATTAAAATAAATTTGTTTTTGTAAATCTATTGCTGTCGGGTATGTTTATATCTTTCAATGCAAATTGTATTTCTTTCTTTCAATTTGTATTTACTATTACTAGATTTGCATTTCTCAAATTTAATGAAAATTAGATTTAAATACTACCAATAGTTATAAACAAAATGATGTCAATAATTACCCTTACTACTGATTACGGCTTAAAAGACCACTTTGTTGGTTCGCTGAAGGGTAAAATACTTTCTGAAAATCCAGAGGTTCAAATCATTGACATTTCTCATGATATTGATCCGTTTAACACAGCCGAGGCAAGTTATGTTATTGGAGCCTCCTATTTGAGTTTTCCAAAAGGAACTGTACATCTTATAGGTGTTGATATTGAACGAAACAAAGAGAACCAGCATATCGCAATGCAATGGAATGATCATTATTTTATTTGTGCCGATAACGGAATTTTAAGCATGCTTACGCAGAAGATTGTTCCACAAAAAATTGTTGCTATTAATATTCACGATCGTTTTCCTATTGAAGCTACAGATTTGGATATCTTTATTCAGGTAGCTTCGCATTTGGCAAAAGGCGGTTTGCTAAATGTTATTGGGAAAGAAATTCAGGCTATTAAAGAAGTTACAGAATTACAACCTGTTCTTTCTGCAGACGGAAATTCTATAAAAGGATATGTTATTTATATAGACCATTTTGGAAACGTTGTAACTAATATTTCTAAAAAACAATTTTTGGAAGTTTCCCGCGGACGCCCGTATGAGATTGTTATGAAACCAAAAAGTATCAAAACGATTTTGCCAAATTATTCGGCAATTGCGACTTCAGACAAATATCCGATTAAAACCTATGAAGGCGAAAAACTGGCTATTTTTAATGAAGCAGGTTTTCTTGAAATTGCGATTTTTAGAAGCAATCCTTCTAAAGTAGGTTCTGCAAATAGTTTGTTAGGATTAAATTATCGTGATGTAATTACGATTAAGTTTTCTTAATTAATTTTAGATTTTAGAGTTCAGACTTTAGATTAAATGGCTCGCAGGTTTTGCTGATTGAGCGGATTTACGCAAATATTTATTTGCTTTTTGTTATTACAAAAAAAACATAGCCCGTGGTTTCAACCACGGGAACGCAACGCATATTACGACATGCATATAAATACTGTTACGACGACAATGTATACTCATACGTTTCCCACGGCTGAAACCGGGGGCTATGTTTGAACATTATGAAGATAAAAATTAGGTCTTAGAATATTTCATTTTTTCTTAAAAAGAATAATCAATTTTGGTATTTTTGCGCACCTGTAAGACTTTTAGCTTTTCAACAAAATCTAAAATGAGAAATCTAAAATTATAATATGTTTGTTAGAATAGTAAAAATGAGTTTTCACGAGGAAAAAATTCCTGATTTTCTGGAAAATTTTGAATCGGTAAAAGAGAAAATACGAAATGCAGACGGAAATCGTTTTTTAGAATTATATCAGGATAAAAATGATAAATGTATTTTCTTTACTTATAGTTATTGGGAAACCGAAGAAGATTTAGAAAATTACAGAAAATCTGAATTATTTAATACGGTTTGGGATTTTACAAAAAAACTATTCAATGCAAAACCAGAGGCCTGGAGCGTTGATAAATTGGTTAGTTTAAATTAGTTTCATGTTTCAAGTTTCACGTTAAGTTGACAACTTGAAACTTGAAACCTTAAACAATAAAAACAAAACAACATATATGAAGTCTATAATTTTACGAGAAATAAAATCCTTTTTTGGCTCTCCTATTGGCTATTTGGTTATTGCGATTTTCTTAATCAGCAACGGACTATTTTTATGGGTTTTTGAAGGAGATTACAATATCCTGAATACAGGTTATGCCGATTTGATTCCGTTTTTTACTTTGGCGCCGTGGATTTTAATTTTCCTGATTCCGGCCGTAACCATGAGAAGTTTCTCTGACGAAAGAAAACAAGGAACACTAGAATTACTTTTAACCAAACCGCTTTCAGTTTGGGAAATTGTAAACGGAAAGTTTTTTGGTTCTTTTCTATTAATTATACTCGCAATAATTCCAACATTTATCTATGTAACGGTTATTTCAAATTTAGGTTCTCCAGAAGGAAATATCGATATGGGAAGCACAATTGGTTCTTATTTTGGATTATTGTTTTTAATCGCTTCTTATTCTGCAATTGGAATTTTTACTTCTACTCTATCAGAAAATCAAATAGTTGCTTTTATAATTGCTGTTTTTCTTTGCTTTATATTTTATTTTGGATTTGAAGGAATAGCTTCATTGATTCCCGGACAATCTTCAATTATATCTGCTTTTGGAATGCAGGATCATTTTAAAAGTATGAGCCGAGGCGTTATCGATACGCGCGATGTTATTTATTTTTTAAGTATCAGCGTTTTGTTTTTATCTTTTACCGTTTATCAATTAAAATCTTTTAAAGCCTAATGAAAGCATCTAATAAATTAAATTTAAAGACATTAGGTATTACAATTTTCGTTTTAATTGTTTTAAATGTACTTGGAACTTTATTTTTCCATCGTTTTGATTTAACGAAAGACAAGCGTTACACCTTATCTGAAACTTCATTAAAAATCGTAAAACAGGTTAAAAACCCGTTGTCTATTAAAATCTATATGCAAGGAGAACTTCCTGCAGATTTTAGACGTTTGCAACAGGAAACCAAACAATTACTTGAAGAATTTCAGGCATATAACAGCAATATTGTTTTTGAATTCGTAAACCCAATGGAAAACGAAGACGAAAGCATGGAAATGATAAAATCTCTTTACCAAAAAGGACTTACGCCAGTAAATATTACTGTTGACGATAAAGGAAAACAATCTCAGGCAATGGTTTTTCCTTGGGCAATTGCAGTTTATAATAATAAAGAAGTTAATATTCCATTATTAAAAAACATAATGGGCGCTTCAACTACCAAAAAAGTAATCGGATCGATTCAGCATCTTGAATATTCTATTGCCGATGCTATCAATAAAATAACAAAAGACAGACAGAAAAAAGTTGCTATTATAAAAGGAAATGGCGAATTGTCTGAAAGACATATTGGTAAACTATTACAACAGATTAAAGAAAGCTATTATATTGGTCCTTTTACTTTAGATTCTGTTGCCAAAGATCCTAGCGGAACTCTGAATGCGTTGAAAAAATATGATTTAGCAATTATTTCTAAACCAACTCAAACTTTTTCTGACGAAGAAAAAGAGGTTTTAGATCAGTTTATCATGAACGGAGGTAAAACGTTATGGCTTATTGATCAGGTTGCAGCAGATATGGACAGTTTGTACAATCAGGCGGGTGCAACTCTGGCTTATCCGAGAGATTTGAATTTAAACGATATGTTCTTTAAATACGGATTTAGAATTAATCCTGATTTAGTAAAAGACGAACAAGGAAGTCCAATAAAACTGGCAACCGGAGAGCAAGGAAGCGCAACTCAATATCAAGATTTTATCTGGAAATTTTCGCCAATTGTAATTCCAACAACGCAACATCCGATAGTTAAAAATCTGGGCGGAATCAAATTTGATTTTGCAAATCCAATTGATACTTTGAAAAATGGAATCAAAAAAACGGTTTTATTAAAATCGTCTCAATATTCTAAACCAATCGGAACGCCTTCAGAAATTAACCTGAATATTGTAACCGAACAAACTTCGCCACAAGATTATGCGAACAAAGGAAATTTAAATCTTTCTGTTTTATTGGAAGGAAGTTTCCATTCGGTTTTTGAAAATCGTGTTCTTCCGTTTAAAGACAATTCTTTTGTAGCAAAAGGAAAGCCAACAAAAATGATCGTAGTTGCTGACGGAGATATTGCGAGAAGTCAATTAGATAAAAATATGCTGCCTGTAGAATTGGGTTATGACCAAAGAACCGGCAACCTTTATGACAATAAAGATTTTATGATGAATTGTGTCAATTATCTTTTGGATGATACCGGACTTATTAACATTAGAAGTAAAGATGTTGAATTGCCTTTATTAGATAAAGAAAAAGTTTACGAAAATTACACTACAACACAATTCATAACTATCGGGCTTCCAATTCTTATTTTACTGGTTTTTGGATTGGTATTCACTTTTATAAGAAAAAAGAAATACAGCAAATAGATGTTAATAAAAAAATTGCGAAACTAAGAATGTTTACGATATATTTGTAAAACCTTACTTAGTTGCAGAAAAACAGAGAGAAAGAGCAAAAAATAAAACAAAAGACGATGAAATTTATAGTATCGAGTTCGTACTTATTAAAACAATTACAAGTTTTAGGTAGTGTAATTAACAGTAACAACACACTTCCTATTTTAGATAACTTTTTATTTGAACTAGACAATAATGAGTTGACTGTTTCGGCTTCAGATCTTGAAACCACTATGTCTGCGACATTATCAATCGATTCTACAAGTAAAGGAAGCGTTGCTGTACCGGCAAAACTTTTACTTGAAATTTTAAAAACATTTCCTGAACAACCTTTAACTTTTACAGTTGAAGACAACAATACAGTTGAG
>Ga0302347_1003807_pt1 | contig 12840 bp, 7 predicted proteins | sample PhyWR1_FD_202178 | JGI IMG/M metagenome (GOLD analysis project Ga0302347, IMG submission 202178) | Leaf surface microbial communities from wheat plants in UC Gill Tract Community Farm, Albany, California, United States - DLSL W.R1 (v2)... | ecosystem: Host-associated > Plants > Phyllosphere >...
GCCTGTGTTGTGCTTGTGGGAGCTGGCTTGCCGGCGATAGGGCCAGCAAAGGCAACGGAAACCTTCAGGCCCATCTCCACTCCAAGCAAAACCCTGTAACGGCCCGGAACACGTTCCGGGCCGTTTTCATTTAAAATTCCGCGTTTTGGCAACGTCAGGCAAAGGTAAACCTCTGGTAAAGGGCCTTTGCTAAAACGATGCCAGTGCTTATCGTTCACCCTCCCAAGTCGTCATTCCGAACAAGGTTCGTTCAACCCATGCAAGCGTCCAATTCCCGTTCCCCCCGTCGCTGGCTCGTCGGCCTGCTGATCCTGCTGCTGGTGGCGGCCCTCGCCTGGTGGCTGTGGCCCGCAGCGGCGCCTGTGCATCAAGAAGCCGGCGGCGGGCGCGGTGGCAAGGGCATGGGCATGGGTGGCCGGCCGGGCTTCGGCGGCTCCACCGACCCGGTGCCGGTCCGTGTCGAACCGGTACGTGTGGGCGACTTCCCGCTGTACTACAAGGCACTGGGCACGGTCACTGCGACCAATACCGTGAACGTGCGCAGCCGCGTGGCGGGCGAGCTGGTGAAAATCCACTTCAAGGAAGGCCAGCAGGTCAAGGCCGGCGATCTGCTCGCCGAGATCGACCCGCGTTCCTACCGCATCGCCCTGCAGCAGGCCGAAGGCACCCTGGCCCAGAACCAGGCGCAGCTGAAAAATGCCCAGGTCGACGTGGCCCGTTATAAAGGCCTGTACGCCGAAGACAGCATCGCCAAGCAAACCCTCGATACCGCCGAAGCGCAGGTGGCGCAGTTCCAGGGGCTGGTCAAGACCAACCAGGCGCAGGTCAATGACGCCCGCCTGAACCTCGATTTCACCCAGATCCGCTCGCCAATCAACGGCCGGGTGGGCCTGCGCCAGCTCGACCTGGGCAACCTGGTGGCAGCCAACGATGCCACCGCGCTGGTGGTCATTACCCAGACCGAGCCGATCAACGTCGCCTTCACCCTGCCGGAAACCGAGCTGAGCACGGTGCTGGAGCGCTATCGCAGCGGCGCCAGCCTGCCGGTCGAGGCCTGGGACCGCAGTGACAGCAAGCTGCAGTCCACCGGCGTGCTGGGCAGCATCGACAACCAGATCGACACCACCACCGGCACCCTGAAGTTCAAAGGCCGCTTCGAGAACAAGGACCTGGCGCTATTCCCCAATCAGTTCGTCAACGTGCGCCTGCTGGCCGACACCCTCAAGCAGGTGGTCATGGCTCCGGCAGCGGCGATCCAGTTCGGCAACGACGGTACCTTCGCCTATGTGGTCAACGCCGAGAACACCGTGAACGTGCGCAAGCTCAAGGTCGGCGCCAGCGACGGCGACAACAGCGTCATCCTTGAAGGCCTGGCCGCTGGCGACCGCCTGGTGCTGGAAGGCACCGATCGCCTGCGCGAAGGCACCAAGGTCGAGGTGGTCGAAGACAGCTCGCAAGTGCCGACCACGCCTGGTCAGCACCTGCAGGGCCAGGACGCCAAAGGCTCGGCGCAAAGCGGTGCGCCGCAGCTTCCGCAACAGCCGGTTAAAGCAGCAGGCAAGGCGGGCGCATGAACCTCTCGCGCCTGTTCATCCTGCGGCCGGTCGCCACCACGCTGAGCATGCTGGCCATCGTCCTGGCCGGCCTGATCGCCTACAAGCTGCTGCCGGTGTCGGCGTTGCCGCAGGTGGATTACCCGACCATCCGGGTCATGACCCTGTACCCCGGCGCCAGTCCGCAGGTGATGACCAGCGCGGTAACCGCGCCACTGGAACGTCAGTTCGGGCAGATGCCGGGCCTGGAGCAAATGGCCTCGACCAGCTCCGGCGGTGCTTCGGTGCTGACCCTGCGCTTCAACCTCGACATGAACATGGACGTCGCCGAGCAACAGGTGCAGGCCGCGATCAACGCCGCCAGCAACCTCCTGCCCAGCGACCTGCCGGCACCACCGGTGTACAACAAGGTCAACCCGGCCGACACCCCGGTGCTGACCCTGGCCATCTCGTCCAAAACCATGCCGCTGCCCAAGCTCAATGACCTGGTCGACACTCGCGTGGCACAGAAGCTCGCGCAAATCAGTGGTGTGGGCATGGTCAGCATTGCTGGCGGCCAGCGTCAGGCGGTGCGGATCAAGGTCAACGTCGATGCGTTGGCGGCCAATGGCCTGAACCTGGAAGATGTGCGGACCCTTATCGGCGCTTCCAACGTCAACCAGCCCAAGGGCAACTTCGACGGCCCGACCCGGGTGTCGATGCTCGATGCCAACGACCAGCTGCGCACCCCGGCGGAGTACGCCAACCTGATCCTGGCCTACAACAATGGCGCGCCCCTACGGCTCAAGGATGTCGCTGAGATTGTCGATGGCGCCGAAAACGAGCGTCTGGCAGCCTGGGCCAACCAGAACCAGGCAGTGCTGCTGAATATCCAGCGTCAGCCCGGCGCCAATGTGATCGAGGTGGTCGACCGCATCAAGGAGCTGCTGCCGTCGATCACCGACAACCTGCCGGCCGGCCTTGATGTATCGGTGCTCACCGACCGTACCCAGACTATCCGCGCTGCGGTCAAGGACGTGCAGCATGAGTTGCTGATCGCCATCGTGCTGGTGGTGATGGTCACCTTCGTCTTCCTGCGTCGCTTCAGCGCCACCCTCATTCCCTCGATTGCCGTGCCGCTGTCGCTGATCGGCACCTTCGGCGTGATGTACCTGGCCGGCTTCTCGGTGAACAACCTGACCTTGATGGCCCTGACCATCGCTACCGGTTTCGTGGTCGATGATGCCATCGTCATGCTGGAGAACATTTCCCGGCACATCGAGGAGGGCGAGACCCCTTTGCAGGCGGCGCTCAAGGGTGCCCGGCAAATCGGCTTCACCCTGATCTCGCTGACCTTCTCGCTGATTGCGGTGTTGATCCCGCTGCTGTTCATGGCCGATGTGGTCGGCCGGCTGTTCCGCGAGTTCGCCATCACCCTGGCGGTGGCGATCCTGATCTCCCTGGTGGTTTCGCTGACACTGACGCCGATGATGTGCGCACGGCTGCTCAAGCGTGAGCCCAAGGAAGAGGAGCAGGGCCGCTTCTACCGCGCCAGTGGCGCCTGGATCGACTGGCTGATCAAGCACTATGGCCGCGGCTTGCAGTGGGTTCTGCGGCACCAGCCGCTGACCCTGCTGGTGGCAGTGGCCAGCCTGGTGCTGACCGTGTTCTTGTACATGATCGTACCCAAGGGATTCTTCCCGCTGCAGGACACCGGGGTGATCCAGGGTATTTCCGAAGCCCCGCAATCCACTTCGTTCGCCGCCATGAGCGACCGCCAGCAGGCCTTGAGCAAGGTGATCCTGCAGGACCCGGCGGTGCAGAGCCTGTCCTCGTATATTGGCGTGGACGGCGACAACGCCACGCTCAACAGTGGCCGCCTGCTGATCAACCTCAAGCCGCATGGCGAGCGCGATGCCACCGCCGCCGAGGTGATCAGCCGCCTGCAGCCGCAGGTCGACAAGCTGGTCGGTATCCGCCTGTTCATGCAGCCGGTGCAGGACCTGAGCATCGAAGACCGGGTCAGCCGTACCCAGTACCAGTTCAGCCTGTCTTCGCCGGATGCCGACCTGCTCGCGCTGTGGAGCGGCAAGCTGACCAATGCCCTGCAGCAGCGGCCCGAACTGCAGGACGTGGCCAGCGACCTGCAGGACAAGGGGCTGCAGGTGTACCTGGTGATTGACCGCGACATGGCCAGCCGCCTGGGGATCAACGTTTCGCAGATCACCAACGCCCTGTACGACGCCTTCGGCCAGCGGCAGATCTCGACCATCTACACCCAGGCCAGCCAGTACCGGGTGGTGCTGCAGTCGCGCGATGCGGCAAGCATCGGCCCGCAGGCGCTGGAGGCGGTCCACGTCAAGGCCAGCGACGGCGGCCAGGTGCGCCTGTCTGCGCTGGCACGTGTCGAGCAGCGCCAGGCGCAACTGGCGATCTCGCACATCGGCCAGTTCCCGGCGGTGATGATGTCGTTCAACCTGGCGCACGGCGCTTCGCTGGGCGAGGCGGTGAAGGTGATCGAGCAGGTGCAGCAGGACATCGGCATGCCGATTGGCGTGCAGACCAAATTCCAGGGCGCCGCCGAGGCGTTCCAGGCATCCTTGTCGAGCACCTTGCTGCTGATTCTGGCCGCTGTGGTGACCATGTACATCGTGCTGGGCGTGCTGTACGAGAGCTATATCCACCCGGTGACCATCCTCTCGACCCTGCCATCGGCAGCGGTCGGCGCCTTGCTGGCGTTGATCCTCAGTGGCAACGACCTGGGCATGATCGCCATCATCGGCATCATCCTGCTGATCGGCATCGTCAAGAAAAACGCCATCATGATGATCGACTTCGCCCTGGAGGCCGAGCGACACCAGGGCATGAGCCCGCAGGATGCGATCTACCAGGCGGCGCTGCTGCGCTTCCGGCCGATCCTGATGACCACCCTGGCGGCGCTGTTCGGCGCTGTGCCGCTGATGCTGGCCACCGGTTCCGGTGCCGAACTGCGCCAGCCGCTGGGCCTGGTGATGGTCGGCGGGCTGCTGGTCAGCCAGGTGCTGACGCTGTTCACCACACCGGTCATCTACCTGTACTTCGACCGCCTGGCCCAGCGCTGGCGCCCGGCCACTGACGCGAAGCAGGCCGAGGCATGAACCTGTCCGCACCTTTTATTCGCCGGCCGGTCGCGACCATGCTGCTGAGCCTGGCGATCATGCTGCTGGGTGGCGTCAGCTTCGGCCTGCTGCCGGTGGCGCCGTTGCCGCAGATGGACTTCCCGGTGATCGTGGTGCAGGCCAACCTGGCGGGGGCCAGCCCGGAGGTCATGGCCTCTACCGTGGCCACGCCGCTGGAGCGCAAGCTTGGCAGCATCGCCGGCGTTACCACCCTGACCAGCAGCTCGAACCAGGGCTCGACGCGGGTCATCATCGGCTTCGAGCAGGGCCGGGACATCGACGGCGCTGCGCGTGAAGTGCAGGCGGCCATCAATGCTACCCGCAATCTGTTGCCCAGTGGCATGCGCAGCATGCCCACCTACAAGAAGATCAACCCGGCGCAGGCACCGATCATGGTGCTGTCACTGACTTCGGATGTGTTGCAGAAGGGTCAGCTGTACGACCTGGCCGATACCATCCTGTCGCAGAGCCTGGCCCAGGTGAGCGGGGTAGGGGAAGTGCAGATCGGTGGCAGTTCGTTGCCGGCGGTGCGCATTGCCGTCGAGCCGCAACTGCTCAACCAGTACAGCCTGTCGCTGGACGAAGTTCGCACCGCCGTGGCCAATGCCAACCAGCGCCGGCCCATGGGCTTTGTAGAGGACGGCGAGCGCAACTGGCAAGTGCGCGCCAACGACCAGCTGGAAAAGGCCAAGGACTACGAACCGATCGTGATCCGCCAGCAAAATGGCACCATCTTGCGTCTGGCCGATGTGGCGACCGTGACCGACGGCGTCGAAAACCGCTACAACAGCGGTTTCTTCAACGACCAGAGTGCGGTGCTGCTGGTGGTCAACCGCCAGACCGGCGCCAACATCATCGAGACCGTCGACCAGATCCACGCACAGCTGCCGGCCCTGCAGTCGCTGCTGCCGGCCAGCGTCCAGCTGAACGTGGCGATGGACCGCTCGCCAGTGATCAAGGCCACCCTGAAAGAGGCCGAGCACACCCTGCTGGTCGCCGTGGTGCTTGTGATTCTGGTGGTCTACCTGTTCCTCGGCAGTTTCCGTGCTTCGTTGATCCCCAGCCTGGCGGTGCCGGTGTCGCTGGTCGGCACCTTCGCGGTGATGTACCTGTGCGGGTTTTCCCTCAACAACCTGTCGCTGATGGCGCTGATTCTCGCCACCGGCCTGGTGGTGGACGATGCCATTGTGGTGCTGGAGAACATTTCGCGGCATATCGAGGACGGCCAGCCGCCGATGCGCGCGGCGTTTCTCGGCGCCAGGGAAGTCGGCTTCACCTTGCTGTCCATGAACGTCTCGCTGGTGGCAGTGTTCGTCTCGATCCTGTTCATGGGCGGCATCGTGCGCAACCTGTTCCAGGAATTCTCGATCACCCTGGCGGCGGCCATCATCGTCTCGCTTGTGGTCTCGCTGACCCTCACGCCGATGCTCTGCGCCCGCTGGCTGAAGCCGCACCGCGCCCAGCCGACGCGTCTGCAGCGCTACAGCGACAAACTGCACGAGCGCATGGTCGATGGCTATGACCGCAGCCTGGGCTGGGTGCTGCGCCACCGGCGCCTGACCTTGATCAGCCTGCTGGCGACCATCGGCCTGAACGTCGCCCTGTATGTGGTGGTGCCGAAAACGCTCATCCCGCAGCAGGATACCGGGCAGTTGATGGGCTTCATCCGTGGCGATGACGGGCTGTCGTTCGGGGTGATGCAGCCGAAGATGGAAATTTACCGCCGGGCGCTGCTGGCGGACCCGGCCGTGCAGAGCGTGGCCGGTTTCATCGGCGGCAACAGCGGTACCAACAACGCTATGGTACTTGTGCGCCTGAAGCCGATCAGCGAGCGCAAGATCGACGCGCAGAAGGTGATTGAACGGTTGCGCAAGGAAATGCCCAAGGTGCCCGGCGGGCGGCTGTTCCTGATGGCCGACCAGGACCTGCAACTGGGGGGTGGTGGCCGCGACCAGAGCTCGTCGCAGTACCTTTATACCTTGCAGAGCGGTGACCTGTCAGCCCTGCGCGAGTGGTTCCCCAAGGTAGTGGCGGCGATACGCGCGCTGCCCGAACTGACCGCCATCGATGCCCGCGACGGTTCTGGCACCCAGCAGGTGACCCTGGTGGTAGACCGTGACCAGGCCAAACGCCTGGGCATCGACATGAGCATGGTCACCACGGTGCTCAACAACGCCTACAGCCAGCGGCAGATCTCCACCATCTACGACAGCCTCAACCAGTACCAGGTGGTGCTGGAGATCAACCCCAAGTATGCCTGGGACCCTAGCACCCTCGAGCAAGTGCAGGTGATTACCGCCGACGGCGCTCGCGTGCCGCTGTCGACCATCGCCCACTACGAGAACAGCCTGGCCAACGACCGGGTCAGCCACGAGGGGCAGTTCGCCTCCGAGGACATCGCCTTCGATGTCGCCGAAGGTTACAGCACCGACCAGGCCATGGCAGCCGTGGAGCGTGCGGTGGCCAAGCTGGGCCTGCCTGAAGAGGTGATCGCCAAGCTCGGCGGCACGGCCAACGCCTTCGCCAAGACCCAGGAAGGCCAGCCGTTCATGATCCTCGGCGCTTTGGTGCTGGTTTACCTGGTGCTGGGTATTCTCTACGAGAGCTATATTCACCCGCTGACCATCCTCTCGACCTTGCCCTCGGCAGGGGTCGGTGCGTTGCTGGCGCTGTACGTCACCGGTGGCGAGTTCAGCCTGATCTCGCTGCTGGGGCTATTCCTGCTGATTGGCGTGGTGAAGAAGAACGCCATCCTGATGATCGACCTGGCCTTGCAGCTGGAGCGCCATCAGGGCCTGTCGCCGGAAGAGTCGATCCGCCGTGCCTGCCTGCTGCGCCTGAGGCCGATCCTGATGACCACCCTGGCGGCCATTCTTGGTGCCCTGCCGCTGTTGCTCAGCCGTGCCGAGGGTGCGGAGATGCGCCAGCCGCTGGGCCTGACCATCATTGGTGGTCTGGTGTTCAGCCAGGTCCTGACCCTTTATACGACGCCGGTGGTGTACTTGTACCTGGACCACCTGCGTCACCGTTTCAACCGTTGGCGCGGCGTGCGCACCGACGCCGCCCTGGATACCCCGCTATGACTTTTGCCCAGACCCCACTTCACCGTGCCCTGCAAGTGCTGACCCGTGGCCGCGGCTCGCGCCTGCTGGGTGCCGGATTGTGCGCGGCCTTGCTCAGTGCCTGTAGCTTGAGCCCGGACTACCACCGCCCCGAGCTGGACAGCCCGGCGGCGCAGTTCAAGCACGCCGAAGGCTGGACCCAGGCCACGCCGTCCGATGCCATCGCCCGCGGGGCCTGGTGGGAACTGTACGGCGATGCCGGGCTGAACGCGCTGGTCGAAGAGCTGAACCGCAGCAACCAGACCGTGGCGCAGTCCGAAGCCCAGTATCGCCAGGCCCAGGCACTGGTGCGCAGCAGCCGGGCAGGGTTGTTCCCCAGCCTGGACCTGACGGTCGGCAAGAACCGCTCTGCCCAGGGTACGGGCAGTTCCAGCTCGAGCCTGTCCAGCAGCAGCAGCGGCATCCGCGACACCTACAACGCACAGTTGGGCGTCAGCTGGGAGATCGACCTGTGGGGCAAGCTGCGCGAAACCCTGAACGCCAATGAAGCCAGTGCTGAAGCCAGCCTGGCCGACCTGGCCTCGATCCGCCTCAGCCAGCAGTCGGAGCTGGTGCAGAACTACCTGCAACTGCGGGTAATCGACGAGCAGAAGCGCTTGCTGGAAGCTACCGTGGCGGCCTATGAACGCTCGCTGCGAATGAACGAAAACCAGTACCGGGCCGGTGTCGCCGGCCCCGATGCGGTGGCCCAGGCGCGTACCCAGTTGAAGAGCACCCAGGCCGACCTGATCGACCTGATCTGGCAGCGCGCGCAGTTCGAGAACGCCATTGCCGTGCTGATGGGCAAGACGCCGGCCAACTTTGCCCTGGCCGACAGCAAGAACATTCCGGCTCTGCCGCAGATTCCGGTTTCATTGCCTTCGCAGTTGCTGGAGCGGCGGCCGGACATTGCCTCGGCCGAGCGTAACGTGATGGCGGCCAACGCCAATATCGGCGTGTCGCGGGCGGCGTATTTCCCGGACCTGAGCCTGAGCATGAGTGGCGGTTATTCCAGCAGCAGTTTCAACAACTGGATCGAGCTGCCCAACCGCTACTGGTCGGTGGGCCCGCAGCTGGCGCTGAACCTGTTCGACGCCGGCAAGCGCAGTGCCGAAGTGGACCGCACGGTGGCGGTATATGACCAGACCGTGGCGCAGTACCGCCAGACCGTGCTGGACGGTTTCAAGGAAGTGGAAAACCTGCTGGTGCAGCTGAAGGTGTATGGCGACGAAGCGGTGGTGCGCCAGGAGGCGCTGGATGCAGCCCGCGAGTCGCTGCGCCTGACCGAGAACCAGTACCGTGCCGGGCTGATCGGCTACCTGGATGTGGTGAATGTGCAGACCACGGCGCTGAGCAACGAGCGCAGTGTGTTGAACCTGCTGCAGGGGCGGTTGGTGGCCAGTGTGCAACTGGTTGCCGCGCTGGGTGGGGGCTGGGACGCCGATCAGGCGTTTGCCGAGCAGGATTGACTCGCTTTCCAAGCCTTATGATGCCTGTGACGGCCTCATCGCCGGCAAGCCAGCTCCCACAGGCACCACACACTGCTTGAGACAGTGCGGACCCTGTGGGAGCTGGCTTGCCGGCGATGGGCTGCACAGCAGCCCTGAAAGCACAGTGAAGGGCGCGATCTTTGGATCCATTCCCATTCGCAAAAACCCCGTGCGTTTCGGCAAAGCTTGAGTACAATCGTCAGCTTTTTCCGGGCCCCCCTGTCCCGCGCTGGAACTCCCCATGTTGACCGGTAGCTACTCCTCTTCGCTGGTGTTGATTTCGCTGTGCGTGGCGATCCTGGCGTCCTATACCGCCCTGGACCTTACCGGCCGTATCGCCACGGCCAAGGGCCGGGCTGCATACTTGTGGATGGGGGGTGGCGCATTGGCCATGGGCATCGGCGTATGGTCGATGCACTTTATCGGCATGCTCGCCTTCAGCCTGCCCATCGACCTGGGTTACGACCTGCCCCTGACCGCGTTCTCGCTGCTGATTGCCGTGTTGTCTTCAGGCTTTGCCTTGTGGCTGGTCAGCCAACCAAGTCTGCCCTGGCTGCAGCTGGGCTTTGGTGCGCTGATCATGGGGGCGGGCATCGCCTGCATGCACTACACCGGCATGGCCGCGCTGCGCATGCTGCCGGGAATCGACTATGACCCAGCCTTGTTCGGTGCCTCCTTGCTGATAGCGGTTGGGGCATCAGCAGCGGCCCTGTGGATCGCCTTCCGCCTGCGCAAGCACACGCCCTATGTCAGGCAGATCCGTGGTCTGGCGGCGGTGGTGATGGGCTTTGCCATCGTCGGCATGCACTACACCGGCATGGCGGCGGCGAATTTCCCCGAGGGCAGCTTTTGCGGCGCGCTGGGCAGCGGCCTGCAGGGTGACGGCCTGGTCTACCTGGTGCTGATCACCACCCTGGCGGTATTGGCGGTGGCCTTGCTGACCTCGGTGCTGGACGCCCGCCTGGAGGCACGCACCGCCGAGCTGGCCCGTTCGCTGACTCTGGCCAATCAGGAGCTCACGCAGCTTGCCCTGCACGATACTCTCACCGATCTGCCCAACCGCACCCTGTTGGCCGACCGCATCGAGCAAGCCATCGCCAAGGTGGCGGAGCAGGGCGGCTGTTTTGCCCTGATGTTCATCGACCTGGACGGCTTCAAGCCGGTCAACGATGCGTTCGGCCACCATATCGGCGACCTGCTGCTCAAGGCCGTGGCAGGGCGCCTGCGCGGGCATCTGCACAGCCAGGACACACTGGCGCGCATTGGCGGCGACGAATTTGTCCTGCTGGTGGAGTTGCAGGAACCGGACGATGCCATGGACGTGGCGGTCAAGCAGGTCAACCTGGTATCGCGGCCATTCCGCGTGGCCGAGCACGACCTGCAATTGTCAGCGAGCCTGGGCATCGTTCTTTACCCGGGCAATGGCCAGGACCAGCACGAGCTGCTGCGCAACGCCGACGCCGCCATGTACCACGCCAAAAGCGCCGGCAAGAACGGCTACAGCTTCTTCGACGTGTCGATGAACAGTAACGCCCGCCAGCAGTTGCAGCTGTTGCAGGACTTGCGCCAGGCCCTTGAGCAGCGCCAGTTCCGCCTGCACTACCAGCCCAAATTCGATGCCCAGGCGTGCCAGCCGATCGGTGCCGAGGCGTTGCTGCGCTGGGAGCATCCGCAGCAGGGCCTGTTGCTGCCCGACCGCTTTATTGGCCTGGCGGAAAAGACCGGGCTGATCATTCCAATCGGTGAGTGGGTGCTTGGCGAGGCATGCCGCCAGATGCGTGAATGGCTGGACCAGGGCCACCAGGGGTGGCGCATGGCGGTGAACCTGTCTGCTATCCAGTTCTGCCACGCAGGGCTGGTCGAGAGCGTGGCAAAGGCGCTTGAGCAGAACGGCCTGCCGGCCAACTGCCTGACCCTGGAAATCACCGAAACCACTGCCATGCACGACGCTGATGCCAGCCTGGCCGTGCTGCAGCGCCTGTCGGACATGGGCGTGGACCTGTCCATCGATGACTTTGGTACCGGTTATTCCAGCCTGATGTACCTCAAGCGCCTGCCGGCCAACGAGCTGAAGATCGATCGCGGTTTCGTCCGTGACCTGGAGCAGGACAGCGACGATGCGGCAATCGTCTCGGCAATCGTCGCCCTGGGCCAGGCGCTGGGGCTGCGGATTGTGGCCGAAGGGGTCGAGACCGACAGGCAACAGGCTTTCCTGACCCGCCTGGGCTGTGATTCGCTGCAGGGCTACCTGCTTGGGCAACCTGTGCCGGCCGAGCAGTTCATGAGCAGGTTGCAGGCCCTGGGCGAGAAAAATACGGCAGCAGTCTAGACCGCAGCGCGCAGGGTAAAGGCGGGTAAGAAAGCATCCATCTCGGCCTCGACGGCCTCGATGATGCGTTCGACATCGGCGGCGGCCATGATGGCCGCGCAAGGGATGCCGGCAATGGCCAGTACGGTCTCCCCGGTAGCGCGGTCGAACAGCCGCGCGATCATGCTGCGTGGCGCATCCATGTTGGCTTCGAAACCCAGCGGGTGGAAATGCCAGCGCATCACCTGGCAGGCGTTGGGGAACGTCATCTTGTTCATGCCAGCCTCCTTGTCCGTACCTGGACGTGGTGAGCAAGTGGCCACATCGATGCGGCCGCCGGGAAGGTAAAGATAGCACCTGCCATGGGTGATTCTCGGCTGCAAATACGACAAATGTACTAATGCATGACAGAGATCACATAGCTTCGGGGGCATGCCGGGCGGCAACTGGCCAAGCAAACGTTTTCCTTGAGCTGTCGCGGTGCATATCTCCATGATAATGCTCTGATACTTTCGGACGAGCGGCGCGCTCAGCCCAGTAGCCCTGCCGCGATATTGATGGTGAATCCCAGAATCGCCGTATTGAACACGAACCCCACCAGCGAATGCGCCAGCACCACCCGCCGCAATCCCCGTCCGGCCACACCCACATCGGAAGTCTGCACCGCCACACTGATGGTGAAGGAGAAGTAGTGGAAGTCCCAGTAATCCGGGTTGCGCTCGCCATCGGCGAAGCGCAGCGGCGGTTCATGGTTCTGCCCTGTGTAGAACAGCCGCGCGTAGTGCAGGCTGAATATGCAGCCGATCAGTAGCCAGGACCCTGCCACGGTCAGGCCGGTGTACAGGTAATGCAGGGCCTGGTCAGCACCTTGCAGATCGCGGCTGGACACCAGTTGCAAGGTCACTGCGGCAAGGCTGGCGATGGCGGCAATGCACACGGTGAGCAGGACCAGGCCGGCGTTTTCGTCTTCGACCCGGGCGACCTTGCGGACCTTTTCCGGGCTGGCGTTCCAGCTCAGGTACAGCACCAGCAGCAGGTATAGCCATACGCCAAGGTTCCAGCCGGCGAGGATATGCTGCACGGTGTCGTCGGCGGGGATGAGCCACGCCCCGAGCAGGCCGACGGCGGCGGCGATGCTCAGGCGTGGGTGGGTGCGGGTCAGACGGTGGAAAGCCATGGGGCCTCGTATTCGATGGGTATGGCCTCTACTCTAGACCGGCATCCGCAAGATGAGCGGCATGCGCGGAGTCT
>Ga0302347_1003812_pt1 | contig 12808 bp, 14 predicted proteins | sample PhyWR1_FD_202178 | JGI IMG/M metagenome (GOLD analysis project Ga0302347, IMG submission 202178) | Leaf surface microbial communities from wheat plants in UC Gill Tract Community Farm, Albany, California, United States - DLSL W.R1 (v2)... | ecosystem: Host-associated > Plants > Phyllosphere >...
GTTTGATATTTTATCTCGGTTTCAAAGAAAAAATACCGAATCTGAAACATCATACATTGTTCTTTGAAAATGAATTGGATCTTCATACCAAAGAAATCTATAATGATAAAAAATGGCCGTCAAAACCACTATTCTATGTTTGTTGCCCATCTAAAACGGATAAGAATTTGGCCCCTGAAAATGGCGAAAATGTTTTTTTACTAATGCCAATTGCAACGGGAATCGAAGATTCTGAAGAAATGAGAGAAAAATACTTTCTGGAAATGATCGCACGTTTGGAAAAGCACACAAAGACTACTAATCTTCTATCCGTAATTGATTATAAAAGAAGCTATTGCATTGATGATTTTATAAATGATTACAATGCTTATGAAGGAAATGCTTACGGTTTAGCAAATACTTTGTCACAAACTGCAGTTTTAAAACCTTCTTTGAAAAATAAAAAAATCAAAAATCTCTTTTACACAGGACAATTAACAGTTCCCGGACCAGGCGTTCCGCCATCTATAATTTCAGGAAAAATAGCAGCAACAGAAGCCGACAAAAAATAAACTACTATGAAAAAATTATTTGACGAACTTTCTTACAAAGTAAGCAAAGCGACCACAAAACAATACAGCACCAGTTTTTCGTTGGGTATTTTGGCATTGTCACCAAAAATTAGAAATTCTATTTACGCCATTTATGGTTACGTCCGTCTAGCAGACGAGATTGTTGATAGTTTTCACGGTTTTGATAAACAAAAATTACTTTCCCGATTCCGAGATGAAACATTGTTAGCTTTGGAAGAAAAAATTTCTCTTAATCCTATTCTGCAATCGTTTCAGGAAACAGTTCATCAATATGAGATTGATTTTCAGTTAATCAATCAGTTTCTCAGAAGTATGGAAATGGATCTTCACAAAATTGATTATAATTCTGATTTGTATAAAGAATATATTCTTGGTTCTGCAGAAGTGGTTGGTTTGATGTGCCTTCAGGTTTTTGTTGATGGTGATAAAGAAGAATTTGAAAAATTAAAACCTTCTGCAATGATTTTAGGTTCTGCTTTCCAAAAAGTAAATTTTCTGCGAGATATGAAAGACGATTATGAAATCTTAGGAAGAACCTATTTCCCAAATGTTGATATTACTTCTTTTGACCAAAATGTAAAATCGGAAATTGAAAAGGAAATAGAACACGAATTTTCCCAAGCTTTAGAAGGAATTAAAAAATTGCCTAATTCGTCCAGATTTGGGGTTTATTTGGCTTACAGATATTATGTTTCGTTATTCAATAAAATCAAGAAAACGTCTGCAAATAAGATAATTAATCAAAGAATTAGAATTTCTAATAGTCGGAAAATATCATTAATGATGGGCTGTTATGTAGAATATAAGTTTTCGATATAAATTGGAACTGATTTTGTTTAGTCAAAAATGCACAAATATTACTTTATCAATCTTGATATTGTAATTTAAATGAAAGAAAATGAAACACCAATTGAAAAGAGAACAACAACTGAATTGTAATATTGAGAAAGCCTGGGCCTTTTTTTCCTCCGCTAATAATCTTTCTGTAATCACTCCTAAAGATATGAATTTCACTGTGCTTACACAATTAGAGAATGATGATATTTTTGAAGGCATGATTATAGATTATCACGTTTCTCCTTTGTTCAATATAAAAATGAACTGGCAGACAGAAATTATAAAAGTAGATTATTTGAAGAGTTTCATAGATTTTCAGGTAAAAGGTCCATATAAATTGTGGCATCATTACCATGAATTTGTTGAAAATGACGAGGGTGTTCTTGTAAAAGATGTTGTGGATTACGAATTGCCACTTGGTTTTCTAGGAGAAATTGCCCACAATCTTTTCGTAAAGAAAAAGTTAGATCACATTTTTGATTATAGGAAAGAGGTTTTAGAATTATTATTCAATCAAAAAAGAGAAGCTTCATGAATTTTCTGATTATTGCAGCCACTTTCCTTTTGATGGAAGGTTTTACTTGGTGTGTTCACAAATATGTGATGCACGGCTTTCTTTGGTCGCTCCACAGAGATCACCACGATCATTCTACAGATCCGCCTTTGGAAAAAAACGATTACTTCTTTGTGATTTTTGCAATCCCTGCTATAGCTTTGATGTACTATGGAAGTACACAAAATTTCAATTATTATTTTTACATTGGCATCGGAATAACATTGTATGGAATGTCCTATTTTTTTGTTCACGATATCTTCATCCATCAAAGATTTAAAATCTTAAAAAATACTCAGAATCCGTATTTGCTTGCAATCAGAAGAGCACATAAGCAACACCATAAACATCTTGGAAAAGAACACGGCGAATGTTTCGGTTTTCTTTGGGTTCCAGTCAAATACTTCAAAATGTATTTCAATAAAAAAAAATAACCATTATATAATGCAACTCCTCTATTTGCTGATTGATTTCTTCACCGTTATTATCTGTTTTATATTTTCTTTTCATCCAAAAATTAATTTCCACAAGCATTTCCGCGCGTTTTTGCTATCATCAGTTTTAGTAGCAATTGTATTTGTAATTTGGGATTCTTGGTTTACAAAAATGGGTGTTTGGTGGTTCAATGATGATTATCTGGTTGGAATCAGGTTTTTAGGATTACCTCTCGAAGAACTACTTTTTTTCATCTGTATTCCTTTTTCGTGTGTCTTTACATATCATTGTTTAACAAAGTTTTTTCCAATGGATTGGGATTCTTTGCGGGATAAAGTTTTTGTTTTAGGATTTGTAATAATTTCGGTCTTTACTGCTATTTTGTTTTACAATAAGATCTACACTTTCATTACATTTTTGACTTTAGCAGTTAGTATGATTGTGTTAAGATTTGTTTTAAATGTGCAGTGGGTAGGAAAAGCATTTACAATTTATCTGATTCTTTTGCCCGGATTTCTGCTTGTCAATGGGATATTGACAGGTTCAGGATTGGAAAACCCAATTGTAAATTATAATCCTAAAGATTTCATCGGTTTTAGAATTATAACCATCCCGATAGAAGACTTCTTTTATGGTTTTGAATTAATTATTTGGAATCTTTTTTTCTTTAAAAAGTTTAAAATAGATGAGTTGCAAGAGGCTTATTTGGAAGAATAAATCTTTTTGGGCTTAATCAAATACAAACCCGTATTTTTAACAATCGGATCTATTTCTCCACTAGTCATGTCCATGTAACCTCCTAATTCAAGACCGTAATCAAGAAATGCTAATTTTGATTTTGTCCGGAATTGTTTGGGTAACTCGTAAAGATAAAGATCATTTTGCGCAGTTGGGTTATCATACATTTTCACGGCTTTTCCTTTGAAAAATAACTTCTCATTTTGATAAGTTAATCTGTAATAAGCTGTATTAATAAAAGATGGTGTTACCCATTTTGGCAGACTGAAGGGATTTCCGGTTTCATAATAATCATCTTTTTTACGGGACAATAATTTGATTTTATCATCAGTTTGATAATCCAATTTCTTTTCTTTTAAAATCTGCGTATAATATTTATTGAGATAATCATCATCGATTTTTTCTTTTCCTAATTGATTGATGGAATAAAGTCCAGTTTTGACATCTTTCAGAACAGTTAACCGTTGATTAGAAAATTTGGCCGGAAAACCTTTGAAATCGATTTGTCCGATTGTATCGCTTTCAAAAACTTCATTTCCTTGATGTGAAAACCTATAATCATCTTTTTTTGAAAACATCAGAATCCAATTTTCACCTATCTGAAAGTACATTGGAAAACAATTCCTTCCCGACTCTATATTGCGATCTGTATCATAAATTACCAAATTGGATTGGCGATAATTTTCCTCAAAAATAGATTTGAATTCCTTATCGCTTAGTTCATTTTTGGCATTCAGAATCTTTGAAAATTTGGAATAGATTAATCGATTTCCGGAAAAATCATAAACGCCATTTTCAGCAAAAACATAAGGCACAAAATTCGCAAAATCAAAAATAGACGTATATTTTTCTTTGTTAAGATCATTAGAAATCATCAAGTTTCCTGATGCATCATACTTCGTCAACCCTTGTCCGTTTCTCAAATAAAATTCGTTTTTGGCAGAATTATAAAGAATAGGAAAAGTGCCTAAGGCTGGGACAATTTCAAAATTTTCGGATTGAGGTTTTTGTGTTAATTCTTTAAAATGATTATAAGATTTTGGGCGGAAAATATCTGCAGTTGTAAGATTAATCGTCGTACATCTGTCAACAAATAACAGAATTAATAAACCAATGATAAGAATAATAACGGTAGATTTCTTCATCAATAATTTAAGTTAAACTACTTTCTTCTTCAATTGATCTACATCGAATTTCTTCTTCAAACCTCTCACATTGACTGCAACAAATGCAGTAATACAAAGATACATCGAGAAATAAATCAGCAACATTTTAAGGCCTGAGACGCCCATAAACATTAATAAAATTTGGGAAACAAACCCCATCAACCAACCAACCATCATAATAACTACTACAGAAAAGCCAAATAATCCTAACTCCTGAGCAGGCTTGTAAATTCCCAGCTTTTTAAAAATCCCGAGTGGAATTAGCAACAACAACAGCGCGAATGGATGAAAAGCGGCGAAAGCAACCAAAATGCCTGGCTCAGCTTCGATATGTTGCAAAATATCTATGATGTTAAAAGGCAACTCCATCGTATTTTTTTTCTTGTTCAGAGATTTGAAGCAATTGTTTTTTGCCATACATCATTGGTTTTGCCAAAAGCAAATTAGGGAATTCTGCGATACCAATATTGTACATTGTAACGCTTTCGTTATAAAATTCTCTTCGGTCTGCAATTGCATCTTCGATTTGAGAAACACGACCTTGGAGTAATTGAAAATTCTGGCTGGTTTTGATATCAGGATAATTTTCTGCCACTGCAAAAACCGATTTTAACTGATTTTGCATTTGGTTGGACAACTCTACTTTTTCCTCAGCAGAATTAGCATTTAAAAATTGAGTCCGCAGTTCAGTTAGTTTCGTCAGCATCGATTCTTCAAACCTCATCGATTCTTTTACAACTTTGATTAGATTCGGAATTTCGTCTGCTCTTTGTTTTAATAGGACATCGATATTTCCAAAAGATTTATCCACATTATTTTTTAACATAACCAATCTGTTGTAAGTGGAAACAATCACATTCAGCAATCCCAAGACAACTAATCCGATAATGACGTAAGCAAAAATTTGTATCATAGTTTTTTATTTTTTTAATTTATTCTGATGATGTTGGCTCTGGTGCAGGAACTGGTTCAGCACCTACAGCTGGTTGAGAATATATTTCTTCTTCAGGTTTAGATTCATAACTGTCGTAGATATTATCATAAAAATCATCCAGAGATTTCACAGGTTTAGAATTCTGAAAAGGTAAATCAAAATTAATCTTTCCAATTTCTAATTGATTATTCCTCAGTTTCACAGGCGTTAGAAAAATCAAAGCAATCAGAATAACCCAAAAGTAAATGAAATAGCCCGCCGACTGTAAAATAGGACGCAACGTATTATGATTATCAACACTTTCCACAGTTGCAATTCCAAAAACATTTTTAATTTCTTCTTTCTCAAAAACAGGTTCATTATTTTCTTTAAGGCTTGCTTTACCAATCAACAAAACTTCCATATTTTGTTTAAGAAGATATTGTGTGTAGCGCTTCATAGAGGATTGATATTGCTCATCGATTTCAAAATCAATAAATTCAATACCTTCGGTTATCACTTTTATCTGACCGGATTTATCTTGTACGTAAAAAGGTTTACAAATCGTTTCCGAAAATTCTAACGAGTAAGAATCTTTGCCGTCTTTATCTGTCGATACTGTTTCTATAGTATAAAGAAAACCAATACATTCTTTTGTACCAATGCGCGAAATCATCGGCTCAATCATTTTTACAGTTCCAGAAATCTCTGCCAAACCCATCGCCACAGAACGTATATTGGAAGTTGGTAAAGTGCGTTGAATTCTGTAAAATCTCTTCTTATTACTAGGTTTAAAAATGGAAGTTAAGAACGGAAGAATAATAAAAACAATCAGGATAAAATAAGGAACGCCCAATGTAAAGACAAAACCGAAAAATAATAATCCTGATAAAGAATAAAGAATTTTTTTCCAAAGCGGGATTTTGGCCAAACCTGCCTTTTTTCTCCTTTCGCTTTGCTCTTTGGAACTCTGGTAAGAAGCTCTAATCATCGCATAAAACATCCCGATAACTCCCAGAACGAAAACCGACAGAAACAAAGCAATGGCTACTAATGCGGCTAATTTGTTATCATATAATGAACAGAGACCAACTGATAAAGGATTTAGTACGAAAAATAACCATTTTGGTTTGAGATTGATTTCGTATAATCCGATTAAAATAAAAGTGTGAAAAATAGCTACAAAGAAACTCATCAGCATCAACATGACTATGAGACCTTTATCAACTTCTAAAGTGTTATAAAATGCAAGGAAGTCGTTCATCAAGGGTTAGTAGTTTTTATAGTTTTGACTTTTCGGCAGCAACAAACGCGCCAACTGTATTGATTTTATACGGATAAAGATATTTAATTTTAACTTATCATTGGAGTTATTGTAAATTTGTTTTAATACTATGGACAAAACAAACATCAACAATTATTTTCATTCCTTGTTTCCGATAGAAAAGGATGTTGTGGAAGAGATCACAAAAACTTTTACCCAATTTTCTATGGAGAAAAATACGATTCTTTTGGATAACGGGATTATAAGCACCAAAACCTATTTTCTGGAAAAAGGTTATGTCCGTTCTTATATCATCAATGAAGATAATGAGGAAGTTACAACCAACATCTTTTTTGCGCCTTGCTTCGTGAATGATTTTTTATCATTCTTCAAACAACAACCGACAAAAGAAATCTACGAAACGATCACCGATTGTTCATTTTGGGAAACTGGTCTTGAGAATGTTCAAAAGAATTTTCATAACATTTCTGATTTTCGGGAGTTCAGCAGGCTCTTGTTTGTCATTAATTATTACCGACTGAATGACCGAGTTATTGAACTGACAAGCCAAAAAGCAGAAACCAGATATCTGAAATTATTAAAAGAACATCCACATATTTTCCAGCACGTTCCACTGAAAATCATTGCTTCTTATCTCGGAATTACCAACAGTTCGCTCAGCAGAATCCGGAAAGAAATCACTAAAATTTGATTTTTTGTCATTTGACAATCGGACTTACGTTTCAGGTATTTTACATTTGACGAAAATTAATGAAAATGAAAAATATAGTAGTTGTGGGACTTGGCGGCGTTGGCGGTTATTTCGGATTTAAGATTAATCAATTTAACGAAACTACAAATCAGTTTACGGTTTCTTTCATTGCGAGAAATCAAACTTATGATATTGTAAAAAATAATGGATTGACGCTCCTCTCTCCAGAACATCCAAACAGCATTACAAAACCGAATCACGTCTTACAAAACATTAATGAAATCAACGATCCTGATTTGATTTTAATTTGTGTGAAAGAATATGATTTGGAAAATGTTTGCAAGCAATTGAAGCAAGTTATTACGGATAAAACAACTCTGCTTCCACTGATGAACGGCGCAGATATCTATGACAGAATCAGAAAAATAATTCCTGATAATACGATTCTACCCGCTTGTGTTTACGTCGCTTCTCACATCAAAGAAAAAGGAATTGTAGAACATAAAGGTAAAGCCGGAAAACTGATTTTTGGAAAAGATCCAGCCCATCTTTCAACAGAAATCGATTGGATTATCGAGTTGATGAAAAACAGTCAAATTGATTTCGATTTTAAAGACAATTCCTTTGCTGATATCTGGACCAAATTCTTTTTTGTATCGAGTTTTGGATTAGTTACAGCCAAATACAATTCTTCTATCGGAACAGTTTGCACAGATGAAATTCTGAAACAGGAAGCTGCAGATATAATGAAAGAAGTGAAACTGATTGCTGACAAAAAAGGAATTAATTTACCCGAAGATATTATAGAAAAAACTTTTGAAAAAGCGATGACTTTTCCTCCTGCAACACCAACTTCTTTACAACTGGACATCAATGTAAAAAAAGAAAATAGTGAGTTGGAATTATTTGCCGGAGCCATTATCAATTACGGAAAAGAACTGACTATTGAAACGCCTTTTACGGAGAAGATTTATAATGAATTAAAGGAAATTATAAAAGCTTCATAAACAACAAAACCTGCTCAGTAGCAGGTTTTATATTTTTGAGATTGTCACGAATCTTTAGTGAGGAGGATTGTTTTTAGGCTCAGGCAGGTTAGAATTCTTTGCGGCTTTTACCAGCTCATTGATATCTGCATAAAAAAGTTGCCAGTCGGCGATATCTTTCATCGCAGTAATCAGGTTGAGAAAAGATTTCAGGGTTTTCTCCAGATCTTTTCGGATGGCTGAGGCACTTTTCTGATTTCGAAGATCAGCATTGGCGCTGGCCTGTTCTGCAAAGATGGTTTCGAAAGCGGTCTGCTTGTCTTTCATATCATCGAAAGCGGTTGTCACTTTCAGGTCTTTGAGCTTTTGGTTGTTGTCTGGTTTTTCCAGTTCCTCGATTAGCTTTTTCATCTGTGCGGTTTGGGAGGAATAGCTCATCCGGTCGAGATTGAGACCGAATTGTCTGAAAATCCCATAGAGGTCTTCTGCAGATTGATAGTTTGGTAAAGTTAGCATTTTGCGGTAACTGTTGAGAAAGGCTTTCAGAGTTGTGAAAGCAAGGTCTCTTTCATTATCGCTATTTGCAACATCATTTCCTTTTCCGCTGAATGTCATTTTTGTATAAACCGCATCGTAATCTGCATACTTTAGCTTAAGTTCCGCCAGAAGCGGATGACCATCGATAACTGGATAATTCCCCGACTCAGATGTGTTGATGGTTCTCTGCGCGAGCGTCGCTAAGTCTTTCGTGCTTAGCTTTCTTAATGTGATTTTCATAAACCAAATGTGTTTTTGTTAATAATTTATTTAATGAATTCCGTTTTTAAATATATTATTTTTTTGATTTCCGGCAAAACAATCTGTTTAGACTAAAAACATGTTGTGTTTTAGTTTAAACAACCTGTCTGGAGAAAAAACAAGTTGTGATTTTGTTTAATTGAGTTGTTTTGGCAAAAAACATTTTGTGTTTTAGTTTAATTGAGGTGTTTGGAGAAAATGACAGTTGTGGTTTGGTTTAATTGGGGTGTTTGGGGTTTTGATATTTTGTTTTTTTTAATTGCAGTAGAAATACGGAAGGATGAGAATTGGGATTGGTTTATTTTTGAGATTACGGAAAACCGTAAAATAGAGAAAATATAAATAACTACATTTGAAATATTAGAAATAAAAAACTATTAAGTATGCCAAAAAACTACACCCAAAGATTAGAAAAGCTTCAAAAAAGAAGATATGATGATTATCTAGAAAAGAGCATCTTGTCTGAATCATTTAAAAGGACAGATTTGGGCTCAAGTACAAAATATACACTTGAATCAATGAAGCCAATTGAAAATTCATATACACAAAATACAATTAAAGCCGCAGAAAACATTCAAAATAATCTTAAAGAAAAATTAAAAGATGAATATAATCTTGTTTTTAGACATCAAGGATCAACAATAACAGATACACATATAAAAATTCACAGTGATATAGACATTCTTGTTTTTACTGATTCATTTTTCACACTTGAGAATCCACAAGTCCCTGAATATCCTTTCATTGGTGATCCTATTGAAGACTTATTAAAATTAAGAAGAAAATGCTATGAAAAACTTAATAATACATACAATCAAGTTGATGACTCCAACTCGAAAGCTATTCAGGTATTTCCAACTCAGCCTAAAAGAAAAGTTGATGTTGTTATTTGTAATTGGTTTAACTCAAACTCTTACAAACAATATGGTGATGAAACATACAGAGGAATTCAATTTTTAGATAGAGATAAAAAACAAAGAATTAAGGATTATCCATTTGCACATATCCATCAACTAAAACTAAAATCTACGGGAACCAATAAAAATTATAATAAAGTTGTTCGTATACTTAAAACATTAAAGGTTGATGCAGATTATGAAATTAAATTATCTAGTTTCGAAATTTGTTGTTTAGTATATGATATTGATAACCATAAATTAATACTTCCTGAAACATCCTCATTACTTTTATTAAATGTTGCTTCTGAGCAATTAGGGAAATTAATTGATAACGATTATTATAGAGAAAACCTTAATTCACCAAATAGTACGGAAAAAGTTTTTCCAAACTCGAACAAAGTTGTAGAATTAAAAAAATTAAAGTTAGAAGTTGATGAATTAATTGTTGATGTATCAAAAGAATTAACTAGTCAATATAGAAATTTAAATGAATCTTTAATATACTAAAATGAAACCAAGAATATTTATTGGATCCTCCGGTGAAGGATTAAATGTTGCTACTTACATAAAACATAAATTAGTTAAAGTAGATTTTGAGCCTTATTTATGGACAGATGATATTTTCAAAGCTAATAATAGCGTGTTGGAAACTTTATTAAAAGAAGCCAGTTTATTTGATTTTGGAATTTTAGTAGCAACAAAAGATGATTATACAACAAAAAGGGAAAAGGAATTTCAAACACCTAGGGATAATATAATTTTTGAGTTTGGGATATTTCTTGGAAGATTAGGAACTAATAGAGCTTTTGTACTACAGGAAGAAGGTTCTGAGTTACCTTCAGATCTATATGGAATAACTGTTCCAAGGTTTGAACTCACTGATCACTTAGAAAGTAATTACAAATTAAATACAGAGATTGATAAAATAGTAAAAACTATTACCGAAAAAATTCAATTAGGAGAATTGGGTCTTTTACCTTCAACAGTTTTAGCCATAGGATACTTTGAAAATTTTGTTTCGATGATATGTGAGGCTTTAAATATGCTACCTTACCTCGAGGTTAAAGGAAAACAGTATAAAAAATTTCAATTCAATATAATAATTCCCCAAGATTTAGATGCTGATATAAAAAAGAGGGCAAAAATATATTTTAAAAGTAAGAGCTTAGAAGAATTAGAAATTTTAACACCATCTAGAACATATCCAATTCACATTCAGTATGATGAAGATTCAAGCGATGAAACACTTCAATTATATGATATGCCAACAACAATTGGAGGTATAGATAAAGCGATCGAAATGTATATGAGAAAAGGACATATTGGAAAAACTGAACAACAAAAATTATTGGAGGAAAGGGAATTAAGAAATTTTCAAACAACATTAGAAAATTTAATTAATAATGATGCATATGCAAAAAATATGGTAAAAGTAATTAATGAGGATTGAGGATTAAAACTAAATTAAAAAAACCTGCTCAACAGCAGGTTTTCATTTATATAAAGCAAAAATCTTAATGTCCAGACTTAGCATCCGCATCCTGCTTCACGTGGCTGAGATACTTAGTACAATAAGCCCCAAAAACCAAAATCACAAGATAACAGAACACAGGAATTACAAAAGAATGTTGAACTCCAAACGTATCTGCCAGATAACCTTGGAAAATCGGAACAATAGCACCTCCTAAGATGGCCATTACGACCAAAGAAGAACCTTGGCTTGTGTATTTTCCTAAACCAGAAATCGCTAAAGTATAGATATTAGAGAACATAATAGAGTTGAAAATCCCGATTCCTAAAACGCTGTACATTGCCAGTTCGCCGTGGTTCAGCATTGTTGAGATTAATAACAAAACGTTGATTCCTGCAAAGATAGACAATGTTCTTGCCGGAGCAGATTTCCCGATGAAGAACGCAATGAAATTCAAAGCAATAAATACCAGAAAGAAACTAATCTGTGCAAACGTCAAATTAACAATACTGAAAATTACTAAGAAAACAGCCGCAGCCGCTCCTAACATATACAAAGCTTTTTTACTTTGACTAATAGAATGATTCAGAGAGATTGCTCCAAGGAAACGCCCAATCATCGCACCACCCCAATACAGAGACAGGTAGTTTTTACTTACAGATTCGGTAAGGTTCATTACTTGTGGCTGTTCCAGAAAACTGATGATAAAACTTCCAACCGCAACTTCACCACCTACATAACAAAACATCGCCAAAACGCCGAACTTCAAATGATTGTGTTTCAAAGCTCCGAAACCTTTTACCACTTCTTCCCCAGCTACTTTGAAATCTGGAAGTTTAACTCTTGAGATAATCAAAGCCACTAATAAAAGAATTCCGGCAAAAATTAAATAAGGAATCTTAGTCGCTGCTGCAGAGAAAGAGCCGTCTGCCTCAGAAAACAATTCGAAAATCAAATGTCCGCCCAAAACCGGCGCAATGGTTGTTCCGAAAGCGTTGAAAGCCTGAGTCATATTCAGTCGGCTGGATGCAGAATCTTCCGGTCCCAAAAGAGAAACGTAAGCATTCGCCGTAATTTGTAATACTGTGAACCCCAATCCTAAGATAAATAAAGCACCTAAAAACAAAGGATAAGACGACAAACTCGCCGCAGGAAAAAATAAAACACACCCAAACGCCGCCAGAAAAATCCCGAAAAGAATTCCTTTCTTATAACCGACTTTATCAATCGGGTCGCCTTGTGTTGTTGAAATTAAAAAGTAAATTAATGAGCCAATAAAATACGCTCCAAAGAAACAAAACTGTACCAACATCGATTGGAAAAACGTCAGATTGAAAAGCTGTTTCAGGTAAGGAATAAGAATGTCATTCATACACGTAATGAATCCCCACATAAAGAACAAAAGGGTAATCGTAATCAGCGGAACGGTGTAACTCCTTTTGGTTCCTACTTCATTATTTATCA
>Ga0302347_1003813_pt1 | contig 12804 bp, 10 predicted proteins | sample PhyWR1_FD_202178 | JGI IMG/M metagenome (GOLD analysis project Ga0302347, IMG submission 202178) | Leaf surface microbial communities from wheat plants in UC Gill Tract Community Farm, Albany, California, United States - DLSL W.R1 (v2)... | ecosystem: Host-associated > Plants > Phyllosphere >...
TGCCGCGTTTTTGCAGGAATTCATTGATCGGTTTTGACGGCAACGTCCAGTCACCGCGCAGTGCAACGACGTCGTTTTCCGTCAGGGCTTTCTGCACGTCTTCACTCATCAGTACGTTGTATTTGTTGGCTTTACAGGTCACACACCAGTCGGCGGTAACATCCACAAAGACCACTTTTTTAGCCGCCAGCGCACTCTGAATCGCCTCTTCAGACAGCGGTTGCCAGGCAATATCATCGCGCAGCGGTTTGCCGCCAGCGCCTGAAAACTGCGTGACAATCACCATCGCGGTACCAGCCAGAAGTGCGCCCGCACCGGCAGTTAACGCACAATTGCGCAGGCCATAGCGTCGCAGGGATAAGGCAAACAGCATCACCAGCAATACACCTGCCAGCACGGCGACAAACAACGCAGAGAAATGGTTTTGCATCAGGCTCAGCAACCAGAGACAGGCCGACAGCATCAGCGCGCCGAGGAAAAGCCGCAGCCGTAACATCCAGCGACCGGGACGCGGCAGGCACATCGCCAGCCCCGGCCATAAGGCAATCATCAGCCACGGCAGACTCATGCCGATGCCCAGCATCAGGAACAGTCCCCACAGCACCGGCAGCGGTGCGGCCAGTGCAAACGCTACCGCGGTGCCGAGAAACGGTGCCGAACAGGGCGTCGCCAGCAGCGTGGCAAACGCGCCTTCAGCGAAGTGTCCGCTGAGACCCGAACGCTGATGCGTCGCCAGACGTGTCGTCATCTTTGACGGCAGATTGATTTCAAATAATCCCAGCAGATTGGCGGTAAACACCGCCGTGACCAGCACCATCAGACCAATAAACCACGCATTCTGAAACTGAATGCCCCAGCCCAGCGTCTGATTTGTGTAACGGAGCAGCGTCATCAGCAAGGCCAGGGCCAGAAACGAGGTGATGATCCCGCCTGACGACGCCAGAAATTGCACGCGAATGCTTTTGCGGTTGCGCTGTTCCACCTGCAAAATACTGCCCAGTTTCATGCCCAGAACCGGCAGAACACAAGGCATAAGATTGAGGATGAAGCCCCCGGCCAGCGCCATCAGTGCCACCTGCCAGAGAGCGATACTGCCGGGCGTGTCCGCGGGTAGCGCGCTCACGTCCAGGCTAATCTGCTGCGCCAGACCGTTATCAGACAACACAATACTCAGCGTTTTTCCGCTGATATCCTGTGCTTTATCGCCCCACTCGTCCGTCACCGGCAGCGTGAAAAGCGCCCGTTGCCCGTCCACTCTCACCACCGGTTTGCCCAGTGAACTGCCTTCCAGCGTATCGGTAAATAGCTCCGGATTTTGCCAGCCTTGCTCGCGGTGAGCGGCAATGTGCAATACGCCCGCACGATAGCCCGCTGTCACATTGTCCGCCAGACCTTCAGGAATCGGCACCTTGCCCATCGCTGCGGCGAACTGGCGCGCAAAATCTGCGTTGCCTCCGGCAGAACTGAGATCCAGACTAAAAGGATAGTCGGTGAGAATGCACACGTTGCTGCACACCGGCAGCGTCAGCGTTCCGGCGATTATGGCAGGCGCGCTGCCGCTGAGGGTGACAGGTAGCGTGACGTCATCGTGATAGCCCTGAGTTGTCATGCCCGCCACATCAAACCGTGCAGGCGTCGGCCAGAACCATTTAACCTGTTGCGCAGTGACCGGCTTTTGCCACTCTACCGACGGCGCAATACCGCCCTCGCCCGGCGAGCGCCAGTAGGTTTTCCAGCCCTTTTCGAGGCTGACAGAAAGCAGCAGACGGGTTTCCTGCTCAGAAGAATCGGCGGACTGTGCCTGCAGGCGTACTTTTACATGGGTATTTTGCGGGCTTTGCAGCCAGCCGGTATCAGCAGCATATCCGGTATGCAGCCAGAGTATCAGCAGGCAGCCAGCGGCCGCCCTGAATAAACTTCGCATAGATTTTCTCCAAAAATAAAATGTCACATCCTGATGAATAACAGGGGTGTTTTTATTCCCGGAGTTTTTATTCCCGAAATACACAGAGCCGCAAATGCACCCGCAGGCGCGGCACAGGGACGGCTTCCGGCACAAGCAGGCGGATCGCCGCCATATTGCCGCGCGACAAAAATGCCAGCAGCAGGATCAGCGCCAGAAACGCAAATTCTAATAGAAGAGGAGGAACAGAAAGCAGCGATTTACTGCTGAGCTCACAGGGAGCCGGGATTTTGTCGATTTCGGAAATCGTGGATGACGCCTGAGCCATCGCCGTTTCCTGATGCAGGATCGCGGACAACGCATTCAGCCCGGCAATACGCTGTGTCATACACGTCAGTATGACCAGACAGGCCAGGCAAAAAAATATCAGAGCTGAACGCCGTTGTTTATCCACATTTCCCTCACAGACTGGCCGCCATTCTAACGGCCGTCCAAACATTCACAAGATGTATGAATCATGAATTACATGAATTTACGCTCACAAATCTGTGCTGCATCTCCACGTTCAGGCGAAAAATCACTAGAGCGCCCCACGCGAATACTGTATATTTAGCCAGTTAATAAATTTATAAATAATGAGGAAAACCATGCGGGTTGAACTGATTTTTGACAAACGGAATGTCGCCGGCATCCCTAACGCCAGTGAAAAAATTGAAGCGGAACTGGTAAAACGCGTACACCGGATGTTTCCGGATGCGGAAGTTAAGGTAAAACCGATGCAGGCCAACGGGCTGAATACGCAAGGGGCCAGCAAGCAGGAACGTTCGCAATTAAACCAAATGCTGGAAGAAATGTTTGAAGAAGCGGACGAATGGCTGTCCGTCGAGTAAAAAAAAGGTTTCGCCGTTGCACTTGCTTACAAAGAGCAATTGAAATAAACAATCCATCGCTATGGCTTAATATAAGATGTGCATGTACACGAAATTCATTATCTTTCAGAGCGATGAGCTGTATTTTTATCGGACAACTAACGGCATCATTTGATGCGGTGAAAGGGTTCTCCGGCGCCATCGCTTTTCGCTTCAAACGCGTCAATGACTTTGCGAAACTGCCATGCCACCGAGCTCAAAAAAATCCAGCGCCCAACCGCATTTTTACACCAAGCGCTTTGCGCTGATTTGTCTCGGTATCGTCTTTTGTCTGGCGCTCCTCCTTGGCCGCGTAGGTTATCTGCAGCTTCTTAATCAGCCGATGCTGGAAAAAGAAGCCGATTCCCGCTCACTGCGCTCCAGCGTCATCCCTGCCGGACGCGGGACCATTGTTGACCGCAACGGACATCCGCTGGCACTGAGCGTGGCATCCAAAGACATTATTGCTGACCCGTTCCGCGTGCTTGAATTGCACAGCGATCTGAACAGTCCGAAATGGCAATATCTGGCCTCTGCGCTGAATATGCCGCTTTCCCAGTTACAGCAAACCATCACCAGCGATCCGCAGCGCCGCTTTGTCTATCTTGGTCGCAAAATAGAAGAAGGCATTGCTGCTGATATCAGCCAGCTGCATCTGGGTGGCATCAGCACTCAGCTTGATGACAGCCGTTATTATCCGATGAGTGAGGCCGCAGCAAATCTGGTCGGCGTCGTCGGGACAGATAACGAAGGCCTGACAGGCGTGGAAAAAGGCTTTAACGCCCTGCTTCAGGGTAAACCTGGCATGCGCGAATACCGTCAGGATCGCCACGGCAATGTCATCGGTATTCTCAAAGAAGTCGCGCCACAACAGCCGCCGACCATTAATCTCAGCATCGACAGTTTTATGCAGTACGTATTGTATTCGCGGCTGCGCGATGGCGTGACGCTCAACCAGGCAGAGTCCGGCGCAGCAGTTCTGGTGGATGTGAACACCGGTGAAATTTTAGGGATGGCGTCCTACCCTTCCTATAACCCGAACAATTACGCCGGCGTGCAGCCAAAAAACATGCGCAATGTGGCAATCAGCGACAGCTTCGAACCGGGCTCGACGGTGAAACCGCTGGTGGTAATGGCCGGTCTTAACCGCCATATGATCCGCCCTGATTCCGTTCTCGATACCCATCCCTATACCGTTAACGGGCACCTGATCCGCGACGTTGGTCACTGGCCGGCACTGACCATCACCGGTATTTTGCAAAAATCCAGTGACATTGCGGTATCCCACATCGCGCTGGCGATGCCTGCGAACGTGCTGGTTCAGCTTTACCAGTCATTCGGTTTGGGTAAACCCACTGATTTAGGTATCGGTGGCGAGAGCAGCGGTTATTTCCCTGCGCACCGTGACCGCTGGGCAGATATCGAACGCGCAACTTTCTCATTCGGTTATGGCCTGCGCGTCACGCCACTGCAAATCGCCCGTGAATACGCCACGATTGGCGCAGAAGGCATTTATCGCCCGCTGTCGATTACCAAGGTTACACCGCCAGTGTTAGGCACCCGCGTAATGTCGGCTGACGTGGTCAGAACGGTCATCCATATGATGGAAAGTGACGCCCTGCCGGGAGGGTCCGGCCTCAGTGCGGCGGTGCCGGGATATCGTCTGGCGATTAAAACCGGTACAGCGGAAAAAATGGGATCCAGCGGTAAATACGATGGCGGTTACATCAACTATACCGCCGGTGTAGCACCCGCCAGCAACCCGCGCGTGGCGCTGGTGGTGATGGTTAACAATCCGCAAGCCGGTAAACACTTTGGTGGTTCGGTAGCAGGGCCAATCTTCGGGCAAATCATGGGCGAAATTCTCAACCATATGAACATTGCTCCGGATGCGCTGGTACCGGAAACTCCGCCAACCACGGTCATTAATGGCGGTCAGAAAACCGATCTGGTGCGACGCCCGGCAACCGATGGTTAAACGAAACCTATAAAAATCGTTTTAAATTCCTGACAGGCTGGATCTCAGCGTAAGAAGCGGTTAACGTTCGCAAGAATTAATCGTTGGCTAACGATCCACGCTGGAGGAAGAGCGCAAGCTCTGTAAAAAGAATGAAACGGCTTCTTATCGTTTTTCTGATATTTGTTGCGGTTTGTCTGGCTGTTATTGCATTGAATATGCGGGGCAGCGGCCCGTGGTAACCCAATTTTATGCCCTGCAAGGGGATGAAGGGAGGAACCACTTTGCCAACCGGTAAGAACTTTTACATCATCATTGTTCTTATCCTCGTCGGGATCGTTCTGGTGGACGACGGTATCGCCCGCTTAATTCACTGGATCCTGTTACGCTAAATCATGGCCCGTCAGGGTGTCTGCGCACTCCTTTCCCGCGGGCCATTTTGGTCACTTCGGTTGTCATACACCTCAGAGCAACACCTGCAACGCCATCACGGCGAAGTCGTGTATAATAGCGATATTCAACCTTAAAACAGACTGGTTATGGCTCAAGATATTCATATCGCTATCGTCTGCGCACTCAGCAAATGGATTGAAGGCCATCTTGGTCGTGTGATCCACCTTGAAGAACTGGCTGAGTATTCAGGCTATTCGCTCTGGCACATGCAAAAATTGTTCAAAGAATCGACAGGCATTTCTCTGGGGAAGTACATCAGGGAACGTCGTCTGGCGAGTGCTGTCTATCAACTGAGCAGCAGTGATACCCCGATTTTCGACATCGCGATGGATTTCGGTTTCGGCTCGCAGTCACACTTTACCTACATGTTCCGCAAGCGTTTCAATATCACGCCGCATGAATTCCGCCAGAATCCGGAAATCGAACTCGATGTTTCTCCTCCGCTGCATCTGATCCACCAGAAATCAGCCTGAGGCGGTCAGATCTCCTGCTTTTTGCCATAAAAAAACGCGGCCATCAGAGACCGCGTTCTTTTTACTGCTTGTTCTTTTGACTCAAATCTAAGCGCTATTCTGTGTCTGAGAAAGGCACGCTTAGAACTGATACACCAGACCTACAGCGGTAACGTCATCGGTGTTGATACCGGCGTTATCAGTGAAGGTGCTGCTGTCGATCAGGTTGATTTTGTAGTCAACATAGGCCGACATGTTTTTATTGAAGTAGTAAGTCGCACCCAGGTCGACAAATTTCACCAGATCCTGATCCTGGTAGTTGTTGCCCAGACGGTCGGAACCTAAATCTTTACCGCGAGTTTGGTTATAGGCCACGAACGGACGCAGACCGAAATCGAACTGATAGCTTGCGTAAGCTTCAAATGCCTGTGACTGGTTAGCATAACCGTAAGCTTCTGAATCGGTAGAACCGAAGCGTGAAGCGTTATAAGCCTGAGTAAACATGGCAGCAAGGTAAACGTTGTTAGCGTCATATTTCAGGCCGCCGGTGTAGCCTTCAGCTTTTTTACCGTCGCCCATGATGCCCGGTGCACTATTTTGCTCATCAGTACGGTCAGAGTTGAAGAACGCACCTGCCACGCTGACGCCCGCGCCAATGTCGTAGCTCAGGGACATACCGTAACCGTCGCCGTTCTGAGTCAGCACATCACGTGTACCTGGCTCACCGCCGCCGCTGTCATTTTTACCCTGATATTGCAGAGCGAAGTGCAGGCCATCCACCAGCCCGAAGAAGTTGTCGTTACGATACGTTGCAACACCGTTGGTACGCTGATAAAGGAACTGGTCAGCGCCGTAGGTTGACCCATCGAACTCTGGCTGCAAGTCGGTCCAGGCGGCCACGTCATACATAACGCCGTTGTTACGACCGTAGTCAAAGGAACCCATGTCGCCGAATTTCAAACCTGCGAAACCGTAACGGGTAAAGGCGCGATCGCCATCATCAGAGCTTTCAGCCTGGTTAGCCTGAACCTGATATTCCCACTGGCCGTAACCGGTCAGCTGGTCGGTGATCTGAGTTTCGCCTTTGAAACCAAGACGGATATAGCTCTGATCGCCGTCAGAACCCTTGTCGTTAGAAAAGTAGTGCAAACCATCAACTAAACCGTACAGGTCGAGTTTATTACCATCTTTATTATAAACTTCTGCCGCACTTGCAGATCCTGCGACCACTAATGCAGGGATCATGAGTGAAAGAACGCGGAGTTTCATTTTTCTGTCCTCGATAGGTGTCGGACCGTGCCACTGAATGTAAAGTACACGTTTTTTACTGATTTAAATCTGCTTAACGCTTGTTGGTATCTGTATAAAAGTTGGCCCGACATGGCAAATCCATTCTCTTGATATAAATACTTTTAATCCAGAAAGAAAATGATACGAAATTAGTTTATATATTTCCGAAGTATTTAAAGGTGTAACATTTTATTAATATTGGATAAAATTAAACCTCAATTTAAATGTTAAAATAAAGCACGCAAAGCTAAATCAATAAATTAACAATAAATATCAATAGGTTATTAAAAATAGTTACCGCACTAAGTGATAAAGCATCTATTCACCTTTAATATATAATGCTCTCGCTATCATCATTATTTGTTATTTATTACCCTCATTCCCCGTTTTGTGGAAACAACAGCCGACCCTTAGTGGTCGGTTTTTTTTTGTTTTGTTAAGAGATGATGACCGCCTGTGATATTCATCACTCATTATATTTTCCTGCTGAAATGTATTTCTCCATAATTACCTCACACTTTCTCCATCTTTGATGATTCTGATTTTCTTAATAGATGATATCTAATCTCCTCGATTAATAAGGGATTTCAGGGGAATTATTAATCTTTATTATGCAGAGGCTTTGTTGGTCAGTAACGGTTCGGATCCGTTACTATAGCCAAAGTCAGACCAATCCCGCTGATCGCGCAGGGGGAGAAAGGTAGACTTCGGGTGCCGCGCAAACACCGTTTTTACTCAATAGCTCAGGGAACCTCATGCCACATCAGGACCAGCACGACAACATTTCCAAAGCCAGAATGCTTCTGGCGACCCGCCGTTTTCTTAAACTCGACGAGTGGCTGTTGTCACAGATGCGTGGCTGGCAGAATCAGGGCGAAGGTCACAGCGATTACGGGCTGCTGATGCATCCGGCTACACTGTTTACCGGCACAGAATCCCCCCCGCTCAACCCGCTGGAGATCCTCAGTGACTGGGCGCAGCAATGCCCGCAGAGCTATCACGCCCACACTTTGCTGGGTATGGTCTGGCATGAAAATGCCTGGATTATCCGCCAGCCGCAGGAAGGTGAAGACGTCGCCGATCACCAGTGGCTGGGGGCACAGTTATGCTGTGATTACGCAGTACTGTCATTTTTACGTGCTATTGAACTGCATCCGCGCCCGACGCATGCCCTGCGCCACATGATGAATCTGAGCGGCGGTTTCGGCGAGCCGTACTGGCTGAAAGCGTTGTTTGCCGGTGAAATCCCCAAACCTTTGCATGAAAAGTTTTCGATTCAGGGCAGTGAAATCTGGCAGGCGGGTGTCGCACACATCCACGCACTGGGATTCGAGCCAGCAACACACTGGCCGCAGATACTTCCCGCGGCGTTGCAACAAACCCGTAAAAATGATGAAGAAGCGCTGGATTACTGGCTGCGTATGGCGATGTCAGTCCGCCACGCCGACGTTGGCACCATGGAATCTTACCTTTTATTCCATTCCGCTTTCTGGGGTGGCAGCGACGCGCAACAGATGCAAATTATCGACAGTCCGCTGTGCGCAGAGTTCAGTGAAGAAGAACGTAATCAGTTCCGCGCCAACGCGCTGTGCGATGCGCTTTCCGGTGATATCGCCGACAGAGAATCTCCTCAGGCGCTGGAACTCCAGTCGCGCTTAGCTGCATTACTGGCTCAACCGCTGGCGCCGGAAACGCGAGTCCGTCTGCTGGATCTGGCCGGGATCTGCATCGCCTACTGGCAGGACGACGATCAGGCGGGTCTGGCTGTCTATAACGATTTATTTGCTGTTTCACCCCAGGCGATGCCCGGTCACGCCGCGCGGATGTTTATCTCCCGTGCCGTGCTGGCCAATGGCCATCAGGAAGGTTTGCCGGTACTGACCCAGCTGCTGACCCGGGGTCTGAGTCAGGCAAATGATCCGGTACTGGTGGCGTTTGCCGCGACGGCCTTGCAGTCAGGCCTGTACGGATTACCGGCGCGTCCTGAATTATGTCAGGGGCTGATGGAACATGCCTGGTCGCTTATTCAGCAATCGGGCGATGAACAACCGGTAAACGATCTGGTGACACTGGCGCACGACATGGCGATCAATGACGATCTGGACGCCGCACATTTTCTGATGACCGAAATGGCCCGCCACGGCAGCGCGATCCACTGCTACGAGTTGTACTTTTTCTACCGCAACGGCTGGCATCAGGATGTTCCTGAGCAGTATCACAACGACAGTAATGCGATGGACTGCGTGCTGAGTGCCGCCCGTTCAGGCATGGTGCCCGCTATGTTCACCTGCGCCAATGCGCTGCGTGAAGGGCTCGGTGGCGAACCCGATTATGAACAAGCCATGCACTGGTATCAGCGGGCGATGGACGCCGGACATTTATCCGCCGCCTATTTCCGTGCGAGTTGCGCGCTGGATAACGGTTCGGACGCCGAAAAGCGTCAGGCTGCCGAAGTCTGGCTGCCGGAAATCCTGCATAACGCACATCATCCCAATCGCGCCGAAGCGGCTTATACGCTGGGCATGGCGTGGCTGACCGGTACCGGCGTGAAGAAAAACCGTTATACCGCCGATAAATTCATGGAATTCGTTCTTGAACTCAATCCTGAATCCGAAGCCGCGAAGCAGGTGCATGAAGACCTCAGCGGCTCGCTGCGGGCGCGGATGAATTTGTGGCAGGACAAGCGGAAAGCGGAGGTGGAAGATCCGGTAGCCATTTACCACACCGTTCATCATGCTGATCCGGAAACTTCTCTGGAAGATGTGCCGCAATCTGACAACAAGTAAAGCCCGTCCCCTCCTGCAAAAGGTTATTGTGGTTTACAGCTTGTAAACCACAAAATTAACCTTTATATTGTTCACAGGATGTGAACTCAGGAGTGCTATGCATGTTATCGCCAAAGAAGCATTTGACCGGGCGATGCGGCAGTATCCCAATGATAAAACCGCCTTGCTGGCAACCTATCGCGGGCTCAAAGAAGGCGACTTTCCGACGCCAGATTCCCTGAAATCCGTCTTTTCCAGCCTTGACAATTTCCGCTACCGGCCAAAATGGTGGGTTATGAACGTCGGCGGCAATAATCTTCGCCTCATTGCTTATATCAATTTCGTCAACAAGCGGGTGTATGTAAAACATATCGTCACTCATGCGCTTTACGACCAGTTGAACAAACATTACAGGACTTACACACAATGATTGCTGAAGCTATCGAAGCCAGTAAAGCGCTGGTTAAAGCGGTTCCTCTTCTGGGAGGAAGTACCAGCACAGCCGATTATAAAAGTGCGCTTGAGCTGATTGATTATCTGATTGAGCATGATGACGAAAACCCGCTAATCGAGTTTCTGAGTGCAAAGATTGAAAGCTATGAGCGCCAGCATACCGATTTCGTCCCCTTTAATCAGGCGTTGGAAAATCTCCCGCGCGGTGTGGAAGCACTTCGCCAGCTGATGAAGGATTACGGATTAAAGCAGAGTGATCTAAGTGAGGAAATCGGCGGAAAATCGCTGGTCAGTCAGATCCTGAGCGGTAAGCGTTCCCTGACAGTCGAACATATCCGGGCGCTGGCGGTGCGGTTTAATGTACCGACGAGTTTATTTATTGACTGAAGATTTGCAGGAGCCGCTGCAATAGCGGGTGATATCCTGGGCTCGCCGCCCACACGGGCCCTAAGAGTTTTAAGCGAAACCCCTTGGAATCCTGCGTTTTTTAACTGCGCGCTATCGCCCGCTGGCATTGCGGTTTAATGTGCCGACGAGTGTGTTTATAGACTGAGGGTGGAAGCAGCAGAGGACAGCTCCCTCCCCTGCGAAGGGGAGGGTTGGGGTGGGGTATTAATGCAAAATCAAAAAGTTGAAGTGCTCACCTCAACTTTCTTTTCGCTTGTAAAACCCCCTCCCAACCTCCCCCTTCGCAGGGGGAGGAGCAAAATCAAAACCCCGGCCGACGCCCACGACCTTGAAGTTGAAGTTGAAGTTGAAGTTGAAGTTGAAGTTGAAGTTGAAGTTGAAGTTGAAGTTGAAGTTGAAGCCGCACAAGCAGCGGCCTCCTGCTTACCTCTCCCTCAATGATTCCTTCACCTTATTCAGCGGTTTTATCAAATAATCCAGCACACTTTTTTGGCCGGTTTTGATGTCTACGTTCGCCACCATCCCCGGCACAATCGGGAACTGGCGGCCGGCTTTGTTGGTCAGGAAGGCTTTGTCGGTGCGCACGTAGACACGGTAATAATACTGATCGCGTTTCACTTCATCCTGCAAGGTATCCGGCGAGACGCCTTCGACTTTGCCTTCGAGGTCACCGTAAATGGACGAATCGTACGCCGAGATTTTTACCGTCGCCGGTAAGCCCGGACGGATATAAGCGATATCACGCGGGTTGATGCGGGTTTCTATTAGCAGTTGATCTTCAATCGGCACGATTTCCATCAGCTTACCGCCTGGCTGCAACACGCCGCCGACGGTGGAAACCTGAATGTCTTTCACGATACCGTGAACCGGCGAATAAAGTTCGGAACGCGTCACCTGATCCTCTTTCCCTGCCATCACCTGCAATTCGGCGTCCAGATCGGCGTTATTCTTCACCTGCTCTTCGCGGGCGCGCACTGCGTACTGGTTCGTTGCATCGTCGATTTTGCCGCGCAGTTCGCTGGCCTGACGTTTAAGGCGGATCACCTCCACCTGCCCCGCCGCGCCTTTTGCCACCAGAGGCTGGGTCATGTTGATTTCATCATTCACCAGTTTGAGCGACTGCTGCAGGTTGCTGACGGTTTCGTCGCGGTTCTGTTTACGCGATAAATACAGCTGGCGTTCACGCGCCACCAGCTCTGGCGATTTCATGGTCTCCGGGCTGAATTTCAGCGGCGCACCGGTCAGTTCAGCACTCAGACGTTCAGATGAGGCGCGCAGGGTCCGCACGCGGGAAGCGGCTTCACCGAAGTTCGACTGCGAGCGCGTCGGGTCGAGCTGCGCCAGCAACTGGCCGCGATTGACTACCGAGCCTTCCTGCACCATCAGTTTTAAAATAACGCCGCCGTCGAGCGAGTCGATTTGCTGCGCTTTACTCGATGGCGTGACCTTGCCGGTGCCGACAGTAACTTCATCGAGCAGGGCAAACCGCGCCCAGACGAAGAAAATCAGCAGGCAGGCCAGCGATACCCAGATGATCCACGACACTTTGCGGCCTTCTGCTTCCAGTTCATCATGCAAAGTAAGATGTGCCATGCGATGTCCTCAGCAGCTCAGGCTGCGCCTTGTTTGTTGTCCGCCACCACGGCCGCAGCCGGAGCGGGCGTATTGCTGGCCGCTTTCGCGAGGATCTGATCCCGCGGTCCGTCAGCTACCACCCGTCCGTTGTCCATCACCACAATCCGGTCAACCAGCTTGAGCAGTGCCGGGCGGTGCGTGACAACAATCAGGGTGCGTCCGACCAGCCAGGCATGAAGCTGGCGGATCACATATTCTTCAAGCTGTTCATCCATCGACGCCGTCGGTTCATCCATCAGCACCACCTGCGGATTACGCAGGATCATGCGGCTCAGCATCACCATCTGACGCTGCCCGCCAGACAATCCGCGCCCGCCCTCGTTGATGATTTTATCCAGACTCGAAGCATCGGCCTGCACCATACTCAGCGCGCCGCTGATGCGCAGCGCCTGTAGCATTTCCTGATCGGAGGCATGGGGATAACCGAGCATCAGGTTCTGGCGCAGCGTGCCGAAGAAAAGCCGCGAATCCTGCGACAAATACCCCAGCTGACGGCGGACATCGGCCGGTTCGATTTTAGTCATGTCCACGCCGTCGATCAGGATTTTACCCTGCGACGGACTGGCCTGACCGGAGAGCA
>Ga0302347_1003818_pt1 | contig 12786 bp, 12 predicted proteins | sample PhyWR1_FD_202178 | JGI IMG/M metagenome (GOLD analysis project Ga0302347, IMG submission 202178) | Leaf surface microbial communities from wheat plants in UC Gill Tract Community Farm, Albany, California, United States - DLSL W.R1 (v2)... | ecosystem: Host-associated > Plants > Phyllosphere >...
TCTCGGCGTTCAAGGCGGGTGACCGCAGCGAGTCTGTACTCAAGCGTGCAGACGAAGCCCTGTATCGGGCCAAGCATAACGGGCGAAATCGCATTGAGTCAGACCTTCAGGAGCTGCTCTGAAGGTCTGAGGGCTCAGGTTCAGATGCATCCGCAGCCAGTAAGGTATGCTGGTGTATTAACATTTTACTGTGTTGTGTCTGCCCATGAAATTTTCCGCGCTTCTAGTCTTTATTGCCCTGCTGGCGGGTTGTGCCAGCGGTCCCCGCATGGATACCAGCCATCCTTCGGCCAACCACGACAGCCGCGTGCAGTTTGTGGTCCTTCACTACACCTCGACCTCCCTTGAGCGTTCACTGCAATTGCTGACCAGCGGGCCGGTGAGCAGCCACTATCTGATTGGTGATACCCCGCCAACCATTTACAAGCTGGTGGACGAAAACCAGCGGGCCTGGCACGCCGGTGAAAGCCAGTGGAACGGCCGCACCTGGCTCAACTCCAGTTCCATCGGCATTGAAATCGTCAACAAGGGTTTCCGCGATACGCCCAACGGGCGGGTCTGGTATCCCTACACTGAAGGTCAGATCCAGTCGGTGATCGCCCTGCTTAAAGACATCACGACGCGCTACAAAATCGATCCGCACAACATCATTGGTCACAGTGACATAGCGCCGTTGCGCAAGCTTGATCCGGGGCCGCTGTTTCCCTGGAAGCGCCTGGCCGAAGCCGGCTTTGGAGTCTGGCCGCAGGCCCAGGCCGTAGCCCGGGAGCAGGCCCTGTTTGCCAACGCACTACCAAGTATTAGCTGGTTTCAGCAGCAGTTGGCCCTGTTGGGCTACGAGACCCCGCAGACCGGTGAGCTGGACGTTGCCACTCGCCACGTCCTGGCGGCCTTCCAGATGCATTTCCGGCCAGCGCTGTTTGATGGCACGCCCGATGCCGAAAGCGCGGCCATTTTGAAAGTGCTGAACACCCAGGCCAAGCGATGACCGCGCGAGCGCTATAACAGCGGCAGGGCCATGTAGAACTGGGTGCCCTGGCCAGGGCGTGAGTAGACGCCGATCCGCCCGCCGTGGAGCTGGACGATTTCCTTGCACAGCGCCAGCCCCAGGCCGGCGCCGCCTTTTTTGCGACCTACCTGCACGAAGGGCTCGAAAATCCGCCCTTGTTGGCCATAGGCAATGCCTTCGCCATTGTCTTCAATACTGATGATCACCCGCTCGCCATGCCGCCGCGCCTGCAGGCGAATCTGCCCGCCGCTGGCCGTGTGGCGCAAGGCATTGTCCAGCAGGTTATCAATGACCCGTTCGAGCTGTGGCTGGTCGGCATTCAACACCGGTAGCGGTGGCTGCAGGTCGACCTGCAACTCGATCCCCTTGGCTGCCGCGCGGGCCGCGAAGCGGGTCCGGGCGTCTTCGAGCATGTCCGGGAGGTCGCAGGGGGCCAGCGTCAGCTTTTGCATGCCATTTTGATAGCGGGAAAAATTCAGCAGGTCATTGATCAACTGCATCAGCCGCTGCATTTCTTCATTGACGGTGTTGAGCAGGTCGGTTTCACGGGACTGCGGATCGAAACGCGCCCGCTCCATAAACAAGCCAAAGGCCATATGCATACCGGTGACCGGGGTGCGCAATTCGTGTGAGGCACGCAGTACGAACTCGCTGCGTACCCGTTCAAAGGCCCGCTGCTCGGTGACATCATGCAACACCATTACAGCACCAAGAATCGGTCCTTTGGGCTGGCTGACCGGGGTCAGGCTGTAGGTCAACAGGCGTTTTTCACCCTCTATATCGACGCTCAAGTCTTCCGGGGCTCGTTCCAGGTTGCCGCCACGCAAGACCGTGAGCAATTGCTGATCGAGCTCCGGGCGCATCAGCGCCTCGCCCAGCGGCTGACTGAGGCGGCTCTGATCCCAGCCCAACTGGCGTTGCGCGACCGGATTCAGATGCTCGAGGCGGCCTTGCTGATCAATCATCAGCAACCCGTCGTCAATACTGTCGAGCACCGCCTGAAGCCGTTGCTGGCCCGCCAGCAGTTCGTCGACATTGGTTGCCTGATGTTGGCGCAGTGCTTCGGCCATGATCCCGAAACGCCGGGTCAGCAGGTTCATCTCGGTGGCCGAGGAGAGTGGCAGCACCACCTCGAAGTTGCCTTTGCCTATATTGTCGGCGGCTTTGGCCAATGCTTCGATCGGCGCGCCAAAACGTCGGGCAATGCCGTGGGCGGTAATAAAACCTATGGTCAGTACCGCAAGCCCTACCAGGCCCAGAAGCAAGGCAATGATCAGGGCCCGGTCCCGGGCGGAGGCCTGGGCGCTATAGATGTTTTCGAGGGCCTTGCGGTGCTCGGTAATCAGGCCGTTGCGCAACAGGTTGAAGCGGTTCCTCAGCTCGTTGTCAGTACTCAGGTCAGGGGTGTTGGGTTGAGCCGGGTTGAGGGCTTTGAGGAAGCTTTCGTAGTCCGTACGGGCCTGGGTAAAGCCGCTGTGCAGATTGTTTTTGCGCTCATGCTCGATGCCCTCGTCGAGCAGTTTCAGGTATTCCCGGGTTGATGCTTGCAGCGCTTTGGGGTCTTGCTGATTACGCAGCAGCAGAATCAGCTGGTCACCCAGGCTTTGACGCAGCTTCAGGCCCAGATCGAGGGTGATGAAGTTATTGCGGATCAGCGCCTCCTGGGTCTTGGCCATTTGCATCACACTGACGACGCCAAGCAGGAGCCCGAGCAGCGCCACCGTAATCAGTGCAGAAATGCTTAGAAACAGCCGGGTTCGCAGCTTGATCGCAAGTTTCATCGTATGCGGCTCACAAGTTGTACTGCTTGCGCTTGCGATAGAGTGTCGAAGCGTCGATGCCCAGGGTTTTTGCTGCCTGGTCCAGGGTTTCACTCGTGGCCAGTACCGCACCGATGTGGGCTTTTTCCAGCTGGTCGAGACTCAGTGCCGCACCAATGCGCGGAGTGTTGGGCGTGGTTTGCTCGGCCATGCCCAGATGGCTGACTTCAACCACTTCCTGCGGGCAAATGATGCTCGCACGTTCAACCACGTTGCGCAGCTCGCGAATGTTGCCGGGCCAGCGGTAATTGGCCAGCGCCAGTCGGGCTTCTTCGCTGAAGCCCCGGGCTGGGCGAGCGTACTCTTTAACGAAGCGGGCCAGAAAGCGATCGGCCAGGGTCAGAATGTCTTCACTGCGCTCGCGTAGCGGCGGCAGGTGCAGGGTGATGACGTTCAGGCGGTAGAGCAGGTCTTCACGAAAGCGCCCGTCGCGAACCATGTCTTCAAGATTGAGGTTGGTGGCCGCCAGGATGCGCACATCGGCGCGCCGGGTCACGGGGTCGCCGACCCGCTCGTAGGCCTTGTCCTGAATGAAGCGCAGCAGTTTTGGCTGCAATGTCAGGGGGAAGTCGCCGATCTCATCGAGAAACAATGTACCGCCGTCCGCCTGGTTGACCCGGCCCAGTGTGCTTTCACTGGCGCCGGTGAAGGCGCCGCGGGTGTGGCCGAACAGTTCGCTCTCCATCAACTCGGCTGTCAGCGACGGGCAGTTGATGGTTACACAGGATTTCTTGGCCCGTTTGCTCCAGCCATGGATGGCTTGGGCCAGTTCGCCTTTACCGGTGCCGGATTCACCGAGAATCAAGATGTTGGCATCGGTGCCTGCTACCTGGCGCGCGGTTTCCAGCACCGCCATCATGGCCGGGCTGTGAGAGTCGAGCCCGTCTTTAGGCTTGCGAATTTCACCTTCCAGGGCTTCGAGGCGGGCGGAAAGCTGGCGTACTTCCAATTGTTTGGCGGTGGCCAGACGCAACTGATCAGGGCTGCAGGGTTTCACCAGATAATCGGCGGCGCCTGCCTGAATGGCATCCACGGCGGTGTCCACAGCCGAGTGGGCAGTCACTATCACGACCCGCATCCATGGCGCCTGAATGCGCATATGGGCCAGGACATCCAGGCCATTGTCTTCACCCAGACGCAAATCCAGAAAACACAGGTCGAATACTTGTCGCTGCAGCAGCGCATCGGCTTGTGCCGCACTGTTGGCGGTGGCAACGGTGTAACCCTCGTCTTCGAGGCAATAGCGAAATGTACGCAGGATGGCGGACTCGTCGTCCACCAGCAGAATGCGGCCCTGGTGCTCTTTGGCTGTATCCATTTCCTGCCTTCCTCTATGAGTGTTCATGGTTAGTGTCGGAATAATCGGGCAAGTTGCATGATTTTTTCACGATTTTTTAAGAGGCTAGCAGGGAAGGCCTTTGGCTGCATTGCCTAACTAGATGATTTAGAAGCTTTTAAACCTGAATGGACGCAGCAGGTGAGTGCTCATTGGTGCCTCTGTGCCTCACGCAAGCCTTCAGGGCTCTACACAGATCGTGCAGAACGCACGACAGTCTCGGCAGCATCGTGCAGGATGCGCGCACAGCTGTCTTTTTAAAGCGTTTAACTAGTTGATTTATAAGGATTTATTTATTTTATAAAAGCTGGCATGCAGCCTGCAATAACTCAGGTATAGACGCCGTACAGATCAGTCATGACTGGCGGACCATTCCCTGAATTGACCACCGAGTGGCAGGAGTTTGAGCATGCATCGCCAAGGTTTCGCCAGCTTTCATATTTCGCCACTGCACCTGCAGCAGGGTCTGTTCGCCAGCCTTGCTTTGGTGGTGACCCTGATCGGTGGTCAGCAACTGGTTCGCTGGGAGCAAGCGTCGCAGCCTGTGGCCGCGCCCTTGCCTGTTGTCGCCTATCAGCAACAACACTTCAGTACGATCAAGTCGAGTGCCCTGAATGCGCGAGTCACTGCCGCGGACAGTTATGCACTGACCGCCGCCGAAGAGACGCAAACAGCTAATTCGCAACCTGCACCGGAACGTTGGGTGTTTTAAGTGTTCACAGTTTTGAGGCCCTTGCTGGCATCGGAATGCACCATTGGTATTAGGCTATTCCCACAGTAATAAGGAGAAACACCATGTTGAGTTGGGCAGTTACCTTCCTGATCATCGCCATCATCGCTGCTGTACTGGGCTTTGGTGGTATAGCGGGCACCGCGACCGGCATTGCCAAGATTCTCTTTGTCGTATTCCTGGTGATGTTCGTGGTGTCCTTCATCTTTGGCCGTCGTGGTAAAGGTTGATCATGCTTAGCCGATCCCTGAAGGCATTGGCCGCTGCCCTGTTGGTGGGCAGCAGTGCCATGGCCCTGGCCGCAAACGATGGCCAGTCGCACGCTAACCAGTTACTCAGCGATCCTGACTACCGTGAGGCCTGGCAACAGGTGGTGAAGAAGGAGGAGCGTTTGCCCGAGTGGGTGATGAACCTCTCCGGTGCGGCCGAGCAAATGAATGCCGTGACTGAAAATGGCGACAAGTATCTGGTCGGTCCTTTATGTGAAACCGCCGATACCTGCACGACCGGGCGCCTGATTGTCGCCGTCAGTTTTGACAAGAAACACGCTTATGCAATGTTGGTTGAGGTGCCGGCCGGTCTGCCTGCAGACAAATCCCCGACACGTCACGCCGACTACCGCTTTTTGGGGCAGCCGGACGAAGGTGTACAGGCCATGCTTAAAGAGCAGTTAAAGAAAGACCCGAATTGGTACTGAGGGGCACGGCTCTTTGATTTTTGGGAGCAGGTTCGCTTTTTCAGACACGACAGCCCAGGTTTTCTCTGGGCTTTTTTGTGTCTGCAGGGTCGCTGCATACATAGCTAATGCATTGTCTGTTCTCATTATTTTGCAAAGTATCGACGGGGCAGGAACAACCTCTGAACCCCGACCGTATATCGACCGGATACAAAATCTTTTCTTCAGAATTCCCGATTAATGCAATGGGATATTTCTTAATTGTTTGACGCTTTTTCGTAGCTATTTACGGCCACAAAAGACCTTGAAACAGCCGGTGTGCGGCACTTATGTCGTCTATTCTTAACATTCCTCAGCCCATGTTCATGAAGTCTTGTCGGACAAAACCCATGCCGATTCGGCATGGGGTAGGCGTTTACGGCATTAGACGGTTTACTCCGGCATGGGAATAGTTGCGCCTTTTTTCGCCTGCCAAAGAGCCTGTCCGGTTCGATTTGGGCGACCTTCTACGGGGGTGCAGGCTTTCGATTTTTGCGCTTTGAGCGCTCTGGTCAAAGCCTTCACCCGAGTCCACTTGAAGTAAGGGTAATGACATGAAGAAGGCAAAACTTAGCCTCGCCTGGCAGATCCTAATCGGTCTGGTCCTCGGGATTGCAATCGGCGCGCTGCTCAACCACTTCAGTGCCGAAAAAGCCTGGTGGATCAGCAACGTTCTGCAACCTGCCGGCGATATCTTTATCCGTCTGATCAAGATGATCGTGATCCCAATCGTGATTTCCTCACTGGTTGTCGGGATTGCAGGCGTGGGTGATGCGAAGAAGCTGGGTCGCATCGGTCTTAAAACCATTCTTTACTTCGAGGTGGTGACCACCATCGCGATTCTGGTCGGTCTGGTGCTGGCCAACGTGTTCCACCCGGGCGCCGGGATCGACATGAGCACGCTGGGCACGGTCGATATTTCCAAGTATCAGGCCACTGCTGCTGAAGTGACCCACGAACATGCGTTCATTGAGACCATCCTCAACCTGATCCCGTCGAACATCTTCGCTGCCATGGCTCGCGGTGAGATGCTGCCGATCATCTTCTTCTCGGTACTCTTCGGCCTCGGCCTGTCGAGCCTGAACGCCGAGCTGCGTGACCCGCTGGTGAAAACCTTTCAGGGCGTGTCCGAATCGATGTTCAAAGTCACGCACATGATCATGAACTACGCACCAATCGGTGTGTTTGCGCTGATCGCCGTGACCGTTGCCAACTTCGGTTTTGCGTCTCTGGTACCGCTGGCCAAGCTGGTATTGCTGGTTTACGCCGCCATCCTGTTCTTCGCCTTTGCCGTGCTGGGCCTGATCGCCAAGCTGTTCGGCTTCTCGGTGATCAAGCTGATGCGCATCTTCAAGGACGAGCTGGTTCTGGCTTACTCCACCGCCAGCTCTGAAACCGTGCTGCCGCGGGTGATCGAGAAGATGGAAGCCTACGGCGCACCGAAGGCTATCTGCAGCTTCGTGGTACCGACCGGCTACTCGTTCAACCTTGACGGTTCGACCCTGTATCAAAGTATCGCGGCGATTTTTATCGCGCAGCTGTATGGCATCGACTTGTCGATCAGCCAGCAATTGCTGTTGGTACTGACCTTGATGGTTACCTCCAAAGGCATCGCCGGCGTACCGGGCGTGTCCTTCGTAGTGCTGCTGGCAACCTTGGGCAGCGTGGGTATTCCGCTTGAAGGCCTGGCCTTTATCGCCGGTGTTGACCGTGTGATGGACATGGCGCGTACCGCCCTGAACGTGATTGGTAACGCCCTGGCGGTACTGGTGATTTCGCGTTGGGAAGGCATGTACGACGACGCCAAGGGCGAGCGCTACTGGAACTCGCTGCCGCACTGGCGCAGCAAGGAAGCCCTGCCAAAAGGCGAATAAACGTCCTTCGGCAGTTGCACCCAAACAAACCCCGGCCTTGTCCGGGGTTTGTTGTTTCTGCGGTCTGGCCGCTATCATCCGCTGTATCTTTCAGGAGTTCATTCGATGCTCAACGGCCTATGGCTCGGTTTTTTCCTCGTCGCTGCAGTGTCGGCGCTTGTCCAGTGGCTGGTGGGCGGCAATGCCGGGATCTTTGCGGCGATAGTGGAAAGTATCTTTGCCATGGCCAAGCTGTCGGTCGAAGTGATGATTCTGTTGTTTGGCACCTTGACCTTATGGCTGGGGTTTTTGCGCATCGCTGAAAAAGCCGGAATCGTCGACTGGCTGGGCAGGGCGCTGGGGCCGCTGTTCAAGCGCCTGATGCCCGAAGTGCCGCCCGGCCACCCGGCACTGGGGTTTATCACCTTGAACTTCGCGGCCAACGGTCTGGGCCTGGACAATGCCGCCACGCCGATTGGCCTCAAGGCCATGCGGGCGCTGCAAGAGCTCAATCCGAGCCCGACCAGTGCGAGCAATGCGCAAATCCTGTTTCTGGTGCTTAACGCCTCTTCCTTGACCCTGCTGCCGGTGACGATCTTCATGTATCGCGCTCAGCAGGGCGCCGCGGACCCTACGCTGGTGTTCCTGCCCATCCTGCTGGCGACCAGCGCCTCGACGCTGGTGGGCCTGCTCTCGGTTGCCTTCATGCAGCGCTTGCGACTGTGGGACCCGGTGGTGTTGGCTTACCTGGTACCCGGGGCGTTGATTCTGGGAGCATTCATGGCGTTGCTGGCGAGCCTGTCAGCCGCGGCGCTGGCGAGTTTGTCCTCGATCCTCGGCAACCTGACACTGTTCGGGTTGATCATGCTGTTTCTGGTGATTGGCGCGTTGCGCAAGGTCAAGGTCTACGAGGCCTTCGTTGAAGGGGCCAAAGAGGGCTTTGATGTCGCCAAGAACCTGCTGCCGTATCTGGTGGCGATGCTCTGTGCGGTAGGGGTGCTCCGGGCATCTGGCGCGCTGGATTTCGGTCTGGACGGGATTCGCCATGTGGTCGAATGGCTGGGCATGGACACACGCTTTGTCGATGCGTTGCCGACGGCCATGGTCAAGCCGTTCTCGGGCAGTGCGGCGCGGGCCCTGCTGATCGAAACCATGCAGACCCAGGGGGTGGACAGCTTCCCGGCGCTGGTGGCCGCGACGGTACAGGGCAGTACTGAAACCACGTTTTATGTGCTGGCCGTGTACTTCGGCGCAGTGGGTATTCAGCGCGCCCGCCATGCCGTGGGCTGCGCTTTGCTGGCCGAGTTCTCGGGTGTAGTGGCCGCGATTGCGGTGTGCTACTGGTTCTTCGGTTAATCTGCAAAACCATCGCTGGCAAGCCAGCTCCTACAGGTGTTGTGGGAGCTGGCTTGCCAGCGATACAGGGCCTCAGCGTTGCGCCTGCCCTTGCTGCATCACCCACTGCACCACTTGCGGCATCAGCGTGTCAGTTGCCTGGCCAAAACCTGCAACAACCCCCGGCACCATCGGATTGCTCAGCGGCTGGCGTGCTTCAAAACGCCTGGATGCCACCACCCGCTGATCGCTACTGCGCACCAGCCGGGCGTTGTACTGAATCAGCACTTCAGGGCTTTTGCCGTTGTAGCGGGTCTGGAACGCCAGTAATTCTCCGCCTAGTTCGTAATCGGCCTGCAGGTTGCTGTCGTCGGTGCTCAGCCCCTGAATCCGCCCGTCCTGGAGGAAGGCCTCGAGCAAGCTGTTACGCAGCAGCACCGGCGCCGTATCGCTCCAACGCGCGCCTTTGTAATTGCTGATCAGGTTGCCCTCAGGTACCACGGCGATGTTCTGGCTGTTCAGTGCGTTACTGGCCATCGGCTTGTCGAGGCGCAACGACCAGCTCACCGGTGCGCTGCGGCTGGCGGCAACGGGCGCTTGCCCATAGGGCAGCCAGTACACGTCGACCTGCTCGGGCTTGGGCAAAATCGAACAGGCGCTGAGCAGGCTCAGGCTGGCGGCCAGGACGATTGAACCTGCCAGGCGATAAGTACGGATCATGGCGTGAATTCCTTGTTCTGTTCGCGGCCCAGCAAGTAACCGCTTGGGTTGGCTTCAAGGCGCCGCGAAATCGAGCGTAACGTGCCGAGGGTTTCGCGCAGCTCATTGACGGCCGGGCCCAGCTGATTGAGCCCTTGCAGGCCGCTGTTGAGCGACTGTTCATTGTTGTTGATCAGGGTATTGATGGTCGCGCTGCTCTGTTCCAGCGACTTCATGGCCTGTTCTGCACTGCTGAACATCTGCTGGCCCTGATTGCTCAACATGCCATTGGCGTTGCGCATCAGCGCCGTGGTTTGCTCCAGAGTTCCGCTGGCCTGCTTACTGACCTGGGCCAGCTGCTTCATCATCTGGCTGATATCGTTGCGCTGGCTGGCAATTGCAGTAGTGGTCTGCTCCAGGTTGTTCAGGGTCTTGCCCACGCGATTGACGTTCTCGCGGGAGAACAGGCGGTTGGCGTTGTGCAGCAGGATATTGATATTGGCCAGCAAGTCATTGCCATCGGTGAGCAACCGGGCAATCGGGGAGGGCGAGGCCACTATGACCGGCAGCTTGCCGTCTACGCCTTTGAGGGCCGGACTGTTCGGGTCGCCCCCGCTGAGCTGGATGATCGAGGTGCCTGTCACGCCCGTCAGTGCAAGCTTGGCCTTGGTATCGACCTTGACCGGGGTGCCGGCAGCCAGGCGAATACGGGCCAGTACGCGGCGCGGGTCCTTGTCATCCAGGCGCAGCTCTATGACGTCGCCGACCTTGATCCCGTTGTATTGCACCGAGCTGCCTTTGGACAAGCCGCTGACCGCCTCGTTGAACACCACTTCGTAATCCTTGAAGGTGCTGTCCATGCTGGCCTTGGCCAGCCACAGGCCAAACAGCATGGCCCCGACAATGACCAGCACACTGAACAAGCCGATCAATACATGATGGGCACGGGTTTCCATGTTATTGCTCCTTGAACTTGGTTGCCGCTTCGTACGCAGCGCGGCCACGGGGGCCATGGAAATACTCATGAATCCACGGGTCGTCGTAGTCTTCGACCTGTTTGATAGGTGCGGCCACCAGCACCCGTTTTTGCGACAGCACCGCAACCCGGTCAGTGATGGTGTAGAGCGTGTCCAGGTCGTGGGTAACGAGAAATACACTCAAGCCCATGGCGTCACGCAGGGTCAGGATCAACTGGTCGAACGCCGCGGCGCCAATCGGGTCCAGCCCGGCGGTGGGTTCATCCAGAAACAGGATGTCCGGATCCAGCGCCAGCGCCCGGGCCAGCGCCGCGCGCTTGACCATCCCGCCTGACAGCATGGACGGGTATTTGTCGGCGGCTGACAGGGGCAGCCCGGCCAGTGCCAGCTTCACACACGCCAGATGCTCTGCGTCAGGACGGCTTAGCCCCGCGTGCTCGATCAGGGGCAGGGCGATGTTTTCGGTCACGGTCAGTGAAGAAAACAGCGCGCCGCCCTGAAACAACACGCCAAAACGCCGTTCAACTTTCGACCGCGCCTCTTCCGGCAGGCTTAACAGGTCCTGGCCAAACACCCGCACCTGGCCTTCGGTTGGTCGCCGCAGCCCGACAATACTGCGAAGCAGTACTGATTTGCCGGTACCGGAGCCGCCGACAACGCCGAGAATTTCGCCCTTGTACACATCCAGGTCGAGATTCTCGTGCACGGTCTGGCTGCCAAAACGGTTACACAAACCGCGCACTTCGATTACCGCCTCGCCGGGCGTATGCATGGGAGCACTCACCAGCCCATCTCCATAAAGAACAACGCGGCCACGGCGTCGAGGACGATCACGATAAAGATCGATTGCACCACGCTGGACGTGGTGTGCTCGCCTACAGACTCGGCGCTGCCGCTGACTTTAAAGCCCTCAAGGCAGCCCACCGCAGCGATCAGAAAGGCGAAAAACGGGGCTTTGACCATGCCCACCAAAAAGTGTTGAACGCCGATATCGGAGTGCAACAGCGATATGAACATGTCGGGGGAAATGCCCAGCGAGACAACGCAGACCACCGCGCCGCCGAGGATGCCGGCCATCATGGCCAAAAAAGTCAGCAGCGGCAGGGCGATAAGGAGTGCCAAAACCCGTGGCAGCACCAGCAAGTCCATGGGGTCCAGGCCCAGGGTGCGAATCGCGTCGATCTCTTCGTTGGCTTTCATCGAGCCGATTTGTGCAGTAAAGGCACTGGCCGTACGGCCTGCCAGCAGGATGGCCGTGAGTAATACGCCAAACTCGCGCAAGAAGGAAAATGCCACCAGGTCGACGGTAAAGATCCCGGCACCAAAGTTGGCCAGCACCGTGGCGCCGAGGAATGCCACTACGGCGCCCACCATGAAGGTCAGCAACACCACAATCGGCGCGGCGTTGAGGCCAATCTGCTCGATATGCGCCACGACGGGAGTGATGCGCCACTGTGTTGGCCGAAACAGGTTGCGTACCAGGGTTTGCAGGATCAGCCCGATGAAGCCCAGCAACTGCAGCGTGTCTTGCCACAGCTTGTAGACCGCGCCGCCGATGCGGCTCAACAACAGGATGCAGGTGTTCTGCGGGGCGACTTTGACCGGCACACAGAAGTCGCGCATTGAGGAGTAGACCGTTTGCAGCAATGCACGATCAGCGGCGGGCAGTTTTTGTGCGGTGTCGGTTAACTGGCCGACTCGCTCGGCGCCCAATAGCTCCACCAGCAGCGACGCTCCGGCAGTGTCGATGCTGGAAACCTCGTCCAGATCAACCTCGGTTTGAGCGTCGTAATGCCCGACAAGTTGCTCGGTTTGCTGTTTGAGCAGGGTGTAGTGGGCCAGCGTCCAGTCGCCGCTGATAAGCAGCCGCGCCGGATTTCTTGAAGTATCTAGTTGGGCATTGCCCGCCATGGCCGTAATGATCTTAAGCTCCCAGCTAAGTACGCTTGAACCTTATTTAATAGCACAGTCCTGCAAAACTGCTTCAGTTTGCTTGAAGATCGCTTGCCGGTGATTGATCTGGGTTAACCCGAAAGCGCAACACGCCAATCAATTGTCCATCCTCGGTGATAACCCGTACTTGCCAGCGTCCTGCGGGGTTGGGCGGGAAATTCTGTTTGTGGGTCCAGGCGCGATAGCCCTCCTGGCGGCCTCCGTGAATATCCAGAGCGATGCGGTCGACCTCCTGGCCGTTGAGCTGCCACACATGGTAGATCCGCTCATTCAAGCCACGGGGAGCATTGATCGATGTGTAGGCATACAGACCGCTGCGGCGCAGTTCGCTGACGCTGATCTCTTCAATGCTTTCGCCC
>Ga0302347_1003819_pt1 | contig 12786 bp, 7 predicted proteins | sample PhyWR1_FD_202178 | JGI IMG/M metagenome (GOLD analysis project Ga0302347, IMG submission 202178) | Leaf surface microbial communities from wheat plants in UC Gill Tract Community Farm, Albany, California, United States - DLSL W.R1 (v2)... | ecosystem: Host-associated > Plants > Phyllosphere >...
GAGTTTGGCGTGAATAACGCTGTGATGACTTCCACTGACAACGCTGAGCATGAGCAGAACATGCTGGCCTTGAACGTGGATGCCCGCGATGGTGACGATGCGATCAACCTTGCGGAACCTGATGAGTCCACTGAAGGACTTGAGCAGGATGACCAAACCGAGGGCGACGAAGAGGCCCACGAAGGTTCGGACAACACCGAGGACAACGGTGAATCTGAGGAAGGCTTTGAGCTGCTCCCAGAGGCACCTGATGACCTGAAGGAAGCCAGTGCGGCTATCTCAGCCTACGCAGACGGCTTCACGGCTCTCCGCGACCAAGCCATCAGAAACGGCCTCACCGAAGAGGTCGCAGCTCGAATCGAAGCAGAGTACGAAGCTGATGGCATCTCCGAGGCGTCCTACAAGGCCCTCGAAAAGGCAGGCTATTCGCGCCAGTTCGTGGACAGCTACATCAAAGGCCAGGAGTCCATTGCGGATCAATTCGTTGCCAAGGTGGTGGACTACGCAGGTGGCAAGGATCGTTTCGACAAGATCATTAAGCACATGCAGAGCACCAGCCCTGAGTCCACTGAGTCCCTCTTCGAGGCTATCGAACGGCAGGACCTCAAGGCGATCCGCACGATCATCAACCTGGGCGTACAGAGCCACACCAAGAAGTTCGGCAAGGCTCCAGCCCGTAGCGTCACTAAGGCTGCTCCAGCAGCTCCAGCTCGACGTGCAGCTCCAGCGGCTGAGGGTTACTCCTCACGCGCCGAGATGATCCGCGATATGAGCAAAAGCGAGTACCGACTTGACCCAGCGTTCCGCGCCAAGGTCGAGGCTCGGGTAGCAGCAAGCTCGTTCTGACCCTGATTTAAAAACCCTCACTTTAAGGGACACAGAGGCCTCCAGGTAAACCCTGGGGCTTCCGTGTGCCTGCTCGAAAAGAACGGCCCTGGGATTGGGCCAAGGAAAATACAAGGAGTTCTCTATGGCAACTATTAAAGGTCAACAAGTCGGTAAGAACCAAGGAAAAGGCTCTGTCGATTCCGATCAGTTGGCTCTGTTCCTGAAGGTCTTCGGCGGTGAGGTGCTGACTGCATTCGCTCGCCGCTCGGTGACTATGGACAAGCACATGGTACGCACCATCCAGAACGGTAAGTCCGCACAGTTCCCTGTGATGGGTCGTACCGGTGCAGCTTACCTGAAGCCAGGTGAGTCTCTGGACGACAAACGTGGCGAGATCAAACACACCGAGAAGGTCATCACCATTGACGGCCTGCTGACCTCGGACGTGCTGATCTTCGACATTGAAGACGCTATGAACCACTACGATGTTCGCTCCGAATACTCGGCGCAACTCGGTGAGGCCCTGGCGATTGCGGCTGACGGTGCTGTGCTGGCCGAGATGGCTAAGCTGTGCAACCTGCCTACTGGCAGTGAGGAAACCATCACTGGCCTGGGCAAAGCGACCGTTCTACAGGTAGGCGATAAGGCCACCTTGAACGCAGACGCTGAGGCCCTGGGTAAGGCGATCCTGAAGGGTCTGACCACTGCCCGCGCCCGTCTGACCTCGAACTATGTTCCGTCCTCGGACCGTAAGTTCTACACCACTCCAGACAACTACTCGGCCATCCTGGCTGCCCTGATGCCTAACTCGGCAAACTACTCGGCTCTGATCGACCCTGAGACCGGCAACATCCGCAACGTGATGGGCTTCGAGGTTATCGAAGTACCTCACCTGACTGTGGGTGGTGCTGGTGACGATCAAGCCGGTACTAACCGGAAGCACGCCTTCCCAGCCACTGCAACTGCCTCCGCTAAGGTGGCCTTGGACTCCGTTGTGGGCCTGTTCAACCATCGCTCGGCTGTAGGTACTGTCAAGCTGAAAGACATGGCACTGGAGCGCGCTCGTCGTGCTGAGTACCAAGCCGATCAGATCATCGGCAAGTACGCTATGGGTCACGGTGGTCTGCGCCCAGAAGCAGCAGGTGCCCTGGTCTTCAACGTGGCCTAAGAGCCTCATCCCAAACCCCTTTGAGTCCGCAATGGCTCTTAGGGGTTTTTTTTATCTTTAGAAAACACAAGGAGAACTTATGGCTCGCAGCTTTGAGGCAACCCTTGAGACTTCTGATGAACTTGCAGCGGTTAACGACATGCTTGCATCCATTGGGGAAAGCCCAGTGAACACCCTGGAGGGAGGCTCTAACGCTGACGTAGCGAACTGCCGCCGAATCCTCAATGGTGTGAACACTGAGGTTCAGTCCCGTGGGTGGACCTTCAATATAGAAGAGGACGCCACACTGACCCCTGATGTGTTCTCGAAGCTCATCAACTGGCTCCCAGACTACTTGTCCGTCAAGGCAACCGATGGGACCACTGTGTATGCCAATCGGGGTGGCTACGTGTACGACCGTACCGCCAAGACCGATCAGTTCGACGGCAGCATCACCGTGAACCTGATTCGCCTCAGGACCTTCAGTGAGATGCCTGTGCAGTTCCGCACATACATCGTCGCTAAGGCAGCGCGCAGATTCAACATCCGGTTCTTCGGAGCCGCTGAGATTGAAGCCTCCCTGCAACTTGAGGAGCAGGAAGCATGGCAGGCAGTCCAGGAATTCGAGCTGGACTATGGCGACTTCAACATGCTGGACGGTGACGCCTGGGTCGCTGGCCGATTGACTCGATAGGAGGTCTACATGGGTCTCGTATCACAGTCGGTCAAGAACCTCAAGGGTGGTATCAGTCAGCAACCGGAGATCCTCCGTTTCTCGAACCAAGGCTCTATCCAGATCAATGGGTGGTCCTCAGAGGCAGAGGGTCTCCAGAAACGTCCGCCTACCAAGTTCGTCAAGTACCTCGGGCCTGACTCCATGTGGCCTGGGAAGCCTGCCATCCACCTAATCAACCGTGACCGCACTGAGCAATACTTTGTGATCTTCACAGGCAGTGGGATTGCCGTAAGGGACCTCCTGGGCAACACCTACACAGTCCGTGGGTACAACGGGTATGCCAACTGTGCGAACCCTCGGGATGACCTACGGATGGTCACTGTGGCTGACTACACGTTCGTAGTGAACCGAAACCGTCAGGTGACTATGGCTGGATCGGTTACACAGGCTGGGTATCCACGTCTGGACGGAAGGGCGATCATCAATGTCCGTGGCGGTCAATACGGGCGAACCTTGAAGGTGGCTATTAACGTCCCTATCGAGTCTGCCCAGGCTACTGTTGCGCTACCAGATGGCTCAGTCGCAGCGCATGTCAACGAAACAGATGCCCAGGTCATCGCCAACAAGATCAGGGACCAACTAAATGCGTCCCTCGGTCCTTCTGGGTGGTCAGCGCAATCTGGTCCAGGGTGGGTGGTCATTAATGCCCCAGCCAACGACAACATCCGGTCTATCGCCACTGCTGATGGCTACGCCAACCAGTTGATTAACGGGTTCGTCTATCAGGTGCAGTCCTTCTCGAAGCTGCCGAGCCAGTGTGTTGACGGATACCTCGTGGAGATCACTGGGGAAGCCTCCAGGACTGGAGACAACTACTGGGTGCGCTATGACGCCTCTGGGTCTGTCTGGAGGGAGACCGTTAAGCCTGGGATCATCGCAGGGGTCGATCCCCTAAGTATGCCTCATGCCATCATCCGGGCTGCCGATGGTCAGTTCGACTTCACACCGCTGTCCTGGGGAACCCGAGCGGCAGGTGACGATAAGACGAACCCAATGCCCAGCTTTACGGAATCCACGATCAACGATGTGTTCTTCTTCCGTAACCGCCTGGGGTTCCTCTCAGGGGAGAACGTGGTGATGAGCCGCACGGCTAAATACTTCGACTTCTTCCCTGCCTCGGTAGCTGAGCTTAGTGATGATGACCCAATCGACGTGGCTATCAGCCATAACCGTGTGTCCATCCTCAAGTACGCTGTGCCCTTCTCGGAGCAGCTCCTATTGTGGAGCGACCAAGCTCAGTTCGTATTGAGCAGCTCTGGGGTCCTGTCGCCTAAGAACATCCAGTTGGACCTCACCACGGAGTTCGATGTTAGCGACAACGCACGTCCTTTCGGTATTGGCCGTGGGGTCTACTTTGCGAGTCCTCGGGCGTCCTACACATCCATCAAGCGGTACTACGCGATCCAAGATGTGAGCAACGTGAAGTCCGCTGAGGACATATCAGCGCACGTCCCGAGCTATATACCCAACACGGTGTTCTCCCTCCACGGGTCAGGCACCGAGAACTTCCTTACGGTCCTCAGTGACTCCATGAGAAGCTGTGTGTTCATCTACAAGTTCCTCTACCTGGACGAACAAGTGGTGCAGCAGTCGTGGAGCCATTGGGACATGGGGGAGGGTGTGGAGGTGCTCTGCGCTGCCTGCATCGGGTCCTTCATGTGGATGATCCTTCGGCGTCCTGGGGGAATCACCCTGGAACGTGTCGAGTTCACAAAGGACACTGTGGACTACAGCAGTGAGCCCTGGCGTGCCTACATGGACATGAAGGTGCAGGTAGTCCCAACGATCTACAACGATGATGAGTACCTGACCAAGCTGGACCTACGGACCCTCTACGGGTTTGCTCCTGGGGAAGGCGACTTCTGGACACTCTCTGAGGACGGTGTGTTCCGTCTCCATGAGATGCCCGCTGGTGGGTGGGCAGCCGACCCCATCTTAAAGGTGGACGGTAACGTGACCGGCAGGAACTTCATCGTCGGGCGTGCCTACGAGTTCACCTACGGGTTCTCGAAGTTCCTCATTAAGCAGACAGCGGACGATGGCTCCACGAGCACTGAGGACATCGGGAGGCTCCAGCTTCGCCGTGCCTGGGTGAACTACGAGGAGTCCGGGTCCTTCCAGGTCGTAGTGGATAACGGAGCGGTTCAGTTCAGCTATGACATGGCGGGTGGACGCCTTGGGTCCTCAGTGGCCGTAGGCGAGCCAAACGCTGGCACTGGGCAGTTCAAGTTCCCAATCACAGGCAATGCTCAGAACCAGATGGTCTACTTGTTCTCCAGGGCTCCAGTCCCAGTGAACATCATCGGGTGCGGCTGGGAGGGTAACTACCTACGCCGATCCACTGGCGTGTAACACAAGGAGGCCCTTCGGGGCCTTCCTTTATATAGGGGCAAGGAGGTCCCATGCGTATTCACAAAGCAAACTATCTGCATCTCTACTTGGCTGCCCTTGACCTTTCGCAAAGTGACCGTGAGGAGATGGATAGGATCGAGGCCGGACGTGACCCTATAGATGTCCTGACGGCCTCTTCAGATGACCCCACAGTGATGTACATCGCAGACGACCTCGGCAGGGTCCTGGCTGTGGGAGGTCACGCAGAGTCGCTCATCTGGTTCGTCCACACGAACAGAGCGAAAGCCCTGAGCCCATCGGGGAAGATCAAGATGTTCCGCCTCCTGGCTGGGCACTTGGTCAAGATCAAAAGGGAAGCCGCAAAGGCTCGCCCGGAGGATCACTACCACTTCACCAACATCGTGTCCGTGGAGAACACCGACCACATCCGCCTGCTGACCCTCCTCGGGGCTGTCTGGGTGGACCATCCGTATTTCCACAATGGGCACGAGTTCCGTCAGTTTTTCTTTTAGACACACATAAGGAGGAGCCATGTGCTTAGCCGTACCTATAGCCGCTGCGGCAGTTGCCGTGGCAGGCACAGCGATGGGCGCACACGATAGGGCGAAAGCCGAGGGTGCCGCCGAAGATGCTCGCCGTAAGTCCCAGATCGAGATGGTCCGCCAGATGAACATGGCGAATGCTGACCTGAGCCTGGAGATGCGCGACAAGGCCGAACAGGCCAACCAGCAGCTCACCGAGATCAACCTTAAGTCGCTTCGGAACCGAGGGATGGTCTCAGCGGCAATCGGAGAGTCTGGCATCGCGGGCAACTCAATGGAGCGCATCAAGCGGGTCACTGACGCTGAGACTTCCAGAGAGAAGGTAGGCGTTATGGACAACTACCAGCGTGATTATCAGGCCATCTTTGCGAACCAAGTGGGCAACGTGGAGAACACCAAGTCCCAGATCAAGGGGTCTGCTCCCGTATTCCGCACCTCGAAGCTCGCCAATGCCCTGGACGTGGCCTCAGCAGGTATGGGGGCCTATGCAAGCTCTGGTGGCCGCTTCGGAAAAGGAGGAGGGACCAAAGGTGCCTAACTTAATCAATCAAGCTGTTCAGTCCCAGGAGCGCACAGGGGTAGAGCGCCTACGGGAAACTGGACGCCTCGGCTATCAGGCCGTGCGTGTCCAAGCACAGGACCCAGGGAACAACGATGCCCTGATCCGTTTCGGCCAGAGTATGTCCCACCTCTATGGGGCCTACGATAAGGTCAACAAGTCCCTGGCGGATGAACGCTCCAACGAGATTCTCCGAAAGCTCACCCCTGAGCAGCGTAGGGAGGCCACTGCGAATGGCACTCTGCTATACCAAGACGACCCAGACGCTATGGAGGCCCTGCGCTTCAAGTCGGGCCGTAACGCTGCCTTTGAGGTCGAATCGGAGATCAGACAGAAGATCGCTGATGGGGCCTTCAAGACCCAGGCGGAACTCGCTGAGTACCGCAATACCCGCTTGGAGGACAAGGCGAGGGCCTATGCGGAATCCGTGGGGATCGACTCTTCGGACCAAGCGTATCAACGTGGGTTTAACGCTGACATCGTTCAACGGACAGCATCGGTCTACGATGAGCACGCCCGTAAGATCAGCGAGCAGACCAAGGCGATTGCCCAGATGGAGGCCACCTCGGACCTGGGCTCGATGTTCTCCGATGAGTCGTTCCTTCGGTCTCCTGATGGCCCAGCCCACTTTGCGAACTACTTCAATGCGAGCCTCGCTGGTGGGTCCATTCCGACCGAGCAGATGGCCGTCAGTGTCCTCCAGGACTCCCTGGCGCAGAACGCAACACAACCTGGGGCAGATGTCTTCTTTAAGAACCTGGGGGACCAGACGGTAACACTCTACGGTAAGCAGATGAAAATCCGCGACATCGTGGGTCCTCAGGTCCTGGAGAACTATCAGGCCAAGGCCGGTGAGGCCACCTTCAACCGTAGTCGGGAGCTGACCCAGCAGTTCACCTTCGGTGTCCAGAATGCCCTGGCCCAGAGTGACCCCCACGAGGGCCTCTCAATGCTGGGCAAGATGCAGGACTCCTTGAACAAGATTCAGGACACCAACGTGGTCACATCACAGACCCAGGCCCTGAATGCTGCCCGTGGACATCTCCTGGCGAAGATCGGGGAGGACTCAGCGAAACGCATTAAGGAGATGGACAAACAGCTCAAGGCCGACAACCGCGCCCTGGTGTTCGAGTCCAAGTACGCCCAGCGCATGGCCGGGGACAATGTGTCCACCGACTGGCGTACCTTCGAGACGACCCCTAACACTGGGGAATTCAAGGAGGAGGACGCTGCGAACTTCGCCATCAGGAAGCTCGCCCAGGTGGACAGCATGAGCCTATCTGATGAGGAGAAGGACAAGATCAAACTCGGCCTATTGCGGGCTGACTACTCGGATGGTCCCTTCCGTAAGCACTTCCAGACCCTAACGAACGACGCTGTGAATCAGTTCAACGGCCTCGTAACGGCTGAGTCTGCTGAGGTCACTGAGGCTAACACTGCGCGAATCCGTGAGTTCCAGAGGGTTTACCAAGCTGACCCAGCGACCATCGCGTCTCTCTACCCAGAGCAAGCTGCATTGGCCGAGCGGATCGGCTTAATGGAGCGCAACGGGATCGGCCTGGACACCATGATTGACGCTGATAGGCGCATGAAGGGTATCCCTCGTGAAGAGCAGATCATCCAGGAGCGCAAATGGGGAGAGCTGCTGACCTCCACCAGCAGTGACGCTGCGTACATCCCATCGAACCTACGGAATGCCGCCAGGACTCTCTACGACTCCGAGCTGTACCGCACAGGTGACGAAAGGGGAGCCCTGGATACCGTCAAGTCCTGGCTGGATAAAACCACTGTGGGCTTCACGGCAGCCGATGACAAGCGTGTTGGTCGCATCCAGAAGCAGACGCTGATGGTCGATCCCCAGGACGCTACCAGTTGGCGTAAAGGCCAGGACCTGGTTAACGAGATGATCCGCCAGATCGCAGTGAACCGCCCTTGGATCAACGAGGGTGACATCACGATCACTGAGACCCCTCAGGGGATCGTCCTGGATGACCCACTGTCCTCGCTGAACCTCCCTCCGATCACCAATGCGTACCTCCGTCAGGAATACCAGTTCCGTCAGGAGGAGGCGAGCCTCAAGGCCAACGCTGAGAAGCAGAAGGCAGCAGACGAGAAGATCGGCAAGTACAAGGCCGAACAGCAACGCCGTAAACAATCACCGTTCAGCGGGCTTGATCCATCCACTGGGACCCTTGAGGGAGCAGCGGGGTTCAAGGACCGCTAACCCTTAAAGGAGGAACATTATGAAGGATCAAGGCTACGCCAAGGTTAAAGCTGAGGGGAGTCCATTCGACTCCCTGATTCAAACCGCCTCGGCACGCTATGGGGTTCCGTATGACCTGCTCCACAAGCAAATCTACAAGGAGTCCTCGTTCAACCCTAACGCCGTGAGCCCTACGGGGCCTCGTGGTCTGGCCCAGATGACCAAAGCCACTGGGCTGGCCTACGGGCTGGAGCGGGATGAGGACTTCTTCAACCCTGAGAAGTCCGTGGATGCAGCAGCCCGTCACATGCGGGATAACATCAAGATCGCTGGAGGTGATGAGCTGAAGGCGCTCCTCCTGTACAACCAAGGGGGAGGCAAGGTAGGCCGCAAGCAGATTGAAGCCTACGACCGTGGGGACTTCACTGGGGTCTCCGAGGAAGGCCTCAATTACATGAGGTCTCTCATGGATGTGACCAACACGGGCAAGAAGGCCGAGCTGGATGCGTTCGTAAAGCCAGACGGCGGGTATGAGGCTCCCGCTGGTATCGAGGCCCAATCCAAGGTAGCCACTGAGGACCCTCAGGACGGCCCTTTAGCCTCCTTCGAGATTGCCGGTAAGGACATCGCACCGAAGGCGACACCGTTCGCTCAGACGCTGTATGAGACCACTGGGAAGACCGAAGACAAAGACCGTGGGTTCTTCGAGGGGGCAGGCAATAACGCCTCCGTAGGGCTCCGTACATCCGTCCTGGGGATGATGATTCGCTCCGTCACTGAGGCCCCGCCAGAGGCCGACTTCATGCAGACCTATACAGCCATGAAGGACATCTTTAACGATCCGTTTGAGATGGGTCGCCTTAGTGACTGGACGGATGAGGACTATGACAAGCTCCGCTCCTCGGGCCTGAACCCTCAGTATTACGATGTGGTCCTCCGTGGCTACCGTAGGAACTTCGACCAGAACCTTGCGATGGCCCTGGAGAACCAGCGGATGGAGGAGACTACCAAAGGCGACCGCCTGGGTGCCTCCCTCGCTGGTGGCCTGGGGTCAGCCCTTGGTGATCCTTACTCACTGGTGAACCCTGGGAAGGGTGCCGCTGGTGGCCTGGGCTCCCGTATCCTTGGTGGTGCTATCGCTGGTGGTGCCATTGGGGGCATGTCGGAGCACAGCGCAGCCAAAGCGTCTGGCCGGGAGGAACACCTGGGGATGGCGATTGCTGGTGGTGCTGCCTTCGGTGGGGTCCTCAATGGCCTCCTGGGGGCACGTCCCTCTGGCCGCAACTCCTGGGATACTGACACAGGCCCAGCGCCTCTCGAAGGGGAACTTCTGGGTCCTGAGCCTACACCTCCAGGTCTGCCTAATGGCTACCTGCGGATCGAACGGGGTCCAATTGAGGGTGAGCTGGGTCAAGCCCAGTTGCCTAACCCTGATGCCCAACTCAAGGGCACCATAGGCCGTCTAACGACCCGCGAGCAGGCACGCCAGAAGGGACTGAATGATGACCCAGCGGCCATGCCTTTCCGTGAAGGGGAGGAGATCAAGAAGAGCCCAGCGGGTGACTACCTGGATGTGCCATTTGACGCTGACGCTGCCCGTACCCTCGATGGGGCCATCCATAGTGGTGGCTCTCCGATCAACCCAAAGACCGTGGAGGCCTTCACGGAACTCAATGGGAACCCTAAGGCAGCCTTCGGGGTGACTATGGGTGGACTAACAGAGATCGGTCTGAAGTTGGGTCGCTCTGACTCCGAGGAGATGCGCTCAGTGGCGCGGGACCTCTTCCGGTCCTCCACAGGCTACACAGATGGCTCCAACGGTAAGTTCGGGCCTACAGCCTCGGACATCGCTGAGCGTCTCCGTAGCCAGGATCACACAGTCCACCTACGGCTGTCTGAAGGCTTCGATGAGGCCCTCAAGGACCCATTCTGGCGTGCTCAGAATATGTCCGAAGGGGCACGCAGGGAGGCGATCAGTCGTCGTGTGGTAGAGGCCCTGGAGGCCGATACGCCAGCCAAGTTGACTCCCCCAGAGATGAAGCTCCTGGACGAGCTGCGTAAGCACATGAACCAGAAGTGGGACTACATCAGCAACCCGGCTCAGTTCGGGGACCTGCGTGCTAAGGCCCTCCTGGAGGACACTCGGCACTTCTCGACCTATTTCCCTCAGCGCTACAGCCGTGAGGCGAAGCTCCAGGCCCTCCAGCGGTTTGGTGGGGAAGAGGGTCTACAGGACGCAATCGTCCACTCCTGGATGGCTTCCTATGTGTCCAGGCCTAAGGTCCGTCAGCGTGTGGACGCGATGATCCAGGAGGGCTTTGACAAGGCCAACAAGGGCAACCCTCAGGCCAAGCCGATGACCCCTGAGCAACTCCAGGCAGCCGTAGAGAAGTACGCCCGTGACAAGGCCTACGGTATCAGCCACTCCAACCAGTTCACGGCCAACTCCCTGGTCGAAGAGCACCTCAAGGATGGCGCAGGGCTGGAGAACAACGACTACCTGGAGGCCCGTAACCTCTTCGACTCCGACATGCAAATCCCAATGCCGGACGGTGGGATGTTCTCCGTGAACGACCTGAGGGACTTCAACCTCCTGAGGGTGGTCCCACAGTACGACCGAAGGGTTAATGGTGACATTGCCATCATGGGGGGCACTGGGAAAACCACAAGGGAACTCAAGAACCTCGCCAACGGTATGCGCCAAAAGGCTATGCACGGTAAAGCGTCCCAGGAGGCTGATGCCCTCATGGATGCCCTGAAGATGCTCACTGGGCGTGCCCGTAGGGACCCAGATAACGCCTGGGCGACTGCTGCACGGGCCTTGACTGACCTCGGGTTCTTCTCAAAGAACGCCTACATGGGCGCTCAGAACCTCACTGAGATTGCCTCGATGGTCGTTAAGGGACACCAGCGGATGCTCCTGAAAGGTATCCCTCTGCTCAAGCAGTGGACCACTAAGGACGCCCGACTGACCCCAGAGGACATTAAGGACCTCCACGGTCTGATGTTCGGTAAGGAGCTTGACGACATCATCCGGCCATCTCGCCAGGACATCGTTGATAGCCTCCGTCAGAACAGCAGTGAATTCTGGGCGCAGACGATGGGGACCATTAAGTTCGGTACTCAGGAACTGGCAGCTCGCTCTCCGTTCACTTGGCTTCTCAGGGAGTCTGGTAACTACATCCTGGACGCTGGCCGTCAAGGTGCCCTGGTTGACCTCATCGACCACACCCTGAATGGCAAGGTGACTGACCTGTTCAGCCCTGAGCGTCTGCGCTCTGCATCTATCTCCCCTGAGCAATTCAAGGGAATTCAGGACCTCATTCGTGCCCACTTCAAGCAGGACCGCAAGTCCGGCAAGTGGCGCATTGAGAACCCTGAGGGGCTGGCCTCAGATGTCCGTTCTATGGACCTCTACCGCCTCGGGGATCGCGTAGCTGATGAAACGATGCTGCGTCCCCACAAGATGTCCTACGCGCCCTCTAAGCAGTACGGGGCGGGCTGGGCGATGGCTCTACAGTTCAAGATGTTTGTCCTGAGGAGTCTCAATGGTCGCGTTATGCGCGGCTGGATGGAGGCCACCAAGAACGGACAGGCCCTCGATCAGGTCATGCAGGCAGTCATCTCCGTGGGACTCGCCACTGCGTTCTACGCTGGGTCCGTCCACTTGAAAGCCCTGGGTATGCCTGAGCGTGCCCGCAAGGACTACAAAGAGAAGGCCCTGAGCCCCTCAATGCTGGCCTACGCGGCTATCTCCAGGAGTTCCAGTGTGGGTTCCCCTCTGGGTGCCTCCAACTACATCACGGCTCCCTTTGGGTTTGACTCAGCGGCAATGGTGCGTACCTCCATCCTCCCTCGGGAGAAACGCCAGGAGCGCTCCTACGCCGTTAAGTACAACCCACTGAGTTCTGATATGGCTGGAGATGCCTTCGGGAGAATCGCTGAGCAAGTCCCAGCGGCTAACGTAGCGGCAAACCTTGCGATTGGCCTTGGGTACAACGGGTATCAGCTCGCAACTGGCGACCGGAGTACCGATGACTTGGCCTTCAGGACGGGTATATGGAATGCCCTCAAGCAGTTCGTCCCTAACGACCCTGCAACGCAATCCTTAATGCAGCGATTAGCTGAACAACAAGGGGTCGAGCGGCAACGCTAAAAGCCCTCACTTTAAGGGGACCTACGGGTCCCTTTCTTTATGCACATACACAAGGAGAACGTATGGCAGTTACAACCGTTTATACCTATCCGTTGAATGGGAGCCAGCAGGACTTTTCGGTCCCCTTCGAGTACCTCGCACGGCGCTTTGTGTCCGTAACCTTGATTGGTACTGCGGGTAGACGAAAGCTGATCCTCACAACGGACTTCAGGTTCACTTCAAGCACGAACATCAGGACCAACACCCTGTGGACACCTTCCTCA
>Ga0302347_1003821_pt1 | contig 12782 bp, 10 predicted proteins | sample PhyWR1_FD_202178 | JGI IMG/M metagenome (GOLD analysis project Ga0302347, IMG submission 202178) | Leaf surface microbial communities from wheat plants in UC Gill Tract Community Farm, Albany, California, United States - DLSL W.R1 (v2)... | ecosystem: Host-associated > Plants > Phyllosphere >...
TCTGCAGAAAGTATGATAATCTGTACCGCCCTGCTGATGAAGCTTTAACCGGGATTTAAAATGGTCAAGATTCAAATTTTCTGCCACGGCCAAATTATCATATTTGCTTCCTGTATCTGCAGCGTGATTATCTGCATCAAAATAGGACGTATTTCCATCGGTAACGTATGCTTTGTAATGGGAAACGCCCAGATTTTTTATTGCCTGAATGTATTTAGGGAAATCTGCTCCGCTTTTTACTTTTTGATGTTCTGCTTTAATTTCTTCAATTGTGAATTTCATTGTTCGTGTTTAAATTTAATTTATTTTAAATAATTATCTTTTTTGTAATGTTAAATGAAGGAAAAGACCGCAATGATTTTTGAACTACTGCATGCTGTAAGTTTGCGAACGAAATTTCGCCGGTTTCCTTGACAATACTGATCTGGAGAGAATTTCCAATAAGCAAAACAACTAAGATTTTTACGTGATAACAAATTACAGATAACCGGTATTGCTGTTTGTTTTTTTAAAGCTAATCATTCTGAAGTCAGCAAAACTTTTGGTTACTTATGAATGCGCAAAGCTTTCAATTCTTTTACTAACTGACGAATAGCGAGCTCAATAATTGCTGGTTATTTTGCGCAACAAAAAAGACGCAAATTACGACTGGTGCTGCATTTTTGCGGGATCATCATAATTCACCATCCAGTTTATCCCAAATTTATCGGTAAACATCCCGAAGTAAGCGCCCCAGAAAGTATCGGCAAGAGGCATCGTAACGGCACCGTCCTGCGACAATCCGTTAAAAAGAGTATCTGCTTCTTCTTTAGATTCTGCATTGATGGAAATAGAAAAATTGTTTCCTACGTTCAGATGTGAGTCCCATTCTTCTACTATATCACTTCCCAACAACATAGTTTCTTCAGAAATCGGTAAAGTAATATGCATAATTTTGTCTTTGTTTTCCTGAGCTACTTCTTTTCCGTCCTGCACAGGCATTTCGCCAAAAGTTCCGACGTACGGAAATTCGCCTCCAAAAACAGACTTATAAAAATCGAAAGCTTCTCTACAATTACCGTTGAATGTTAAATAAACGTTTACTGTTGCCATACTGTGAGTTTGAATAAATTTAAATTAATCGTGAATAATTATCTGTGCTGATCAATCAGAATCATATTTCCATCGGGATCTTTCAGAAAGAGATGTTCAGGGCCGGAAGTTGTTTCGTCTGCTTCTTTTTCCAGCGTTATGTTATTTTCTTTCAAATGCTTCTGAATGTCCCGCACATCATCAAAAGAATCAAGATTTTGTGCGTTTTCGTCCCAGCCTGGATTAAAAGTAAGCATGTTCCCGTCAAACATTGCCTGAAAAAGCCCGATTAAAGTGCTTCCGTTTTTCATGATGAGATAATTGCTCTCCATATTGCCACCCATTTGGCTGAATCCTAATTTTTCGTAAAAATCTCTAGATTTTTCTAAATCTTTTACACTTAAACTAATAGAAAAAGCGCCTAATTTCATCTGTAAATCATTTTGTTAAATAAGTTTTTAAAAATACCAATCTCCTGATCTTTATTGATTATTGGTTGAGTAATTTCGTTTTAAAATCTAAAGTTCCGTCATAGCTTTTCCAGTGACCAATAAGTTCTATGAAAGGATTTTCTACTTTCTCAGTTTTTTTATTCCACTTAAATGTGTACATAAATTTTCCCTTAAAAATACCGGAATGTTTCCCTTTATTTTCTTCGGCCAATTCGTAATCACCATACACAACACCTCTCTTCTTTCCGTCTTTATATTGGGTAATGATAAATTTACCTTCATATTTAGACCTGTTTTTGTCTACAACCGTATATCCTGAAACAAAATATTCCTGATCATTTTCTCTGTTCTGTTCAGAAATTTCGATCTGAAGTTTAATGGTTTCATTTTCACTCCCAATGGTTCCTGTATACGGTTTTGAATCATTTGTCCATACATTTGCAATATTCGGCATTTGAGCCGACGCAAAATTTGAAATAAGAATAAGAAGAAATAAAAGTTTTTTCATTTTTGTTTTTTTATTTTAGATAAAGAAAAAAGATGAAAGATGAAAGATAAAAGACTTTTTTCTTAGATATCTTCTTACTGAATGTACATCACAGGAAATTCATTTGCCTTTCACTTGCGTTTTTTGTGTTTATTAAACTCCAAACTGAGACAAATGGTGATTCAGATGTTTTGCAAACATATTATTCCATTCAGTGGATGATAATTTCCCGAAAGAAAAAGATTCTTTACCGTCAAATGCAGCAGGTCCCAATTGCTGGGTTTTTTGAATGTATCCAATCAGTCTTTTCTTTTCTTCATCAAAATCTCTTCTTTCTTTAATCAGAAACTGCGGTGCTGTAGGAGAATCTCTCGGATAAGCTTTTTCGCCGACCACTTTAGGTTTTACAAAAGTTTTTAAGATAAATTTCGCAATTGTTCCCGGCTTTTTGTGCTTTTCTGGCTCATAAACCATTTCGTATGTTATGCAGCAGTGTGCCAACATTTGATCTACCGTCATCCTTCCCCACAAACCGTGTGTATCTTCCACCAGATTATTGATTCTATTGATATAATTCTGAGCGTCTTTCGCTTCAAATACGTTTTCCATAGTTTATTAAATTATATTAAACAAATATAATATTATTTCAGATGATTTTACATTCTTTTTTATGGTAAAAAGTGAATGCTAAAGGAGATCACAGAAAGATATTTTTCATAAAAAAACCTCCCTGCAAAATGGCAGGAAGGTCTCTGTTCTAGATTTATTTTCTATTTCTGAACTGCTTTCTTCATCGCAGCATCCGGACGCAAAACCCTGTAACGTACTTCCAAATCTTTAGGAAGATAAAAAACCAGAGGCAATTTGCTGTTGTATCTTACAATTTCCGGCTGTAAAGAAACAAATTTCCTGGTTTTCTTCTGATCCGGACAAGCCATTAATGTTCCGCCTGTTTCACCGGAAGACTCCACATCATAATAAGTGTACCCCCATCCCTGCAGATCCTGAGCTGTTACTTTTCCTACCAAAAAATGATTGTTGCAATCCAGCATTTTTTCTGTTCCTACAAAAAATTCCACTTTCAGGTCGTTCTCATTTTTAGCAATAGGAAGCTGAATAAAAACCTGTTTATATCCTTCTTTGGCTTTGGGAAACATGTCGATTTGCAGTTTCTCAAATTTCTCCTTTTTCTTCTGGGCAGAAATAGTCCCTATGAAAAAAATCATCATGACAGCTGATACAGCTTTTAAAAATTTCATACTGAAGTGTTTTAAAATTATCATTCCTCCATCACAAAAACTATTCCACAATTTCAACAGTAGTTCCTTTCGTATGAGCATTCATCTGCGGAGCATAGTAATTCTGAATTGTGGTTATTCCGTTGGAGAATTTACCCGAAGCATTCGCAACATAATCATATTCAAAAACATATTTCCCTTTCGGCATAGACTGAATATAGAAATTGGTGGATGCATCTTTTGTAGACTGATAATATCCCAGATTGTTTTTCCACTGATAGCCTGAAATTACCTGCAATGGTTCAAATCCTGCCGCTCTCATATCTTTGATGTGAATGAATTCCATCTGCCGGTCTGTATTCAGAATCATTCTTACCGTCACTTTATCACCCACTTTCAATGGTGTTTCGGAAGATATTTTCTGCAGTTCTTCACCATTTGCAGTTTTTACTTTTTTATATAATTCTTTGGTCACAGAAATGTAATTTTCTGAAGATTTTATTTTATCCAAATCCTCATAATACTGCCAGAATAATCCTCCCTGAACAATTCCTGCACCCGGTTTTGTAACGGTAACAGTCGCTAAATTTTTATCTAAAACATCTGTTTTTACAGCAGATTTCACATACCCTGTCGCCAGAGTTTCCGGTTTCAGCTCTTTCCCGCCCCAAATGATTGTTGCTTTGTCACTTTCTGATGTCGTCCACGATTTTCCTGAATTTAAAATCGTGAAAATCACTTCCGACGTGCCTCTTGAGCTTCCCCAGGAATTGACTTCTTTTTGAGTAATCAACCAGATTTTCATATCTTCTATGAATTTCTGATCGTTCGGCTTCAGTGTATTGAAGGCTTCCAAAGCTCCTGCGTGATTCACTACTTTTGAGCTGAACCAACCCCAACCGTCCAGATTTTGTTTCCAGTAAACACCCTGAGTTTTTGAATCTACAGAAGTTTCTTTTAAATAATTTAATAATTTATCCGATACATCATTTAAACCATAATCGTTCATCAATAACGCTGCACGATGCAACCCGAAGAAAGTAAAATCTGTGATTTTTGCAGTTTTTGATTTCTGCTTCACCAAAGTTTTCAGTACAGCTCCTTTTCCTTTTAAAGGATACTCTTTTTCCCAGTAGTTTCTTGCATCCAGATAATCCAAGCTCCAGTTTGTCCAGATATTTTGCGTTTTTACATTGTAATATGTATCGATTTCGTTATCTACATATTTTACCAAATTGGCAACCAATTCTTTCTGTTCAGAATTTTGATACTCTTTCACATTATCTTTTAACCAAGAATTGATTTTTCCTAAATTCTTGAGAATATACAGTGAAGTAGAATAAGAACTCGGATAACCTTGATACCAGGAAAAACCACCATCCGGATTCTGGAGTTTTTTGAAATCGTCCCAATCCTGACTAATTGAATTTTTCATTGTATTGGCATCAAACAACAAGGCTAATTTTTCCATCTGTTCGGTCTCATTTTTACTTTCCAAAACCCACGGAGTTTCTTCCAGTAAAAGCTGTTTCAGCTCCTGATTTTTTTCAAGACTTGAGGTTAATAATCCTTTATTCTGATATTCTTCAAAAACAGTTTTCAGTTTCGGATTGGCTTTAAAAATTTCTGATGCCAAAACGTCGGCAAACCATTTATTAAAGATAACATCGGCAGAATTATTCTGATCGTTTTTCAGGCTTGGAAGCGCAAACATAATTTCCCAGATCGGATTGGTTGTCAGTTCTAGCGTATTTGAAACATTAGAAATTGTGGTAGAATTGGCATTTTTAAGATTATCTAAAACAAACGTTTTCGTTTCACCTTCTTTTACAAAAACAGGAACAGCTTCGGTAACCAACATTCTGTTGGGAAGAACGGCAACAGCTTTTTGTTCTCCATCAGAATATTGTCCGGCTTTTGCTACGACTTTCAAAATAATGGAAGAAATATTCTTCGGAACTTTTATCTTCCATGTTAAAGCCGAATTTCCGTTTTCATTTAAATCAAAATTCTGAATGTTTGAATGTAAACCAAATTGCGACGAAATATCTTCATTGGTAAAAGCATCCAAAATCTGCAAACTTGCAGAACCGCTTAGTTTTTTTGATGTTAAATTGGAAAGTTTAGACTGCAAATTCAGTTCATCGCCTTCTCTCAAAAATCTCGGATAATTTGGCGTTACCGAAAATTCTTTCTGCGTTACCACTTCTTTTTCCAACGTGGCTGCTCTTGCGTCTTTTGTGTGAGCTAGGAACATCAGTTTCCATTTTGTAAGAGCTTCAGGTGAAGTAAATTCAAAATGGACGTTTCCTTCGGAATCTGTTTTTAAGTCGGGATAAAAGAAAGCGGTTTCATTAAGGTTTTGGCGAACCTGAACATTTTCCAAAGCTTCTTCAACTGGAGGAGAATTCTCAACTTTCGGAGCTTTTACAGGTTCAGGAACAGTATTTTGAATAATTCCTATTCTATCTTCATCCAATGCCTTCATTTTCACCATACTTGCTTTTGCACCTGAACTTGGCGGTGGCGATGGTGGAGCATAAACTGCTGATTTTATACCTTCCTGATTTATAATTCCTGTAGTAATTTCTAATTGTTTGCCGTAGTCTACAAAATAAATATTTCCATCAAACCAATTAAACTCCGGAATCTGTAAATATTTTGAATTATAATCTCGAAGAGTTTTTTGATAATATTTTTGTTCAAGATTTTGTTGTAAATCATAAGAAGTTACAATAAAAGGGCTATACAATTTCTGCCAGTTGAATCTGTTCACCGCAAACTGATCTAAAGACATATCGTACATATTGGCTAAAACTTCAGCATTGATTTTTTCCTTTTCGTTTCCTGAAATCTTTACCGACCATTTTTCTTTAGAATTAGGCTCCAATTTATCTCTGAAAGTTGTGGTCTCTATTTTTAATGGCTGTTCAGAATCTTTTATCTTTAAAATAACGGCTTCTGTCTGCACGTCATTATAAGCAACAACCTGAAACTGAATATTGAGACTGCTCACCGTTTTCTCTTTCGGAAGATCAATTTCATATGCTAAGACTCCGCCTTCAAATTGACGAACTTCGGAAACTGTTTTGCCAGAACCATCCTGAACAAAAATACTGACCTGTGCGTCAGGAATTGCAGAATAAGCATAAATTTTCGCTTTTTCACCTCTCGAAAATTCGTTCTTTGGTCCCACAACATTTAAGAATGTTTTCTGATTGGGTTTCAGAGATTTTTTATCCCAAACACTGAAATTCTGAGAAGTTTTGATCGTGTCTTTACCTTCAATATTGTACAACTCAAGCTGGTAATTGCCTGCTTCCAATTTTCCGAGATCCAGAGATTCTTCATTTCGTTTTGCTCCATTCAGAATGAAAACTGAAGGTTTCCAGTTCTGAACTTCGTCATTTCTATCAAATCGATCATGTGGAAATTTGCTGATGAATTCATCTTTTGAAAGTTGTGGTAAATTCTGAACTTCCGATTTAAAATTGTCTCTGAAAATCCTGTCAGGAGTTTCCAGTCTTGATAATTTAACCTGATAAGATTTTTTTAAATTTTGCTCATTATAATTTTTCGTTTCCACTTTCAGTTGTACGTTTTCATCTGCAAATACATCATTCAACTGAGCTGCTTTTATATAATGTGAAACCGAAGAAACTTTCAGATCGGTATTCGCAGATTGTGTTTCGCCGTTAATATCTGTTACAGAGGCGTTGATAGAGTAATTATCAATCTGAATCCCTTCTGTTTTTTCATCTTTTTTCAGATCTAATTTTATGGTAAACTCACCTTTTTCGTTGGTTTTTACATCTCCTAAAATTGAGTTTTCGCTATCATTATCATTGGGATACCACGGAAAATATCTCCATCTTATATTTTGTTTTTTAATCTCATAATTCACTTGGGTATTGCTTAAGGCAACTCCCGAAAACATCATCGCTTTACCTTTCAGCTCGATGGTTTGTCCGTACTTATATTCATCTTTTACAGGCTCAAAAGTCACTTCAAATTTCGGACGCTTATATTCCTCAACTTTAATATATCTGTATCCATCCGTTCCGCCATCGGTTACAAAACGAAAAGTTCCATTTAACTTTCCTTTTGGTAAAATAAAACTTCCGTGATAGGAACCAAATTCGTTTGTCGTAAAATTCTGAGAAGAAACTTCCTGATTATTTGTATCGTATAAAGTAATTTTTTGTTGTAAACCCGAAACTACACCTTCTGTTTCTTTTTCAATTCTGGTATTAATTACCTTAAAATATACCGTTTGTCCGGGTCTGTAGATGGCTCTGTCTGTGAAAATCTGGGTTTTAGTACGCGTGATTTTATTCTGATCACTATTTCTATAATATCTTTCTCCATAAACATCCATCACTTGGAAATCATTGGTTTTTGGCTGATGAATAAGATATGTTCTGTAATAATTTGTACTCTTAGATTCAGGAAACTTAAAAATTCCTCTTGTATCGGTTTTTCCTGCAATTTTGTTCAGCGTTTTGTTATCTACAAATTCGTAAAAATTAAGATTTTCATTATTAACTGGCTTTCCGTTCTCCGAATTTACAAGTTTCAGCTCATCTAAAAGGTTATTTTTTATATTTTTATTCTGATGAATAATTTTATGATTCGAAACCAAAATATAAAAGTTTTGCTGTTCTGTCTCCTCTTTAACATCAGAACCTAAAACTAAATATTCAATCATATAAATTCCCGATGAAAGCGGCTTTATCTCAAGTGAAGATTTGTGAAGCTGATAATCTTTAGGATCATTTAACTGAAAACTTTCTTTTCTTAGTAACGTTTTTTTAACTTTCGAAAAAGCATTATTGTACGGACTTTTCGTGTATTGAATGAATGACTGCAAATCATCTTTCACTTCATAAATATTAATTGAAAAAGCAGAAATATTTTTATATTCTGCAACCAGATGAATCGGTCTGTTACTTTGCGTTTGCTCTTCATATTTCAGACCCAAATAAGGATTGGTAATCTGATTTTCTTTATTTTTAATATTTTCTAAAAATTGAGATTTCGGATATTGAGTCTTTGCAAGATTAGCAATTTCTAAAGCTTCTTTCTGTTTGCTTTTAATGATTAATTCATTCATGATTTCTTCCATCGCAAGAACTTTGTAATCGCCTTCAATATCAGATTTCACAATGGTCTGAAGTTGCTCCAGTTTATCTTTGCAAGTTGTAAATTCACAGTTTTCAGATAATTTCTGATGCATGAAATACAATTTAGAATTTCCCGAATTCTGGGCAATCAATTCATCAAAAACTGTATTGATTACAGCTCTGTTTTCCGTTAATTCATTTTTGGTAAACAGCTCATTATTAGATAAAAAATTAATTTTTCGTAAAGAATACCAATCCATCAAAGTAGGAAAATAAACAAAGTCGCCTGTATCCGAAAAAGCATCTTTATACTTTGCAAGAGAAACTTTTTTCATTGCCTGACTCTGCAGATCGAGCTCTTTGAAGTTTTTATTTAAATAATTTTTAAAATCAAGTTTGCTCCACGTTTCAATTTGCGAAACATCCTGAGAATTCATATTGGTTCTTCCGTTTATTTCCCATGAATGCTCATTATAATAATCGAACATAAATCCCGATAACAGAACTTTATAAACCAAAAGATCCTCACCTTTCAGTTTCTTTTCCGAATTCTGAAGCTTCGCAAAAAACTTTGAAGCTGAATCGTTTTTATCATCATCTGTTGTTTGGTTGATGATACTGAATTCCGCTTTGAGAGATCGGATGAGCTGCAGCGCATTATTTTCTTTCATAGCCTGATTTTGTATTTCTAAAATAAGAGGCAAACTGGATTTAAAAGTTCCGTTGGATGAATTCACCTGTACTTTCTTCCACTGCTGATCGTAATAATTCTGTGAAAAAACCATCGAAAAATTAAGTAAAAGCAGGAATAGGAACGAAATCTTGGAATATCTTTGCATAAGTGTTATTTTTACTAAATGAATTGCTTAAAAGTACTGAAAAAAACCGTTATAGACAGCCAATTATACGTCTCTTTAATGGGAACTTTTTTTGCAGTTTTTTTCATGCTGGAGCAAAATACATTCCGTTTTCCTTCGGTGCTTTTAATATTCATCACCTATTTCAGCGGATATCTGTATACGAAATACCAAAACACAAAACATTTTTATAAGATCTTTATTTTAAATATCATTGCCGGAATTTTTTCGGCAGTTTTAATTATTTTTAATCATAATGAAATACGATTGGTAAAATGGCTGATTATTGTTGTTTTGGGCCTGCTCTATAACAGCTTCTTTCTTGAAACCTACATTAGGAAGATCCCTTTACTGAAAGTATTTTATGTAGGACTCGTTTGGGGATTGGTGAATTGCTGGCTTACGCTGCCAGAATTTAATATTCCTGTATTTCTTATCAGTTTCTTTTTTATCACCGCTCTGGTTTTACCTTTTGATATCCGCGATATGACAAGTGATACCATAGAAACTTTCCCGAAATTAATCGGAGTACAAAACACTAAATATCTCGCTTACCTTTTGGTTTTCACAGCGGTCATTTTATCTGTTTTTTATCTGAAATTTCAATACGGACTAAGTATATTTCTAACTGCAATAATTACTTTTATTTTAATTTACTTTTCTGAAAGCAAACGGGATGATGCTTATTTTTCTTTCGGAATTGAGACCTGCTCGGTACTTCCTTTTTTATTTTTAATAATAATGAAGTATTTTTGACGAATGATTATCAGGAAACTCTCCCTTTACAATTTCAAAAATCATTCAGAAAAAACGTTTGATCTTTCTCCGCAAATCAACTGTTTTGTGGGAAACAACGGTGTGGGAAAAACCAATATACTGGATGCTCTGCATTATCTTTCTGTAGGAAAGAGTTTTTTGGGAAATACAGACTTCAACAACATCAAAAAGGATGAAGATTTTTTCTCCATCAACGCAGAAATTCAAAATGATGATTCTGAAGACATTATTAAAATTTCCCAGCCGAAAGAAGCCAAGAAAATCATCAAGAAAAATGATAAAACATACGACCGCTTAGCCGACCATATCGGTTATCTGCCAAGTGTGATGATTTCACCTTATGACTCCAATCTCATCTCAGATTCGGGAGAAAGCAGGAGAAAATTTCTGGATGCCATGATCTCGCAGACCGACTCCGAGTATCTTTTTGGATTAATCCAATATCAGAAAACGATTCAGCAGAGAAATGCCCTATTAAAATATTTCGCCAAAAACAGGACATGGGACAAAGATTCTTTAGAAATTTATGACGATCCTATCACCAAATCCGGAACGCAGATTTATAAAAAAAGGAAAAATTTTGTTGAAAAACTCAATCCTATTGTACAGAGTTTTTACGAAATCATATCGGGCGGAAAAGAAAGCGTTTCCGTGGTTTACGAATCTCATTTACTGGAAGATTCATTTGAAAATTTACTGAAAGAAAGTCTGGATCGCGACAGAATGCTTACTTACACTTCAAAAGGTATTCATAAAGATGATCTTTTATTTGATATGGATTCGGTTCTGATCAAAAAAATCGGTTCACAGGGACAGCAGAAATCATTTTTAATTTCATTAAAGCTGGCACAGATGAGTCTTGTAAAAGAACTTACCGGAAAAACTCCTATTCTTCTGTTAGATGATATTTTTGACAAATTAGATGACACCCGTGTGGCGCAGTTGATCAAACTCGTGAATCAGGAAAATTTCGGGCAGATCTTTATTACAGATACGCACCGCGAACGTACGGAAAATGTGGTAAAGAAGATCAATGAGGAAAGTATAATTTTTGAGGTGTGATTTGAGATTCGGGATTCGAGATTCGGGATTCGAGGTGCGGGATTCGAGGTGCGGGATTCGGGATGCGGGATTCTGAATTCGGGTTTTGAGATTTGGATAGGGGTTTTGAGATAGATATTTTGTATATACAAGTTTAAATTTCTTTTTTAATTTTATAAAAACACAAATACAATGAGTTATAGAAATTTAGATATTTATAAAATGGCTTTTGACTTATTCCCAAAGGTTCATAAAGCATCTTTTCTTCTTCCTAAATATGAATTATACGAATTAGGGAGTCAATTGAGAAGATCTGCTGATTCAGTTGTTACTAATATTGTTGAAGGTTACGGACGTTCAATTTATAAAAATGAATATTAAAGATTTCTTGTATTCAGTCATGCAAGCAATGATGAAACAATCAATCATTTAGAAAAAATTATGGTTTTATATCCTGAGTTTTCTACTGAATTTGAAGTTTTGAAACATCAATATGATTTGTTAGGTGGAAAAATTAACAAGTACAAAAAATGGGTAAAAGAAAATTGGAATGAAAATAAATCTTAAACTAAAAACCTGTTTAAACCTCGAATATACGAATCTCGAAACCCATATCTCATCATGAAACGAAATAAAAAACGTGAATTTCAATCTTCAGAACTGGTGAAATCTTTTGCCAGAATGTATGGTTTTGAAGATAAATTATTAGCTTTTGAAATTAAAGATTTCTTGGCAGAATATCTAGATGAAAGTTTATTTGATGAAATTGAAAGTGTGAATATTGAAGATAAAACTATTTTCATTAAAATTAATTCTCCACTTTTAAAAAACGATTTTAAAATGAGACGAAGCTTTTATCTGAAAAAGTTTCAGGATCAATTTGGAGAAGAAAAATTTACTGATCTTCAGGTTTTATAGCTTTGGTATTGTGCATGATGTGAGAAGTTTTATGATCAAAACTTGAACGCAACGGAATGAAAAACTTCAGCGGATTTTTCAGGAAATACCTGAATATCTCTCTGTAGATCTCACTTACCTCACCAATGTTTAATTTTCTGGATCGGAAAGCCAAAAACATCGACAAACCGAAACTTACCAGAAAATTGAAGAAACCAATGATGAAAACCGTAAGCAAAGCAATCCAGAATGTATAAGAATCTACATTAAAATCTTTTCCGTACAATCCTAAAGCAAAGTTTCCTGCGGCAAAGGTAATGTGGCGAATATCCAGATCCAGCCCGAAAAACAAACCAATCGGCGCAGTTGCACCCAGAAAACCACCAAACCAGAAATTAGATACAATTCCCGCCCAGTTTTTAGCATAATAATTTGATAAACTTTTGGCAAATTTTGCTCCGAAAACCCTTTTAATAGACTGGTTCTTGGCAATCCGATCCGGAATCTGAAAGAAAACAGAGTTATTACCGATGTTCCCGGAAATAATCCCGGAAATAAAGAGATAAAAACCTGCAATACTTGCATGAAGAATCGCTTTAGAATTAAAAGGATCTAAATCTTTCAACAATTTTTCAGATTTTTCTACGGCTAGATTCTGCGAGAAAAAAACATCAAGCCCATAAATAATAAGCAATGCGACCGGAAAAGCAAGCAGTACATTTCCTACAAAAGCAATAAATTGACTTCTGAATAATTTGGAAACCAGATCTGCAAATTCTACGTTATTCCTTTTGGTATTTCCTTGTTCGGAGAGTACTTTGGTCATTGTAGCAGCCGTC
>Ga0302347_1003822_pt1 | contig 12773 bp, 13 predicted proteins | sample PhyWR1_FD_202178 | JGI IMG/M metagenome (GOLD analysis project Ga0302347, IMG submission 202178) | Leaf surface microbial communities from wheat plants in UC Gill Tract Community Farm, Albany, California, United States - DLSL W.R1 (v2)... | ecosystem: Host-associated > Plants > Phyllosphere >...
AACAGAAATTATCTTTTTAAAAAGATCCTTAGTTTTGGTTTTCTAGTGAGCTTTTTATCAGTTGGAATGTAAACATCTTTGATCAACCACCAAAAGTGGGGAAGAACCAGTATTACCGAAACCTACATTGGGTCTACTAGTTCCCAAATTAGATAGTTTTAATCAGCGACACACTGGGAATTTAAATATTTGGCACTATAAAGATGTTAATTTGCAATCGGAGCTGGACAAATTCAAGCAAATAAAGGAAGCGGAATATATTTTTGCAGTTGGAGTAGAAGAAAATAAGATAATAAGTCTGGAACAACCTGACTCGACCAAAATTGTCGGTGGACATTTTCCCCATAATTATGTAATAACAGAAACAGTTGGTAAATCTGGAGAGCAATTCTGGAATAATTACAAAAAGACCTATCAATTAGCTTTTTTGAAAAATGGGTCAGTTAAAAGTTTAGCTGATAACATACCTACATTTGCTCGACCACCTAAACTATCACCTAAAGAGACCTTTCTTTCATGGTATGATTATAGGATACCGAGTTATCGTACTTATGTGGGGGTTTCGTCAATAGTGTCCAGTATTCGACGAAGTAAACTGTTCGCTTAATTCGTTTTAAATTGGCCATCTGGATTCAATCAAAGTGTTCGTTTGGTTTAATTTCCGCTTATTTTAAGGACTTTAGTAAGCTAGCAGTATGTCTATATGATTTACCAGCGTTCGCCTGATTTGGAAAGTCCTGGCGTGCATTCCTGAACAAACCAATTCCAGCGACCAAGCAGTAGCGGCACGCCGAGCAACAGGTCGGAATTGAGCATCATAACGTCCGACCAGCATGGCTTAGTGACTGGCTAGAAATTTATAAAGTGAATTACTTGGACTTATAAATTTGGGATAGGTCAATTTGAATTGCAAAAAAGGTACTGGACAGTTTGACCCGAAAAGGGGCGATCAGTATTACCGAAACCTACAAGAAAGGAGCGTATGGCTCTATGATGAGGTTAAAAAAGAGCATGTGTTATTTGGGATAATGGTGTTGGGACTGGTTTTATTGCCGGTATTGATGCCGGATCGGGAAGAGACGGGGAGCTATTTATTGAAGCAGATGGTGCCCCTGGTGTTGGTGGCTTTATTGATTTATCTGCTGGTGCTGGGACTGGCTTTTTGGTTGGTACAGCGGTTTTGGGAAGCAATGGGATTGCCGGAATTGGGGGAGATGGTTTTACAGTTTAATGGGATGCGGTTATGGTTACAGTTAGGGTTTTATTTTGCGTGTTTTGCGCTGGTCTTGGCTACTGGGGTTGGGGTTTTAATGGCGGTGTTGTAGGGCATGAGGAACAAGAGATTACTTCCTTACCTCGCAATGAGGGCACAGGAGAAGAAAGAAGAAGGCAAGGAGCAGATGCTGTCATCCGCGCAGCGCAAAAAGAGATTGGAGTTCAGGAAATTGGCCAGAATACTGGTACGCGGGTTGATCAGTATGGCGCCTATGTTGGGATTAAAGGGCTTCCCTGGTGTGCTGCTTTCGTTTCTTGGGTATTTCGGGAAGCAGGTTATGCAGCGCCGAGGACGGCCTGGTGTCCATCGCTCTTTCCTGCCAAGAGGAAAGTTAAAGCAGCAGGACGAGGAATGGTAATGGGGTTATATTACGTGTCTTTAGGAAGGGTTGGACATTGTGGGATAGTTTGTTCCCTACGGGGAGACTGGGTTGTCACCGTGGAGGGAAATACTGGATTCACAGGGGAGCGGGAAGGACAGGGTGTGTGGCGCAAGACGAGGCATAAGCGGACGATCCATTGTTATGCGGACTGGTTGTAGGGGGGAGATGCGCAAGTCTAAAGACTTGCGCTAGTGAGATTGCTTCGTGCCTCGCAATGACGGCCGAGGGTTGCCTCGCAATGATGGCCGAGGGTTGCCTCGCAATGACGGCAGTGGCTGCGCGAGGTCCTGAGATGAACTCAGGATGACGTGGTGATTTAGGGTGATGTGAGGAGATGATCAAAAATCAATATTATTAATTAAACAAATAGCTAAAAAAAATATGGGAAAATTAGAAGGAGGCCTTTTCGGGAGGCTGAGCGGCAGGATTGGGAATCAGGTGTATTACCAATTGAGGGGCAAAACAGTGGTGCGAAAAATCGGCCGGAATGAAAATCCAGCCAGTCATAAACAGTTGCATGTACGGCAAAAAATGAAGGTATTGGGCGATTTCTTTAAGCCCATCAAGGCTTATCTGAAGCTGGGCTTTGCAGAGGCGGTGGCAGGTACAGCAATGTTTCCCTACAATGCTGCTGTAAAATACAATTTGGAAGGGGGGATACAAGGCGAGTATCCGGATCTGGTCATCGATTATGAAAATATCCTGGTTTCGAAAGGTGAGCTCCTGTCCCCGCTGAATCCAGTGGTAGAAAAAACATTGGAGGGCCTGCGGTTCAGCTGGGAAGTGGATGCAATGGACTATCAGGCCAGATATGATTCTGCGATGTTATTGATCTGCTTTCCGGAGCGTCATGATGCCATTTATTTTCTGAATGCGGCACATCGCCTGTCCGGAACAGTCGTGATCCCGCTTTCGGCAGAGGAACTTGCCCGGGAGATGCGGATTTATATGTCCTTTATATCAGAAGGGAAGAACCAGGTGAGTGATAGTGTGTATTTACCGCTTTTTCCTTAGAAATGTGTTCAAAATTGTATTTTTGAGGTCTCATGCCAGCAGCACCTAGAAAAACAACGAGTCCACGAAAACCTACCTTCCGTCAAGCCTACGAGTCGGATGCTTCCGGACGGCCGAAAAAAAAGCCTGTTCCGCGGAAAAAAACGGCGAAGAAAAAGCCATGGCCTATGGAAATCAAGTTGCTGATCGCCATGCTGATCCTGGTTTTGTTGTCGCCCCTCTACTACGGTTACGTCCTGAGGGGCTTCAGTTCTACCTGGCGCTGGATCCGTGACATCGGGGAGGATCCCAACTACCGCACTTACAGCAGCTTTGACATTAAAATCCCGAAAGGACACCGTATTCATGGAATAGATGTGTCCTATTACCAGGGGAAGATTGATTGGAAGCGGGTGAAGATGATGGAAGAGGACGATGTAAAAGTAGATTTTGCCTTCATCAAGGCTACGGAAGGACTGTTTAAAGTAGATCCTTACTTTCAGCGCAACTGGCGTGAAGCACCCAAGGCGGGGGTTGTCTGTGGCGCTTATCATTTTTTCCGGCCGCAGAAATCCGGAGAGTGGCAGGCCAAGTTTTTCCTGCAAACCGTCAAGTTTGAGGCCGGCGATTTGCCACCGGTGGTAGATATAGAGGAATTGAATGGGGTAGCGGCATCAAAAATGCGCATTGAGCTGCAGGTATTCCTGAGTCATATTGAGAAAAAAACAGGGGTTAAACCGATCATTTATACAGGATTGTCTTTTTATAACGATTACCTGAGGGGCTATTTTGACGAATACCCCTTATGGGTTGCACATTACCACAAGGCGAAATTGCAGCTGGATAAATCATTGTGGCATTTCTGGCAACACTCTGATAAAGCCAGGATTTCCGGCATCAACCATGTGGTGGATTTCAATGCTTTTAATGGAGATAGCCTGGCTTTTGACCGGCTCCTGATCAAATAATCACAGCAGGGGCGACAAAAGCCTGGCCGCTTTTTCCAGCAACTGTTTGTACCAGGGACGCGCTGCCCATACCGTGGCGTCTATCTTTTCTGCATCTTTCAGATCGTCGTAAAATACCGAAGCAAGCTGATTGGCAATGCCTGTGTCGTAAACAATGGCATTCACTTCAAAATTCAGGTCAAAGCTGCGGAAATCCATATTGGCTGTGCCTACGATGGCCAGTTTACGATCTGCCACTAAGGTCTTTGCATGTACAAAGCCTTTTTGATATTGGTAAATTTCTACGCCTGCCGCCAGGAGGTCGTTGTAATAGGAGCGGGCAGCGGAGTTGACCAGTATTGAGTCCGATTTGCCGGGAACCAGGAGTTTCACGGAAAGACCGCTCAAAGAGGCGATGGTGAGTGCGTCGAGCAAACTCTCACCGGGGATGAAGTATGGACTGGTGATCAGGATTTCTTCTGTAGCCAGGTTGATGGCCTGCAGGATGGAGAACAAGATGGTCGGACTCTCTGAATCGGGCCCACTCGCTGCAATCTGCACTACGGTATTTTCTGAGCCCGGCTGTTCCAATGGTTTTGGGAAAAAGCATTCCTCAGGTGCCACCGAGTTTTCGGAGCAGAAGTTCCAGTCGCACAAAAACAAATATTGCAGGTACTGCGTGCCAGGCCCATCGATCCTAAGGTGCGTGTCGCGCCAGTAATTATTTTTTGGACGGCTGCTGCTGTTGATGTAGCGGTCGCTCACATTGATGCCACCCACAAAGGAAGTAGTGCCATCAATCACGATGATCTTCCTGTGGTTCCGGTAGTTGAGGCGGTTGGCGAGCAGGATAAAATGAACCTTCAAAAAAGGGAAGGCCTCTACACCGGCCTCCTTCATTTTGGGGACCAGCTTTTTCCGGATGTCCCTGCTGCCAAAATCGTCGTATATGAACCTCACCTTTACCCCTTCCTGAGCCTTCTTCATGAGGGCATCGGCAAGGGTCCTGCCTATTTCTTCATCTTCAAAGATGTAATATTCTATGTGGATGTGGTGCCTGGCGGCGGCGATTGCCCTGAGTACCTCCGGGAATTTCTCTTCACCATTGAGGAGCAGCTTCACTTTATTGTCGGCCGTCAGCGGACTCATCGAATCCTTCAGCAGCATGAACGCGAGTTCTTTATTGCTCAGAATGATCTCATTGTTCTCTATTAAGGTTTGTTGGGAATAGTTGAGGAGATCGTTCCGAAACTGGGTTGCGAGCTCATCATTTTCATACAGCTTCTTGCTGTACATCTTCCGGTGCCGGTAGTTGATGCCGAAGAAGAAGTAAAAGACCATTCCAAAAACCGGAACAAATACGGCAAAAAGTAAATAGGCCAGGGTCTTGGTGGTGCTCCTGGTGTCGTAGATGATGCGCAGGCAGACCAGTCCCAGCAGGAGCAGGTAAGCAATTTCGCCGATGAGGAGCCAGTCGGGTTGCATTAGATTTCTTCCTGAGATAATACACGGCTGGCCACTTTACCCACGGTAAGCCCTTGTACAATGATGGAAAATACGACCACGAAATAGGTGACTGCCACCAGTACCGGTTTATAGGGCCCTTCGTCCATGGAAAGTACCAGGGCGATGGATACACCGCCGCGCAGACCACCCCAAACCAGGACTTTAATGGTTCCTGAGCTGAACTTGTTTTTGAATGGAATGAGTTTTACCGGGATGTATATGGAAATGAAACGTGCGAACAGTACGATCGCGATGCTGATGAGCCCGATCTGCCAGTAACTTGTAATGTTTTTGATGATGAGGAGTTCGAAGCCGATGAACAGGAACAAAATCGCGTTCAGGATTTCGTCGATCAGTTCCCAAAACTTGTTCAGGTAGTCCTTCGTTGTGGCCGACATTGCCGTTCTCTTGCCGTAGTTACCGATCACAATACCGGCGGCCACCATGGTCAGGGGACCGGAAATGTGCATCGCATGTGCGATCAGGTAACCACCCATCACTACAGAGAGTGTAATCAGGACCGAGACTTTATAGTCATCGATCTTGCGCATGGCATTGGAAGAACCCAGCCCCAGCAGTGTGCCCAATAGGAAACCGCCAATGGCTTCTTTGATGAGCAGCCAGGAAATGTTGCCGAAAGAGATGTCGATCTCTGAACCCTGGGCCAATTGCAGGATGACTGCAAAGATCACTACGGCAACCCCGTCATTGAACAGGGATTCCCCCGCCACTTTGGTTTCCAGTGATTTCCTGACCTTAGCTTCTTTGAGTACACCCATTACTGCGATGGGATCCGTAGGCGAGATGAGGGCACCAAAGAGCAGGCAAAATATAAAGGGTATTTCTACGCCCAGTAAGGGGGCGACATGGAACAGGATAAAGCCTACAGCGAAAGCAGAGATGATCACACTGACCGTGGAGAAGATGATCACAGGGCCACGTTGTTCACGCAGGTCTTTGAGGTTGATGTGGATGGCCCCGGCAAAAAGCAGGAAATTCAGCATGGCACCCATCAAGACTTCTGTAAAATCTACATCCTGCAGCAGGGTGGAAAAATGGCCGAATATTTTTGGGAAGAGGTTACCGGTAACAACCAGGACGATGGAACTGATCATGGCGATGATCATGATACCAATGGTAGAGGGCAGTTTGAGGTAACGTAAATTCAGGTAAGCAAAAAAAGAAGCGAGTACAATGAGTACAGAAAAGGAGTAGTATAATTCCATGAGGTGTCGGCTCGATTAACGGTTAATAAGTAAGTACAATTCTCGTAAAATACAAAACCATTCTTAAAAGGCCAACCTAGACCAGCCATTTTTCGCAGCTTTCCAGGAATTTTGGGTCTGCATCTGCACCAATTCCCGGTGTATCCGGAGCGTCTACGAAATAGCCTGTATATTGGAGTCCGCCGACAACCGGATCTATCAGGTGTCCCAGCAGGCAGGAATCCATGTCGAAAAATACCACATTCGGACTGGCCAATGCAAAATGCAGGTTGGCACTGAGGGCGATCCGGCTCTCCAGCATACCGCCGATCATACATTTGGTGCCGGTCTGCAGGGCGATCTCATGGATTTTCTGCGCTTCCAGGATACCTCCTGATTTGCTGAATTTGATGTTGAGGTAATCCACCGAAGCACTCTGGATGAGTTTCCTGGCGTCGTGATGGTTATACACACTTTCATCGGCCATAATCGGAATGGGGGAATTTGCCTTCAGTTCGGGAAGTCGGTCATCGTACCAGGTACGCATGGGTTGTTCGCAGAATTGAATGTTGTACTGCTCCAATGCCCCTAATGCGAATAAAGCCTCATCAAAACCCCATCCCTGGTTGGCATCCAGGCGGAGCAGGATATCCGCTCCTACAGCTTCCCTGATTTGTTTTACCCTTTCGATATCTTCATGGACTTCCTTGCCCAGTTTGATCTTGATGATGTTGCAGCCTTTTTCTCTGAGTTCCGCGGCAGTTTCGGCCATGGCCCCGGGACTGTCAATGCCGATCGTCATGTCTGTTTCTATGGTCCGTTTTTCTCCATCCAGAAAGGCGTAGAGCGGTTGTCCTGCCGCTTTTGCCGCGATGTCGAACAAAGCCATATCAAAAGCGCTCTTGATCGTACTGTTGTGGGCGGCATAGCCAAGCAGGTCATTCATGCGCTCAGGTATATCCAATGGATCTTTGCCCACAAGGATCTTCGCAAATTCTTTGGCCATGGCCAGGCAGGTTTCCTGACTTTCGCCAACGATCATGGGAAAGGCCGAACATTCACCGACGCCATAAATGCCATTGTCGGTATGTATCCGGATGAGTACATTCTGGGCGTAGTGCATGGTGCCGGTGGCAATGACAAAGGGTTCAGTGGGGATGCTGAAGCGGTAGATTTCGGTGTGGCTGATTCTCATCGTTGGGCTTTACTGTAAAAATACAATTAATATTTACCTTTATTGTATGAATCATGAACCCAACTCACTCATCAATGCCTCTTCGCCTTATTTGTTGCAGCATGCCTATAATCCCGTGCATTGGTATGAATGGGGGCCCGATGCCCTCGAAAAAGCCAAAGCAGAAAATAAGCTGATCCTTGTCAGCATCGGCTACTCTGCCTGTCACTGGTGCCATGTGATGGAACGCGAGAGCTTCGAAAACCATGAGGTAGCGGAGGTGATGAACCAACATTTTATATGCATTAAAGTGGACCGGGAAGAGCGGCCTGATATTGATCAGATCTATATGCTGGCCATACAGCTCATGACCGGAAGCGGGGGCTGGCCACTCAATTGCATCTGCCTGCCAGACCAGAGGCCCATTTACGGCGGGACATATTTCAAGAAAGAAGATTGGATCAATGTACTGCTCAGTGTGGCTGATCTCTGGAAAAATGACCCCGATAAAGCGCGCCAATATGCCGACCGCCTTACCGATGGCATCCGCAATGCGGAGAAGATTATTCCGAATGTAAAACAGGAAGACTATACTGCAGAAGATCTTAAAGCAATTATAGAGCCCTGGAAACGGTATTTCGATATGGCAGAAGGTGGCTACAACCGTGCGCCTAAATTTCCCTTACCCAATAACTGGCAGTTTATGCTGCGCTATAGCCGTTTGATGAAGGATGATGCTACGCATGTTTCCGCCCTGCTGACCCTGGAGAAAATGGCTATGGGTGGGATTTACGATCAGATCGGCGGAGGTTTTGCCCGTTATTCTGTAGATGGAAAATGGCATGTGCCTCATTTTGAGAAAATGCTGTACGATAATGGCCAGTTGATCAGTCTGTATGCCGAAGCTTTCCAATATTCCCATCTGCCGCTGTTTAAAGAAGTTGTGGAAGATACGGTAAGCTGGCTGGAAAGGGAAATGTCTTCGCCTGAAGGTTTGTTCTATTCCGCGCTGGATGCGGATAGCGAGGGGGTAGAGGGCAAGTTTTATGTCTGGGATAAAGCAGCGTTTGATGCAGCGGTAGGTGCAGATGCCGCATTGCTGTCGGACTATTTCCACGTCACTTCCGCAGGCAATTGGGAGGAAGAGGAAACCAATATCCTGCTCAATAAATTTTCCCAGGAAGAGTATGCAGCCGTAAAAGGCATTACGGTAATGGAGTTACAGGAAAAGCTGGCACGGGCGAAAGGGAAATTGCTGGAAGAAAGGAGTAAAAGAGTGAGGCCCGGACTGGACGATAAATGCATCACGGCCTGGAATGCGATGGCGATCAAAGGATTGGCAGAGGCATCAGCGATCCTGAAGCGGCCGGATTACCTGGATCGGGCCAGGATTACTGCCAGGTTCATCCTGGGAAGTCTGGCGACTGAAGATGGCGGCCTCTACCGCAATTATAAAAACGGGAAGGCCAGCATCCCGGGATTTCTGGATGACTATGCCTTTTTCATTGAAGCACTGATCGCATTGTACCAGGCAGATTTTGATGAGCAATGGCTTGCAGAAGCAAGCAGACTGACTGCTTATGTACTGCGTCATTTTAGGGATCTGGACAGCCCAATGTTGTTTTATACTGCTGCAGATGGAGAAAAGCTTATTGCCCGCAAGCATGAAATTATGGACAATGTGATCCCCGCCTCTAATTCTGTGATGGCCCAAAACCTGCAGCATCTGGGTTTATTGTTCGATGAAGAAAGCTATGTGGAAAAGGCTTCAGCCATGCTGGCAGCGGTACAGCCACAGATCAAAACCTACGGTTCTGCTTACTCCAACTGGGCCATACAATTGCTGAACGAAGTATTTGGGATCAATGAGATTGCCCTGGCAGGAGCCGATAGCAGCGAAGTAAAAGGCCTGCTGGACACACATTATATTCCAAACAAAATCATACTGGCAGGAACAAATTCTAAACTTCCATTGTTAAAAGATAAGCAAAGCATTGAAACAAAAATCTATATTTGCCGAAATAAAGTATGCCAGTTGCCAGTAACTACTGCTGATGAAGCATTAAAATTGATTAATTAAAACACATCACAATGAGTATTAAACCCAATACAGTAGTATCATTAACGTACGAATTGCATACGACTAATGAAGAAGGACAACAAGTTTTTGTAGAGAAAGCAGACGAGCAAAACGCACTTTTTATGAGTTTTTATTTGGTGATTTCATAGATTTAGTACTACATTTGGTACTACAAAATATTGTAGTACTATTACCACATGAGTAAATACAAGCGAATCCAGTTAGCACTAGTAAATGATATAAGATTTATTCTCGTAGTTCCAAGTAGCATTAACTCTGATAAGTATCCCCTATACTTTATTGAATACTTTGCAAACGGTAAGCAGGTAAAATACAAAGATGGAGTTAAACAACTATATACTTCCTGGAATGGTAAAACTGAATTGAAATCCATTTTTGATTTGAAGATTGCCAAACTGGTTGATGACATCTTGAAATCTAGCGGTGGTGAGAAATATAAGATTACCCTATTTTCAGAGATGTTAGAGGTTGTTGGTTTATTCTTAAAATATCATACTCAGCGGTACGAGCTTGGAGAAATAAAGGATATCTACAATTATCGGGAGCGAGATAAAAAACTAACTGGGTTCTTAAAAAAAAAATATAAAGACATTTCTCTGAATGATTTAACTGCTAATGTATGGGTTGATTATCGTTCCCATCTGAAAGATTTAGGTCTTGGAAACAGTACTATAAATCTGCAAATGATTTATGTTACACAATTTTACATATGGCTCAGTGAGATACATGAATTACCAATTGCCAACCATGCTAAAAAGCTAAAGAAGTTAGACATAAGCAAGCAGCTACCAAAGTATAACGAAATAAATTCCAACTTATTTAGCGAGTTTTTTGAAGTTGTATCTAAAGATGATAGGTATTTACGACTACATCTAATGACCAGATTAGTTGCTGAAAATACTTTAAGGCCAATTCAGGTCAGAGAATTGCAGTTAAAAGATATTGACTTTCAACAAAAGCATATTAAAGTTTATGATTCAAAGGGTAAAAAAGATCGTATTATTATTATAAGTGAAACAACAGCCACTTTGATAAGGAAAATATTGAATAATACGTTAAAAGCAAATAGAATCCCTGCAACGGATGATTATATTATAGGGTTTACCAATCAAACTAAGCAGGGTAAGGCGTTTACACAAACAATGTTCAGGGAACGGATTGTAATGCCTTTTAGGGAAGAGTATCCTCAATTTGAATCCATTTTAATTTACGACTTTAAACACACCAGTATAACAAAAGCATTTCAGGTTCATAGTTTATATGATATTCAAAAGAGGGCAGGACATGCAAAAGTTACCACTACTGCTATATATGACCGAAGTCAATTGATCAGTAATCACATTACCATTGAAGAGTTGTCAAATATCGGATAATTTCTTTCTCTTTTACAGCACTTTTAAGACATCAGATATCACGATTTTATAAAGGTGATGTCAAATGCTTGTCTGATACTAAACCTTAATTTCATGGGCTTATTTGGTGCTGGATTATTTGAAAGTAAAATGGAAAATTGAATATATTTTAGCCACCAATTATCTATATTGCATAATCTAAACTCTCAAATTATGACAATGCTAGCAGCCCTCGGTGGCATGGAACTCATCCTTATTTTACTTGCATTTCTTTTCGGTCTTGCAGGTTGGTCAGTTGGTCGCACTCGTATCATCGGTGGGTTTGGTGGAGCGCTAGTTGGTTTTTTCTTTACCATTTTAGGCGTGATTATCATATACTTACTTCCAAGAAAGGCACCAATCAGAATAGAACCTGTAACAGATGAGATAAAAAAATATAAGGAATTGTTGGATATGGGTGCCATTACCGAAGATGAATACAAAACTCAGAAAGCTAAACTGTTAATGTAGTATCGAATCGACCAAGTTTCTAAATTTTTGCATTCTGTAAATAAACACATAAATTGAACTTTCAAATTAACTAGTGCATAATGTCGAAACAGAATCAACCGAAGCCACAACCTCCAAAACCATCCCAGCCTGTAAAAGTCCCCCTAAGAGAATCACCAAGGCCTTCTCAAAGTCCACCTCCATCTGAAAAAGGAGATGGCAACAGAGGTGTAGGTAGGCCACCCGCTAAAAAGTAATAACATAATATAACATTACAAGAAATAGGGCGACAAACATCGTTGCTAAACACGAGGTATTTGACCAATTGGTGTAATTGTTATAAATTCTTGCCTTTTTATCGTGTGCTGTGATTACCATCAACTCTTCCTCGGTTGGAGGGGTTTGCGCTTTTAATTTTGAATCACACCATTTGTAGTCATATATATTAGTTGTATGCCCAAATCGCTGACTGATAATATTTATGACGATTGTTATCACAAATAGTATCCCCGATACTTTTAGCATCCATAGGCTTTCCATCTTGTTGGCAATAGAAAATTTTAAGGTTTCTAAAATAACATATACCCCTGCACCACTAACTGTAATGATTAACAAATCAATTCTTTGGGCAGAATAACATACGTTTGTCCAAGACATTTGTTTTCTAACTTTCAAATCCTCTATCTCATTCATTTTATGTTCTCTTTATCATAATATTAATGATAAGTTTTGGGATTGCGTAGGGGAGTTTTGCACTTCTCCACTTCTTGCTTTATATAAATTTCTCTCCAACACTTGACTTCCTGAGATTCTAGGTTATTGTTGTAAGCAGAAAGAATAGCTGTATTGGTTTTTTAAAAAAAAACTGCTGACTATTTATCTATAGATCAATCATTGTATTGCATTATTAGAATCAAAAAGGGGTGGATTAATTACCCGCCCTTTCTCTTAAATGCAATCCCTGATTCTAAGAGAAATTGAAATAATAATTTAATGCAAACACTATTACACACTTTCCCAAATGTGGGAACACCTGCTTTTACACAAAGCATCACAAATATTGATTGGTTCACTCAAATCATTTGCCCAGAGCCTAAGAATCTAAAGATCATTGAAGAGGCAAGAGAAGTCAAATTGAAATATTTGCGAACTCATGATAAAAAAGTTGATGACGAATATAAGGCCATCAAAAAGACACTACCTGCTGTCACCTGGAATGCTTGTAGGTTTCGGTAATACTGGTTCTTCCCCACTTTTGGTGGTTGATCAAAGATGTTTACATTCCAACTGATAAAAAGCTCACTAGAAAACCAAAACTAAGGATCTTTTTAAAAAGATAATTTCTGTT
>Ga0302347_1003825_pt1 | contig 12757 bp, 14 predicted proteins | sample PhyWR1_FD_202178 | JGI IMG/M metagenome (GOLD analysis project Ga0302347, IMG submission 202178) | Leaf surface microbial communities from wheat plants in UC Gill Tract Community Farm, Albany, California, United States - DLSL W.R1 (v2)... | ecosystem: Host-associated > Plants > Phyllosphere >...
ATTGTGGTTCAGCAAAAACGCAAACCGCTTTATGCTCAACCAACTCTGTTCTGATTTTATGTAAACGCTGCGCGCCCGGTTGGATTTCAGGATTCACGGTAAAATGACCTAGCGGTGTCAGGCCATAATGTTTTTCGAAATAGCCATAGGCATCATGAAAAACGAAGTATCCCTTTCCTTTTACCGGCGCGAGCACGGAACCTACTTGTTTATCTGCGTCGGCAAGGCCAGACGTGAAATCACGCAGGTTAGCATCAAGCTTGGCTCGATGTTCAGGCATAAGTTCCACTAATTTGTCGTGGATTGCAACCGCTGACCGCTGTGCCACTTCAGGTGATAGCCAGATATGTAAATTATAGTCTCCATGATGATGATCTTCGTCACTTTTATCACCATGATCATGGTCGCTACCATCATCATCACTCCCCTTCATCAGTAACGGTTTTACTGTCGCCAAGGCGGACAGTTCCAGCTGTTTTTGCTCCGGTAACTGACGTACTGACTTCTGCATAAAGGCTTCCATGTCAGGGCCAACCCAAACGACTAAGTCTGCGCCCTGTAAGCGTTTTACGTCAGATGGTTTGAGTGCATAGTCATGTTCAGAGGCACCATCAGGCAGTAAAACCTCGGTGTTTGTAACCCCATCTGCGATGGCTGAAGCGATAAAGCCTAACGGTTTAATTGATGCAACAACTGCAGCGTTAGCGCTCAATACCGGAGCAGCACTCAGCACAGTAGACAGTGCTGCGAAAAGAAGTGTTTTTTTATGTAACATAATGAAAATTACCATCGTGACAAGCTGAGGAGTTGTGATATTATAACATTCGTTAATTTCTGCAACCCTTAAAATAGTCATGACAAATTTGGTTGAGCTCGAACATATATCTGTTGCTTTCGGACAACGTCGCGTACTAAAAGATATCTCTCTGTCGTTGGCGGCTGGGCGGATCATGACCTTACTGGGACCTAATGGCGCGGGGAAATCTACGCTGGTTCGTGTGGTTCTGGGCTTGGTTAAACCTGACACAGGTGTGATCACCAGCGATAACAATCTACGTATTGGCTATGTGCCCCAGAAACTACATCTTGATATTACCCTCCCCTTAACCGTTGACCGCTTTATGCGCTTACGTCCGGGTGTAAAAAAAGCCGATATTCTGCCTGCCCTGCAACGGGTTCAGGCAGCACATTTGCTTAATGCACCAATGCAAAAACTGTCCGGTGGTGAGAATCAGCGCGTATTACTGGCACGTGCCCTGCTGAATAAACCGCAATTACTGGTACTGGATGAACCCACTCAAGGCGTAGATGTAAACGGTCAGCTAGCGCTGTATAACCTGATTGATAAACTGCGTCATGAACTGGGTTGTGCGGTACTGATGGTGTCACATGATCTGCACTTGGTGATGGCGAAAACCGATGATGTTCTGTGCCTGAATCATCATATCTGTTGTTCTGGAACCCCTGAAGTGGTCTCGACCCATCCTGAGTTTATCTCTATGTTTGGTCCGATGGGGGCTGAACAACTGGCGGTATATCGACATCAGCATAACCACCGTCACGATCTGCAAGGCCGCATTATTCTGCGCAAAGGAAAGGGTCAGTCATGATTGAGCTATTACTTCCCGGCTGGCTGGCCGGTATTTTGCTTGCCTGTGCTGCAGGCCCTTTAGGCTCATTTGTCGTCTGGCGTCGGATGTCCTATTTCGGTGATACCCTGGCGCATGCCTCACTGTTAGGGGTTGCTTTTGGTCTGTTGCTTAACGTTAATCCATTCTACGCCGTCATCGCCGTGACCTTATTTATGGCACTGGGGCTGGTATGGCTGGAAAGACGACCACATCTGGCTCTCGATACCCTGTTAGGTATTATGGCTCATAGTGCCCTCTCGCTGGGCTTAGTTGTCGTCAGCCTGATGGGCAATGTGCGGGTCGATTTAATGGCCTATCTGTTCGGCGACCTGTTATCCGTCACGCTGGAAGATATCGTCACCATTGCCTTAGGTGTCGTTATTGTTTGCGGTGTTTTGTTCTGGCAGTGGCGTAATTTACTGGCGATGACTATCAGTCCGGATCTCGCCCATGTTGATGGTGTCAATCTGCAACGCACCAAAATGCTGCTGATGCTGATAACTGCCCTGACCATTGGTGTGGCGATGAAGTTTGTCGGTGCCCTGATAATCACCTCGTTACTGATAATCCCTGCCGCTACCGCCCGACGTTTTGCTCGTACACCAGAGCAAATGGCCGCCATTGCAGTGTTGCTTGGTATGATTTCAGTGACTGGCGGTCTGGCTCTTTCTGCTGTCTATGACACGCCTGCAGGCCCCTCTGTTGTACTGGCCTCGGCAATACTGTTTATTCTCTCAATGTCCAAAAAGCAGAGTGCGTGATCAACCGACCCGAATAATTATTTTAAGGGAAAAAACATGATGATACTCCGCCCAATGCGTGACGATGAATACTCTGCCTATCTGGAGTATTTCATTGAGGATTATGCACAGGAAATCACCTCGAACTATCGACTATCCCTTGATGATTCCCTGGCACGAGCGAAGCAGGAAGTTGCTGAAGATCTCCCTGAAGGGGTGAAGACTCCCGGACAAGTGTTGCTCTGTCTGGTTGTCTGTTCAGAGCAAACAGAACAGCACGTGGGTTATCTCTGGTATAAACCTGATGCCGCCATGCGGACAGTATTCATCTATGATTTCCATATCTTGAGTCACTACCAGGGGCAAGGGCTGGGTAAAAAAGCACTACATGCTTTTGAACAAGAGCTACAAAAGCAGAATTTTGAACAGATAAGGCTTCGTGTTGCCGGAGACAATACCCGTGCCCGGCATATCTATGAAACGAGCGGTTTCGGGGTCACTGGCATCAATATGAGCAAGACCATTACGAACTAAAACAGAGCAGAGTGCGTGACCGAAATATAGGGTATATACCCAAAATAATTCGAGTTGCTTGTAGGCACGAAGTGAGTCGCGTCGATGAGCATAGGTAAACTATGTGATTCGGCACGTCTCACGCACTCTCTGGCATAGCTAAATTATTTTGGCTTGATAAATCACTTTCAATATCATTTATAGAATGGCTCGCCACAAACTGGATAAAATCGACCACGTTTATTGGTGGGGAAAACAGAAAGCCTTGAAAAACAGTACAACCATACTCTTTCATAATTGACCATTGATAGGGTGTTTCAATTCCCTCCGCAACCACTTCTAAGCCTAATTCAGTTCCCATTCTTGCGATATTTCTCGCAATAACCTCACCCTTGATATTGATGCTGGCACCGGTGACGAAACTACGATCAATTTTAATTTGGTTAAGCGGCAGTCTGCGTAGAGTGCTTAATGAAGAGAAACCCGTCCCAAAGTCGTCGAGAGAAAATCTAAATCCGGCGGCGGCTAATTCATCCATTTTAGCGGCAACAATATGAGGTTCTGAAACGAAAACACTTTCCGTCAACTCCAGACGAACCTGCTGACAAGGTATTTTTTTAACTTCCGACTGAAGAAGAAGTTTACGCACAAAATCGGGTTGCATAAAATGATCGGCGGTAATATTTATTGATACGCTAAGATGACGGGTATCTGCATTCTCTTGCCAGTGTAGTAAATCTTTAAAGGCCTGGGAGATAACCCATTCACCGATCATTGGCATGATCCCCGCCTCCTGGGCATCAGGGATAAATACACCAGGCGATATTAACCCAGATGATGGATGATTCCAGCGGATCAGCGCTTCCGCTCCTATCACCTTACCATGCAGATTAACAACCGGCTGGTATAAAAGAATAAACTGATCATTGTATAAGGCATTCTGTATCGCCTTAATACTCTTCTTTCTTTTAGAAAAGTCGGTATGCATAGCAACAATAACACTAACAAATAATACCGTGGCAACCAGTGGATTGAGCCATGAACCTATCGACTGGAACGGTTGAATCGTAGCATTATTAATCGATAAAAAACCGATATTGCTACTGAATAAAATAAACAGCAACAGGCTGATTAAGATAATAACAATTTGCAGATATGATTTAGTTTGCTGATAAATAATATAACCCACTAGCGCAATAACGGGAATATACAGGTGAGTAGTTCGATAAAATAGATAATTCGAAACATCATAGCGATAGCAGAAAAAAACCACATACATTAAACAGGCTATCTGAGCAAAAAACAGACTACGAAAAAACAGACCGCGGAATGCCAGAACCCAGCAGGGAATGGTGATAATAGCCAGAATAATTAACGAAAGGGCCAGTTCCCACTGCTTTGACCCAATAAAATAACCTAGCCAGCTAAGACTAACCCCCACTGCACTATAAGCAGCAATGCGGCAAAGATAAGTCGCATGAGCAGTGGCAGGGATAAACGCTGAGGAACTTTGATACATTATATCATATTCTCCTTATACGCTTATCAACATCGATGAGTACTCGGCATCGGTCTGAGCCAAGACTGGAAATAACTGGAGTTATTAAGAGTATAGAGGATACTTACAATTAGCACAGGCTTAAAGATATTAACTAAGGTTTATGAGGATAGAAAAGAGTGTACACCAGAAAGGTAGCATCAACATTGATGCTACCTTTGATGAGGAGAATCTTTGTTTACTAATGACACTCAGTTAAGGTAACGCAGGCGGTATAATACCAAAGTGCGTCCAGGCTCTTGGAGTTGCGATGCGCCCCCTTGGGGTTCGCTGTAAAAAACCTTGCTGGATTAAAAAGGGTTCCAGGACATCTTCGATAGTTTCTCGTTCTTCACCAATAGCCGCCGCAAGGTTGTCCAGACCCACCGGGCCGCCAAGAAACTTATCAATTACCGCCAGCAAGAGTTTACGATCCATATAGTCAAAGCCTTCGCTATCGACATTGAGCATATCGAGTGCCTGCGAAGCGACTTCAGCGCTGATCGTTCCGTCATAACGCACTTCGGCAAAATCACGTACCCGGCGCAGCAGGCGGTTAGCAATACGTGGGGTACCCCGCGCTCGACGGGCAATTTCCAAGGCACCTTCTTCACTCATTTCCAGCCCCAGTACCGTGGCACTACGCCCGACGATATGCTGCAGATCGGCGACCTGATAGAACTCAAGCCGTTGTACGATACCAAAGCGATCACGCAGCGGCGAGGTCAGCGAACCAGCCCGGGTGGTGGCTCCGACCAAGGTAAAAGGAGGCAAGTCTATTTTAATCGAACGTGCCGCAGGACCTTCACCGATCATGATATCCAGCTGATAGTCTTCCATCGCCGGATAGAGGATTTCTTCGACCACTGGCGACAGACGATGGATTTCATCGATAAACAACACATCATGCGGTTCCAGATTGGTCAGCATCGCTGCCAGGTCACCGGCTTTTTCAAGTACCGGGCCTGAGGTGGTGCGCAAATTGACGCCCATTTCATTGGCAACAATATTCGCCAGCGTGGTTTTCCCCAGTCCTGGTGGACCAAAGATCAGCAGATGATCGAGCGCATCACCACGCAGTTTCGCCGCCTGGATAAAGATTTCCATCTGCGAGCGTACATGCGGCTGGCCCACATAGTCAGACAGTTGCTTAGGACGAATGGCACGGTCAATTAACTCATCAGGGGTCACTGCCTCGGATGAGACCAGGCGGTCTGCTTCAATCATTCTTTACCTCACAGTGCCGCGCGAAGCGCGTCACGGATCAGAGTTTCGCAATCAGCACCACTGCGTGCGACTTTGCTTATCATTCGGCTGGCTTCCTGCGGTTTATAGCCTAAAGAGACCAGGGCAGCAACAGCTTCGGCTTCACTGTCATCCGTAATACCACTTTCTGGCGCCGTCAGTACCAGTTCAGCTGCCGGTGTGAACAGGTCGCCATGCATACCTTTAAAGCGGTCTTTCATTTCCACCACTAAACGCTCGGCGGTTTTTTTACCTACGCCCGGTAGTTTTATCAACGATACGGAGTCTTCACGCTCGACAGCATTAACAAATTGCTGGGCTGACATACCTGAAAGAATGGCCAGAGCGAGTTTAGGGCCTACACCGTTAACTTTAATCAGTTCACGGAACAGAGTACGTTCTTGTTTATTATTGAAACCAAACAATAAATGGGCATCTTCACGTACCACAAAATGCGTAAAAACTAAGGCTTCGGTTCCTATACCAGGTAGTTCATAGAAGCAGGTCATCGGCATATAAATTTCATAGCCCACACCACCGACTTCCAGTAATACCAGCGGGGGTTGTTTTTCAAGAACAAGGCCTCTGAGTCTACCTATCACATTACGCTCCTACGAATTGCCAGTTTAAGAATATCTATCCATCATACTGCATCATATAAAAAAGGCTGGATGAATATCCAGCCTTTTTTATTTTAATCGTCCCCGCGCCAGATTTAGCCGCGATGAACTCATTTGTACGGCATTCTGCGTCACATGACAGTGGGTAATAGCGATAGCCAGAGCATCTGCAGCATCAGCCTGCGGGTTAGAGGGTAGTTTTAGCAGCATACGCACCATATGCTGTACCTGACTTTTCTCCGCACTACCGGTTCCCACTACCGTCTGTTTAACCTGACGGGCAGCGTATTCAAATACCGGTAAATCTGCATTAACCGCAGCGACAATCGCCACCCCACGCGCCTGCCCCAGTTTCAGTGCTGAGTCCGCATTCTTAGCCATAAACACTTGTTCGATGGCGAAGTAATCTGGTTGAAACTGAGTGATAATTTCACTTACCCCGGCGTAGATAATCTTTAAACGCGAGGGTAAGTCGGTGACTTGTGTGCGAATACAACCACTACCCAGATAGCTCAGTTGTCGCCCGGTCTGGCGAATCACACCATAACCGGTGATACGTGAACCTGGATCGATACCGATAATAATCGCCATCACTTATCACCTTTATGCGGGCATCTTGCCCTGGGGAACCCCATTAAAGGGTTGCCGCCACCTCGTCAGAGATTTCACCGTTATGGTAAACTTCCTGAACATCATCACAGTCTTCGAGCATATCGATCAGACGCAGCAGTTTCGGTGCGTTGTCAGCATCGAGATCCGCTTTGGTTGATGGGATCATAGAGACTTCTGCGTTATCCGCTTTCAGGCCTGCGGCTTCCAGCGCATCCTTCACGGCCCCCATATCTTCCCACGCGGTGTAGACATCAATCGCGCCATCATCAAAGGTAACAACATCTTCAGCACCCGCTTCAAGTGCCGCTTCCATCACCTGATCTTCATCACCGGCATCAAAGGAAATAATCCCCTTTTTGCTGAACAGATAGGCAACGGAACCATCAGTACCAAGATTACCACCACACTTATTAAATGCATGGCGTACTTCAGCAACGGTACGATTACGGTTATCGCTCAGGCACTCTACCATCACCGCAGACCCACCAGGACCATATCCTTCATAGATGATGGTTTCCATGTTGGTATCGTCATCCCCGCCTACACCACGAGCGATAGCACGGTTAAGAGTGTCACGCGTCATATTGTTAGACAGCGCTTTATCAATTGCAGCACGCAGACGCGGGTTAGAACCTGCGTCTGCGCCGCCCAGACGTGCAGCCGTAACCAGCTCACGAATGATTTTGGTGAAAATTTTACCGCGCTTAGAATCTTGCGCAGCTTTGCGGTGCTTCGTGTTGGCCCACTTACTATGACCTGCCATAATAATCTCCAAAAACGCCTTTATCAGGCGGCATCAATTATAAATTCTTCTATCGCCATCCGGTTGCTCCATGACTTTGTCATCTGAGCAGCCTCGGGTGCTGGCACCCATTTCCAGGCCAGATGTTCACTAATGATAATCGAGCGCTCATGGGGAAGTGCCAGCGCAAACCACGATTCAGTGTTGCGTGTCACACCCGGTGCGTAGCGATGACGTAAATGCGTAAAAATTTCAAATTCCACGCAGCGCTGACAATCAACCAAAGGCAGCAGCTCTTCGACAACATCGATAGCAACTTCCTCTTTTACCTCACGCTGAGCAGCAAACAGCGCGTCTTCGCCCTCTTCTATGCTGCCGGTAACCGACTGCCAGAAATCAGGATCATCGCGCCGCTGTAGCATCAGCACCCGTTTCGTATCTTGCGCAAAAATAACCACCAGAACGGAAACGGGACGCTTATAGCTCATTAGTTTTTCTCAGCTTTTTTAATCACTTCAATTCCCAGTTCAGCCAGAGAGACTGTGTTCGCAAAACTCGGAGCTTCAGTCATCAGGCAGGCCGCTGCGGTGGTTTTCGGGAATGCAATCACATCGCGGATATTGTCAGTACCTGTTAACAGCATGGTCAGGCGATCCAGACCAAAAGCCAGGCCAGCATGTGGTGGGGTACCGTATTTCAGGGCATCGAGTAAGAAGCCAAATTTTTCACGTTGCTCTTGCTCAGTGATACCCAGGATACCAAAGACGGTCTGCTGCATCAGTTCATGGTGAATACGTACTGAACCGCCGCCCACTTCATAACCGTTAATCACCATATCGTAGGCATTAGCAATGGCCGTTTCAGGCTCGGCTGCTAACTCTTCAGCCAGCATATCGCGAGGCGCAGTAAATGGATGGTGCATCGCACTCAGCCCCCCTTCGCCATTCTCTTCAAACATCGGGAAGTCGATAACCCACAGTGGTGCCCACTTGGTTTCATCTGTCAGTTTCAGATCTTTACCAATCTTCAGGCGCAGAGCACCCAGCGCATCGGAAACCACTCGCTTACTGTCAGCACCAAAGAAGATCATATCACCATCGGCTGCGTTAGTACGCGCCAGAATCGCTTCTACGATAGTCGCATCGAGGAATTTAGCGACTGGGCTGGTAATGCCTTCCAGACCTTTAGCGCGCTCGTTGACCTTGATATAAGCCAGACCTTTTGCGCCATAAATTTCAATAAATTTGCCGTACTCATCAATCTGTTTACGGCTCAGCTGTGCCCCACCCGGTACACGCAGTGCAGCAACGCGGCCTTTAACGTCGTTTGCCGGGCCTGAGAAGACTTTGAACTCAACGTCTTTGAGCAAGTCAGCAACGTCCACCAGCTCCATTGGGTTACGCAAATCAGGTTTATCAGAACCAAAACGACGATCGGCTTCTGCAAAAGTCATCACCGGGAAGTCGCCGAGATCGACATTTTTAATATCCAGCCACAAATGACGAACCAGCTGCTCCATCACTTCACGCACTTGTGGTGCGGTCATAAAGGAGGTTTCAACGTCTATCTGAGTAAATTCTGGCTGGCGGTCGGCACGTAAATCTTCGTCACGGAAGCATTTTACGATTTGATAGTAACGATCAAAACCAGACATCATCAGCAACTGTTTAAACAGCTGCGGAGACTGCGGTAGCGCGTAGAACTTACCTTTATGTACACGGCTAGGTACCAGATAGTCACGCGCACCTTCTGGTGTGGCTTTGGTCAGCATCGGGGTTTCGATATCGAGGAAACCGTGATCGTCCATAAAGCTACGCACCCGGCTGGTAATTTTGGCGCGGGTTTTCAGGCGATTCGCCATTTCCGGGCGGCGCAGGTCAAGATAGCGAAACTTCAGACGCGCTTCTTCGGTATTAACGTGGTTGAAGTCCAGTGGCAGTGGCTCTGAACGGTTGATAATGGTCAGTTCGGCAGCCAATACCTCTACTTCGCCAGTAGCCATATCTTTATTGATGTTTTTCTCGTCACGAGCACGAACAGTACCTGTGACCTGAATACAGAACTCATTTCGCAGCTCAGCAGCACGCGCGAGTGTATCCTGGCTATCCGGGTCGAAAAACACCTGCACGATCCCTTCACGATCACGCATATCAATAAAGATAAGACTACCCAGGTCACGACGACGATTAACCCAGCCACAAAGTGTCACTTGCTGTCCCACATGAGTGGCATTAAGCTGCCCGCAATATACTGTACGCATTAGATATTCCTTAATTAGCTGCGCGCGACCCGTCACCTGCGAAGCAGGTACTTTGGTGGCAACTCTGTCGACTATCAAGACTGTCTGAAAAAAGGGGGCTATTATACTGGAAATAATGGCGTACGATAAGCCCGAAACCACTGAGCTGAAAGAATCATCCCGGTAAGCTGATAATTCACATAAAATTTAACAAAATTTGCCGGGATAACTCCTCCTGTCAGGCGTAATGTCTCGTTTATTCAGAATTAGACTGGAGTCCGATATGACGATATTTAATACAACACACAGAGCCTTGGTGGTGATTGATTTACAGGAAGGTATTTTACCTTTTGCAGCTGGCCCAAGGCCTGCTGAGCAAGTGGTGAATAACGCAGCGGCACTGGCCAGAAAATGTCGCGAAACCGACGTCCCGGTGTTTCTGGTACGTGTGGGCTGGTCCCCTGATTTTGCTGAGGCCCTGAAACAACCGGTTGACGCGCCAAGTACCGCACATTCCCTGCCGGATAACTGGTGGCACCCCCCTGTGGCTCTGGGGCAGGAAGCGAGCGATATTGTGGTTATCAAACGTCAGTGGGGTGCCTTCTATGGTACCGACCTCGAACTTCAGTTGCGTCGTCGCGGTATCGACACCATCATCTTATGTGGCATTGCGACCAATATTGGGGTTGAGTCCACTGCCCGCCATGCCTGGGAGCTGGGGTTTTCGCTGGTGATTGCTGAAGATGCCTGTAGCGCTGCAAATACCGAGCAACATCAGAGCAGTATTAATACGATATTCCCGCGGATTGCCAGAGTGCGCAGCAGTGAGGAGATTATAGCGGCATTATGACAAACCCGGTAATTCGACAAGTTCCATTTCAGTAACACCCAGATAACGTGAAGAATGACGGGAATGCCCTAAATAATTCATGTTATCTGTAGGCACTGAGTGAAAGGCGCCGATGAGCATAGATAAACTATGTGATTCGGCGTATTTCGCGAAAGTAACACCCAGATAACGTGAAGAATGACGGGCATTATGATATATCTCGGCCTTCCACAATGGCAGCATCCTAAATGGGCACGAGCAGGGATCGCATCCCTCGCTGACTATGCACGTTATTTTAATTGTGTGGAAGGCAACACCACGCTTTATGCTTTGCCAAATCAGGAGCGGGTTTTACGCTGGCGCGATATGACCAGCGATAACTTTCGCTTTTGTTTTAAATTCCCGGCCACTATTTCACATCAGGCCGCGCTGAGTCACTGTGATGATTTGCGGGATGCCTTTTTTACTTGCCTGTCACCACTGGCAAACCGTATTGGTCAGTACTGGCTACAGCTCCCAGCCACCTTCTCTCCAGCTGATTTACCCAAGTTATGGCACTTTCTTGACCACCTGCCTGATGAGTTTACCTATGGCGTTGAAGTACGCCATCCGGCTTTTTTTGACAAGGGTGAAGATGAACGAGCATTAAATCGTGGCCTGCACCAACGACAGGTGAATCGCGTGATCCTTGACAGCAGACCTGTACATCAGGCTATTGCGCGTAACGAAGCAATGCAGGAGGCTCAGCGTAAAAAACCTAAGCTTCCCGTGCATGCCATTATGACTGCCAGCCATCCTTTGGTCCGTTTTATTGGCAGCGACGATAAAGAACAAAGTAGTGAGTTATTTGCTATCTGGTTAGATAAACTCACTGAATGGGCAACTCAAGGTACACCCTACCTGTTCCTTCATACCGCGGATATTGGCGAGGTCAATTCGCTACTCCATCGCTTATGGCCCCTGCTCCAACAGCGTTTTCCTGAACTAATTACCCCACCCGCTTTCGCCGAACAAGCTTCTCTTTTCTGAGCACTGGCGACAGCGCAAGCGTTGCACGCTATGACAGGAGGGCGATTGTTGGGTTTATGAAGTTTCTGTGATTTGCGCGCTGTATACGTGATGACTACTTTAATGCCGATTAAGCTATCTTTTGATATTGCTCGTTTGCGTATGCAACACAGCGTCTCTTGCTGAGATGGTAATAGGTCAGTACTTCTTTGCTGCCTGGTTATAAAAAAATGCTCCTTACTCAGTCGCGCGTTCAACTTTTGGGGAGCACTTCGCATGTTGTGACTTTTTACTGATTAATGAGGGAGTTCTGATATTTCTTTTACTTCCTGTTTATTGAGCTGCTGTTTTACACCGTTAGCATCGGTGTAGCCCAGCATTCCTGCATCCGATTCTTTTGGCTTTCCGTCGCTGACAATGGTTCGACCATCGGTCGTGTGAATGGCATAGCTGGTTCTGGTACAGCCTGTCAGGGCTGAGAGTGTAATTATCGCGACCATCGTTGAAAACACTAATTTTTTCATAGATATTTCCTCATCAGTTATCCAGTTCACTCATGTTGCTGATCTGATCCCGGTTTATCTGTTCAGTATTTCCTGTCTGGGCGTTCTTATATGAGACCAGTCCAGTATCTCTGTCTATCTGTGGTTTTCCATCTGTGACAATGGTGCGTCCATCCGTAGTCTTAATGGACTGATTTGAAGAGCATCCAGTGACTGCGAAAGCGAAAGATGAAGCGATTAAGATAAAATACAGACTTTTTTTATGCATTAAGTATGCCTCATGCCAGGGGGAAAATTTGTATGACTCATTAAGCATAGACATTCTTAAGCCAGTCGCATTTAAGTAATATCTTAAAAAATGCACAAAATGGGTCGATGATATCGCCTCTATTCAGGTGGCAAAATTCAGTATGCCATATATGGACGTCCCGTGTTGTGCAAGTACTAAATTGATATGGTTTGCTGCCATATATCCGGCGTCATTACCGGGCCAAACAACCCGCGCCATGATGTCATCCGCATCCTGTTTCCTTATCAC
>Ga0302347_1003827_pt1 | contig 12757 bp, 7 predicted proteins | sample PhyWR1_FD_202178 | JGI IMG/M metagenome (GOLD analysis project Ga0302347, IMG submission 202178) | Leaf surface microbial communities from wheat plants in UC Gill Tract Community Farm, Albany, California, United States - DLSL W.R1 (v2)... | ecosystem: Host-associated > Plants > Phyllosphere >...
CGATCCAGAGCGCGATCCAGGGCAACAATCGGAAAGGTGTCGTTTGCCCAGCGCTGATAAAAAGGGTGTTCAGGCGGCAATGATGTCGAAACGATAATGGCATCAACCTGACGCTGAAGCAGGTGTTCAATACAGCGCATTTCGTTATCAGGCTGATCTTCCGAGCAGGCGATCAGCAGCTGATATCCGCGCTGGCGCGCCTGACGTTCAAGGTAGTTAGCGATGCGGGTGTAGCTGGTATTTTCCAGATCCGGGATCACCAGACCAATGGAGCGCGTGCGTCCTGCGCGTAGCCCTGCCGCCACCGCATTCGGGTGGTAGTTGTGCTCACGCACGACCGCCATGACTTTTTCAACGGTTTTATCGCTGACCCGGTACTGCTTCGCTTTACCGTTAATCACATAGCTGGCGGTAGTCCGTGAGACGCCGGCAAGCCGGGCGATTTCATCCAGTTTCACAATTGCCCCTTAAGAGAAAAGATACTCCATAACCTTTTTAAGGTTAAAATCCTTAACATGCTATGCGCAGAATAATCACATGGGCAACCGGTTTTCTATGCGTTCGTCCCGGTTTTGACAAAAAAAAGCCCGACCTGCGCATGTCGGGCTTTAATTATGTCGCTTTTCACCCTTAACGCATGATTTTATCGCCGCGTGAAAGCCCGACGATACCTGAACGTGCGACTTCTACGATCCGCGCGACATCACGCAGAGTAGCAAGAAAGGCATCCAGTTTGTCGCTGGTGCCAGCCAGCTGCACTGTATAAATGGAGGGCGTAACGTCAATAATCTGTCCGCGAAATATCTCAGTGTTACGTTTGACTTCTTCGCGGCCGTAGCCGCTGGCCTGCACTTTCACCAGCATGATTTCACGCTCTACGTGCTGCCCCTGCCCCAGTTCGTTAACGCGTAAAACGTCCACCAGCTTGTGGAGCTGTTTTTCAATTTGCTCAATCACCTTTTCATCGCCGACAGTCTGGATCGTCATACGCGATAATGTGGGATCGTCCGTCGGCGCAACGGTCAGGCTTTCGATGTTATAACCACGCTGTGAAAAGAGGCCTATCACGCGCGACAGTGCGCCAGACTCGTTTTCCAGTAAAACCGATAATATCCGGCGCATAATCAGGTCCTCTCCGTTTTACTCAGCCACATTTCGTCCATTGCTCCCCCGCGGATCTGCATCGGGTAAACGTGCTCACTGCCATCAACAGTGACATCCACAAACACCAGACGACGGTTTTTCACCTGCTCCAGCGCCTCTGCAAGCTTCGCCTCCAGCTCATGCGGATGGTTTATCTGGATGCCGACGTGACCATAGGCTTCTGCCAGACGGACAAAATCGGGTAACGATTGCATATAAGATTGGGAATGGCGGCCCGAGTAGATCATATCCTGCCACTGCTTTACCATCCCGAGATAGCGGTTGTTCAGATTCAATACCAGTACCGGCACATCATATTGCAGCGCCGTTGACAGCTCCTGAATATTCATCTGGATGCTGCCGTCGCCGGTGACGCAAATCACGGTTTCGTCAGGTAGCGCCATTTTGACACCCAGCGCGGCCGGAAGGCCAAAGCCCATGGTGCCAAGCCCCCCGGAGTTGATCCAGCGACGCGGTTTATCGAACGGATAATACAGTGCGGCAAACATCTGGTGTTGACCCACATCTGAAGTGACATACGCCTCTCCGTGGGTCAACCGCCAGACGGTTTCGATCACCGCCTGTGGTTTGATGCTTTCGCTTTGCGTGTCATATTTCAGGCACTGGCGGGCGCGCCACTGTTCAATGTTCTGCCACCAGTCGCGGATCTCATCAAGCGGCTGTGAGGCAGTTTCCTGATCCAGCAGTTCCAGCATCTGCTCCAGCACGCGGCGAGCATCACCGACAATGGGAATATCTGCCGCCACGGTTTTCGAAATTGAGGTTGGATCAATATCAATATGCAGCACCGTGGCATTGGGACAATACTTCGCCAGATTATTGGTCGTACGATCGTCAAAACGAACGCCGACGGCGAAGATTAAATCCGAATGATGCATCGTCATATTAGCTTCATAGGTCCCGTGCATCCCCAGCATCCCCAGCGCCTGACGATGGGTCGCGGGAAAGGCCCCCAGGCCCATCAGCGAAGAGACTACCGGCAGGTTGAGTTTCTCAATCAGCACACGCAACTGCGCATGACATTCTGCGTTTATCGCTCCGCCACCCACATACACCACGGGTTTACGGGCGGCGATCAGCGTTTGCAGCGCGCGCTTGATTTGGCCTTTATGCCCCGAGGTGGTCGGATTATAGGAACGCATACTGACCGAGTCAGGCCAGAGATAGGGGTGTTTATTTGCGGTATTAAGGATATCTTTCGGCAGGTCGACCACCACCGGTCCTGGACGACCGCTGGCGGCCAGCCAGAATGCTTTTTTCAACACGCCCGGAATATCTTCCGCTTTCTTGACCAGAAAGCTGTGCTTCACCACTGGACGAGAGATGCCCACCATGTCGCATTCCTGGAAAGCATCATAGCCAATAAGCGATGAAGCGACCTGGCCGGACAGAACGACCAGCGGGATAGAATCCATATAGGCGGTGGCAATACCGGTAATCGCGTTGGTTGCGCCCGGGCCGGACGTCACCAGCACCACCCCCACCTCCCCGGTTGCCCGGGCGAGGCCATCCGCCATGTGCACTGCCGCCTGCTCGTGGCGCACCAGCACGTGGTCAATTCCACCCACGGTATGCAGGGCATCATAGATATCAAGGACCGCGCCTCCGGGATAACCGAATACCTGCTTTACGCCCTGGTCGATAAGCGAGCGGACGACCATCTCGGCTCCTGACAACATCTCCATGGTTTGCCTCCAGGCTTTTATTTTTTAATCAATGGCAGAATGCATTTCCCTGCTGGCACCATTGCTTACTTTTATCTTGGTACTCTCTAACATAACCGCTTGATATGAGGCAGGCAATGAATTAGCAGGCGGCAATTTGGCGAATGAACAGAGGAAATAACACAAATCAGGTTAAACGCGAGATAAAGCTCGGGAGATAATAAGTGCAGATGTTCTTTGCTCGGTAGATTGGTAAAAATGCAGGAAAATATCCAATTTTTGTGACGCCGATGCATAACCGCTACCAGCATAACAAAATAATATTCCGCGAATCAGCGAATATAAAGAATAAACCGGACGCTCAGGCCCGGTTTAAAATGATGGCAAAAATTAGCGACGGCAGACTGACACCAGAAGCTCTTCCATCCACTGATGACCTTTATCACGGCCTGCGGCTTCATGCCAGGAGAGATAGCAGGTACGGCTGTTGAGCTTTAGCGGCAGCGGCTGGATTTGCAGTTCCATCTTGCCGCTGAAATCTTCTGCCAGCCAGCGCGGAGCAATACAAACCAGATCGGTTTTAGAAACAACATTCAGGACGCTGCTTAATGCCATGCCCTGGTAAGCAATACAGGACTGTTTTTCCGGCGTCTCATACCAGGGTGCGCTAAACGAGGCAAAGCGATCCAGCGCAACAACAGCATGTTCTTCATGATAAATATCATTTTCCAGCATCGGACCTTTCAGGCGCGTATGCTTTTTGCTGGCGACCAGCACCATTTCATCTTTAAATAAAGGCACACATGAAAATTCCGGACGACGGAAGTCTTCATAGCCAATAACGAATTCAGTTTCCTGATAACGTAGCTGATGTTCGGTATTTTGATTGAGTGAGGATTTAAATACCAGATGTATATTTGGCGCAATCTCTTCGACTTTATTATAAATAATAGACGTCAAATAATTATCCAGTGGGCTACAAACGCAAAGATTAAAAATACGCTCGCTGCTGACAGGTTCAAACCCCGATCCTGGCAGTTCATTTTGCACCAGTTGCAGCGCCTGACGCACGGAGCCAAAAAGCTGAAATGCTCTTGCCGTGGGTTGAATGCCGCGGCCATAGCGCACAAAAAGCTCGTCATTAAACATAACTTTAAGGCGCGCAACGGCATTGCTCACCGCTGGCTGCGACATGCCCAGGGCATGTGCTGCACGGGTAATGTTTTGCTCCTGCATAACTGCATCGAATACAGTGAGGAGGTTCAAATCAACCATTCGAAGCTGAGGCTTAATGTCTTCAGGGGCTTGAGGATATTCTATTTTTTCGGCCTGCATATTTAACTCCAATGTCACACTAGTTCCCTTGCCATTACGCAGTGATAAATTCTATTTATATGATTTATCATGCATATAGAACTAGCAAAAGAGAAATATTTAATTTTAGGAATATATAAAGATCTGCGTGAGGGAAATTGATTTAAAAATCAGCCAGCAGAGACTAAACATTCACCCAATTCATAATCAATACTTGATGAATATAGTTTAATCATAAACACCATCAATACACAATCAGCCATCTGGTTAATAACATTTTAAGTATTACTTATGTTAGCTCTAATCACACACTCTTCGTTTACATTACATTATCAAAAAAAACTCAATCTGATTAAACACGCGTACAGGGATTGGTAAATCACACCAAAATCAATAGAATAGAAACAGGCAAAATTACACATTCTGTTATCATTGTTACGTTGATGGTTTTACTGACAGAAAGATGATGGCCATATGTTTCTGATTAATTCCATTTTCCAGCACAATTAGCTAAATACTCTACTGGCGATAAACAGAAATGATGTCCGTTTTCAACCATAAGGGTTGACATCGCTTAGGCTATCAAGTACCACTAAAGGTATATTGTATTCATCTGGAGCATGGCTTAAATGATTCACACCACTCGCTTAACCGGTCTACTACTACTAAACGCATCTTTTCTGCGCGGTAGACTGGCGGGCGATAATCAACATTAAGCCTCTTCAGTCAGACAGAAACCCGCGCCAATGCGCGGGTTTTTTTATGCTCGTAGCAAGCGCCCCGGACAGACAACAAGGACTTAAACCATGAGCCAGCAAGTCATTATTTTCGATACCACGTTACGCGACGGTGAACAGGCGTTACAGGCAAGTCTGAGTGTGAAAGAGAAATTACAGATTGCCCTGGCCCTTGAGCGTATGGGCGTTGACGTAATGGAAGTCGGCTTCCCGGTCTCTTCGCCTGGCGATTTTGAATCCGTACAGACCATTGCACGTCAGATAAAAAACAGCCGCGTATGTGCTCTCGCTCGCTGCGTAGAAAAAGATATTGACGTTGCAGCAGAGTCACTGAAAGTGGCTGAGGCATTCCGGATCCATACGTTTATTGCAACCTCACCGATGCATATCGCCACTAAGTTACGCAGCACGCTGGACGAGGTGATTGAACGCGCGGTTTATATGGTGAAACGCGCACGCAATTATACCGATGACGTAGAGTTCTCTTGTGAAGATGCAGGCCGCACGCCGATTGCCGACCTGGCGCGCGTAGTGGAAGCCGCGATTAATGCAGGTGCGAAAACCATTAATATTCCTGACACCGTTGGCTATACCATGCCTTTCGAGTTTGGCGGCATTATTAGCGGCCTGTACGAGCGCGTGCCTAATATTGATAAAGCGATTATCTCAGTACATACCCATGACGATCTGGGTCTGGGCGTCGGCAATGCACTGGCCGCCGTTCATGCTGGCGCACGTCAGGTGGAAGGCGCGATGAACGGTATTGGCGAGCGTGCAGGTAACTGTTCGCTGGAAGAAGTGATCATGGCAATCAAAGTTCGTCAGGATATTCTCAACGTCCAGACGCGTATTAATCATCAGGAGATCTGGCGTACCAGCCAGATGGTCAGCCAGATCTGCAACATGCCGATCCCGGCCAACAAAGCGATTGTAGGCACCGGCGCATTCGCCCACTCTTCCGGCATTCATCAGGACGGCGTGCTGAAAAATCGCTCCAACTACGAAATTATGACCCCGGAATCCATTGGCCTGAACCAGGTCCAGCTGAACCTGACTTCACGCTCGGGCCGGGCAGCGGTAAAACACCGGATGGATGAAATGGGTTATCAGGAAAGCGATTACAGCCTGGACAATCTGTACGATGCCTTCCTGAAGCTGGCTGATAAAAAAGGTCAGGTTTTTGACTACGATCTGGAAGCGCTGGCTTTCATTGGCAGACAACAGGAAGAACCGGAATATTTCCGCCTGGAGTATTTTAGCGTTCAATCCGGCTCTGCCGACATTGCTACTGCGGCGGTAAAATTGGGCTGTGGTGAAGAGATTAAAGCGGAAGCCGCTAACGGCAACGGTCCGGTTGATGCCGTCTATCAGGCCATTAACCGTATTACCGGTTATGACATCGAGCTGGTGAAATATAGCCTGACCGCAAAAGGTCACGGTAAAGATGCCCTGGGTCAGGTCGATATTGTGGCAAATTATAACGGTCGCCGCTTCCACGGCGTCGGTTTAACCACCGACATTATTGAGTCGTCGGCGAAGGCAATGGTTCACGTATTGAATAACATCTGGCGGGCTGCCGAAGTCGAAAAAGAATTACAGCGTAAAGCGCAAAATAAAGAGAACAACAAGGAAACCGTGTAATGTCGAAGAACTATCATATTGCTGTTTTACCGGGTGATGGCATTGGCCCGGAAGTGATGGCGCAGGCCCTGAAAGTACTGGATGCAGTCCGTAAGCGTTTTGATTTACGTATTACCACCAGCCACTATGATGTCGGTGGCATTGCGATTGACCATCACGGGAATCCGCTGCCGCAGGCCACCGTCGCCGGTTGTGAGCAGGCGGACGCCATTTTATTTGGTTCTGTTGGCGGCCCGAAATGGGAAAATTTACCGCCGGCGCAGCAGCCGGAGCGCGGCGCGTTACTGCCGCTGCGTAAACACTTTAAGCTGTTCAGCAATCTGCGTCCCGCTAAGTTATACCAGGGTCTGGAAGCCTTTTGTCCGCTGCGTGCGGATATCGCCGCCAACGGTTTTGACATTCTGTGCGTGCGTGAACTGACCGGCGGCATCTACTTTGGTCAACCCAAAGGGCGTGAAGGCAGCGGTCAGCATGAGAAAGCATTCGACACCGAAGTCTATCATCGCTTTGAAATTGAACGCATCGCGCGCATTGCTTTTGAATCTGCCCGTAAACGCCGGCATAAAGTCACGTCGATCGATAAAGCCAACGTATTACAGTCCTCAATTCTGTGGCGCGAAATCGTCAATGAGATCGCCGGCGACTATCCGGATGTCGAACTGGCCCATATGTATATCGATAACGCCACGATGCAGTTGATTAAAGATCCGTCTCAGTTTGATGTACTGCTGTGCTCCAATCTGTTTGGCGATATTCTGTCGGACGAATGCGCGATGATCACCGGCTCCATGGGTATGTTGCCTTCTGCCAGCCTGAATGAAGAAGGCTTTGGTCTGTACGAGCCCGCTGGCGGCTCTGCGCCTGATATTGCCGGAAAAAATATTGCCAACCCGATTGCGCAAATTCTGTCGCTGGCGCTGCTGCTGCGTTATAGCCTGAATGCCGATGAAGCGGCAGGTGCTATTGAACAGGCGATTAATCGCGCGCTGGAGGAAGGTATCCGTACCGGGGATTTAGCCCACGGCGCGGCGGCGGTCAGTACTGATGAAATGGGTGACGTCATCGCCCGCTATGTTGCCGAAGGGGTATGATCATGGCTAAGACACTGTATGAAAAACTGTTTGACGCTCATGTGGTTTATGAAGCGCCAGAAGAAACCCCGCTGCTGTATATTGACCGCCACCTGGTGCACGAGGTGACCTCTCCTCAGGCATTTGACGGCCTGCGCGCGCACGGTCGCCCGGTACGCCAGCCGGCTAAAACGTTTGCCACCATGGATCACAACGTCTCAACGCAAACCAAAGATATCAATGCCTCGGGCGAAATGGCGCGTATTCAGATGCAGGAGCTGATTAAAAACTGCAATGAATTTGGCGTTGAGCTCTACGATCTCAACCATCCTTATCAGGGCATTGTTCATGTCATGGGGCCGGAACAGGGCGTGACTCTGCCCGGTATGACCATTGTATGCGGTGATTCCCATACGGCGACTCACGGTGCCTTTGGCGCGCTGGCGTTCGGCATCGGCACGTCAGAAGTTGAGCACGTGCTGGCAACGCAGACCCTGAAACAGGGCCGCGCCAAAACCATGAAAATTGAGGTTCAGGGTTCGGCGGCTGCGGGCATTACTGCCAAAGATATTGTACTGGCGATTATCGGTAAAACCGGCAGTGCCGGCGGTACGGGTCACGTTGTTGAATTTTGTGGTGATGCTATTCGTGCGTTGAGCATGGAAGGCCGGATGACATTGTGCAATATGGCCATCGAAATGGGCGCCAAAGCGGGACTGGTCGCGCCTGATGACACCACGTTTAACTATGTTAAAGGCCGATTGCACGCACCGAAAGGTGCGGATTTTGACAGCGCAGTCGCGTACTGGAAAACGCTGAAGACGGATGAAGATGCAACGTTTGATAGTGTGATCACGCTGGATGCCGCAGAGATCGCGCCGCAGGTAACCTGGGGGACAAACCCAGGCCAGGTCATCTCAGTTAATGAGATAATCCCTGACCCGACCTCCTTCAGCGATCCGGTTGAGCGCGCCAGCGCTGAAAAGGCGCTGGCCTATATGGGTCTGAAGCCGGGTATCCCGCTGACCGAAGTGGCGATCGACAAAGTGTTTATCGGCTCCTGCACCAACTCACGTATCGAAGATTTACGCGCGGCGGCAGAGATCGCTAAAGGCCGTAAAGTGGCTTCAGGCGTGCAGGCGCTGGTGGTGCCAGGCTCTGGGCCGGTAAAAGCGCAGGCAGAAGCAGAAGGTCTGGATAAAATTTTTATAGAAGCCGGTTTTGAATGGCGTCTGCCAGGCTGCTCCATGTGTCTGGCCATGAATAACGATCGCCTGAACCCAGGCGAGCGATGCGCCTCTACCAGCAACCGTAATTTTGAAGGTCGTCAGGGTCGTGGCGGTCGTACTCATCTGGTCAGCCCGGCAATGGCCGCCGCTGCGGCGATTGCCGGTCGCTTCGCCGATATCCGCAGCATTAAGTAAGGAAAACATCATGGCAGAAAAATTTACTCAGCATACTGGCCTGGTGGTTCCGCTGGATGCCGCGAACGTCGATACCGATGCGATTATCCCAAAACAATTTTTACAGAAAGTGACCCGCACCGGTTTTGGCGCGCACCTGTTTAACGACTGGCGTTTTCTGGATGAAGATGGTCAACAGCCTAATCCGGCGTTCGTGCTGAATTTTCCGCAGTATCAGGGTGCATCTATCTTGCTGGCACGTGAAAACTTCGGCTGCGGCTCCTCACGCGAACACGCGCCGTGGGCACTGACCGATTACGGCTTTAAAGTCGTTATCGCCCCGAGCTTTGCCGACATCTTCTATGGCAATAGCTTTAATAACCAGCTTCTGCCGGTGACCCTGAGTGAAGAGCAGGTCGATGCGTTGTTTACCGAAGTCCAGTCTCATCCGGGAATAACGTTTGAAGTTGATCTGGAAGCGCAGGTAGTCAAAGCGGGTGATAAATCATACGGTTTTATCATCGACTCGTTCCGTCGCCACTGTATGTTAAACGGGCTGGACAGCATCGGGCTGACGTTGCAGCACGATGATGCCATCGCCGCATATGAGCGTAGTCAGCCAGCGTTTATGGCGTAAGTTTGGTTCTCATCAGGCAGGTTACCGATCTGCCTGATGAGACGTTACGTTGCTAATCTGAGCCTTGTTGAAAATTTGAAGATACTCACTGGAACTGTAAAGTGGAATAACCAGAAACACCAGTCCCGTCCCGCCCTTTTCATAGCTCACCGCCATGTCACCATTACGGGTGATAAAAATAGTATGGATCCACCACTGGCATCCGACACTCATATCCGGCTTGCAACTCCGGGTTTTTCTCAACAGACGGCCATCTTTCGTTAAATACATATACCTGAGATCGGTGTCAGACGGCTTTTCGGCGGATTCATCCAGCAGCATAAATGTTGTCTGGCGTCGTATTTTATTATCGGGATCCTGAGAAGAAACCTGGAGCGATTTTGCCGGGAAATTAAAGTGTAGCGTCAGCGTTGTGGCCTGAGTGTCAGCAACATAGAAAAGTTCAGCAAGATCATCTGAGCCCCAATATCGTGCATCGGCCGGTTTTGTCGGTTTTATGGTAAAGCGGTATTCATTTTTCTGGCGAATATCCTGACGGGCCGGATACTCCGCTTTAAATTGCGTTTTTTGCGGAGAAGACGTGAAGCATCCGGTAAGTAAAAACGCCAGCATAGTAGCGACAAGTGCGCGCATAGATGAAGTACCTGTTATTTCAACAATTATCTGTAAGCCTAATATAAAAGTTGCTCAGGCTCCAGTGAATCGGGACCGTTGATCGTATGTGCCGGATCGATATAAATTTGACTAATAGTGGCCAGCAGAGAGAGTCGCGCCTGAAACTTGCATCGGATAACATCAGGGGAGAGCACACGAAAGAGGCAGGGTGAGTAGTCTTAAAAGCCCTGACCGTTGCAGCCAGGGCTTTTAAGGTACTACAAACTTCAGATTTAACATTAATGAACTTATTGGATTGTTACTACAATTTATACTGCTTTTAAATGCACCCGTTTACTACAGATAATATTGGGCATTAAAAATTAAAAACCTCCCGCCAGTTATCTTGTTGTACACCAGCCAGCTTTATCACGAACATCAAGCATGGCCTCCTAAACAAGTACATCCCCCATCGCGACATAAACTCTTTGATGCGTTGCCTTATTACCGTTGCGCTTATCAACATACAATAAACGCAATTATTCACAATAATACGTGGCGTTACATCGTCGCGCATACTCGACCATTTTGCTTCTTAGCACGGTTACTACGCGGCCTTAAAACATACTGCATCCCAAACTACATACTTCGAGGCCTTTATTGCAAAATGGTTTACCCCAGTACTTCTGAATAAACGCTAACTATTTCCGTGCTGTTAAGTTCTAATCTACACATTTAAAAAACAGAGTCAATACTGTTTTTTTAATCATGTTTATATTAACAGTTTATAGCGTATAAAATAGCTAAAACCCTTTTATCGCTTCGTTTTAACTTCTTATTTTTATACTCTTTTTTAACCTTCCTACTTACAGCTTCTTTAACGTCAATCGGGAGCAGATCGTCATATAGAGAGGTAAAGGTTAATCGATAATGAGCTGCATGCCTGCATACCAGACGCGATTGGTCTGAAGAAAGCCTGCTGCGCATTCCCTCCCCCCTTACATCGTGTCAAAAGTTAAGCTTAGGGTTGCAATACGTTGCAATTGTGCATCCATTTATAAACACGATGTTACAATGATGTTTCGCGCTGCGGTAAAAACGACATTGTCGTCTCTGCGGTGTTTTTCACGTGTGCCGAGGCATACCATTTATAAAAGAAAAGAAAGCGATCTCTGGTAATTCGCAGCCGTTATGGACAGACGGATTTACCGACGCCAGATGGTGAGAACACTTTGTTTTTTCAGGAGAATTTTTTATGGCAGATTTATCACCCCGATCAGGAAAAGGTCTGGGCATCTGGTCAGTATTACTGGGGCTGGTACTGCTGGCAACCGGTCTGTACTTTACTATCGGCGGCGGCCAGCTTATCGCGGTAAATGGAAGCGTCTATTTCTTGCTTGCAGGTATCGTTACCCTGGCGTCAGCAATTCAATTTTTCCGCCGCAAATCCTCTGCGGTAGTGCTGTTTATTCTGGTTTTTGTCGGCACGCTCATTTGGGCACTGTTTGATGCTGGTTGGGCTTTCTGGCCGCTGGTATCACGCCTGATGGTCCCGTCTGGCCTGATGTTACTGGCATTTTTGACCTGGCCCGCCCTGCGTAAGCGGGAAGGCAAATCCTCGCTGGCGATGGTTTCATACGCTTTTTCCGCGCTGATCGCCATTGGGATGATTGGCACGCTGGTGCAGATGTTCCAGCCGCATCCTTCCGTCGTCTTTTCAGGTACAGAACGTCCGTTAATTCCGGTTGATAAACAGCAGCCACAGCAGGACTGGGACAACTACGGTCGCACGCCGGGCGGTGATCGTTTCGCCGCCATCGATCAGATCACCCGCGATAATGTAAAAGATCTGCAAGTCGCATGGACGTTCCGCACCGGCGACACGCCAGAAAGCCCGACAGGTAATGGCGCGGAAGATCAGCAAACCCCGTTGCAGGTCGGCAATACGCTTTATCTTTGTACGCCGCATAACAATGTGATCGCCGTTGAAGCCGATAGCGGAAAGCAAATCTGGAAACGTGAAATTAATGCCCAGGCTGAAGTCTGGCCGCGCTGCCGCGGTCTGGCTTATTTTGATGCCACCAAACCGCTGATCCAGCCGAGTAAGCCAGGCTCCACGCCGGTGCCAGCAGCCGATCGGAACGCAGGCGATGTCTGCCAGCGTCGTATCCTGTTGAATACCATTGATGCCCGGCTGATCGCTATCAATGCGGATACCGGTGAATTCTGTGAAGGATTCGGTAACCACGGCATAGTGAATCTGAAAGAAGGACTGGGCGAAGCTCAGGATCCTAAATATCAGCTGACATCCGCGCCAACGCTTGCCGGAACCACAATCGTGGTCGGCGGTCGCGTAGCGGATAACGTCCAGACTGACATGCCCGGCGGCGTATTGCGCGGCTTCGATGTAATGACCGGTAAGCAACGCTGGGCCTTTGATCCGGGCAATGTGGACCCAAATGCCGTACTGATGCCGGAGCAAACCTATACCCGCAGTACGCCTAACTCGTGGGCGCCGATGTCTTACGATCCG
>Ga0302347_1003829_pt1 | contig 12753 bp, 11 predicted proteins | sample PhyWR1_FD_202178 | JGI IMG/M metagenome (GOLD analysis project Ga0302347, IMG submission 202178) | Leaf surface microbial communities from wheat plants in UC Gill Tract Community Farm, Albany, California, United States - DLSL W.R1 (v2)... | ecosystem: Host-associated > Plants > Phyllosphere >...
TTATCTTACGCGTGAAGATGATGTCCGGGCTGCCTGGAAGGCTACGGTCGTGAAGCCTATAGCGGTACCCCAACGAAAAAAGTAACCGACGCACCACCATTTCCGGCTTGGTGCCCTTGGACTTCACCTTAGCCATACGAAGGCTTCGTTCAGAGGGAGTCAGCGTATCCACGAATCTTACCAGTCACACGTAATTCATTCATTACCAAAAGCTCCCAGCGGCAAGCCTGATGGTTTATCTAAGCCCTATGACGACCGCTTTTCAAGACATCCATATCACTGATACATTGCCCACTCACTCCTTTGGGAAAGGGCTGTGAACGACGTGCTTTCCGGGCGATGTATGCCTAGTTTCCAGTACATCGACTACCCGGCGGACAACCACAAACTGGGCTGGAACGAAATGCTCGCCTGGCTGCGCGAAAAGCGTTGGCAGAGCCTGAGTTTTGGCGGGATCGTGTATCTGGTGTTGCTGATACCTGTGGTCAATATCCTGATGATGCCGGCCGCTGTCGCAGGCGCGACCCTGTTCTGGGTGCGGGAGCGTGGTGACGAAGCGCTGGCCAAAAGCAGAGCCTGATGATTGCAGGTGCCTCGCGATGGCAGGCCGCGAGGTACCTGCGGGTATTTTTACGCCAGCGTCATAAATCCAACATGGCACTGACACATTGACGACATCGCGCTGGTTAACACTGATGTCATGACAACAGCCCTGCATATCGCCCTGATCACTGAAACCTTCCCGCCCGAAATCAATGGAGTGGCCAATACCCTCGGCCATTTGAGTGAAGGGCTGCGCGCGCGCAATCACCGGGTGGAAGTGGTGCGCCCGCGCCAGACTGACGATGCAAACCAGCGCAGCACCGATGTCCTGATGCTGTGTCGAGGCTGGCCGTTACCGGGGCATCCGGGTTTGCAATGGGGCATGACCTCCACCCACCGGCTGACCAGACGCTGGCAGCAACAGCGCCCGGACGTGGTCTATATCGCGACTGAAGGACCTCTGGGCCTGTGCGCCCTGCGCGTTGCCCGACGTTTGGGGATCCCGGTGGTCAGTGGCTTTCACACCAATTTCCAGCAGTACTTCAATCAATATGGCCTGAGCCTGTTCACTCGCGCCATGACCCGCTATTTGCGCTGGTTTCATAACCGCTCCAACCTGACTCTAGTGCCCAGTGCCAGCCAGCGCCTGGAGCTCACGCGCAGGCATTTTGAACGCCTGGAGTTGCTCGCCCGCGGCGTCGACAGTCAGTTGTTCAACCCGTCAAAACGGCAAACGTCCTTGCGCCAGAGCTGGGGCCTGAGAGAAAACGATATTGCGCTGTTGCATGTCGGTCGGCTGGCCCCGGAAAAAAATCTGGGCGCACTCAAACATTGCCTTGATGCGTTGCAGGCACGCTACCCGGCACGGCGTTTCAAGTTGATTGTGGTAGGTGACGGTCAAAAGCGTGCGGCACTCGAGGCGTCGTTGCCCGAGGCAGTGTTTTGCGGGGTTCAGTGCGCAGAGGCCCTGGCCAGCCACTACGCCAGCGGGGATGTATTTTTATTTCCGAGCCTGTCAGAGACCTTTGGCAACGTGGTGCTTGAAGCCCTGGCTTCGGGACTGGGCGTGGTGGCCTATGACGAGGCCGCTGCCGGCCAGCATATTCGCCATGGCTACAACGGTGTGCTGGCCATGCCCGGAGATGAATATGCCTGGATCGAAGCGGCCTGCTGGCTGCTCGAAGCCCCCGAAACCTTGCGCACCATTCGCCTGAATGCCCGTTGTCATGCCAGCCGTCAACGCTGGGCCGCGATAGTCGAACAGTTCGAAGGCCAGCTGCTGCGGGCCTTCCATGGCTGCACCGGGAGCGTCGAAGTGCCGGGCTGACGGCATTACGGTTTAAGACAGGGCTTTCTCAATCGCCTGAATCACTGCTGCATCATCCGGCGCGGTACGCGGCGAAAAGCGCTCAAGTACCCGGCCATCCGGCCCGACCAGAAACTTTTCAAAATTCCAGCTGATGTCACCCGGGAACTCGGCGCCTTCACCTGCCAGCAAACGGTAAAGCTGATGGCGCTGCGGGCCATTGACTTCCAGTTTGCTGCTCAGGGGGAAAGTCACCCCATAGTTCAGGCTGCAAAATGCCTGGATTTGCTCTTCAGTGCCCGGCTCTTGCCCGGCGAACTGGTTGCAGGGCACACCCAGCACGCTGAAACCTTGAGCCTTGTATTGCTGATACAGGTTTTCCAGCGCGGCATATTGCGGGGTCAACCCGCATTTCGAGGCAACGTTGACTACCAGCACCACTTGGTCCTTGAAGGCTTCCAAGGGCAGAGGGCTGCCGTCCAGCGCGTCTAGGGTAAGGTCGTGAAAAGCACTCATGACTAACTCCAAAATTCCCGGGCTACATCCAGGCAATCGTTCAAAGTACCGATTGCCATATTATTCAAAAAGCAAAAAGGCGCCCGTAGGCGCCTTTTTCTGGCTAGCTCGCAAGTGAGCGTAGCAGCTGTTATCAGTGCTGATGACCGCCTTCACCGTGAACGTGGCCGTGAGCAACTTCTTCTTCGCTCGCGTCACGTACAGCAACAACCTTGACCTTGAAGGTCAGGCGCTGGCCTGCCAACGGGTGGTTGCCATCTACAGTTACGTCGTCGCCGTCCAGATCACGGATAGTCACGATCTGCATCTGGCCGTCCGGTGCGGAAGCGTGGAACTGCATGCCCACTTCCAGTTGGTCAACGCCTTCGAACATGCTGGCGCTCAAGGTGCTTACCAGTTCAGCGGAGTACTCACCGTAAGCGTCTTCAGGTTCAACGGTTACCGTCAGTTCTTCGCCAACGGCCTTGCCTTCAAGAGCCTTTTCCAGACCTGGAATGATGTTACCTGCGCCTTGCAGGTAAACCAGCGGTGCGCCGCCGGCAGAGCTGTCGATGACATCGCCATCGTCGTTGGTCAGGGTATATTCGATGGAGACTGCCTTGTTGGCGGCGATCGTCATGGGGCGAGACCTTTTGCAAAAAAATAAATGAGTTCGCAAGTCTAACCAAGCAATCGCCTGAAAGCGAACACAACAAAGACCAACGGATAACTTTGAAAACTTCAACGATCATTGGCTGGCATCAAGATGAAGAGGAGCACTGGGTCGCAGTGCTGTCCTGTGGCCATACCCAGCATCATCGTCACCAGCCGCCCTGGCAATCCAGGGCCTGGGTCCTTGATCCTCAGCAACGCCAGAAAAAAATAGGTCAGCCCTTTACCTGTGGCTGGTGTGCTCAAGACGCAGATAGCGCTAATCTTGGCAATTGATTCAGGCACACGTCCCGTTCATCGGACATTGCCCTGCACTGCCACGTCAGGAAGCCCGCATGCAAACTTTCTTTATTGCCCCCACCGATTTTGGTGTGGGCCTGACATCTATTAGCCTCGGACTGGTTCGCACGCTGGAGCGCGCGGGGTTGAAAGTCGGCTTTTTCAAACCCATTGCCCAGCCGCACCCGGGCGATATCGGCCCAGAGCGCTCGACTGAACTGATCGCCCGGACCCATGGCCTCAAGCCGCCAACCCCTTTGGGGCTGGCGCATGTGGAGCGCATGCTCGGTGACGGCCAGCTGGATGAACTGCTCGAAGAAATCATCAGCCTTTATCAGCAAGCAGCCATTGGTAAAGATGTACTGATCGTTGAAGGCATGGTGCCGACCCGCACTGCCAGTTATGCCGCCCGGGTCAACCTGCATCTGGCCAAGAGCCTGGATGCTGAGGTGATACTGGTTTCGGCCCCCGAAAACGAAGTACTGACCGAACTCTCCGGCCGTGTCGAATTGCAGGCGCAGCTGTTTGGTGGCCCCAAGGATCCAAAAGTGCTGGGTGTGATCCTCAACAAAGTGCGCACCGACGAAAGCATGGAGGTATTTTCGGCGCGCCTCAAAGAGCATTCGCCATTACTGCGCAGTGGTGATTTCAAGCTGCTGGGCTGCATTCCCTATCAGCCCGAGCTCAACGCTCCCCGCACCCGAGACGTGGCCGACCTGCTCGGTGCCCAGGTGCTCAATGCCGGGGACTACGAAACCCGGCGCATGTCGAAAATCATCCTGTGTGCCCGCACCGTACTCAACACCTTGCAACTGCTCAAACCCGGCGTGCTGGTGGTCACCCCCGGCGATCGCGATGACATTATCCTGGCCGTCAGCCTGGCGGCCATGAATGGCGTGCCATTGGCCGGCTTGCTGCTGACCAGCGACACCAAGCCCGACCCCCGCCTGATGGAGCTGTGCCGCGGCGCGCTGCAGGCCGGGCTGCCGGTGCTGTCCGTCAGCACCGGCTCCTACGACACGGCCAACCAGCTAAACCAGTTGAACAAGGAAATCCCGATTGATGACCGCGAGCGCGCGCAAATCATCACCGACTTTGTTGCCAGCCATCTGGATGCCGACTGGCTGCACCAACGCTGCGGTACCCCGCGGGAAATGCGCCTGACCCCTGCAGTGTTTCGCTATCAACTGATCCAGCGGGCCCAGCAAGCCAACAAGCGAATCGTTCTGCCCGAGGGCAGCGAGCCGCTGACCGTGCAGGCTGCAGCTATTTGCCATGCCCGCGGGATTGCCCGCTGTGTATTGCTGGCCAAACCTGAAGAGGTTCTGGCAGTGGCCAAGGCCCACGGTTTCGAACTGCCTGAAGGGCTGGAGATTCTGGACCCGGATCTGATTCGCGGGCGTTACGTGGAACCGATGGTGGCGCTGCGCAAAACCAAAAGCATCAATGCGCCGATGGCCGAGCAACAGCTGGAGGACACCGTGGTGATCGGCACCATGATGCTGGCGCTGGACGAAGTGGACGGGCTGGTTTCCGGGGTTATTCACTCGACCGCCAACACCATCCGCCCTGCTCTGCAGCTGATCAAAACGGCGCCGGGCTGCACCCTGGTGTCATCGGTGTTCTTTATGTTGTTTCCCGAGCAGGTGCTGGTATATGGCGACTGCGTGATGAACCCGCACCCGTCCGCCTCCGAGCTGGCCGAAATTGCCCTGCAAAGCGCCGACTCGGCCGCAGCCTTCGGCATCACGCCGCGCGTGGCAATGATCAGTTACTCCAGTGGTGAATCGGCCAGTGGCGAAGAGGTCGAAAAAGTTCGCGAAGCCACCTTGCTGGCCCATGAGGCCCAGCATTCGTTGCTGATCGACGGGCCCCTGCAATACGACGCCGCCGCCAATGAAGCGGTCGCCAGACAACTGGCCCCCGACAGCAAGGTGGCCGGCCGGGCGACGGTCTTTGTGTTCCCTGACCTGAACACCGGCAACACCACGCACAAGGCGGTACAACGCAGCGCCGATTGCGTCAGCCTCGGGCCGATGCTGCAAGGCCTGCGTAAACCGGTCAACGATCTGCCTCGCGGCGCGCAAGTTGACGACATCGTCTACACCATCGCCCTTACGGCGATTCAAGCCGCCAACCGACCTATGGATGTGTAAATGCTGGATTTCTTGCCTGCGCCGTTACGCGGTGTCATCGCTTCATTGCTGCTGGCGATCAACACCATCGTGTGTTGCACGCCGCTGTTCGTGGTTGCCATCTTCAAACTGTGCCTGCCATTTCCGGCAGCGCAGCGTGTCACCGACGAGTTGATGCGGCGGATCCACGAAGCCTGGGTCAGCAACAACTCGCGCTGGATGGATTTACTGCGCAAGACCCGCTGGCACATCGAAGGCCTTGAGGGGCTGGACTACCAGCACTCCTACCTGATCACCAGCAACCACCAGAGCTGGGTCGACATCATGGTGCTGCAATACGTGCTCAATAAACGTATTCGTCCGCTCAAGTTTTTCCTCAAGCAGGAGCTGATCTGGGTGCCGGTGATTGGTCTGGCGTGGTGGGCCCTGGGCTTCCCGTTCATGAAGCGCTACACCAAGGCTTACCTGGCCAAACACCCGGAGAAAAAAGGCGCGGACCTGGCCACCACCCGTAAAACCTGCGCCAAGTTTAAAAACCAGTCCGTAGCGATCTTCAATTTCGTCGAAGGCACGCGCTTTACCGAGGCCAAACACGCGCAGCAGAACTCCCCGTTTCGCTACCTGCTCAAGCCTAAGGCCGGCGGCATTGCCTTTGTGCTGGATGCGATGGGTGAACAACTGCAATCGATCATCAACGTGACCATCCACTACCCCGGTGGCAGGCCGGGTTATTGGGACTTGCTGTGCGGCAATGTGCGCGAGGTGGTGGTGGACTTCGAAGAGCTGAAAATCCCGGCCGGGTTTATCGGTAAAAACTACGACCAGGACCCTGAGTACAAGCGGGCGTTTCAGAGCTGGATCAACACCTTGTGGGAAAACAAGGACCGGCTGCTGGACGAGTTGCATCGCAAATACCCCGGCGCCTGAGCTATCCCCTTGCTGTGGGCGCGAGCTTGCTCCCGTGCCTGGAATAGATCGCGTGCAAGCTCGCTCCTGCAGAGGGGAAATACACGCGCATAAAAAAGCCCGCCACCGAGTACTCGGTGGCGGGCTTTTTCGTACGGCTTAGATAGCGCCGTGTTTGCGCAACAGCTCCAGTACCAGCTTCACACTTTCATCCAGCGACAGCGATTGCGTATTGACCACCAGATCGGCATTCAACGGCACGTCATACGGGAAAGATTCTCCCGGGATGTTATCGCCACCGGCTGCATACAGCCCTTGCGGGTCACGCTCGGCACATACGGCCGGAGATGCCTGCACATAGACGGTCAGCAGGCGATCATCACCGATCAGTGCCTTGGACTCTTCACGGCCCAGGGCATCCGGAGCCACGAACGCGGCCAGGGTCAACAAACCGGCTTCGTTGAACTGACGCGCCACATGGGCAGCACGACGCCAGTTCTCGGTACGCCCGGCACGATCCTGGGGCAAGCCCTTGTTCAGGTCGTGGCGCAGGTTCTGGCCATCCAGTACGAACACTGCACGCCCCATATCGAACAGCTTGCGCTCAACGGCGTAGGCCAGGGTGCTTTTGCCCGCCCCGGAGAGACCGCTGAACAGCACGGTGGCCGGTTGCTGGCCAAAACGCTGGGCCCGCTCCTCGGTGGTCACATGGGCCAGTTCACCATGATGGGTCGCGCTGCCATGGCTCTGCGGCTGGGCGACAATCATGCCCGCGCCGACGGTGCCGTTGGTCAGGCGATCGATAATAATGAATGAGCCCGTGGTGCGGTTGCTGGCATAGCCATCCAGCGCAATCGGTGCATCGAGGCTGATCCTGACCTTACCGATCTCGTTCAGCTGCAAGGCACTGGCCGGGCCTTCTTCCAGGGTGTTTACATCGACCTTGTTGACGATGCTGGCGATCGAACCCGGCACATAGCTGGTGGCACGCTTGATGTCGTATTTCTTGCCCGGCAACATCGGCTCTTCAGCCATCCACACCAGCATGGCCTCAAAGTTGTCGGTCACCAGCGGCTGGTTGTCGGCATGCACCAACAGGTCGCCACGGGAGATGTCGATCTCGTCTTCCATGGTCAGCGTCACCGCCTGACCCGGACCGGCGTGTTCCAGTTCACCTTCAAAGGTGACGATGGATTTGACCCGGCTGCTCTTGCCCGACGGCAGCACCACAATTTCGTCGCCCTTGCGCACGATGCCGCTGGCCAGCGTACCGGCAAAGCCACGGAAGTTCAGGTTGGGACGGTTCACGTACTGCACCGGGAAGCGCAGGTCGGTGAGGTTGCGATCGGCCGCCACTTCAACGGTTTCAAGAATTTCCATCAGCGACTGGCCGGTGTACCACGGCGAGCGCTCGCTTTTGTTCACCACGTTGTCGCCCTTGAGGGCAGACATCGGCACAAAGTGCATGCTGGTGGGCTTCATCTGCAAGCCTTCGGCGAACTTCAGGTAATCGGCCTTGATCGACTCGAAAACACCCTGATCGAAGTCCTTGAGGTCCATCTTGTTGATGGCCACCACGATGTGCTTGATGCCCAGCAACGAAGCAATGAAGCTGTGGCGACGGGTCTGGGTCTGCACGCCGTAACGGGCGTCAACCAGGATGATCGCCAGGTCACAGGTCGAAGCGCCGGTGGCCATGTTGCGGGTGTACTGCTCATGGCCCGGAGTATCGGCAATGATGAATTTGCGCTTGGCGGTCGAGAAATAACGGTAGGCCACGTCAATGGTGATGCCCTGCTCGCGCTCGGCTTGCAGACCGTCTACCAGCAGCGCCAGATCGATATCGTCACCGGTGGTGCCGCTCTTTTTCGAGTCGCGGGTGATAGCTTCCAGATGGTCTTCATAGATCATCTTGGAGTCGTGCAGCAGGCGCCCGATCAGGGTGCTCTTGCCGTCGTCGACGTTGCCGCAGGTCAGAAAGCGCAACATCTCTTTGCGCTCGTGCTGGCCCAGGTAGGCGAGGATGTCCTCGCTGATCAAATCAGATACATGCGACATGACAACCCCTTAGAAATAACCCTGACGTTTTTTATCTTCCATTGAGCCGGCACCATCGTGATCGATGACTCGGCCCTGGCGCTCGGAAGTTCGCGTCAGGAGCATTTCCTGGATGATGTCGGTCAGGGTTTCAGCCTCAGACTCCACCGCGCCGGTCAGCGGGTAGCAGCCCAGGGTACGGAAACGGACCTTTTTCTTGACGATGCGAGCCTTGTCTTCATCAGACAGGTGCTCAAGGATGCGTTCGTCGTCGATCATGATCAGCGTGCCGTTCTTCTCGATCACATCGCGTTCAGCCGCGAAGTACAGGGGCACAATCGGGATGCCTTCGAGGTAGATGTACTGCCAGATATCGAGTTCGGTCCAGTTCGACAACGGGAACACGCGAATCGACTCGCCCTTGTTGACGTTGCCGTTGTAGACGTTCCACAGCTCGGGACGCTGGTTTTTCGGGTCCCAGCGGTGCTTGCTGTCGCGGAAGGAGTACACGCGCTCTTTGGCACGGGACTTCTCTTCGTCGCGGCGCGCGCCACCGAAGGCCGCATCGAAACCGTATTTGTCCAGAGCCTGCTTGAGGCCCTCGGTTTTCATGATATCGGTGTGCTTGGCACTGCCGTGGGTGAAGGGGTTGATCCCTTGCGCCACGCCGTCCGGGTTGACGTGTGTGATCAGGTCCAGGCCCAGCTCGGCAACCATCTTGTCGCGAAAGCGGTACATCTCCTGGAATTTCCATTGGGTATCGACATGCATCACCGGAAACGGCAGCTTGCCAGGGAAAAACGCCTTGCGTGCAAGGTGCAGCATCACGGCGGAATCTTTACCGATCGAGTACAGCATTACCGGGTTATCAAACTCGGCTGCCACCTCGCGGATAATGTGGATGCTTTCCGCCTCCAGCTGTTTCAGGTGCGTCAGTTTGTCGACCATGGCTACTCACGAAAGCTATCTTATGAACGGCCTGCGGGCCGAGTTCGAGGGTCGAATGCTAGCACAGCGCCCTCTTCTATTGAGGGCGCCAACTAGATCGAAACGGTCTAAGAATAGATCGGCGAGTTTGGCTGCCCGGCGAGGGTTATTTCGGGCATTACAACTTGTAATACGTCTTAAATCCTGTGGGCGCCTGGCTTGTCAGCGATGGCATGATCCGGGCCTTCAGACAATCCGCATCGCTGGCAAGCCAGCTGCCACAGGATATCCAGCTGACGGTTAAATCGGGTTCGGGCAATCGATGAACAAATGCTCAAGGGCAAAGCGCCGGGCCAGGTAGTCACCCAGGGCTTGCACGCCATATCGCTCGGTGGCGTGGTGGCCGGCAGCAATGAAACTGATGTCGTTTTCCCGGGCACTGTGGAAGGTCTGCTCCGACGCTTCACCGCTCAGGTACAAATCAACCCCGGCCAGTACGGCCTGATCGATGTAGCCCTGACCGCCACCGGTACACCAGCCCACGCGGCGGATCATTTCGCTGCCTTCAATCAGCAACGGTTCACGCCCCAGGGCTTCTTGCACACGGCGGGCAAAATCACGCGCGGTTACAGGCTCGGCCAATGACCCCACCAGCCCCACCACTTTGGCGTTACTCGGGTCCAGCGGACCTTCAACAGTGATGTCCAGCTGTCGCGCCAGCTGCACGTTATTGCCAACTTCGGGGTGCAGGTCCAGTGGCAGGTGATACGCCAGCAGGCTGATATCGTGTTTGAGCAACGTTTTGAGGCGGCGCTGCTTCATACCGGTGATGCAAGGGTCTTCGCCCTTCCAGAAATAACCGTGGTGTACCAGCACCAGATCCGCCTGGGCCTCCACCGCCGCATCCAGCAACGCCTGACTGGCGGTCACGCCGCTGACGATTCGCAGCACTTGCGGGCGGCCTTCAACCTGCAGCCCGTTAGGGCAGTAATCGCTGATTGCAGCGCAGTTCAGATAACGATTTGCTTCTTCTACCAGTGTGCTCAGAGCGACAGCCATAAAAGACTCCTAAATATAGCGTTCAGAGGCCTTCGGCCCTCGTATAATGGCCGCCATTATGGGCCGTCAAGATGGCTCTGCAACCTTCAGGACTGAGTTCAATGTTTAAGGCTTTGCGTTATTCCGGCTGGCCACTACTGGCGGGCGTGCTTGTCGCCATGCTGATTATTCAGCGCTACCCGCAGTGGGTCGGGTTGCCGAGCCAGGACGTCAATCTGCAGCAGGCCCCGCAAACCACTTACGTGCAGCAGGGCCCGGTCACCTATGCCGACGCCGTGACCCGCGCGGCGCCCGCTGTGGCCAACCTGTACACCACCAAGGTGGTGAACAAAAACGCCAAGCCCCTGTTCGAAGATCCGCAGTTCCGGCACTTCTTCGGCAATAACGCGCCCAAGCAAAAACGCATGGAGTCCAGCCTGGGTTCGGCGGTCATCATGAGCCCCGAGGGCTATTTGCTGACCAACAACCACGTGGTAACGGGCGCCGACCAGATTGTGGTGGCACTCAAGGACGGCCGCGAAACATTGGCCCGGGTGATTGGCAGCGATCCGGAAACAGACCTGGCGGTTCTCAAGATCGATTTGAAAAACTTGCCGGCGATCACCATCGGCCGCTCGGACACCCTGCGCATTGGTGACATCGCCCTGGCGATCGGTAACCCGTTCGGGGTCGGCCAGACCACTACCATGGGCATCATCAGTGCCACCGGCCGCAATCAGTTGGGGCTGAATAACTATGAAGACTTCATTCAGACGGACGCCGCGATCAACCCCGGCAACTCCGGTGGTGCACTGGTGGATGCCAATGGCAACCTGACCGGCATCAACACTGCAATCTTCTCCAAGTCCGGCGGTTCACAAGGCATAGGCTTTGCGATCCCGATCAACCTGGCGATGGAAGTCATGAAGTCGATCATCGAACACGGGCAAGTGATTCGGGGCTGGCTGGGGATTGAGGTGCAGCCGTTGACTGCTGAGCTGGCCGAGTCCTTTGGCCTGGCCGGACGCACGGGGATTGTGGTGGCGGGGATTTTCCGTGACGGCCCGGCGCAGAAAGCCGGCCTGCAACTGGGCGATGTGATCTTGAGCATTGACGGTGCACCGGCCAGCGACGGCCGCCGCTCAATGAATCAAGTGGCGCGCATCAAGCCTTCGGACAAGGTGTCGATAGTCGTCATGCGCAATGGCAAAGAGATCAAGCTCACCGCCGAGGTTGGCCTGCGTCCACCGCAAGAGCAGCCGCCGCAGCAAGAGGAATAACCTGCAGGAGCGAGCCTGCCCGCGATCTTTTAAAAGCTCGCGAGCAGGAGGGCAGGTTTACAGGTCGGACAAGCCTTCAATCAGCGCCGCATTCTGCTCCGGCGTGCCGATAGTGATGCGCAAGAACTGGGCGATGCGCAGTTGTTTGAAGTGACGCACTATCACCCCCTGCCCCCGCAATTTTGCCGCCAGCGCGGCCGCATCATGTTCCGGGTGACGGGCGAAGATGAAATTCGCCGCCGATGGCAGCACCTCGAACCCCAGCGCCTGTAGCTGCCCGACCACTTGCTCGCGACTGTCGATCACGACTTTGCAGGTGTGCTCGAAATACTCACGGTCTTCGAACGCCGCCGCCGCACCGGCAATCGCCATGCGATCCAGCGGGTAGGAGTTGAAGCTGTTTTTGATCCGCTCCAGCGCCTCGATCAGGTCGGGATGCCCCACCGCCAGCCCTACACGCAAACCGGCCAGCGAGCGGGACTTGGACAGGGTTTGCGTCACCAGCAGGTTCGGGTAGCGGTCGACCAGGCTGATGGCCGTCTCGCCGCCAAAGTCGATATAGGCCTCATCCACGACCACCACGGAATCCGGGCTGGCCTTGAGTATTTGCTCAATGGCATCCAGCGCCAGCAGGCAGCCGGTCGGAGCATTGGGGTTGGGGAAGATGATGCCGCCATTGGGCCTGGCGTAATCCGCAGGCTGGATCTGGAACTGTTGATCCAGCGGCACCGCGTCGAACTCTATGCCATACAGGCCGCAGTAAACCGGATAGAAGCTGTAGCTGATGTCCGGGAACAGCAGCGGCTTGTCGTGTTGAAACAAGCCGTTGAAAACATGGGCCAGCACTTCGTCAGAGCCGTTACCCACAAACACCTGGCCGGTCTGCACGCCGTAATACTCGGCAACCGCCTGTTTGAGCAGATCACTGTTCGGGTCCGGGTACAGGCGCAGGTTGTCGTTTATCTGCGCCTGCATCGCTGTCAGCGCTTTTGGCGAAGGGCCATAGGGGTTTTCATTGGTGTTGAGCTTGACCAGTCTGGCCAGCTTGGGTTGTTCGCCCGGCACGTAAGGCACCAGTTCTTTAACGAACGGACTCCAGAATTTACTCATGCTTATTGCCCCTGTTCGCTGTCAG
>Ga0302347_1003831_pt1 | contig 12743 bp, 13 predicted proteins | sample PhyWR1_FD_202178 | JGI IMG/M metagenome (GOLD analysis project Ga0302347, IMG submission 202178) | Leaf surface microbial communities from wheat plants in UC Gill Tract Community Farm, Albany, California, United States - DLSL W.R1 (v2)... | ecosystem: Host-associated > Plants > Phyllosphere >...
GCTCGTCAACAAAGGAAGTCGTCGACGAAAACCTGAGCGAAGTCGAGCTGTACCAACAGGCTCAGAAAGACTTGGACAATAATAGCTACACCAGCGCCACAGCCAAGCTGAAGGCACTGGAGTCACGCTATCCGTTCGGTCGCTACGCTGACCAGGCCCAACTCGAGCTGATCTACGCCAACTACAAGAACGCCGAGCCGGAAGCTGCCAAGTCCGCCGCCGAGCGCTTCATCCGCCTGCACCCGCAGCACCCGAACGTGGACTACGCCTACTATATGAAGGGCCTGACCTCGTTCGACCAGGACGTTGGCCTGCTGGCGCGCTTCCTGCCGCTGGACATGACCAAGCGCGACCCGGGTGCGGCCCGCGACTCCTATAACGAGTTCGCCCAGCTCACCAGCCGCTATCCCAACAGCCGCTACGCGCCGGACGCCAAGCAGCGCATGATCTACCTGCGCAACCTGCTGGCTTCCTACGAGATCCACGTCGCGCACTACTACCTGACCCGTCAGGCCTACGTCGCCGCCGCCAACCGTGGTCGCTATGTGGTGGAGAACTTCCAGGAAACCCCATCCGTGGGTGATGGCCTGGCCGTAATGACCGAGGCTTACCAGCGTCTGCACCTGGACGAACTGGCCGCTACCAGCCTGGAAACCCTCAAACTCAACTATCCCGATCACCCAAGCCTGAAAGACGGCCAGTTCGTGCCTCAGGTTGCCGAAGCTGACAACCGCTCGTGGCTGAGCAAGTACACCCTGGGTCTGATCGAATCCCGCCCACCGCTGCCGCCGGGCGAAACCCGCGCCAACCAGGACGTGATCAAGCAATTCCAGGACGCCAAGGACGCTATTCCTTCCGACCTCAAGCCGCACGACGAAAACGGCGACGTGATCGAAGAGGAAGAACCGCAAGCCCTGGGCAACAATCAGGACCGCTCGTGGTTCAGCTACATGACTTTTGGCCTATTCGACTGATCAGTCCATGTAGCACCTAAAAGGGAGCCTCCAGAGGCTCCCTTTTTCATGGGCAGCATTATTGCTCTGTGCGCCTGCCACGTCCTTGGCTAAACTGGCGCATTCCTTGTCGAGAAACTGCCCATCATGCTACGTCTTTTGTTCTGGATTGCCGTCATTGCCGCCGCGGTATGGTTCTGGCGCAAGTTCAAAAGCCCAGCCACCAAGCAGCAGCACGCCAACGAGCCGGATGCCGCGCTGATGGTGCGCTGCGCTCACTGCGGCGTGCACCTGCCGCAGGATCGCGCCTTGCGGCTGCGCCAGGAGTGGTACTGCACCCAGGCGCATCTGGAGCAGGGGCCAAAGTCTATCCAGCGTTGATTCGACCTTCTGGCGCATAAGGCGCCGGGTCGATAATCGGCTTATTGCCTAGCAGCAGGTCGGCGAACAGCTGACAGGACGCAGGCGCCAGAACCAGACCGTTGCGGTAATGCCCGCAGTTGAGCCATAACCCTTTGAATCCCGGCACCGGGCCTATATAGGGAATACCTTCCGGCGACCCCGGCCGCAAACCGGCCCAGTGCCCCACCACTTCAGCATGGGCCAAGGCAGGAATCAGCTCGACGGCAGAAGCCTTCAGGCTTTCCAATGCGGTCTCGGTGGGCGTCTTATCGAAGCCTTCGTGTTCCAGTGTGCTGCCGATAAGAATATGCCCGTCCCTTCGCGGAATCGCATAACGGCCCTTGGCGAGGACCATGCTCGACAGAAAGTTCGAATCACACTTGTAGAGAATCATCTGACCTTTGACCGGTTCCACCGGCAGCGATAAGCCGAGCGTGCCGAGCAGGTCACCGCTCCACGCCCCTGCCGCCAGCACCACCTGATCGCCCAGGATCGGCCCCTGCGCCGTATCCACCCCCGCCACACGGCCGTTATCTACCGCAAACCCCGTCACCACACACTGCTCGCGAATCGTCACACCAGGCAATGCCAACAGCGCAGCCTTGAGGGATTTGACCAGGCGCGGGTTACGCACATTTGCAACGTTGGCCATAAAAATTGCTTGCGAGTACCCACCCCCCAACACCGGAACAGCATCATGGGCGACTGATATATCCACCTTGCTCAAGGGGCGTCCCTCGCGGACAGCCCAGGCCAGCGCTTCGGGCTCATCGTCCAGATCCAGCCAGTACAAACCGGTGGTATGCACCTGCGGGTCGACACCGGTGGTGGCAAACAGGCGCTCGGCCAATTGCGGGTAAAAATCCTGGGACCAATGGGCCAACGCGGTGACCGCTGGGCTATAGCGCCACGGATACAGCGGCGAAACGATACCCCCGCCAGCCCAGGACGACTCCTGCCCTACCCCGGCGCGCTCCAGTAGCACTACCGCCTGCCCCTGGGTCGCCAGGTTGAACGCTGTCAACAAGCCGATGACTCCGCCACCGACAATCACCACTTGCTGTTGCTTAGCCATCATTCGATCCAATCGATAAAAAGGAACAAGCGCCACCGGCGCCCAGTCATCCAGCATTCGCATCATTGCCCCCAGCACGCCTGGCGCGACATCTCCGGCGCCGCGCCTGGATTGCTGCGTGCGCCGGTACTGGTCAGGCTGAACTCGCCACAGGCGTCGCCGTCCATGATCGAGCCAGCCACAGGCGTAGCCAGCAAACGGAAATCCTGAGGGTTCAATGCGACGGAGATTCTATAGCGATCATCGCCGGCACTGACGCCGCTTGCGTCAATAAAAGTACCGTTCTTCGCATAGAACCGCTCCAGGTGCTGCGCCTGCTCAGTCAATAGGCCGACGATTTGTACGCGGTAGGCCTTTTTCACCTGCGCCGTGTAACCGGGGTAAACGATCCCAGCCAGAATCGCGATGATCACCACACCGATCAGTAATTCCAACAGGGTAAAACCTCGGGTGTCCATGCCCATCCCATTGCTCCTATAGAAGTTGTCGCCATAACACTCGCCGAAATCGCGAGCCTGCCTCCCCGTCTACTCGGGCATATACGCTCTCCAGCACCGTGCGCGCCTGACCGCTCCAGCCGACTGCCGTCACTCGATACAGTGCGGCCTTTGTATTCGGCGGCAAGTGCGCGATCCCGCGCCCCATGCCTAGAAACTGAACGCCGTACAGCCCCCCTTTGAGGGCAACCCAAGACACCGCTGAAACCGGATGGGTGCCTGCGGCAATCACCGAAAACGCTTCATCCGGTGGCGCACAGGTGGTGATTGACTGGCACTGCGGCAACGTCCCACCACTACGCCGCGCGCTCCACTCTCCGAGTCTCAAACCGCTCTCGGCACTTTGCAGCGACTGATTGCGATGCCAAAAACTGGCGGCCATCTTTTGCTGAGCCACCACCCCTTGCATCGAGGACAGGCCAATCAGCGATAACAGCAGCAAAAACACCAGACTCAATAGCAGCGCCATGCCTGACTGCCGCCGATAAGTTATCCAAACGCCCTGCATAACAGCCCTACCCCAGACGGTTTCGTAGCGCCGCCACGACGCTGTAGGTTTGCGCCTTGACCCGACCGGAGGGGTCTTGCAGCGTCATGAGGACGCGCACGCTGCGAATCAACGCCACGTCAGCAGGGCTTGCGTCGTAGCGCACCACCTGTGCCGATACGGCATTAGCCGCAATGCCGAAACTGATGTCGAACGCCTGAACGTTATCCACCAGTACTGCTTTGGCCGGTGCGGCCGGCGTGCTGACCTTTAACTGGCCCGCCTCAAAGGTGTAGGTGATCTGGCGTATCGCGAATCGAATCTGCCCAGGCCCAGGCGCAGGAGAGAAGCCGGTGTAAGCCTGGGCGGTACCTGTGCAATCTGACAGTACCGTCCAATCGGGCCTGCCACTGCCTTCGCCGGTGCTGGTCGTAACTAATGTCAGCGACTTCGAATCAGTGCCGGCGCTCCAACTGATCGGCAGCTCAAATGCCGGCGGTGCCTGTTCGATATGAGCGCTAGCCAGGCAACCGAACATGCCGGCTTGACGAATATCCTGGATCATCTTGCCAAGCGCGAACCGCGCGTCGTCCTGCAACAACATGGCGGCCTGCTGGCTGGCGTGGGTCGCTCGGGAACTGATCGCTACCTGACTGACCCCGAGCACCAGTATCAACCCCAAGGTCAGGGCCAACAGCAACTCCACCAGGGTAAAACCTCGCGACCTTCGGTTCATTGTGCACCCTCCGGATCGCTGTCGATGCGAGTGGTCAGGGTGACCGTTTCGCGCGCACCAACCGCGCCGGCACCGCGGCTGTCATCCCAACTGATACTCACGGTGACCTCATTGGCACTAATCGCCACCGAACCTTTGGCGCTCTGCCCGGCGAAGCTCAGAATATTGGCCTCGAAATCATGCAGGTCCAGGTCGCGCACGCTGGCACCTGCGGTGCTGGCCGGAGCGCGCTCGGAGCGGCTCCATGCGTAATCGGCGCCGGCATTGGCGCGGATTCGGTCAAGCATGTCGTAAGCAATAAAGCTGGCCTGACTGCTCATCCTCGAACTGTCCGTGGACTTTAGCGCGTTGAGTTGGATCACCGCCGCGCCCAGCAAGCCCACGGCGAGAATCAGTACCGCCACCAGCACCTCGATAAGGGTCGTGCCGGTTTGTCGTCGAGATAAAGCAGATGCAAAAAAAATGTTCGGGCGAGCAAGCATCACCGTCGTCATCCGTGTCGAGGGCCGAAAAGAGCAGACAAACGCTGCCGTGCGACCCAAGACTAGCGTCGGTTTTTTACCCGCGCTGTCCCCGGAACAAAGGGAAATACTTTGGACATAAAGGCCATCATCCGAGGCCAAGATCCAGCCGCTATACCTTTGGCTGCACCTGAAATATCTACCGCGTCCACGGAGGGACAACCTATGCAACAACGAGGTTTCACCCTGATCGAACTGCTGCTGGGGCTGATCGTCAGCAGCATCCTGGCCCATCTCACAGTGCCCGGACTCAAGACGTTGCTGGAGTCACAACAGCAACGAAGCGCCGCGCAATCCCTGGCGAGCGGGCTGCGTTTCGCACGCACCGAGGCCATCGCGCGAAACCGGGCGGTGGTCATTCATGCGTTGAACAATGATTGGAGTCACGGCTGGCGCGTGATTGTGGATGTCAGCGGGCGTGGCCCTCTGGATGAAGACAATCCGGTGCTGCTGGAGCGACAGGACTACGGACGGGTAGCCATCGTCGGTAATGGGCCGGTGAAGAGCCAGGTACGGTTCAGCGGGATGGGCGAGCCGGTATTTTCCGGCGGAGGGTTCCGCGCAGGGACGTTACACGTGTGTGGCACGGACCAGGCACAGAGCCTACACCAAGTGGTGCTGGCCCCCAGCGGCCGCATCAGCCTGCGCAGAGACAGCGTCGAGCAGGCGTTGTGCCGGAGTTATTCCGGCCCCCTGGCACTCAGAGCAGCGAACGTACCCGCAGCTCCTTGGGCATGGAGAAAGTGATGTTCTCCTCGCGCCCAGCCAACTCATCGGCGCCGGCCGCGCCCCATTCGTGCAACTGCTGGATGACGCCGCGCACCAGCACTTCCGGCGCCGAAGCGCCTGCGGTGATACCGATACGCTCGACGCCATCGAACCAACTGCGCTGCATGTCTTCGGCACCATCGATCAGGTACGCGGGCGTCGCCATGCGCTCGGCCAACTCGCGCAGACGATTGGAGTTGGAGCTGTTCGGGCTGCCGACCACCAGGACCACGTCGCATTCATCGGCCAGTTGCTTGACCGCATCCTGGCGATTTTGCGTGGCGTAGCAGATGTCATCCTTGCGCGGCCCGCCGATCGCCGGAAAGCGCGTGCGCAAGGCATCGATGACGCGACTGGTGTCGTCCATGGACAAAGTGGTCTGGGTCACGAATGCCAAGCGTTCCGGGTTGCGCACTTGCAGATTGGCGACGTCTTTTTCGTCCTCAACCAGGTAGATGGCGCCGCCGTTGCTGGCGTCGTACTGGCCCATGGTGCCTTCGACTTCCGGGTGGCCGGCATGACCGATCAGGATGCACTCGCGGCCGTCGCGGCTATAGCGCGCAACCTCAATATGGACTTTAGTGACCAATGGGCACGTTGCATCGAAGACTTTCAGGCCACGACCTGCCGCTTCGCTGCGCACGGCCTGGGAAACCCCGTGAGCACTGAAAATAACGATAACGTCGTCCGGCACTTGGTCGAGTTCCTCGACAAAGATGGCACCGCGCGCGCGCAGGTCTTCGACTACGAACTTGTTATGCACCACTTCATGGCGCACGTAGATCGGTGGCCCGAAGACTTCGAGAGCGCGGTTGACGATTTCGATCGCCCGATCCACACCGGCACAGAAGCCACGGGGGTTGGCGAGTTTGATTTGCATGCTGTGCCTCGTGCCTGGCGCTTGGGTCAGAGTTGATGCTGCTGAACTGACAATTGAGGTCAGAGGTGTGAGGGAGATGGCTCCCTCACACATTCTAGATCGGGGCGTTGATCAAAGTGCCTTAACGTCGATGATTTCCACATCAAACGTCAAGGTTTTACCGGCCAACGGGTGGTTGAAGTCGATGGTCACTTGCGCGTCATCGAACGCCTTGACCACCCCTGGCAGTTCGGTATTCGCCGCATCGTTGAAAATCACCAGCAGGCCTTCAGAAAGCTCCATGTCCTGGAACTGCGAACGCGGGATGATCTGCACATTCTGCGGATTGGGCTGGCCAAACGCATTTTCCGGCTGGATCTGCAGGGTACGCTTGTCGCCGGCCTTGAAACCGAACAAGGCCGCTTCGAAACCCGGCAGCAGGTTGCCGTCGCCGACTTTGAAGGTGGCCGGAGCTTTATCGAACGTGCTGTCGACCGTGTCGCCGTTTTCCAGGCGCAGTGCGAAATGCAAAGTGACTTCCGTGTTCTGGCCGATGCGTTGCTCAGCCAATACCTGATCAGTCATTGACGGTCTCTCCGGTTTTCTTACTTTTGAACATATCCAGCGCCAACATGATTGCACCGACGGTGATCGCGCTGTCGGCAAAGTTGAATGCTGGGAAGTAATGACGGTTCTGCCAGTGCACCAGGATAAAGTCGATCACATGGCCCAGGGCAATGCGGTCGTACAGGTTACCCAACGCGCCGCCCAACACTAGGGCCAAGGCCACAGCCAGCCAAGTGTCATCGCGGCCCAGGCGCTTGAGCCAGACCACCAGCACCGCACTGACCACTACCGCGATCAGAGCAAACAGCCAACGCTGCCAACCGCCACCGTCGGCAAGGAAGCTGAACGCCGCACCGGTGTTGTAAGCCAGTGTCCAGCTGAAGTAGTCCGGGATCACCACGATTTGCTGGAACATTTCCAGGGAGCTTTCGAAGTGAGCCTTGCTGACCTGGTCGATGACCAGGACCAGCAAACTCAAGACAAGCCAGCCCAGACGTCCGAAACGGCCGGCGTTAGGCATAGTGGCGAACCTCACCGGCACCGCTGATGTTGTCGACGCAGCGACCGCAGATTTCAGGATGCTCAGGGTTCACACCGACATCTTCACGGCAGTGCCAGCAACGGGCGCACTTGGCGAACGCCGACTTGACCACTTTGAGCTTCAGGCCCGGCACTTCGGTAGCGACGGCATCCGCCGGGGCCTGGGCGAAAGGCGCCAGGGTCGCGGTGGAGGTGATCAACACAAAGCGCAGCTCGTTGCTCAGTTTGGCCAGGTCGGCGGTCAGACCTTCCTCGGCAAACAGGGTAACTTCGGCTTGCAGGTTGCCACCAACCGCCTTGGCCGCGCGCTGAACCTCCAACTCCTTGTTCACCGCAGCCTTGACGGCCATCACACCTTCCCAATACTCGCGGCCCAGCTCGAAGTCGGCCGGCAATTCGGTCAGGCCTTCGTACCAGGTGTTGAGCATTACGGACTCATTACGCTCGCCCGGCAGGTACTCCCACAGTTCGTCGGCGGTGAAGGCCAGGATCGGTGCGATCCAGCGCACCAGCGCCTCGGAGATGTGGTACAGCGCGGTCTGCGCCGAACGGCGCGCCTTGCTGTTGGCGCCGGTGGTGTACTGGCGGTCCTTGATGATGTCGAGATAGAAACCGCCCAACTCCTGCACACAGAAGTTGTGGATCTTCGAGTAGACGTTCCAGAAACGGTATTCGCCGTAGTGTTCCTGCAACTCGCGTTGCAGCAACAGGGTACGGTCCACGGCCCAACGATCCAGGGCGAGCATGTCCTCGGCCGGCAGGATGTCGGTGGCCGGATTGAAACCGCTCAAGTTCGACAGCAGGAAGCGTGCGGTATTACGGATACGGCGGTAGGCATCGGCGCTGCGCTGCAGGATCTGCTCCGACACGGCCATTTCGCCGGAATAGTCGGTAGAAGCCACCCACAGACGCATGATGTCGGCACCCAGGGTGTCGTTGACTTTCTGCGGCGCGATCACGTTGCCCAGGGACTTGGACATCTTGCGGCCGTTTTCGTCGACGGTGAAACCATGGGTCAGCAGTTCGCGGTACGGCGCGTGGTCGTCGATGGCGCAACCGGTGAGCAGCGACGAGTGGAACCAGCCACGGTGTTGGTCCGAGCCTTCCAGGTACAGGTCGGCGCGCGGGCCGCTCTGGTGGCCCATCGGATGCGAGCCGCGCAGTACGTGCCAGTGCGTGGTGCCCGAGTCGAACCAGACATCGAGGGTGTCGCTGATCTTGTCATACAGCGGCGCTTCGTCGCCCAGCAGCTCGGCGGCGTCCAGTTTGAACCAGGCTTCGATGCCTTCCTGTTCAACGCGCTGGGCCACTTCTTCCATCAGTTCGACGGTACGCGGGTGCAGCTCGCCGCTTTCCTTGTTGAGGAAGAACGGGATCGGCACGCCCCAGTTGCGCTGACGGGAGATGCACCAGTCCGGACGGTTGGCGATCATCGAGTGCAGGCGCGCCTGGCCCCAGGCCGGGATAAAACCGGTGTCTTCGATGGCCTTGAGCGCGCGATTGCGCAGGGTGTCACCGGCAACCGGTTGTTTGTCCATGCCGATAAACCACTGTGCGGTGGCGCGGTAGATCAGCGGGGTCTTGTGGCGCCAGCAGTGCATGTAGCTGTGCTGGATAGTCGCGGTCTGCATAAGCGCGCCAACTTCGCGCAGCTTGTCGATGATGGCCTTGTCAGCTTTGAAGATGAATTGGCCACCGAAGAACTCCAGCGACGGTACATAGACGCCGTTGCTTTGCACTGGATTGATGATGTCATCGTTGACCAGGCCGTACTTCTTGCAGATCACAAAGTCGTCGACGCCGTAGGCGGGCGAGCAGTGAACCACGCCCGTACCCGAGCCCAGCTCGACGTAATCGGCCAGGTACACCGGCGACAGGCGGTCATAGAACGGATGACGGAAGTTGATCAATTCCAGCGCCGAACCTGTGGTGGTGGCGATCACCGAACCTTGCAACTCGTAGCGCGCCAGGCAGGCCTCTACCATTTCCTCGGCCAGCACCAGCAGGCGATCACCGACGTCCACCAGGGCGTAGGTGAATTCCGGGTGCACGTTCAACGCCTGGTTGGCGGGGATCGTCCACGGGGTGGTGGTCCAGATCACAATGGCCGCCGGCTTGGCCAGGCTGGCCAGGCCGAACGCATCGGCCAGCTTGGCCTCGTCGGCGATCGGGAAGGCTACGTCGATGGTCGAGGACTTCTTGTCCTCGTACTCGACTTCCGCTTCCGCCAGGGCAGAGCCGCAGTCGAAGCACCAGTTCACGGGCTTGAGGCCCTTGAACACGAAACCGCCCTTGACGATTTCGGCCAAGGCGCGGATTTCGCCGGCCTCGTTTTTGAAGTTCATGGTTTTGTACGGGTTGGCCCAGTCGCCCAACACGCCCAGGCGGATAAACTCGGACTTCTGCCCTTCGATCTGCTCGGTAGCGTACGCACGGCACAGTTCGCGCGTCTTGTCGGCACCCAGGTTCTTGCCGTGGGTCACTTCGACTTTGTGTTCGATCGGCAGGCCGTGGCAGTCCCACCCTGGAACATAAGGTGCGTCGAAACCCGAAAGGGTTTTCGAACGGATGATCATGTCCTTGAGGATCTTGTTCAGCGCATGACCGATGTGAATCGTGCCATTGGCATAAGGAGGGCCGTCGTGCAGGACGAATTTCGGACGATCCTTGCCAATTTCGCGCAACTTTCCGTACAGGCCAATCCGCATTGATCGCCGTCTTAAGCGCCTCCAGAGAGGCGAAACGCTGCTCTTCACGCAGCTTGTGGTGGAAAACCACCGTCAAACGCCGGTCATACAGATCACCGGCAAAATCCAAAAGATGAACTTCCAGGTGGGCCTTGCCATCACCTGCAACCGTGGGCCTGACGCCTATGTTGGCGACTCCGGACCACGATTGACCGTCGATGTCGACGCTGACCAGATAAACCCCGGTCAGCGGCACACGGCGGCGCTTGAGTTGCACGTTGGCGGTTGGCGTGCCCAATTGGCGCGCCAGCTTCTGGCCGTGCAGTACCCGCCCGGCGATGCGGAACGGGCGACCGAGCAAACGCTCGGCCAACGCGAAGTCGGCAGCGGCCAAGGCATTACGCACCTGGGTACTGCTCACGCGCAGGCCATCCAGTTCGACGGTTTGCGCAGCTTCGACGGTAAACCCCTGGCTGACGCCGGCCTGTTGCAGAAACTCGAAATCGCCGACGCGATCGCAGCCGAAACGGAAGTCGTCACCGACCTCCAGGTGCTGTACACCCAGGCCATCGACCAGGATGCGGTCGACGAACTCGGCGGCACTGAGGCTTTGCAAACGCTGGTTGAAGGCCAGGCAGAGGACGCGGTCCACACCTTCTTCGGCCAGCAATTGCAGTTTATCGCGCAGGCGTGCCAGGCGAGCTGGCGCGGTCTCAGGGGAGAAAAACTCCCGCGGCTGGGGCTCAAAAATCACCACGCAGCTGGGCACGCCCAACTCGACCGCACGCTCGCGCAGCCTGGCCAGGATAGCCTGGTGGCCACGGTGAACACCGTCAAAGTTGCCAATAGTGGCGACGCAGCCCCGATGCTGGGGGCGCAGGTTGTGGAGACCTCGAACCAGCTGCATAACGCGCTTCTTGCTCATAAAGTGGTCGATTATAACCACACACTGCCCCGGACGACAGGCAACAGCGCAGGCCAAATGGGTCGAATCGATAAAACACCGGTTTTATCGCGGCAAACTCTCTAATTCAGTGACTTGCGATTGAAATCCCGTAGCCGGAAACCTTGCAGCAGCAACATTCCGAAGTACACCACCACACCAGCGATCACCAGCACACCCAGTCGCATAAAGCGCTCCAGCATGTGGCCCTGATCCCAGGCGGGCATTATGTGCATCAAGCCAAGCAGTACGGCGGACATCGCCCCTACCGCCACCAGCAATTTGATCGCGAATATCCCCCAGCCCGGCTGCGGCTGAAACATCTGCTGCTTGCGCAGTTGATAGAACAGCAGGCCAGCATTGATGCAGGCGCCAGCACTGATTGCCAAGGCCAAGCCGGCATGAGCCAGCGGGCCGATAAACAGCAAATTGAGCAGTTGCGTGACGATCAGGGTGAAGATTGCGATTTTCACCGGCGTGCGGATGTTCTGCTGAGCATAGAAGCCCGGCGCCAGCACTTTGATCACGATGATGCCGAGCAGGCCGACGGAGTAGGCGATCAGCGCGTGCTGGGTCATCTGGGCGTCATGGGCGTCGAACTGACCATATTGGAACAACGAGACCGTCAACGGCTCGGCCAGAATCCCCAGCGCCAGGGAACAGGGCAGCACCAGCACAAAGCACAGGCGCAGGCCCCAATCGAGAATGCGCGAATATTCCTGGCGATCCTTACTGGCGTAGGTGCGCGCCAGGGTCGGCAGCAAGATCGTGCCGAGCGCCACCCCCAGCACCCCGGAAGGCAATTCCATCAGGCGGTCGGCGTAGTACATCCACGACACCGAGCCGGACACCAGCAGGGAGGCGAATGCAGTATTGATGATCAGCGAGATCTGACTGACCGATACACCAAGGATCGCCGGCAACATATTGCGCATGACACGCCAAACACCGGTGTCCTTGAGGTTCAGGCGCGGCAGTACCAGCATGCCGATCTTCTTCAAATGGGGCAGTTGGTAAAGCAATTGCGCCAGGCCGCCGGCCAGCACCGCCCAGCCCAGCGCCATCACCGGCGGATCGAAGTACGGCGTGAGGAACAGCGCAAAGATGATCATGCTCACGTTCAGCAGGGTCGGCACGAAGGCCGGCACCGAGAAACGGTTCCAGGTATTGAGGATCGCCCCGGCCAGGGACGACAGGGAGATCAGCAATATATAAGGAAAGGTCACGCGCAACAGGTCGGTGGTCAGCGCAAATTTTTCCGGGGTATTGGCAAAGCCGGGCGCCGTGGCCCAGATCACCCAGGGAGCGGCCAGCATGCCCAGGGCAGTCACCAGCATCAGTACCAGGGTGAGCAGCCCGCAAACATAGGCGATAAAGGTACGCGTCGCTTCTTCGCCCTGCTGGGTCTTGTACTCCGCCAGAATCGGCACGAACGCCTGTGAAAAGGCGCCCTCGGCGAAGATACGCCGCAGCAGGTTGGGCAATTTGAAGGCGATAAAGAAGGCATCCGTGGCCATACTGGCGCCAAAGATGCGCGCTAGCAGGGTGTCACGCACAAACCCCAGAACCCGGGAAATCATCGTGATAGAGCTGACGGCGGCCAGCGATTTGAGCAGATTCATCGAAAGAGTTTGCGCCTATAGATAAAGAGCAGGCGAACTGTGCGCCTACTTATGCGATACTGCGCGCCTGCAACAGCACAGAGCCA
>Ga0302347_1003832_pt1 | contig 12738 bp, 10 predicted proteins | sample PhyWR1_FD_202178 | JGI IMG/M metagenome (GOLD analysis project Ga0302347, IMG submission 202178) | Leaf surface microbial communities from wheat plants in UC Gill Tract Community Farm, Albany, California, United States - DLSL W.R1 (v2)... | ecosystem: Host-associated > Plants > Phyllosphere >...
AAGCGACCACTCAACGCCGGCACTACATTGCCCAAGGCTGTGCCTTGCAGCCCCTGATAATCCTTGCGGTCCATGACGATCCATACCGGAGCGGGGAGCGCCTGCAGTTCGACTGCGGACTGGGTGAACAGTGGCAACAAGTCACGATTCAGATTGACCATGAATTTGATTGCCTTGGCATCTTTGCCCATGCCGTGAAGTACCAAGGGGGCAGGTTCGCGGTCGATCATGTGCATGGCATTTTCAGTAAAGCTGCGGGTGTCATAGAGGTCGCGCTCTACCGGCTCGAACACCATGATGAAGCTCGCCCACAGCGCCAGTACGGCACATGCAGCCAGCCCGCCGGTTCGCCACCGGGCCTTGAACAGCAGGCTCAGGGCCGCAGCTTGCAGCACACTCAAGACAATAAAAATCGAAGTCAGCGACGGCAGTTGTTCATCAAAGCGTTTGCGCGCAATGATCAGGCCGACGATCAACAAGCCGGGCAAGAGCAGGAATACCCCCTGGATAACGCCACGCAACCCGGCATAGACCCGGCCGCGCATCCCTTGAAACGGGTAGCCGGCAATGATTGCCGCCATTGGCAGCATGGGTAGCAAGTAACGGGCTTTTTTAGCCTGCGGGATCGACAGGCCGATCATTACGATCAAACCCGCCCCCACGCAATATTTGACTAACTGCAGGCCCGGGCCCGATTGCTTGCGCCCGGCAATCAGGGTCGCTGCCAGCACAAGTACCGCCAGCGGGTATGCCAGTGCGTAATTGCCCATGGAACTGGTGAAGTAATACAGCGTGCTGCTGGCACCTTCTGTCCCGTCCATGCGGCCGGTGACTTGCATGCGGATCACTTCGTGGACGAAAGCTTCGCCGCCGCTGATCCAGGCCAGCAACAGCAGGGTACCTATGCACAGAACCAGCAGTACCAGCGCTTGCAGGCCAACGCTGATCAGCCGGCGCCATTGGCCGCTGAGCAGGTAGTAACTGCAGAGCATGCCGGTGGGGATAACCAGGCCAATCGGGCCGCGTATGGCAAACCCCAGTACCAGCAGAAGCAGTAGCCAGTGATGCCGGCGCGGTGCAGAAAAATGGTCGTGTGCATAGGCCAGATAAAACGCTGCCAGGCTGACGGCTGCAAGCATTTGATCCAGGGAGACGGCACGGGTTTCGGTGACAAAGGTCATGCTCAGCAGCAACAGCGCCACACTGACCAGCGCCCAGGTCCTGGACTGCGGTGCGACCAGGCGATACATCAAAGTAACAATCAGCGCACCGGCAATGGCTGTGGGCAGCCATGCGGTGAGGCTGGTCACCTGTCCAGACGGCAAGGACAATAACCAGGTGAACAGAGTCGAAGTGGCGCTGTAGTCAGCATATGGCTGGCCGTAGGTGGTCGGAAAAAAGCCCGGGCCGTGACGCAGCATTTCCTTGGCAAACATTACAAAGCGCGAATCAAAACCGATCGCCGCCAGTTGCGGTTCACCCAAGATGAACAGCACCAGTGCCAGTGCGCCTAAAATCAATGACTGACGGTGCAGTGCACGTAAACTGCTGGAAGAATAATTGGCCTGCATCTCGAGTTTCCCTGCCTCAAAACAGTACAAAAAAAAAGCGCCGCCATTGTTGCCAATGGCGGCGCTGTCATTTCATCAAACGGTCGTTGAACCTTGGGACACTGGCAAGTTGCAGGACTCGCCACGCCCCATCGGGTAGTACTGCAACCCTGCACGCGCCAGACGCTCGCCGTCATACAGGTTGCGTCCGTCGAAGATCACCGGGGTTTTGAGGCGGGCCTTGATCAGATCAAAGTCCGGCGCCTTGAATTGTTGCCACTCGGTACACACGATCAGTGCGTCGGCTCCGTTGAGGGTCGATTCCGGAGTCCCCATCAGGCTCAGGCGCGGTTCGTCACCGTACAAACGCTGGGTTTCCTGCATGGCTTCAGGGTCGAATGCGCGAACGTCGGCGCCGGCATCCCACAGTGCCTGCATCAATACGCGGCTCGGTGCATCGCGCATGTCGTCGGTATTGGGTTTGAACGCCAGGCCCCACAGGGCGAAGGTTTTACCTTTCAGATCACCTTTGAAGAACCCGTTGATGCGATCGAACAGCTTGTGCTTCTGGCGTTCGTTGATGGCTTCAACCGCCTGCAGCAGGTCGCTGGAGCAATTGACTTGCTGGGCACTGTGGATCAGCGCGCGCATGTCTTTGGGGAAACACGAGCCGCCATAGCCGCAGCCAGGGTAAATAAAGTGGTAGCCGATGCGGGTATCGGCACCGATGCCCAGGCGTACTGCTTCAATGTCGGCCCCCAGGTGCTCTGCCAGTTCGGCAATCTGGTTGATAAAGCTGATCTTGGTGGCCAGCATGCAGTTGGCGGCGTATTTGGTCAGCTCGGCGCTGCGCAGGTCCATGAAAATAATACGGTCATGGTTGCGGTTGAACGGGGCGTAAAGGTCGCGCATCACTTCGCGCACTTCTTCACGGGCGCAGCCGATGATGATGCGATCCGGACGGCGGCAGTCAGTCACTGCCGAGCCTTCCTTGAGGAATTCGGGGTTGGACACGACGTCGAATTGCAACGAGCGCCCGGTCTGGCTCAGCGCTTTATTGATATGGATCGTTAGGGCGTCGCCGGTGCCTACTGGAACGGTGGATTTTTCTACCAGGATCAACGGTTCAACGCGATGGCGGGCGACTGCGTCTCCGACCGAGAATACTGCGCCCAGGTCTGCCGAACCGTCTTCGCTGGGCGGGGTGCCCACGGCGATAAACAGCACCTGGCCGTGCTCAACCGCGAGTTTCTCATCGCTGGTAAATCGCAGGCGCTTGCTTTCAAGGTTATCCCGCACGAGGCTGGAGAGTCCCGGTTCAAAAATACTGACATGACCTTGTTGCAGCAGTTCGACCTTCTTCTGGTCGATGTCCATGCAGATCACATCGTGGCCGACTTCCGCCAATACCGTCGCCTGCACCAGGCCTACATAACCACTACCAAATACACTGATTTTCATGCGCAGTTCCTGGAACTTGGGGTACGTCGAGAGTTGATCGTTAGTACCCCCAGAATGACCAAGGTCACACCAAGGGTTTTCGAAAGGGTGAAGCTTTCATGGAACACCGGCAGGCTGGCGGCCAGCAGGTACACCAGGGCGTAACTGATGCTTAGCAGCGAATAGGCGCGGCCCAGGGGCAAGTCCCGCAAGGCCAGCAGCCAGCAGAGCATCGATAGCGCGTAGGCCATGATGGCCGCAAAAACCACACCCAGCGCCGGCACTGATACCTCCCCCTGACTGATCGCGCTCAGCCATTGAGCAGGTTCCGGCAGGCGGGTCATGCTCCAGCGCATGCCCAACTGGGCCGTGCTGACCAGCAATACGCTGGCCGAGGCAAAGACAAATCCACGGCGCAGGCTCATGTGTGCTGTCCTAACAGGACCACACCGGCAATTACCAGCCCTACACCTATCCAGTGACGCCGATCGATGTGTTCTTTGAACAGATAGCGGGCTACCAGGGTGATCAGCACAAAATTCAGGCTGAGCATCGGGTAGGCAACCCCGACTTCAAGCCGTTGCAGTACCAGCAGCCATACCAGCAAACCGAAGCCCAGGCACAGCAGTGCCAGCCACAGCCAGGGCGATTGCAGCTTTTGCGCAACCCCGGACTCGGGGCCGCGCCAGCTTTCGACTGCGTATTTTTGGGCAATCTGGCCTGCGCAGGTCAGCAGGCAGGCCAGCAACAGAAGTGCAAATGTCATTGGGCGCTCTGCGGGAAGATCAGAATCACCATGTTGCCGTCGTCATAACGCTGGCCATCTTCAGGCAGCATGTCCATTTCATGGCTTTCATCGCTGTCCTTGACCCGCATTACCACGCCCACCGGACCCTGGCGTCGCGCTTCAGTCATCCACGGGCCAATGTCGGCCAACGCAATGCTTTTGCCTTTGGCATCGTCATAGGTCAGGCCGTATTTGACTTCACCCTGGGTGTTGTACAGCGTCACATCGGGGCGGCGCAGGCGCCAGGACAAGGCAGAGGCTGCACCCAGATCGTTGTGCACAACGCTGCTGGGCATGCTGGCTGGTAACGCAAGCACCAGAACCCCCATAGCCAGGGCAGGCGCCGCCCACATCTTCAGCGGCCGGGAAAGTGTCAGCAGGCCGGTGACGATCCACGTCAGCAGCACGCCGACCAGCAACGCCATGTGTTGCGGCTCGTTGTCATAGAACGGTTTCTTGATCTGGAAGTAGATCAGGGCCGCCAGTCCCGCACTGCCCACCAGCAAGTTGACCAGGCCGTTAAAGCGCAAGGCACCGGTTTTGGCCTGTTCTACCCGCTGGATCATCCCGTGGCCAAGCAACAGAGCCAGCGGCAACATGCACGGCATGATGTAGGTCGGTAACTTGCCTTTGCTCAGACTGAACAAGGCCAGCGGCAGCAGAAACCATAGCGACACGAAAACTACGCTGGCATGGCGCTTGTTCTGCCACGCATCCTTGAACGTAACGGGCAACAGGGCTGCCCAGGGCAGGCTGGAAACCACCAGCAGCGGCAGATAGAACCACCACGGGCGCCCGTGCTGGGCATCGTCACCGGCAAAACGGCGAATATGCTCGTGCCAAAAGAAGAAGCGCCAGTAGTCAGGCTCCTGGGCGTGAACGGCGAGGACCCAGGGCAGCGATACAAGGGCGGCAACCAGCATGGCCACCAGACCGTATTTGACCAGCTCGACAAAGCGCTTTTGCCAGATCATGTAGGGCAGGGCAATCAACACCGGCAACAGCAGGGCCAGAAAGCCTTTGGTCATAAAGCCCATGCCACAGGCAAAACCCAGTACAGCCCAACTGATCAGGCGATCGCGCCGGGTGCTGCTGTCAACCGCAAACCACAACGCGACCAGACTCAAGTTAACCCACAGAGTGAACTGCGGGTCGAGGTTCGAGTAACCCGCCTGGCCGGCGATCAGGCCGAATGTCATGTAGACCAGGGCGCAGGCAAAGTTCTTGCGCGGGTCATTCCACAAACGGCGGGCCACGACATAGGCCAGGAACACACTGAGGCCGGTGGCAACGGCGGAGGCTATGCGCACGCCGAACAGGTTTTCGCCAAAAATGGCCTGGCCTATGGCGATCATCCAGTAGCCCGCAATCGGCTTCTCGAAGTAACGCAAGTCCATGAAGTGCGGGGTGATCCAGTTGCCGTCGACCAGAATTTGCTGGCCGATTTGCGCGTAGCGTGTTTCGTCCGGGATCCACAAACCGTGGGTGCCCAGCGGCAACAGATAAAACGCGATAAAAGCCAGAACCAGAAGCGGTATCGTCCAGCGCTGAGTCATGGTTTCTGCACTCCCAGCCAGCCTTCACGCCCGTCCAGTACGCCCCGGCTCAATTGTCCGGCTGCAATACTGTCGGGATCGGCGGGCAGCAAATCCCGCAAGGGCTGGAAATGAATGTCACGGGTACGGGCCTGCGCCAGTAATTGACGGAAGTCGTTAGCCATCAGAATCCCTTCTACTTCAGCGTGGATAGTGTACGCATTCAGCTTTTGTGGGCTGAAGCGATCAAGAATGTATGAATTGAAGTCGGCGGCACTCAGCTCTGGCCCGACCACTTCATCGAAAGTGGGTAGATCCACAGGGATTTGCGGCGCGCCCAGGCTGCCGTCGGCCAACCTTGGCCGAAACAGACTGTGCCCGCGGCAATCACTGTTGTAACGAAAGCCAAAGGTTTCCTTGGCCTGGACTACGCGCTCGTCTGCACGCCAGCCGGCGGCGGCCGAACATTCGACCGCCTGGCCGGTAATGTCGCTCAAGGTGTCGACGCCGCGCCGGATCTGCTCGATCAGTTGCGCCTCGCTCCAGCGCCCGGTGTTGGCTTGCCAGCCATGGTGATCCCAGGCATGCAAGCCGACCTCATGGCCCGCAGCCAGGGTCTGGCGCATTAAATGCCCCAGATCCTTGCCGATGGGCTTTCCTGGCCAGGCAGTGCCGGCCAGCAAAATATCCCAGCCATAGAGGCTGGCGGCCTTGGAACGCATCATCTTCCAGAAAAACTGGGGCTTGATCAGCCGCCATAAATGGCGGCCCATATTGTCAGGCCCCACGCTGAAAAAAAACGTGGCCTTGATCTGGGCTTCATCGAGCAGTTCAAGCAACCGCGGAACCCCTTCTCGGGTTCCACGGTAGGTATCGACATCTATGCGCAGTCCAGCTTGCATTAGCGTTTTTCCGCGATTTCAACCATGGCTTCACGCAGGAAGAAATCCAGGGTCTTGCCAATGGTTTCGCTGAGTTCGGTCGTCGGGGTCCAGTCGATCAGGCGACGGGCGTTCTCGACGCTTGGCTTGCGGTGGCTCACGTCCTGATAGCCGGTGCCGTAGAACGACTGGCTTTCAACATCGCGGAAACCGGCAAATGGCGGGAAGTTGTCACGCAGCGGATGCGCTTCGAACTGACGCAGCAACTCTTCACCCAGTTCACGGATACTGGCTTCGTTTTCCGGGTTGCCAATGTTGATGATCTGGCCGTCGCACTTGCCGCCTTTGTTGTCGATGATGCGCGCCAGAGCTTCGATACCATCGGCCACGTCGGTGAAGCAGCGTTTTTGTTCGCCGCCGTCTACCAGACGAATCGGGGTGCCTTCCACGAGGTGCAGGATCAGCTGAGTGATGGCGCGCGAGCTGCCAACCCGTGCCGAGTCCAGACGGTCGAGACGCGGGCCCATCCAGTTAAATGGACGGAACAGGGTGAACTTCAGGCCTTTCTGGCCGTAGGCCCAGATCACGCGGTCCAGCAGTTGCTTGGAGACCGAGTAGATCCAGCGCTGTTTGTTGATCGGGCCAACAATCAGGTTGGACGTGTCTTCGTCGAAGTTCTTGTCCTGGCACATGCCATACACTTCGGACGTGGACGGGAAGATCACACGCTTGTTGTATTTGACGCAGTAGCGCACCAGCTTGAGGTTTTCCTCGAAGTCCAGTTCGAATACACGCAACGGGTTGCGGGTGTATTCGATTGGCGTGGCGATGGCCACCAGCGGCAGAACCACGTCGCATTTTTTGATGTGGTACTCGATCCACTCGGTGTGGATGCTGATATCACCTTCCACAAAGTGGAAGTTCGGGTGGCTGCGCAGACGCTCAATGGCGTCAGAACCGATATCCAGACCGTAAACTTCGTACTGGTCGTCCTGCAGCAGGCGCTCGGACAGGTGGTTACCGATAAAGCCGTTAACCCCCAGGATCAGGACGCGGGTACGGCGGGCCTTGCGACCCGACTCGCTACCGCGCAGACGCGAACCTTCTACCAGACCCAGTTCCCGGGCCAGTTGCGGGCCGCTCAGGTACAGGCCGTTTTCATTGCGCTGACCGGCAGTCACTACCAGAGAGTCCTGACCACATGCGATGCGCAGCGGATCGCAACTGATGACCTGGCCCGGTGCGTGGCCCTGGTTACCGGCAACCACTTCGGCGCCCCAGACGATCAGTTTGTGCTCGCCCACTGCACAGAAGGCCCCCGGATAAGGTTGAGTAACAGCCCGAACCAGATTGAACAGCTCTTCTGCAGGGCGTGCCCACTGCAGCAGGCCATCAGCTGGCGTGCGACGACCAAAGTAGGTGGCTTTGGATTCGTCTTGCGGGGTTTCCTTGAGCTTGCCCTGGGGCAGCAGCGGCAGGGCTTCGGCCAGCAGCTGGGCAGCGGTTTCGCGCAATTTGCCGTGCAGGGTCAGTGCGGTGTCGGTGCGTTCGATGCTGATCCGTTGTTGCGCCAGAATGTCGCCTGCGTCGGCTCGTTTGACCATACGGTGCAGGGTCACGCCGGTTTCGGTTTCGCCCTTGACCAGTACCCAGTTCGCCGGAGCGCGGCCGCGGTAGCGCGGCAGCAACGAGCCGTGCAGGTTGAAAGCACCCTGGCTGACGCTGGCCAGCAACTCTTCGCCCAACAGGTTGCGGTAGTAAAACGAGAAAATGTAGTCGGCGTTCAGCTTGCGGATACGTTCGATCCACAGCGGATGGTTGGCGTCTTCCGGTGCATGTACCGGAATGCCTTTGCGGGCACACAGCTGGGCGACCGAACCATAAAAGTTATTTTCTTTCGGGTCATCGGCATGGGTAAACACAGCAGCAATTTCGTAGCCTGCATTGAGCAAGGCTTCAATGCCTGTGCAGCCAATATCGTGATAGGCGAAAACAACGGCTTTCAAACTCATGATTGAACCTGTGTCGAAGTTGAAGAAGTCGGGGTGCAAGTTGAAACGGTAGAAGTTGCAGGTTCGGCGCGAACGATTTTTTCAATGAAAAACCGTGGCCGGGCCCGCACATCGCTGTACATGCGGCCCAGGTATTCGCCCAGTAGCCCCATGCCGATAAATTGGCCGCCGGTAAACACGAACAGCACCGCAAACAGTACGAAGGTGCCGTGTCCGGCCCACGAGGCGCCGAAGATCAGGCGCAGCATGATCAATGCAATGGCGAAGAGCACGCCCAGTACCGCCATGCTGAAACCGATGATGCTCAGCAGACGCAAAGGTGTGGTGGTCATGCAGGTGATCAGGTCGAACATCAGGTTGATCAGGCGCATGGGGCTGTACTTGGAATCACCGTGTTCGCGCTCGGCATGTTCGACCAGCACTTCAGTGGTGTGCCGGGCAAAACTGTTGGCGAGAATCGGGATAAACGTACTGCGTTCGCGACAGGCGAGCATGGCCTCAACGATGGAGCGGCGATAGCAGCGCAGCATGCAGCCGTAATCGCTCATGGCAACACCTGTCGAGCGTTGCACGGCCAGGTTGATCAGCCGTGACGGCCAGCGGCGCCAGGCGGAGTCCTGCCGATTGTTGCGCACTGTGCCGACCACGTCGTAGCCCAGGGCTGCCTGGGCGACCAGGCGCGGGATTTCTTCCGGCGGATTTTGCAGGTCGGCGTCCAGAGTGATGACAACATCGCCTTTGGAATGCTCGAAGCCCGCCATGATCGCAGCATGTTGCCCATAGTTACGATTGAGAATTACCGCAACTACCGGGCTGCCTTCGCGTGCAGCCGCGTCCTCGAGGATTTGCGCCGATTGATCCCGGCTGCCGTCATCGACCAGAACGATTTCATAGGCCTGCGTCAACTGTGCACAGGCTGCTTCAGTACGGCGCAATAGCTCAGGAAGACTCTGCTCTTCGTTGTAGACCGGTATGACGATCGACACGCACTGGATAGGGTAGGGTTTCAAATTATTCGTTCCAGTCAGTTTCAATGGCACAAGACGACTCGGTAAAAGTCGATCTACTTGCGCGCAGGCCAAGGCTCGCGTGCACGTGGAGTAAAGACTATTACGTCTAAAGGTAAAGTCATCGGACTACGATATCTGCATGATTTTGTTGCAGACTTTTGCGTACTTCCGTCGCAGGAATGAGCATACGTTAAACGCAGAGTTGTGAAAAACCTATGAAAGTTCGATCAAGGTCCCATGCTTTTAAGGGCTAGACAGCTGTTATTCAGGAAAGCATTTCTCGCGTCCAAACATCCAGCGTTTAGAGGCTTTTCAGTAACGCATTATCTTTTAGCGCTTGTTGCGCTAATAAAACAGTGATGCAGGTCGGGATAGGGCACATATAAATATTCAGTAATTAATGCGCCAACCTGCGGGCATGTGATGCGAGTCACATCGGTTGGCGCATTCAAACAGGCTATTAGTTCAGGCCGAGCTTGCCACGCAAGGTCGACAAGTCTTCGGCCAGGGTGTTGACGGGGCCAATCAACGCCTTGCGGTCGTTGTCCTTGATCTTGTCATAGGTTTCAAAGCCGCCGTCCTGGGTACGGTATTTGGCCAGAATCCTGTCAACAGTGGCGAAGTTCTTGTCCACCTTGGCTGCAAACGCCTGGTCGCTCTGCTGGATCTGGCTGCGAAACAGGTCGAAGATTTTTTTCGCGCCGTCAACGTTCCCCTGGAAGTCGTACAGATCGGTGTGGCTGTAGCGGTCTTCTTCGCCGGAAATCTTGGTAGCAGCCACTTCTTCCATCAGCGAAGCGGCACCGCCGACAACTTTCTCAGGCGGGAACGTCAGCCCGGCGACACGCTTTTGCAGGTCCTGGACGTCTTTGTTCAGCCCGTCTGCCAGTACATTCAGGCCCTGGGTGCTGTTCTCGGAAAACAGGCTGTATTCGATGCGGTGAAAACCGGTGATTTTACCCCTTGTTCATGATCGTCGACCCGGGAGTCGATCGACGCGTCCAGGTCGCTGAACAGTTCGGCAATAGGCTCAATGGACTCGTAATGGACGCGAGTCGGAGCGTAGAGCTTTTTGGCTGCGGCCAAATCACCCTTTTTTACCGCATCGGTAAATTGCTGCGTATTTTCGGCCAGTACATCCAGCTGTTCGGTGACGTAAATCTTGTAGTCCGAGACCGGGCCCACCAGATCCAGCGGTGCAGTCGCTGCCAGGGCCGAGAGCGGGGTATGGAGCAAGCCAAGTGTGATGAGCAGTGCGAATGGCGTCTTCTTCATGGGACTTTTCCGGTTGGGTTCAGATGATTGGGTCAGGCGTTGGCAACAGGTGCGGCGGCATTGAGCAAGGAACGCCCAATGAAATCCTGCTCGTCGCGCACCCCGGGCAGCGTGAAGAAGTAACCGCCGCCGACCGGCTTGAGGTATTCCTCCAGGGGTTCGCCATTGAGTCTGGTTTGCACCGCGATAAAGCCTTGTTCCAGATCGCTCTGGTAGCAGATGAACAGCAGTCCCATGTCCAGCTGGCCGTTTTTGTTAACCCCGTTGGAGTAGTTGAACGGTCGACGCAGTATCAGGCTGTTGCGGGTTTGTACCGTGCGCGGGTTGGCCAGGCGGATGTGTGCATCAAGCCTGGTCACTTTGCCATCGGGATCGTTGCTGTAGTCCGGGACATCGGTTTCATGGGCGCCATCCATGGGGGCGCCACTGGCTTTGTTGCGACCGAAAATACTTTGCTGCTCTTGCAGCGGTGTGCGGTCCCAGCGCTCCACGAAGTTGCGGATGATGCGTACCGCCTGGTAACTGCCGTTGACCGCCCAGTGCGGTTCGTCAGTTTCGGGCCCGACCCAGACAATGCTGTTCATCAGGCTGTTGTCGGTGGAGTCCGGGTTGGCCGAGCCATCGCGAAAGCCCAGAAAGTTGCGCGCGCTTTGCGCCGGCTCGCCGGGCTTGGTCGGCGCTTGTGGCGGCACTGTACCTTCCTGCTTCCAGCGCACCAGCAACAAATCCGGCAGGTTTTTCACAATGTCGCGCAGGGCGTGAATATTGGTGTCCGCAGTGTTGGCGCAAAACTGCAGGCTCAGATCGCCATGGCACTGTGCAGGCTCGAGTGCATCGTTGGGGAAACCTTGCATTCGGCTCAAGCGCTTGGGCTTGGCGGTCGCCAGGCCAAAGCGCTCATCGAACAGCGACGCCCCCACCGAGACCGTCACCGTCAGGTTGTCCGGTGTCACCTGCGGGCCGAGAATCCCTGAGTCAGGAGGCGGCAGCCTTGGGTCGGCCTGAGGGGCCGGGCCGCCCTTGACCAGGAACGCAATGCGTTGATTGAGGGTGCGAAACAGGCGTTCCAGGTCTTGCCGATCGCTGGCCAGCACATCAAAAGCCACCAGCATGCCCGCTGCGGGGCGCGGGGTGAGAATACCGTTTTGATGCTGGCCGTAATAATCATGCCGGTCCCGGGTTTTATCGCTGCTCGGGGCCTGGGTCACCTGAACGTTTTGCCCGCCACTGGCGGCCATGGCCGGGCAGCTCAAAGCGCCGCCTGCCAGTGCCGCCCCGGCGACTCCCATGCCCAGCAGCACACGACGGCGCTGCAGATTGAATGGATCAAGACTGTTTTCTGAGTCGCTCATGTGCATCTCGTCTGCAATTACAGGCCTCAAAGGCCAAGGGCGGGATCGATTCCATCGAGTGCATCGGCCAGAGCCTTGGCCTTGTTACTGATAGCTTGACGCCGCAGGTCGCTCACGGTGTCGTAAGTGATGTAACCCTGGGGTGTTTTGAGGCTGTTGATCTCAGCCTCGAGCGCGGTACTGGCAGTATCGATACGCTGCAGGAGCTCGGCATTGTTCTTGGCCAGTAAAGGACGCAACAGATCAACGACCTTGCGTGCGGTCTGCAGGTTGGCGGCAAAACCACTGAGGTCGATATGACTGTAACGCTCTTCTTCGCCGCTACCGGCGCGGGTATCGGCCAGGTTATGCAGGGTCCGGGCGACAATGCTGACTAATTGCCCGGGAGGCAGTGACTGGGCCAGCAACTGCTGCTTGAGCAACACCGCATTGGCATGCAGTTGCTGGGCAAAGACACCCAGGCCCTGGGTGCTGCTCTGGGAAAACAGCCCGTACTCGATGCGGTGGAAGCCGCCGAAGCCGGGGTCCTGTTCACGTTTTTCGAAGTAGTCCGCGCGGGCGTTGATGGCGTTGTCCAGTTCGGCCAGGCGTTGCGCTGCCGGGGCCAGTCGCTGATAAGCCTCGCGAGCGGGCAGGTAAAGCGCCCGGGCCTGTGCGAGGTCGCCCGTGGCAATGGCTTGCGACAAGGCATCCACTGCCGTGATCAAAGCGTTGCCCTGGCTGTTCAGATAGACCCGGAACTCAGACAGCGGACCGATAAATGCCACCAGGGACGGTCGCGCTTTGGCGCTGGCTTGGGATTGGGCAGTAGGCGTGACGTGCAAGGTGCCGCGCGGGTTGCTGAGCAAGCCGCAGGTGATGGCGTAATCCCCGGGTGCCAGTGTGGCATTGATCAC
>Ga0302347_1003834_pt1 | contig 12733 bp, 10 predicted proteins | sample PhyWR1_FD_202178 | JGI IMG/M metagenome (GOLD analysis project Ga0302347, IMG submission 202178) | Leaf surface microbial communities from wheat plants in UC Gill Tract Community Farm, Albany, California, United States - DLSL W.R1 (v2)... | ecosystem: Host-associated > Plants > Phyllosphere >...
AACCTTTCTAAATAAATGATTTAACACAAAATAATTTCAATAATAATAGATATTGGATATGTAAAAGAATGGGATTTTCCATTCTTTTATTGTTTTCGGTCGATTTCAATTCCGTAAATTTATACTTTGTAAAATTTAAATCAATCTAAATTTAAAAATGGAAAAGTATAATTACGGGATGATTGGTCTCGGAGTGATGGGGAGAAATCTTCTTTACAATATTGCTGAAAATGGTTTTTCTATCGCGGGATTTGACCTCGAAGATGAAAAAGTAAAACATTTGCAGGACGGTGCAACTTCTAAAATGAAAGTCAAAGGAACAGTTTCTTTGGAGGAATTTGTGACTGCTTTAGAAACACCAAGAAAAATAATTCTAATGGTTCCAGCAGGAAAACCTGTTGATGCGGTTCTAGGAAATATCACGCCACTTTTGAGCAAAGGTGATATCGTTATCGATGCAGGAAATTCTTACTTCGAAGATACAAACAGAAGGATTTCTGACCTAGCTGCAAAAGATTTACATTTTGTAGGAATGGGCGTTTCAGGCGGTGAAAAAGGCGCAAGAAAAGGACCAAGTATTATGCCTGGCGGAGATTTGGAAGCGTTCAAACTTCTGAAACCGATGTTGGAATCTATTGCAGCAAAAGTCGATGGAGAAGCCTGTACAGCATATATGGGCAAAGGTTCTGCTGGAAATTATGTGAAAATGGTTCACAACGGAATCGAATATGCGATTATGCAACTCATCAGCGAAGCTTATGACCTTCTAAGAAAGGGCGCGAATCTTAATAACGAACAACTTTACGAGGTTTTCAAAAATTGGAATGATGGCGAGATGAATTCTTTCCTGATTGAGATTACACGAGATATTTTCCAACAAAAAGATGATTTGACAGACGCTTATTTGGTTGATAAAATCTTAGATAAAGCCGGCGCAAAAGGAACCGGAAAATGGACTTCTGAGCAAGCAATGGAAATCGGAGTTTCTATTCCGACGATAGATATTGCGGTAACTTCCAGAATTTTGTCTGCGTATAAAGATGAGAGGGTTTTGGCTTCCAAATTATATTCTGAAAAGGAAATTTCAATTCCGGAAAATGTAGAATCATTTATCCAAGAAGTTGGGGATGCTTTGTATTTAGCGACATTGATTAGTTATGCTCAAGGTCTGGCATTATTAGTAAAAGCTTCTGAAGAATACAACTTTGAAATTCCATTGAAAGATGTGGTTAAAATCTGGAGAGGTGGCTGTATCATCCGCTCTGTATTGTTAGAGAAATTCTACACAGCGTATTCTGCAGACCCGAATTTATCAAATATTTTATTGAATCAAGAGATTTCTGAAATTGTAAAATCGAAAATCCAATCTCTAAGAAAAACGGCAAGTTTCGCTGTCGAAAACGGAATTTCAAGTTTAGGGCTTCAAACAGCTCTAGGTTATTTTGATGCTTATACTACAGAATCTCTTCCAGTGAATTTGATTCAGGCTCAGCGTGATTATTTCGGAGCGCATACTTACCAACGTGTAGACAGAGAAGGCGTTTTTCACACAACTTGGAATTCTTCAAATCAATAAATTCAGGAAAAAAATGAGTGAAAATAAAATCCTGCAACCAACTACGATTATCATTTTTGGTGCAACCGGAGATTTAGCTAAAAGAAAATTGTTTCCTGCGTTCTACAATTTGTATATCGATGGGAGAATGCCGGAGCGTTTCAATATCATCGCTTTGGGAAGAGCGGAAAATACGGACGGAAAATTCAGAGATTATGTCAAAGAAAATCTGAATGAATTTTCCCGAAAAGATGTGACGTCAGAAGATTGGAAAGGTTTTGAGTCGCATTTGACCTACTTCCAACATCAATTGGATGAGCAGCAATCTTACCAAGACCTCAGTCAAAAATTGCAGACTTTCGATATTGATTATGGCACCAGAGCCAACAGATTATTTTATCTTTCGATTGCGCCTAATTTTATAGAAACGATTTCCAATCATATCAAAAATACTTTTCTGGCTTCTGACGCAAGTAAGGATAGAATTATTATTGAGAAACCTTTCGGACATAGCAAAGCTTCTGCGATTGAACTTAATACACTTTTGTCACAGACTTTTCAAGAAGAACAAATTTATCGTATTGATCATTATTTAGGAAAAGAAACTGTTCAGAATATTCTGGCTTTCAGATTTGGAAATTCGATTTTTGAACCTCTTTGGAATCAAAAATATATAGAATCGATTCAGATTACGGTTGCAGAAGAAGTTGGCGTTGAAACCCGAGGTGCTTTCTACGAACAAACCGGCGCTCTGAAAGATATGGTTCAGAATCATTTGCTTCAAATTCTTTGTATGGTGGCGATGGAACCGCCGGCTTCTTTGGAATCGGGAGAAATCCGAGACAGAAAAGTAGATGTTCTGAAATCGATTCGACGAATCACGCCTGATAAAGTGGCGCATTACGCCGTTCGAGGTCAATATGGTCCTGGAATGATCAATGGCGTTGAAGAAAAAGGTTATCGCCAGGAAAACGGAATTGCCCCGGATTCTAATACGGAAACGTTTGTAGCGATGAAATTTTATATGGATAATGAAAGATGGCAGAATGTGCCCTTCTATGTGCGAACAGGAAAAAAAATGGAAAAAAAGCATTCTTATATTACCATCCAATTCCGTCCACTCCCAACATCTACATTCTCTAACAGTCCGTTTGAATTATCAGCAAACAGATTGATTATCAACATTCAGCCTTCTATGGATATTCGTCTTCAGTTTATGAGCAAAAAGCCGGGACTTTCTTTGGATTTGAAGCCTGTGGAAATGGTCTTTAATGATTTTGCTTGTCAGGAAGATAGTCCGGAAGCTTATGAAACACTTTTACTGGAAGCTCTTTTAGGTGATCTAACTTTGTTTATGCGATCTGACCAGGTAGAAGAAGCTTGGGATGTTGTGAAAACAATTCAGGAATATTGGGAAAATAATAAAGAACTTTCTTTTCCTAATTATCAGGCAGGAAGCTGGGGGCCAGAAGGCAGCGATGCTTTAGTCAAAAGACAGGGTCACAAATGGGTTTAATTTTTAACTGACGAGAATGAATATTACAGTATTTAAAAATCTGGAAGAATTATATCAAAAATCGGCTGATACATTTGTTGAATTGGCAGAAAGATCAATTCGAAAACACGGCAAATTTGTAGTTGCTTTAAGTGGTGGTTCTTCTCCAAAAGCTATTTTCAAATTATTAGCAACCAAAGAATATGCTGATAAAATAGAATGGAATAAAATCTATTTCTTTTGGGTTGATGAACGATGGGTGTCTTTGGACGATGATAAAAGCAATGCGAAAATGACTTTTGAAACATTGTTGAATCAAGTTCCGGTAAATAAAAGTCAGATTTTTCCAATGTACAAAGATGGAGTAGAACCTGAGGAATTCGCGAAAGAATATGAACTGCAAATCAGAAATGTTTTAGGAAATGAAGGTGTTTTCGATTTTATTCTTTTGGGAATGGGAGATGATGGTCATACAGCATCTCTATTTCCAGGCGAAGAAATCTTGAATGAAAAAGAAAAATGGGTTGATGCTTATTATCTGAAATCTCAGGAAATGTACCGTATCACTTTGACAGAACCAATTATTAATAAAGCAGAAAACATTCTGGTTGTAGCATTTGGCGAATCCAAAAGACATGCATTAAATGAAGTTTTGAACGGAGAATATAACCCGCAATTATATCCGCTCCAACTTATCAATAAAAAAGAAACATTTCAGTTTTTTACAGATGAAAAAGCCTTGAATTAATCAATTTATTTACATAAAAAAACGGTCAATAGAAATACTATTGACCATTTTATTTAGTTAAATACCGAATTTATTCTTTAATAAATTTCTCAATAATGTCTCCAGAATCAGTCTTTATTTTTAGAAGATAATTTCCTTTTGATAATTGAGAAACATTAATCTTAGTATAAGTATCTTTTTTTATTAATCTTCCCAAAGCATCATAGATATCGACAGATTTTATGGCTTTATCAGAAGTAATATTAATAAAGTCTTTCACTGGGTTTGGATAAACTTTAATATTAGTTTTAGTGATATCCTTTAAACCTAAAGTCTGATAAGTTTTATAGAAATTCAGAATTCCATAACCTCTTTGTGCAGAATAGTTCGGGTACAGAGAAGCATTTTGTCTTAATTTTATTTTAATTTCTTCTCTGGATATATTGTTTGATAAGGATTGTAAGAGACAAGCAACACCACCGGCAGCAAGTGGATTTGAAAGAGAAGTTCCACTTGCTTGCGTAACATCGTCAGCATAAACAGTATAAGTAGAAAAACCTCTTGCACTGGCATCAGGTTTTATTACACCTATTGAGTTAGGTCCATAAGAAGAAAAAGCGGCGGCGCTTCCTTGATCATTTACAGCTCCAATTGAAAATACCCTTTCATTATCTGCTGGAGTTCCTATGTATTTCCAATTTTGTTGTCCGCTATTTCCAGCAGAAGCGGTTACAAAAATGCCTTTTTCTGTAGCAATTTGAGCACCTCTTGCAATGAAAGAAGTTGTTCCGTTCATATCAGCATAAGTGTAATCATATCTGCTATCATCAAACTCAGTATAACCTAACGAGGTTGAGATTACATCAACACCTTTTCTGTCAGCTTCTTCTGCCGCTTCTATCCAATAAAGTTCCTCTTCAGGGATTTCGTTTGCAGCATCTTCGGTCGCATACAGATAAAAGTTAGCGTCTGGAGCAGTTCCAACAAATTGATTATCCAGATATCCACCAATAGTTCCCATGCAAATTGTTCCATGTGAATTCAGAGAAGTACTATAGATATCATTGGTTTTATTGATAAAATTATATCCACCTTTGATTTGACCATTATCACGAAGTCTTTGGAATGCACTTCCAGTATCTACAGTTGGAAAACCAGTGTCAATTACTGCAATGGTTATTCCGGTTCCTGTAAAACCAGCTACGTGAAGAGCTCTAATATTGACCTGATTAATTTGAGCTAGACCATCTCCATAATTATAAGTTGTTAAAATGTTTTTCTCCGTATTCTCTATATCAAATTCTTTAAATTTTTCAATCTTTTCACTACGTTTTCTACCATTCGGATTTTTGACAAAACTTTCGACGTGATCTACATAAGACTGTTGAGATAAAGTTTGGATTTGAGCAGAAGTAGCATTCACAGCAACACCATTCAGCCACTTAGAATAATCAGTAACCGTAAATCCAAGATTTTTAATATTCTGAATATATGTTGGCTCTATCGGAGCGTCTTGATCTGTTAAACTTATTCCAAGATTGATTCTCCTGTCAAGAGATTTCTGAGTTAATTCTGATAAAGGGTTGGAATAAAAAGAAGCTTTATTCGGTTTGTCTTTGAAGAAAACAAAGACCAATTCGGTTTGAGCAGTTGCAACTAACGAAAAGCAGACTGACAAAATTGTAAAGATTTTTCTCACGTTTAGGGGAATTAGATTTTTTAAACTGATAAATAAATGTAAATTTACAAAATAATGTTTTTGCATTTGAAATCACCTTCGAGAATTATTAAAACTAATATTGATAATGATTTTCAGATGCTTTTAATAATAAATATTTGATTATGAAGAAAATCCAAATGGTCGATTTACAAAGCCAATATTATAAAATCAAAAGTGAAGTTGACAATGCAGTTTTAAATGTGATGGATTCTGCGGCTTTTATAAATGGTCCGGAAGTCAAATCTTTCCAATCAGATTTGGAAACTTATTTGGATGTAAAACACGTGATTCCTTGTGCCAACGGGACAGATGCACTTCAAATTGCCTTGATGGCTTTGGATTTGAAAGAAGGTGATGAAATTATCACTGCAGATTTTACTTTTGCTGCAACCGTAGAAGTCATTCATTTATTGAAATTGAAATCCGTTTTGGTAGATGTAGATTATGATACTTTTACCATCGACACAGAAGCAATAAAAAAAGCAATTACACCAAAGACTAAAGCCATAATTCCTGTTCACCTTTTCGGACAATGTGGGAATATGGAAGAAATCCTGAAAATTGCTAAAGAACACAATCTTTATGTTGTCGAAGATAATGCTCAGGCAATTGGTGCAGATTTTATTTTTTCTGACGGAACCGAAAAAAAATCTGGAACCATCGGAACCATCGGAACTACGTCGTTTTTTCCATCTAAAAACTTAGGTTGTTACGGAGACGGAGGCGCTATTTTTACTAATGATGACGAATTAGCCCACAGACTGAGAGGAATCGTAAACCACGGGATGTACGAGCGTTATTACCACGACGAAGTTGGAGTTAACTCAAGATTAGACAGCATACAGGCTGCAATTTTAAGAAAAAAATTACCAAACCTTGATTCTTATAATGAAGCCAGAAGAAAAGCGGCAGATTATTATGATGAAGCTTTTGCTGGCAATGGAAATATTTTAACTCCGAAAAGAGCAGAAAACTCAACACATGTTTTTCATCAGTATACATTAAGAATAACAAATGGAAAACGTAATGAATTACAACAATACTTAACAGAGAAAGAAATTCCTGCAATGATTTATTATCCGGTAGCGCTTAGAAAACAGAAAGCTTATTTCCAAGATAGTAATCCTGCTGATTTTGTGAATACTGATAAATTGCTTGACCAAGTAATTTCTTTGCCGATGCACACAGAATTGGATGAGGAGCAGTTGAAATATATTACAGATTCTGTTTTGGAATTTTTTGCGAAAAACTAATTCATAACTTATAATTAATTAAATGTCCATACTCGTAACAGGCGGCTTGGGTTACATCGGTTCACATACGGTTGTAGAACTTATTAATCATAATTTTGATGTCATCATTGTAGATGATTTGTCAAATTCAGAAAAATTTATCCTTGATAATATCGAGAAAATCACAGGGAAAAGACCCATTTTCTATCCTTTTGATCTTAGAAGAAAAGAACTATTACAGCAAGTTTTCGAAGCACACGATATCGAAGGTTGTATCAATTTTGCAGCTTCAAAAGCAGTGGGAGAGAGTATGACTGAACCTTTAAAATATTATGAGAACAATTTGTTTTCATTGATTAATGTCCTTCAGGAATTTAAAGAAAGAAATATTTCTAACTTTATTTTCAGTTCATCTTGTACGGTTTACGGCCAAGCAGATCAAATGCCGATTGACGAGAATACACCTCTCAAAGAAGCTGAGTCTTCTTACGGAAAAACCAAACAAATGGGAGAGGATATCCTGAAAGATTTTTCTCGAGCCTATAACAAAAGAGTTGCTCTATTAAGATATTTCAATCCGATTGGTGCGCATCCAACAGCATTATTAGGAGAATTGCCGTCAGGAATTCCAAATAATCTCGTTCCTTATGTTACACAGACTGCTGCAGGAATCAGAGAGAAATTGAGCGTTTGGGGTGATGATTATCCTACAGAAGACGGAACAGCTATTCGTGACTATATTTATGTTGTAGATTTGGCGAAAGCTCACGTTGCAGCTTTACAAAAACTGATGCATTCGGACGAGGAGACAGTTTTGGATATTTATAATTTAGGAACAGGAAAAGGATCCTCGGTTTTAGAAGTGGTAAAAGCTTTTGAATTAGCGAATGATGTAGCGGTTCCTTACCAGATTTGCCCAAGAAGAGAAGGCGATATCACGATTGCATATGCTAATGCTGACAAAGCAGAAAAAGAACTCCATTGGAAATCAGAAACAACTTTGGAAGAAGCGCTCAAAACTACTTGGGAATGGCAGAAATATCTGAAAGACAGAAATAATTAAAAATAAAATCCAATCAAATCAGATTGGATTTTTTATTGTGTTTTCTTCTCGGCAAAACTGAAAATATTATGAAGTTTTATTTCAGAAAAACTATTGGATTTAATTTTAGAAGCAACAATCATCGCTTTGGCTAATACAGAAGTTGGTAAAGGCTGTTGACTTTTGAATAGCCCTAATTTATTAAGGAATTTAATTGCTTTCAAACCAGTAATTTCAGCACTTCTATCGCTGTTTTTTCGTTCCAGCATTCCGGGTTTGAAGATAGTAGTTTTATCGAATTTCAGATTTTTTACAGCTTCTTCCAATTCGCCTTTTATTCTGGAATAGAAGATTTTAGAATCAGGATTGGCGCCATATGCGGAAACCAAAATGTAATCTTCGACCTGATTTTCTTTTGCTGCTTTAGCAAAATTAAATTGATAATCATAATCAATTACTTTTTGATTTTCTTTACTTCCTGCAGATTTCAGAGTTGTTCCAAGACAAGAAAAAGCAACATCGCCTTTCACAAGGTATTTCCATTCTTCTGGATGGTCAAAATCTACAACGTGTGCTTTGACTTTTTCATTATGAAAATCAGAACGTCGTCTCACAAAAATATCGATTTGCTCGAAGTCAGCATCTTCACAAAGCTGATTCACAAGGTCATTTCCTGTAGCGCCGGTTGCACCAATTACCAAAGCTTTCATAAATAGAGATTTGATAATAAAGTTAAGCAATATTTTTGGGTTTAGAAATATTATAATTTTCTCAAAGATCTAGCGATTCATCAAAACTTTTTAATCTGCAAAATCGGCTTGATTTGCGAGAAAAAATATTCAATAATTTTTTTTGATTAAATTTCTAATTCAGTTGATTACGATATTCATCCCAAATGATTTTGAACCATTCCGTAAAGTGATCTGGATTTTCAGAAATTTCCTGTTGTAAATCAGCAATAGAAACATACCGGATTTCCGAAACTTCCTCAGGATTCAAATCAAATTCTCCATCAAAGTTTCCTGTAAAAACATAATCCAACTCGTGTTCCCAAAGTCCTTCTCCAACATCCGCTTTATAAATAAAATGGAATTTTTCCGTCAACTCACAGTCAATTCCCAGTTCTTCTTTGATACGTCTTTTCGCCGCATCCAGATAAGATTCGTTCAATCTTGGGTGTGAACAACAAGCGTTGGTCCATTGGTTGGGTGAATGGTATTTCTCTTCAGCGCGCTTCTGCAAAAGCATTTCTTCCTTTTCGTTGAACAGAAAAACCGAAAAAGCACGATGCAAAAGTCCATTTTCATGCGCCTGCATTTTTTCCATTTGTCCCAAAACTTCATCCTGAGGATTGACCAATACCACTTTTTCCATACCACAAAAATAAGGATTTTAGAATTAATTTTTAGGAGCTTAATCCCGCTTTCCGCTATATCTTTTTTGTCTCAGAAGTTTTTGTCATAAAAAACAAATTTTCTAGTTAAGACAAAAAAGGATGCCGCTGCAATCGGGGCTATGGGTTTTGTAAATAACGCATTGTCAGAAAAATCATATTTGTCATTCTGTAGGAATCTAAACCTAACTTTCGAGATTTCTACGCAATGACAACTTTAGGTAAAATCTTAGAAAGAATTTGCAAGAATTAAAAACTACAAACTATTCTTCCACTCATTCGCAAACGCAATAAAATCAGCAATAGACAATTCCTCCGCGCGGATATCAAGGAAAGGATGAGATTTAATATTTTCAGGAATACCAAGAACTTTCAAAGCATTGCTCAATTTTTTCCGTCTTTGTCCAAATCCAGCTTTCACGATTTGCTTGAAGAGAACTTCATTTCCAGCCAATCCTTCTTTCAGATTTCGCGTCATTCGGATGACACCGGATTTTACTTTTGGAGGCGGATTGAAAACATTTTCATGAACCGTAAAAAGATATTCCACATCGTAATAAGCCTGAACCAAAACTGACAAGATTCCGTAATCTTTTGTTCGTGGAACTGCAGCCGTTCTCTCAGCGACTTCTTTCTGAAACATTCCGCTCATTTCCGGAACATATTGGAAATTGTCAATGATTTTAAACAAAATCTGAGACGAAATATTATAAGGGAAATTCCCAATCACAGCCAATTCCTCACAACCAAAAACCGTTGGAATATCAGTTTTCAGAAAATCGCCAACGAAATGCTGTTCTTCTAATTTCGGATAATGTTTTTTAAGATAATCGATGGACTCGTTATCAATCTCCGCAACGTAAGTTTCAATGTCTTTTGCCAGAAGGAATTTTGTAAGAACGCCCATTCCAGGACCTACTTCCAAAACTTTTTTATAAGCTTCCAAAGAAAGCGAATCTACAATGTTTCGTGCGATATTCTGGTCTGTAAGAAAATGCTGACCGAGATGTTTTTTTGCTCTAACGTCCAATTCCGATTTTTTTGCAAAGATAGAATTATATTTAACGCAAAGGCGCAAGAATAGTTTCTAACGGGTAAAAAGAAGTCGCAAAAGTTTTCCTTTACGACTTTTATATGCTTATTTAGGCTAAAGGCAAGTAGCCAATTGCTATCAAATAATCAATACATCTTCGTCTTCACGCAAGTCACATTTTTGATTTTTACTGGTTTTCCCACTTTCTTCAACATTCCGGTTTCTGAATTTCTTTTGAAAACAGTTACATCTTGCGAAATAACATTCGTCACAATAATGAATTTCCCAGTTTCATCTATCGCAAAAGTTCTTGGATGTTTTCCTCCTGTTTTTTGATAGCCGATAGATTCTAGTTTTCCATCATTTAAAACTTTGAAAATCGCAATATTGTTTTCATTTCCTCTATTGGTCGCATATAGGAATTTTCCGTCTGGCGAAATATGAACATCCGAGCTCTCAAAACCTTCTTTGATTTTATCAGGATGCGTCGCAATTCTCTGGATTTCTTTCAGCCTGTTATCAGAAAAATCATAAACCGAAATCATCCCAGCCAATTCCTCAATAGAATAAGCCAGTTTTCCATCTTTGCTAAAAGTGATGTGTCTTGGGCCGCTTCCGGGTTTGGTATTAATGAAAGTACTTTGGCTATCTATCAAAGGTTGTTTCTGATTGGCATCGAAAGGATATTGTAAAATTTTGTCAGCGCCCAAATCTGCAATGAGCAAAGTCTTGTAATCTGGTGAAAAAACTGCAGAATGTGTATGTGCTTTTTCCTGTCTTTTAGGATTTACACCACTTCCTTCTGTGAATGTAAAATGTTGCGCTATCGAATCTATTTTTCCATTTTCAAGAATTGGAAAAACCGAAATCGTTGGAATATTGTAAGTTACATTAATCAACCATTTTCCACTTTTATCAACATTCACATAAACAGGATTTTCGCCACCGGTTTTTTGTTGATTAAGGAATGTTAATGATTTTTTGTCAGCATCAAAAGCAAAAGCACTCACTGTTCCGTAGTTCGGAGTTTTTGCGTCGGATGAGGCGTAAACATATTTTCCATCGTTAGAAATTGCGATGTAACCAGGATTGATGACATCAGAAGACGACGCAACTTTGGTCAGCTTTCCTGTTTCTGTACTAAGTTCGTAAACATAAACCGCTTCCGAACCTTTGTCCCAATTGTAAGAACCAAAAAACACAAATTGTCTTTGAGAATATAAACTTGCGAAAATTAAGAAACTTAAGAGTAGAAATATTTTTTGGAATTTCATTTGGTGACGAATTAATCTGGAATTAAACATTTACAGAATTAAACCTGTATTGTCACAAATTTCCTAAAAATTCATCTGGAAACCAAACTGAACACCAAATTTTCTTACATCAGTATTCGCAGTTGTTTTATGATTTAAGTAATTTCCTCTCCAGTTAAAATCGACTCTCAATATTCTGAAATTGCCCCAACCAATATTCTCAATTCCAAAACCATATTCGTAATAAGGTTTTTCAGGAGCGCTTAGGCTCATATTTCCAGCATTCATCATTATGGATTCTTGCTTCAGACTTCCAATGCCAGAACGGAAAAACGCAACTTCTCTTAATTTAAGCTTTTTAATCAAAGGAATTTGAGACAAAATTTTTCCATTGAAGTGATGCTCCAAAAACAAAACAGCATAAGAATCTGCTACAAATTCGTAATAATTCATCAATGAGAAAACACCACGAACTAATCCATAAGATTGGTTGGCAGGCATCACATTTTGCAAAGCGAGTGGAAGTGCATCAAAGTTTTTACCGGCCTCAACATTCGCAAATAATCTTCCCCAATTTCCTAAAATAACGGGTTGATAATAATAGAATTGTAATTTGTTATAATTAAAATCAGAATTAAAAACACCACCAACTCCTTTTGTGTATTTTAAAATCAAAGTTGGATTAGTGGCTAAAGCCGTCATTTCGTAACGATCAACGCCATAAGTGGAAAATTTGATTCCAGGTCTTGCAATAATTGTTGCTGTGAATCTCGTGTCATTCAAATCTGATCGTAAAACGCCGCCTCTGTAATAATTGATGTTGAACAAGTTAGAATCTGCAGATTCGATGCTTTGTTGGGTCGCATCCAGACGTAATTGGATGTTTTTCCAAGGTTCGATACTCGTATAGATATTACTTTGTTTCACAGAACTCATAGAAGTCGTTTCTCCACTGTTAAGGACAGAAGAGGAAGCGAAAGATCTTGTCATAATTCCCTCGTCTGTAGTCAACTGAACGCCTAATTGTAAAACATCCTTTCTAAAGCCCGCACCAACCTGAAAACGGTTAGTCTTATTGAACATATATTTTGCTTCACCACCAAATTTCCATTTTTGGTCTCGGAAACCGTAAGCAGTGTAAGCCTGGATTCGCCACATATCGTTCTTTCCGCGGTAGGTTCTGAAACCGCCTCGGAGTCTGGTTCCTTCTATGTCATTATAACCAAAAGACTGGAAAATATTCCCGAAATCAATACCACTTTTCCCGAGAGGAATGTAGCCTG
>Ga0302347_1003835_pt1 | contig 12731 bp, 13 predicted proteins | sample PhyWR1_FD_202178 | JGI IMG/M metagenome (GOLD analysis project Ga0302347, IMG submission 202178) | Leaf surface microbial communities from wheat plants in UC Gill Tract Community Farm, Albany, California, United States - DLSL W.R1 (v2)... | ecosystem: Host-associated > Plants > Phyllosphere >...
CACGCCAGCCGCTCACTGCGGCCCGGCCTCGCCGTAGACTTTTTGCAGAATGGCGCCAGCGCCTTTTTCGAGCAGCTCTTCGGCCACCTGGATGCCTAGCGCCGTTGCCTCATGTTGCGGTCCGCGCTTCTCGGCGGTGAGCAGCAAGCCACCGTCCGGGTCGCCAACCAGCCCGCGCAACCACAGGTTTTCGCCCTCAAGCACCGCGTAGCAGGCGATGGGCACCTGGCAACCGCCATTGAGATGTTTGTTCAGGGCGCGCTCGGCGGTGACCCGCACCTCGGTGTCCTGGTGATCCAGCGGCTTGAGCAGCGCATGGATTTCGCTGTCGGCGGTACGGCACTCGATGCCCACCGCGCCCTGTCCGCCGGCAGGCAGGCTGTCTTCGACGCTGATCGCCGAGGTGATGCGGTCTTCAAAGCCCAGGCGGATCAAGCCGGCCGCCGCCAGGATGATCGCGTCATATTCACCGGCATCCAGCTTGGCCAGGCGCGTGTTGACGTTGCCCCGCAGAAAGCGGATTTGCAGGTCCGGGCGACGCGTGAGCAACTGGGCCTGACGGCGCAGGCTCGATGTGCCGACGATGCTGCCAAGGGGCAGCTCATCCAGGGATGCATAGGTATTGGAGACGAACGCATCACGCGGGTCTTCACGCTCGCAGATACAAAAAAGGCCCAGGCCTTCAGGGAAGTCCATGGGCACATCTTTCATCGAATGCACGGCAATGTCGGCGTGGTTTTCCAGCAGTGCGGTTTCCAGTTCCTTGACGAACAGCCCCTTGCCGCCAATTTTGGACAGAGGCGAATCGAGCAGCTTGTCGCCGCGACTGACCATGGGCACCAGGCTCACCTTGAGGCCCGGATGGGCCAGTTCAAGGCGGGCCTTGACGTATTCGGCCTGCCACAAGGCCAGGGCACTTTTACGGGTGGCGATGCGGATTTCGCGAAGAGACATTGAACAATCCGTACTGGGTAGATACGGCAGATAATAACAGCTCAGGCCAATACGCTTTGACTTGAATCAGCACGCGCGGGGCCTCCCTGACCGCGTCGCACCTGAATCAGCAATGCAGGCAACGCCTGGCTAAAGCTGCTGCATCATCTTGCGCACACCAGCGACATGGCGCCGACTCACGATCAACGCATCGCCATTGAGCCCTTTGAGGAACAGTTGAAAGTGCCCCAGCGGCGTGCGCTGCAAACGCTCGATACGCTCACGGGCAACCAGCGCGTTGCGATGGATGCGCACGAAGCGATCGCCGAACTCATCCTCAAGCGCCTTGAGCGGCTCGTCGAGCAACACTTCGCCGGCCTCGTGACGCAAGGTCACGTACTTGTGATCCGCAATAAAATAGACCACCTGGTCCAGGGGAATAAGTTCGATGCCTTTGCGGGTGCGTGCGCTGATGTGACTGCGCGGCCCGTTACCGCTTTGAGCGGCAGGCTGAGTCAGGGCAGACAGTTGGAGGCGGTTCGGGCGCTCGGCTTTTTTCAGGGCCTTGAGCAGGCCTTCGCCGGCCACGGGCTTGGTCAGAAAGCTCACACCGCTGTCTTCCAGGGTCTGCGCAGAAAACTCTTCCTCGGCCGCGCACAGCACCACCGCCGGGGGTGATTCGCGCTCGCTCAGGCGGGCCGCGACTTGCAGGCCATCAAGGCCAGGCATGCGGATATCGAGCAGCACCACATCGGGCTTGAGGCTGTCGATCAGCGTCAACGCCTCTTCGCCGGTGGTGGCGCTCGGCTCCAGGACGGTATAACCCTCGAGCTCTTTGACCAGACGGCTCAGACGCTCGCGGGCTTGGGGTTCGTCATCAACGATCAGGACATTCATATTGCGCTGGATTCCTGCGTGAGTCTCGCACAAGGATAGCGTAGACAGGTGCGGTGACTTGCGTCACAGCGATCCACGCTAAGACTGGTGCGAACGGCAAAAAGTGCCCCGGCAGCGGCACCCATGTTTACCCGGACCTGTTCACTAGCGCCCAGGACCTGCTGCCTCCGGGCATCGTCGTGGGGTTTGCTGATACACAATCCGAATACCCTCTTTTTCAATAGACAGTCAGGCTCTGACCGCATCACCCGACTTTGGTGCATTCATACACTGTCAGTCCAACTGTAGACGCTCGCTAAGACGATATTGCTCAATCGTCAAATATCGTATCAATAAGCCCGCGCTTGCAGTCTCGTCCCGGACGCGGTCGTCGGCAAGGCGCTTAGCCACCTCTGACGCAAATAAAAATGCCGATCACCCGCAGCACCGCCTCCACGGGCAACCCTGTTATTATCGGCGCCACACTCCAAGCCTCTTTCAAGCAGACCACGAGCGAATCCATGAGCACCGACAAGACCAACCAGTCCTGGGGCGGCCGCTTCAGTGAACCCGTCGACGCCTTCGTCGCCCGCTTCACCGCCTCCGTAAATTTCGACCAGCGTCTGTACCGCCACGACATCATGGGCTCCATCGCCCATGCCACGATGCTGGCCAAGGTCGGCGTACTGACTGACGCCGAGCGCGACAGCATCATCGACGGCCTGACCACCATTGGCGGCGAGATCGAAGCCGGCACATTCGACTGGCGAGTCGACCTGGAAGACGTGCACATGAACATCGAAGCGCGCCTCACGGATCGCATCGGCGTGACCGGCAAGAAGCTGCACACCGGTCGCAGCCGTAACGACCAGGTAGCCACCGATATCCGCCTGTGGCTGCGCGACGAAATCGACCTGATCCTGGCTGAAATCACCCGTCTGCAAAAGGGTCTGCTGGAACAGGCCGAACGTGAATCGGACACCATCATGCCCGGTTTCACCCACCTGCAAACCGCGCAGCCAGTGACCTTCGGCCACCACCTGCTGGCCTGGTTCGAAATGCTCAGCCGCGACTACGAGCGCCTGGTGGATTGCCGCAAGCGCGCCAACCGCATGCCGCTGGGCAGCGCTGCGCTGGCCGGCACCACGTACCCCATCGACCGCGAGTACACCGCGCAGCTGCTGGGTTTTGATGCGGTGGGTGGCAACTCTCTGGACGGCGTGTCGGACCGTGACTTCGCCATCGAATTCTGCGCCGCCGCCAGCATCGCGATGATGCACCTGTCGCGGTTCTCCGAAGAGCTGGTGCTGTGGACCAGTGCGCAATTCCAGTTCATCGACCTGCCGGACCGCTTCTGCACCGGCAGCTCGATCATGCCGCAAAAGAAAAATCCCGACGTGCCCGAGCTGGTGCGCGGCAAAAGCGGCCGCGTATTCGGCGCGCTGATGGGCCTGTTGACCCTGATGAAAGGCCAGCCTCTGGCCTACAACAAGGACAATCAGGAAGACAAGGAGCCGTTGTTCGACGCCGCCGACACCCTGCGCGATTCGCTGCGCGCGTTCGCCGACATGATCCCGGCCATCAAGCCCAAACACGCAATCATGCGTGAAGCGGCCTTGCGCGGTTTCTCCACCGCGACAGACCTGGCGGACTATCTTGTGCGCCGTGGCCTGCCGTTCCGCGACTGCCACGAAATCGTCGGGCATGCGGTGAAGTACGGCGTGGACAGCGGCAAGGACCTGGCGGAAATGAGCCTGGAAGAACTGCGCCAGTTCAGCGACCAGATCGAGCAAGACGTGTTCGCCGTGCTGACCCTGGAAGGTTCGGTGAATGCCCGCAACCACATCGGCGGCACCGCGCCGGCACAGGTGAAAGCTGCGGTCACGCGCGGCCAGGCATTGCTCGCCAGCCGCTGAGAACAGTGCAGGCAAGCAGCTCCCACCCTGGAATGCAGTCCAGGTGTGGGAGGGGCTTGCTCCCGATGGCGTCGGCCCAGCAAACATTGATGTTGACTGACGCACCGCTCCCACAGTTAAGGAAAATGTGTGGGCTCATTGTGGCAAGCGGGCTTGCCCCGCGTTAGGGTGCGAAGCGCCCCCAATCCAGCAAAACGCGGTGTACCTGATACGGCTTAGCGCCTGGTTTTGGGGCTGCTGCGCAGCCCAACGCAGGACAAGCCTGCTCGCCACAGGGAATTTGCGCTTAACTGAACGGCATCAGGGCTTGCCCGCTCTCACACTGGATTACTTCTTCGCCGCTATCATCGCCAGAAACGCCGGCATCGCCGCCTGCCGGTCTGCCTCGACCTTTCGCGCATTCGGCATATCGTTCAGCCGCTCAAGCAGCGCCTTCGCCATTGGTAATTCGGCCAGCAAATCCAGGCCAAACAGCTTCTCGCCCACGCCACATGCCAGGTTCAAGCTGTACATGAAATACAGGTCGGCAATCGTGAAGCTCTCCCCCGCGACATACGGCGCAAACTTGCCGTGACGCCCCAGAGAACCAACGCCCAACAGTAACTCGGCGCGGGATTTTTCCTTGATCGCCTCCGGCACCGTCATGCCAAAAAATGCCTCGGCGAAACATGCGCGGGCGGGCAACTCGATGTACAGCTCGATTTCCCGACACAGCGCCAGCACCTGGGCCCGCGCGAAGGGGTCGCCCGGCAGCAGCGCCGGCCCTTCCTGGGTTTGCTCGATGTATTCGAGAATCACGCTGGTTTCGTTGATAAAACCCTGTTTCACCTCCAGCACCGGCACCTTGCCGCGCGGGCTGACCGTCAGGGTCTCCTCCGTTTGCCCAGCGTAAAAAGGCACTTCTTCAAAGGGCAATCCCTTTTCCAACAGCGCCAGCTTGACCATGTTGTAGTAGTTGCTGACCGAAAATCCGTAAAGCTTGAGCATCGCAAAGCCTCCAGGCCGTGTGCGGGGTTGGCTGCAAGGGTTATAGATCCTCGCGCCCCGCCTGACCAGCAGCATCACCCACCTGAATGGAGGTAGACTGCGCCCTTTCCTTGAGGAGCCTGCCATGAGCGAGCCAACCGACATCGACAACGACGAAGAAGAATTTACCGAAAACACGCTGATCGAAGCGATCGAAAACCAGATCGAAAGCGACAACCCGCCAGCTGCCAAAGCCGTGTTCAACAAGCTGACGCTGGTGGGTTACGAGCGCGAAGACATTCTTAATTTGATGGCCCACGTGCTGGCATTCGAGATCGACGCAATGCTGGACGAAGACCGCGCCTTCGATACCGACTGGTACGAAACAGCATTGCGGGCGCTGCCTGAGCTGCCGCCGGAAAAGGAATAACCCCGGCACGCAGCAACACGCTGGACAGTTCGGCAAAGTGCGTTCACCTTATGGCCTGCTAGCCTCTAATAAATTTAGAACGTCTGGAGTCCTTATGTCGTATACCCCTGAGTTGGTTGCCGAACTGGAAATCCTTGCACTCTTCAACCTGGACAGCTCCCAGGAAGGCCTGAAAGTCCATCAGACCGCCGCCCCCACTGCCGTTGCCGCCGCCAGGCGCCTGTTTGACAAAGAACTGATTACCCAGCCCGATGGTGGCTATCTGACCAGCCTTGGTCGCGATGCCGCCGAACACGCCCAGGGGCTGCTGACCATCCTGAGCACCGCCCAAAAAGAAGCCGCCTGACACCTGATACCGCCCATGGAGTCCGCTGCCTGCGGATTCCGCGGGCGTTGCCGTGGGTGAGCGAAAATTCTGACACTAAACATCACTCCCCTCTAAAACTCCTGCGCTTCTGACTGTAGACTCCTACACGGCCGCCCGCGTCGGGCTCTGCGAGCCACCGAGTTCGACATGACCCGCACCCATGAAATCCGCCCTGACCTGGACGAGGGCATCGACCGCAAGGTGCTGGCCCAACTGCGTGGGCGCTTCATGGCGCTCAACGAAGGTCGCATGGCGCGTGCCGTCGAAGGTCTGACGCCGCGCCAGCACAGCGTATTGACGCTGCTGCCGCTGTTTTTCCATGTCAACCATCCGCTGTTGCCCGGCTACGTGTCGGGCAGCACGCCGGCCGGGCTGTCGAATTTCGAACCCGATGCTCAGGCCTTGGCCGAAGCTCAGCGCCTGACCCGTTCGTTCTCCTACAAACCGCGCCCTGGCAACCAGCCCAGGCCGATCCATGGCTTATTCCTGATGGGCAGCCTGGGCACCCTGGCCCAGGCGGATCAGAGCGACATGGATGTGTGGGTGTGTCATGCCGCAGACCTTGGCGACACCGAACTGGCCGAGTTGCGCAAGAAATGCCAACTGCTGGAGGCCTGGGCGTTGACCTTGGGCGCCGAGGCTCATTTTTTCCTGATCGAGCCGACGCGGTTTGTGCTGGGTGAGCGCGATACGCAACTGAGTTCCGACGATTGCGGCACCACTCAGCACTATCTGCTGCTGGACGAGTTCTACCGCACCGCCATCTGGCTGGCCGGGCGCACACCGATCTGGTGGCTGGTGCCCGTGTACGAAGAATCGCGCTATGCGGAGTTCACCCACACCCTGATTTCCAAGCGTTTTATCCGCGCCGATGAAACCCTCGACCTCGGCCACCTGGCGCGCATTCCCCCGGGCGAATTCATTGGCGCTGGCCTCTGGCAGCTGTTCAAGGGCATCGAGTCACCCTACAAGTCGCTGCTCAAGCTGCTGTTGACCGAGGTCTACGCCAGCGAACACCCGAACGTGGATTGCCTGAGCCTGCGCTTCAAACGCGCCGTGTTCGCCGACCGTATGGACCTGAATGAGCTGGACCCGTACATCGTGGTATACCGCCGTATCGAGGAATACCTCAACGCGCGCAACGAACCCGAACGCCTGGAGCTGGTACGACGCGCGCTGTACCTGAAGGTCAACCGCAAACTCAGCGCCGGCCAGCGCGCCGCCAGCTGGCAACGCTTGCTGCTCGAGCGCCTGGCCGATGAGTGGGGCTGGGACACGCGCCAACTGGCCCTGCTGGACAGCCGCAGCCAGTGGAAAGTGCGCCAGGTCGCGGCCGAGCGCCGCGCCCTGGTCAACGAGCTCAATTACAGCTACCGGTTCCTGACCCAGTTCGCACGCACCGAACACACCGTTAGCCTTATCAACAGGCGCGACCTCAAGGTACTGGGCCGGCGCCTGTACGCGGCGTTCGAGCGCAAGGCCGGCAAGATCGAATTCATCAACCCCGGTATCGCCCCGGACCTGGCCGAAGACACGCTGACGCTGGTGCAGTCGCCAAACCGCAAGGAGCCCGGACATCATGTCTGGGGCCTGTACAACGGCAGTCTCACTGCCTTGGAATGGGAGCACTTCGCACCGATCAAGCGCAGCCGTGACCTGCTCGAAATGCTCACCTGGTGCCACCGCAACGGCGTGATCGACAGCAGCACGCGCCTGGCCCTGCACCCGGGCACCAGCGACATGACCGAGTTCGAGCTGTTCAACCTGCTGGGCAGCCTGCAGCAGACCCTCCCCCTGCCCTTGCCCAGCGTCGATGAAACCCGCCTGCTGCGCTCGGCGGTGCCCGACGAGGTGCTGCTGCTGATCAACGTCGGCGTCGACCCGCTCAAGCATCACCGCGACCTGAATATCCTGATGACCACCGAGCGCACCGACTCCCTGAGTTACGCCGGTGTACGCGACAACCTGGTGCTGACGCTGGACCAGATCACCCTCAACAGCTGGAACGAGGTGATGGTCAGCCGTTACGACGGCCCCCACGCGTTGCTCGATTGCCTGCGCGACTACCTCAACCAGTTGCCCGCAGATCACCTGCCGCGCCTGCGCGTGCGTTGTTTCTGCCACAACCGGGCACCGTTCATTGCCCAGCGCGTGGAGGATATTTTCGACACCGCGCAGCACTTGATGCTGGGACAGTCCAACCACCGTTATTTGTTGCAGGTGCAGCAGCACTATCACGTGATGGAATTGACGCCCGGCCAGGCCAACCACGTGTCGCTGCCCACGCAGCAGGCACTGATCGCCTACCTCAGCGAAGAACTGGCCAGCTACAGCCCTTGGCATCTGGATGCCATGGCCCTGGACGATCACGACCTGGCGTTGCTGCTGCCGATGGGCCTGGCCGATTGCGTGCAGGTGTTCTACCGGGTCAACGAAGGCTTCGCCGAGCTGTATGTGCTGGATGAGTTCAACGCGCTCTGGCAACAGCGCTTGCCGTTCCATGACGAGCAGAGCCTGCTGGCGCCATTGCAGCGCTTTCTGCAATCGATCCTCTATCGGCGCGAAGCACTATCGCCGCTGGATCCCCAGCAACCGCAGGGCGCAGTCCACGTCCTGTATTACCAACTGCTGCCTTCGGGCAGCAACCGTGCGCGCGGCGTCGAGCCGCGTCCGGCACCTTCGACGCCGGCCAACAAGTCTTTTTATGAGGTGCAGGCAATCATCGCCAGGGCGGCGCCAGGCCAAGTGGGCATTACGCTCTACTGCAATCAGCGGGAGTTTTGCGAGCTGGAATTCGGCGATCAGCTGTTCATCGTGGTCGCCCGGGAAATCGTCGGGCAACGTCGGGAAACCGAGCGCTACCGCTGCTACATCACCGACCTCGACCTGTCCGGCCTGCTCGGTGATGTGCAAAGTCCGAGCAACCTCTACCTGCGCTACAAGACCGAACTGGAACTGTCACTGAACGAGGCGCTCAGCCAGATTTAAAGCGGAAATGCGCCACCGTCTTTTGGCTGGCCTTCAACGTTGAGCAACTCCAGCTTGAGGGTCTTGCCGCCGGGCGCCGGCCAGTCGATGTGCTGGCCAACCTGCAGACCGAGCAGCGCGCTGCCGACCGGCGCGAGGATCGAAACCTTACCCTCGTCGGCATTCGCGTGCTTTGGGTACACCAGGGTCAGGTGGTAATCCTTGCCGCTGCCTTGCTCACGGCAATGCACGCTGGAGTTCATGGTCACGACCCCCGCAGGCACTTCATCGTGGCCAACCACCTCTTCGGCACGGTCGAGTTCGGCTTGCAACGCTTCGACACCGGGAAACTCGTCGCCCAGGCGATCGATCAGTTGCTCCAGACGCTGCACGTCAAGACGGGTGAGGATGATGGACGGTGCGGTGGTCATGATTCAGGCAGACTCCTTTTTTCTGCACAAAAAAGCAAAACCCCGCCAGGAAAGGCGGGGTTCTCACGAGCCTCGATGGGTTGAGGCGTAGGCCGGACACTAACACAGCGTCACAAATAAACAAGACGACCTCAGGCGAGTGCTCGGCGCTGTTCGGCCTCGGCGCAGATCACCCGGCGCCGCGCATCGTCGGCCGAGCGCCATTCGCGGATGTCTTCCACGTGACGAAAGCACCCAAGGCAGACTTTCTCCTCATCCAGGCGACACAAACTGATACAAGGTGACGGCACCGCCGGGCTGACATTACTGAACAACGGCTTGGGCGGGCGCGTGGGTGCAGGCTGGCTCACAGTCAAATCTCGTCGAAATCCAGCTCGGCGCCGGATTGTTCCAGAACCAGACGCGCCAGCATCTCGCTGAGCAGCTCATCGCTGGTATCGCATTGCCAATTGTTGTCTTCTTCGTTGTAGTCGAAGTGGAAACCACCGGAACGTGCCGCCAGCCACAACTGACGCAATGGCTCCTGACGGCTGAAGATCAACTGAGTGCCGTTCTCGAACTTGACCGTCAGCACGCCGGCGGAGTTTTCCAGGTCGACGTCCAGGCCGCTGTCGTCGAAAATATCCTCCAGCGCCTGCTGTGTCGAATCCACCAGATCGTGAAAACGGGCTTCGGTCAAACTCATTGTGGCAACCTCAAAAGTGTCGGGTTCTGCTCAAGCGCCGCACGATACGGAGGCGCCTGCGTGAATGCAACGGATACCGATTTCATTACCGGTGACGGTACGAATTATCACCAGCGAGCGTAGCTCTATTCCCGAACAAGTCGGCAAACCCCCGCCGGACGGGTATTTCGGCGCATAGGCAAGCTGGCGGGTGGTCGGTATACTCGGGCGCAATTAATGCATATTCAAGGATTTCGCCATGAAGCGCCTGATCTCTTCCTTCGCTGCGCTCGTCGCGGTCGCTTGCCTCGTTAGTGCCTGTGGACAAAAAGGCCCGCTGTACCTGCCCGATGACAGCAAGGATCCCAACGAACAGGCGCAATCGTCGCAGAAACCTTCAAAAGCGCACAAGCACGACACTTACTAAGGGAACACCATGGACGCTTTTAACTACCGGGACGGTGAACTGTTCGCGGAAGGCGTGGCGTTGTCGGCAATCGCCGAGCGCTTTGGCACCCCGACCTATGTGTACTCGCGCGCGCACATCGAGGCGCAGTACCGCTCCTTCACCGACCCGTTGAACGGCGTGCCGCACCTGGTGTGCTACGCGGTCAAGGCCAACTCCAACCTGGGTGTACTCAATGTCCTGGCGCGTCTGGGCGCCGGTTTCGACATCGTGTCCCGTGGTGAGCTGGAGCGCGTGCTCGCCGCCGGCGGCCAGGCTGACAAGATCGTGTTCTCCGGTGTCGGCAAGAGCCGCGACGACATGCGCCGCGCCCTGGAAGTAGGCGTGCACTGCTTCAACGTCGAATCCACTGACGAGCTGGAGCGCCTGCAGGTAGTGGCCGCCGAGCTGGGCGTTCGCGCGCCGATCTCGCTGCGTGTCAACCCGGACGTCGACGCCGGCACCCACCCGTACATTTCCACCGGTCTCAAAGAGAACAAGTTCGGCATCGCCATTGCCGACGCCGAAGACGTGTACATCCGTGCCGCCCAACTGCCGAACCTGGACGTGCTGGGTGTCGACTGCCATATCGGCTCGCAACTGACCAGCCTGCCACCGTTTCTCGATGCCCTCGACCGCCTGCTGGCGCTGGTCGACCGCCTCGGCGACTGCGGCATCTACCTGCGCCACATCGACCTCGGTGGCGGTGTGGGCGTGCGTTATCGCGACGAAGAACCGCCGCAGATCGCCGACTACATCCAGGCTGTGCGCGAGCGTATCGAAGGCCGCGACCTGGCGCTGTTGTTCGAGCCGGGCCGCTACATCGTCGCCAATGCCGGCGTGTTGCTGACCCAGGTCGAGTACCTCAAGCACACCGAACACAAGGATTTCGCCATCGTCGATGCGGCGATGAACGACCTGATCCGCCCGGCGCTGTACCAGGCCTGGATGAACGTCACCGCCGTGACCCCTCGCGACAGCGAAGCGCGCGCCTACGATATCGTCGGGCCAATCTGCGAGACCGGCGACTTCCTGGCCAAGGATCGTCAGCTGGCGCTTGCCGAAGGCGATCTGCTGGCCATTCATTCGGCCGGTGCCTATGGGTTTGTCATGAGTTCCAACTACAACACCCGCGGGCGTACCGCTGAGGTGCTGGTGGACGGTGATCAAGCTGCACGGGCTGGGTAATGATTTCATGGTCCTCGACCTGGTCAGCCAGCACGCGCACATCCTGCCCAAGCACGCCAAACAATGGGGTGACCGGCACACCGGCATCGGTTTCGACCAGTTGCTGATCGTCGAGGCGCCAAGCAATCCGGAGGTGGATTTCCGCTACCGGATCTTCAACGCCGACGGCACCGAAGTGGAACAGTGCGGCAACGGCGCCCGCTGTTTCGCGCGCTTTGTGCTGGACAAGCGCCTGACCGCCAAGCGCCAGATCCGCGTCGAGACCAAAGGCGGCGTGATCGAGCTGGATATCCGCAATGACGGCCAGATCAGCGTCAACATGGGCGCGCCGCGCCTGGTGCCGGCGGACATTCCGTTCCAGGCCGATGTGCAGGCCGCAAGCTACCCGCTGGACGTCGACGGCCACAGTGTTGAGATCGCCGCCGTGTCCATGGGCAACCCCCATGCGGTGCTGCGGGTCAACGACATCAACAATGCGCCGGTGCATGAACTGGGGCCGAAGATCGAACATCATCCGCGCTTTCCGGCGCGGGTGAACGTGGGCTTCATGCAGGTGATCGACCGCTCCCGCGCGCAACTGCGTGTATGGGAACGCGGCGTCGGCGAAACACAGGCCTGCGGCACCGGCGCCTGCGCCGCCGCCGTGGCCGCGATCAGCCAGGGCTGGATGGATTCGCCGCTGCTGATCGACCTGCCCGGTGGACGCCTGTCCATCGAATGGGCAGGCCCGGGCCACCCGGTGCTGATGACCGGGCCGGCCTCGCGTGTATACGAAGGACAGGTCCGTCTATGAGTGAGCCAAGCCAATGACCGATAAACCTCGAGTACCCGCACACGCTACCCCGAGCGAAAGTCTGGAGGCCGCTGCAGTCGCGGCGTACCTTGAGGCTAATCCGGACTTCTTCGTCGAACACGAAGAATTGCTGCCGGCCCTGCGCATTCCTCACCAGCGCGGCGATACCGTGTCGCTGGTGGAGCGGCAGATGAAGATTCTGCGCGAGCGCAACATCGAAATGCGCCATCGGCTCTCGCACCTGATGGACGTGGCCCGTGATAACGATCGCCTGTTCGACAAGACCCGCCGCCTGATCCTGACCCTGATGGACGCCACCAGCCTGGAAGAAACGGTCATGGCCGTCGAGGACAGCCTGCGCGAGGATTTCCAGGTGCCTTTTGTCAGCCTGATCCTGTTCAGCGAAAACCCGATGCCGGTAGGGCGCTGGGTCAGCGGCAGCGACGCACAGACCGCCATCGGCGGCCTGCTGTCCGAAGGCAAGAGCATCAGCGGCACCTTGCGTGAACACGAGCTGGACTTTCTATTCGGTGCCGAACAGCGCAAGCAGATCGGCTCCACCGCCGTGGTCGCGCTCAGTCACCAGGGCCTGCACGGCGTATTGGCCATCGCCAGCCGTGACCCGCAACACTACAAGAGTTCGGTGGGCACGCTGTTTCTGACCTACATCGCCGAAGTGCTGGGCCGCGTGCTGCCACGCTACACCACCGCCCTGCGCGCGGTGCGCTAGTCATGCACGGGCAACTGGACGCTTA
>Ga0302347_1003836_pt1 | contig 12726 bp, 10 predicted proteins | sample PhyWR1_FD_202178 | JGI IMG/M metagenome (GOLD analysis project Ga0302347, IMG submission 202178) | Leaf surface microbial communities from wheat plants in UC Gill Tract Community Farm, Albany, California, United States - DLSL W.R1 (v2)... | ecosystem: Host-associated > Plants > Phyllosphere >...
TTTGTTTTTGCTGGTGGCATGATGCGCTCGAAATCTTTACTTCCTCACGGTTTTTAATCCATGACCACCTATACCCGGCCAGTGCTGCTGTTGCTCTGTGGCCTGCTTTTGTTGACCCTGGCGATTGCGGTTTTAAATACGCTCGTCCCGCTTTGGCTCGCCCATGAAAACTTACCGACCTGGCAAGTGGGGATGGTGTGTTCGTCCTATTTTACCGGCAACCTCCTCGGTACATTGCTGACGGGTAAATTAATTAAGCGCTTTGGCTTTAACCGTAGCTATTATCTGGCTTCACTGATTTTCGCGGCCGGATGCGTGGGCTTGGGCCTGATGATCGGGTTCTGGAGTTGGATGACGTGGCGGTTTATCGCGGGCGTAGGCTGCGCGATGATCTGGGTGGTCGTGGAAAGTGCGCTGATGTGCAGCGGTACATCACGCAACCGTGGGCGTTTGCTGGCAGCGTATATGATGGTCTACTACGTCGGTACCGTGCTGGGCCAGTTAATGATCAGCAAACTGTCTACCGATTTGATGAGCGTTCTGCCGTGGGTCACTGGCATGGTACTGGCCGCTATTCTACCGTTGTTGTTTACCCGTATTGTGAATCAGGGCAGCGAGCATCAGGAGGCCACGCAGGTCTGGCCGATGCTAAGACTTCGCCATGCGCGTCTTGGCGTCAACGGCTGTATTATCTCCGGTATTGTGCTGGGTTCACTGTATGGCCTGATGCCGCTGTATCTGAATCACCAGGGCGTGAGCGACGCCGGGATTGGATTCTGGATGGCGGTGATGGTGAGTGCAGGTATCGTCGGTCAATGGCCGATTGGTAAACTGGCGGATCGCTATGGTCGCTTGCTGGTGCTGCGCGTTCAGGTATTCGTGGTGATTCTGGGTTGTCTGGCGATGCTCAGTAATGCCGCCATGGCTCCCGCGCTGTTTATCCTTGGGGCGGCGGGCTTTACGCTTTATCCTGTTGCGATGGCCTGGGCATGTGAGAAAGTAGAGCATCACCAGCTGGTGGCGATGAATCAGGCGCTGTTGCTGAGCTATACCATCGGCAGCCTGCTTGGCCCGACTTTTACCTCAATGCTGATGCAAAGTTATTCTGATAATCTGCTGTTTATTATGATTGCCAGCGTCTCGTTTATTTATCTTCTCATGTTGCTGCGCAAAGCCGGAGAACATCCAACGCCGGTGGCACATGCCTGATGAAATAAAAGCCTGTCGATGACAGGCTTTTTTGTTCCAGTCACAAATAAGAGTTTTAGACATTGTCTGTTTTAGGTGCCAGGTGATAATTGAATTGAGTTCTACCACTAAAAGGCAGCAATCATGTCTGGTCATCGTTTTTCCGCTACCGCTCTGGCAGTAGTGTTGTCTTTAACGTTTGCAACTGCTCCGGCAATGGCAAATCCTGGCAATGGTCAGGGCAATGGTCAGGGCAATGGTAATGGCGGTGGCCAGGGTAATAGCGGTGGCCAGGGTAATAGCGGCAACCATGGAAATGCAAACGCTGGCAACCACGGTAATAAACAGAATAACGCGCATCAACATTCCGGCAAATCGAATAAAAACGTAAGTGATGATGTTGATGTGCGTGTCAGCTTCGATCATGCCCGTCATCTGGCATTAAACTATGGCTTAACAGGCTATGACTCTCTGCCTCCGGGTATTGCGAAAAATCTCGCATGTGGAAAACCCCTTCCTCCAGGAATTGCGAAAAAAACCGTTCCTGCATCGATGTTAGGCCAGTTACCTTCTTACCCAGGTTATGAATGGCGGGTAGTGGGGGACGATCTGGTATTAATTGCACTCAGTACCGCAATTGTGACCACCATTATTAATGGTGTCTTTAAATAATAAAGTAAAAAGCCCGGTGCGATTGCCCGGGCTTTTTTATTAATACATCACCTTGTGACCGTATTGCTCAAGAATACCTTTCACACGTTCCATAGTCTCTTTCTTCGGCGGCTTAACGCCATCGAGCTTGTATTCTTCGCCCATTGCCACCCATTTGTGCTTGCCCAGCTCATGATACGGCAGCAGTTCGATCTTCTCGACGTTACCCATATCACGAGTGAATTCACCCAGGCGATGCGCAGAATCATCATCATCTGACCAGCCTGGCACGACGACATAACGAATCCAGGTTTTGATCCCTTTACCTGCGATGTATTTGGCAAACTCCAGCGTACGGTGATTTGAGACGCCGACCAGATTCTGGTGGATTTCATCGTTCATTTGCTTCAGATCGAGCATGACGAGGTCGGTCACCTCAAGTAACTCATCAATGACCGGATCATAGCGACGCACAAAACCATTGGTATCCAGACAGGTATGAATGCCTTCTTTACGGCAGGCGCGGAACCAGTCACGGACGAATTCTGCCTGGAGAATAGCTTCTCCTCCGGATGCTGTGACGCCGCCGCCAGAGGCATTCATAAAGTGGCGATAGGTCACCACCTCTTTCATTAGCTCTTCAACGGTAATTTCTTTACCGCCGTGCGTGTCCCATGTATCACGGTTATGGCAATACAGGCAACGCATCAGACAACCCTGGAAGAAGGTAATAAAGCGGATGCCTGGGCCATCGACAGTGCCACAGGATTCAAAGGAGTGAATACGGCCAATAATTGACATTGCGGTGATATCTCCAGATTCGGCCCGTCCGGGGCCTGTTTATATGCATAGCTCAGTTGGCTATGTCGAGTCTGTTTTGGCTGTTATCCATTTAGTATAGATGCCGGGCAAAAGAGACTTAACGTGGAGAGGGTGTTAAAAAGGCCCCACGGATGTGGAGCCTTTATTGTACGCTTTTTACCGCGTGATTTCAGTCAATTCCAGTTAGATGGATTGAGTGAAGGTACGAGTGATAACGTCCTGCTGCTGTTCTTTAGTCAGGGAGTTAAAACGTACTGCGTAGCCAGATACACGAATGGTCAGCTGCGGATATTTTTCCGGGTTTTCCATCGCATCAAGCAGCATTTCACGGTTCATCACGTTCACGTTCAGGTGTTGACCACCTTCGATGGATGATTCGTGATGGAAGTAACCGTCCATCAGGCCAGCCAGGTTGGTTTTACGCACTTCGTCGTCTTTACCCAGCGCATTTGGAACGATAGAGAAGGTATAAGAGATACCATCTTTCGCGTAAGCAAACGGCAGTTTAGCAACGGAAGTCAGAGAGGCAACAGCACCTTTCTGGTCACGACCGTGCATTGGGTTAGCACCTGGGCCGAATGGCGCGCCAGCGCGACGACCGTCTGGGGTATTACCGGTTTTCTTACCGTACACAACGTTAGATGTGATGGTCAGAACAGACTGAGTCGGGATAGCGTTACGGTAGGTGGTCAGTTTCTGAATTTTCTTCATGAAACGTTCAACCAGGTCAACCGCCATGTCATCAACACGAGAGTCGTTGTTACCAAACTGCGGGTATTCGCCTTCGATAGCGAAGTCGACAGCCAGACCGTCTTCGTCACGAATTGGTTTAACTTTCGCGTATTTGATAGCAGACAGGGAGTCAGCGGCAACAGACAGACCTGCGATACCACATGCCATGGTGCGAACCACGTCACGGTCGTGCAGTGCCATCAGAGAAGCTTCGTAGCTGTATTTGTCGTGCATGTAATGGATAATGTTCAGGGCGGTGACATACTGCTTAGCCAGCCAATCCATGAAGTGATCCATACGTTCCATGACTTCGTCGAAGTTCAGCACGTCACCTTTGATTGGTTCAGATTTAGGACCAACCTGGATTTTCAGTTTTTCATCAACGCCGCCGTTGATAGCGTACAGCATGGTTTTCGCGAGGTTAGCGCGAGCACCGAAGAACTGCATTTGCTTACCAACAACCATCGGGCTTACACAACATGCGATAGCGTAGTCATCGTTGTTGAAGTCAGGACGCATCAGATCATCGTTCTCGTACTGCAGAGAAGAGGTATCGATGGACACTTTAGCCGCGAATTTCTTGAAGTTCAGAGGCAGTTTTTCAGACCACAGAACAGTGATGTTTGGTTCCGGAGACGGGCCCATGGTGTACAGGGTGTTCAGGAAGCGGAAGCTGTTTTTGGTAACCAGAGTACGGCCATCAACACCCATACCTGCGATGGATTCAGTCGCCCAGATTGGGTCACCGGAGAACAGTTCATCATATTCAGGTGTACGCAGGAAGCGAACCATACGCAGTTTCATGACCAGGTGGTCAATCATTTCCTGAGCGTCTTGTTCGTTGATTTTGCCCGCTTTAATATCACGTTCGATGTAAGCATCCAGGAAGGTGGATACGCGACCGAAGGACATTGCTGCACCGTTCTGAGACTTAACAGCCGCCAGGTAGCCGAAGTAAGTCCACTGAATCGCTTCCTGAGCATTGGTCGCAGGACCAGAAATATCACAGCCGTATTTCGCTGCCATTTCTTTGATCTGGCCCAGTGCGCGGTACTGTTCAGAGATCTCTTCACGCAGACGGATAGTCGCTTCCAGGTTTACGCCGTTTTCCAGATCGGATTGCAGAGACAGGAACTGAGCGTATTTGTCTTTCATCAGGAAGTCGATGCCGTACAGCGCAACACGACGATAGTCACCGATGATACGACCACGGCCATACGCATCTGGCAGACCGGTCAGCACGCCGGATTTACGGCAGTTCAGGATGTCTTTGGTGTAAACATCAAACACGCCCTGGTTGTGAGTCTTGCGGTATTCAGTGAAGATTTTTTTCAGCATTGGGTCCAGCTCGCGATCGTACGCTTTGCATGAACTCTCAACCATTTTGATGCCACCGAACGGAATAATTGCACGTTTCAGTGGCGCTTCAGTCTGCAGACCAACGATTTTCTCAAGGGCTTTGTTGATGTAGCCAGCATCGTGAGAAGTGATGGTAGAAGCAACGGAAGTATCGAAATCAACTGGCGCGTGAGTGCGGTTTTCCAGTTTAACGCCTTCCATTACGTTGTCCCAAAGCTTGGTGGTTGCGTCAGTTGCACCAGCCAGGAAGGATTCGTCACCTTCATACGGGGTATAGTTTTTCTGGATAAAGTCACGCACGTTGACTTCTTTCTGCCAGTCACCTTTCGCGAAACCTTCCCAGGCTGTGGCTAACTTTTCATTAAGTTCGGACATGTGATACCTACCTTCTTAAGTGGATTTTTTATTTACTGCCTGAGAAACCATCAATGATGATTGTCGCCACGCAGGTAAATGACCCAGTATGTCAACCCAACCAACAGACCCCCACCGATAATATTCCCAATGGTGACTGGGATCAGATTATCTGTGATGAAATTCATAATAGTCAGGTGAGAGAAACTTTCCGGGCTTGAACCAACAGCGGTCCAGAACTCGGGGCTTGCAAAGTTGCGGATAACGATCCCCATCGGGATCATAAACATATTTGCGATGCTGTGTTCAAAGCCGCTGGCGACAAACATGGCGACGGGCAGAACCATTATCATGGCTTTGTCCATCAGGCTGCGTCCGGAGTAGCTCATCCAGACAGCCAGGCATACCATCAGGTTTGCGAGGATACCCAGAGCGACGGCTTCGATAAATGTGTGATGCATTTTGTGGTCGGCGGTTTGAAGGACATTAAGCCCCCAGCCACCGTTGGCGGCCATATACTCGCCAGACAACCACATGAGCAAAACAAACAGCAAACAGCCAATCAGGTTGCCAACGTAGACATTGAGCCAGTTGCGCGCCAGTTGGCCCCAGGTAATTCTTCCGCTCGCTTTTGCCACAACAATCAGGACGGTTGAGGTAAAGAGGTCAGCGCCACAGATGACGCACAGAATCAAACCTAGAGAGAAACAGATACCGCCAATTAATTTTGCAATACCGAAAGGCATCGCAGCAGTACCGGTGGTCGCAGTGATGTAGAAGACAAATGCGATGGAGATGAACACACCAGCGGTAATCGCCAGATAGAACGTCGTCATCGGGTGCTTTGTTGCTTTATAGACACCCGCTTCTTCGGCCACTTTGGCCATCGCTGCTGGGAGTATTAGATCAAAAGGGTTGTCAGCTTTCACACTAACTCTCTCTTTATTAAGTCGGCGACGAGATACTAACAAAGCATTATAGAAGAGAAATTGATATAGATCATATCTCGCCTGGCTTATAGGCCCGCAAAGCGTGTTGTTTTGCTACGATTGCGGCGTAAGTTTTTGATTATCCGTATAAAAATAAATTTTAAAAGTTATGAAAAGAGTTGAATTATTTCCTAAAGGCTCCTGACGGCAGTTAATTAAAATGGAGTAATTGCCCTAAAAAGTAACAGTAAAACGCAAGCAAACATATTTATATTTACCTGTAATTAACGTTATTATTACAATTAAAATTCATTGCGATTAAATATAAAAACGGGGCAATGAAATTGCCCCGTAATATAGCTCAGCGAATTAGATACGCCTACAGTCTATGGTGTTATGTGCGCTTATTTTGACCAGTGAGCGGCTTTCGCGTGCTGCAGTTTTTCATACGCTTTCAGCAGTGACTGATGTGCCGGGAACGCGTTGAGATCGCCGTCAACAGGCTGAAGGTCATAGAATGGCGCTTCACCGCTTAGGGCGGCACTCGCGGCTTCAACGGCCTCTGCACCATACATACGCACGAAGGCGTTCAGATATTGCAGCGGCTGGCGATCTTCTTCCTGAGAGAGCAGCAGCAAGGTTTGCAGGCAGCGGTAATAATTTGCGCGCTCTGCGCTGAATACAGACTGGTTGTACTCAATGGTCCACTCGGTCCAGGCCAAAGCCTGATCCAGATCGCCACCGGCCAGAGCCAGCATTGCTTTCAGTTCGCCAATACGCAGCGTATACCAGCCAGTGTCTTTACCGGTCGCCAGACCCAGCAGCTCGCGCACGCGGGTCATATCATCGTGACCTTCATCGTCCATCTGGGCGATCAGGTTCAAATACTCTTCTTTTTCCCATTCGCTGCCCGGCAAGGCGAGCAAGGTTTCACGAAGATGGCTGCCCATTGCGTTATTTGCCAGCCACAGATCTTCTGCCGGGTAAATATCGGACATGCCAGGCACCAGAATACGGCAGGCGTAAACGCTCAGGTGTTCGTAATCGGCGATATACACTTCTTTATCTTCGGCTTTGAAGATCGCCATCAGCGTGGCGAACTCTTCTTCAGTTGTGCCGGAGAAATTCCAGTCCACGAACGGGTAGTCAGCGTCCTGTTTGAACATGTCCCAGGAGATCAAACCGCTGGAGTCAATGAAGTGCGTTTCCAGATTAGTGTGTTCGCCCACTTCTTCATCATCAAAGGTCGGTGGCGTAAACACGTCCAGATCTTTCAGGCTGCGGCCTTGCAGAAGCTCGGTCACGGTACGTTCCAGCGCGACGCCGAAATCAGGGTGCGCGCCAAACGAGGCGAAGCACGTCCCGTTAGCTGGGTTGAACAACACTACGCATATAACCGGGTATTTGCCGCCCAGTGAACCGTCGTAAGCAAAGATTGGGAAACCTTCGGCTTCCAGTTTGGCGATGGACTCCACCACGCCTGGGTAGCGCGCCAGCACGTCGCTCGGGATTTCCGGCAGGCTGATGGATTCCGCAATAATGCGATTTTTGATATGACGCTCAAACACTTCGGAAAGGCCCTGAACGCGAGCTTCATTGCGGGTGTTGCCTGCAGACATACCGTTAGAGACATACAGGTTACCGACGATATTCATCGGAATATAGACGGTTTGTTCATCAGACTGACGGGTAAACGGCAGGGCGCAAATACCACGTTCATCGTTACCGGATTGCAGATCGATCAGCATACCGGCGGTCAGTTCGTTGTCAGGATCGTAAAACGCACGCAGACGCGCATCCAGAATGCCGTCTGGCAATTCATCGTCTTCCGTAAGCGGGAACCATTTTTCGTTCGGATAATGCACGAACGGGCCGTTTGCAATCGTGTCGCCCAGCCAGAAATCCGCAAAGAAATAGTTCGTGGACAGACGCTCAAAATACTCACCCAGCGCAGAAGCCAACGCCGCTTTTTTGGTGGCACCTTTACCGTTGGTAAAGCACAGCGCGCAATCGGTATCACGAATATGAACAGACCAGACGTGCGGAACTGGATTGAGCCAGGACGCTTCTTCGATATTAAAGCCCAGGTCGGTCAGTTTTTGCTGGAAGCGAGCGATGGAATCTTCCAGGGCGGCGTCTTTGCCGGGGATGAATGTTTGAGTCATGGCTATCACTTTTATCGTACGGAAAGCGCGCAATGATACGGGTTTTGCGTGACTGGCGCTATCTTCGCGGAGGATACGGCGAAAATAAAAGGCTGGGCTATGCTTACAGGCAGTAACCCACTGTTAAGGCATAGAAAAAAATGAAAGCGTTTGATCTTCATCGGATGGCATTCGACAAAGTTCCGTTAGAGTTTTTAGGAGAAGTGGCGCTTCGTAGCCTTTACACTTTTATATTGGTCTTTTTGTTTCTCAAGATTACGGGTCGCCGCGGTGTACGTCAGATGTCGCTGTTTGAAGTATTAATCATCCTTACCCTGGGTTCAGCGGCTGGAGACGTTGCCTTTTACGATGACGTACCGATGATTCCGGTGTTGGTCGTGTTTATCACGCTGGCCTTGCTGTATCGACTGGTGATGTGGCTGATGTCGAAAAGTGAAAAGCTGGAGGATTTGCTGGAAGGTAAACCGGTGGTGATTGTGCAGGAAGGGCAGCTTGCCTGGGAGAAAGTCCGCAGCGCCAACATGACCGAATTTGAGTTTTTCATGGAATTACGCCTCAACAGCGTGGAGCAGTTGGGGCAAGTGCGGCTCGCAATCATGGAAACCAACGGACAGATCAGCGTTTATTATTATGACGACGAAGATGTGAAGCCCGGCCTGTGTATTTTGCCCGATGAGTGCGTGAAGCGTTTTATGGTTGTGCCAGAGTCAGAGGAGTACGCCTGCATACGCTGTAGCCATGTTGTCGCCATGCAGGCGGGAGACCATCAATTATGTCCCCGCTGCGCGCATCCAGAATGGACGAAGGTTAGCAGGGCTAAACGTATTACCTGACAGCCATTTTGTCGGTTTTGTGCGGGTGTGATGGCAGAATGTTTTGTGTGACGGTGGACACATTTTCCGGGTCATAAGTTTTAGACATTGCGGCGCGTGTCACTGAATGATAAAACCGATATCCACAGTTATAACTTAGTGCTTTTAGCGTGGTGAGGGTAAATGGCTCAGGTCTTCAATTTCAGTTCAGGTCCGGCAATGTTACCGGTAGATGTACTTAAACAAGCGCAGCAGGAGCTTTGCGACTGGCAGGGTCTTGGTACATCGGTGATGGAAATTAGCCACCGTGGTAAAGAATTTATCCAGGTGGCGGAAGAGGCAGAAAAGGATTTTCGCGATCTGCTGAATATTCCCTCGAACTACAAAGTATTGTTCTGTCATGGCGGCGGCCGTGGTCAGTTTGCGGGAATTCCGTTAAATCTGTTGGGCGACAAAACGGCCGCAGATTATGTCGATGCCGGTTACTGGGCGGCCAGTGCGGTTAAAGAAGCGCATAAATACTGCACCCCCAATGTGATCGATGCCAAAGTGACGGTTGATGGCTTGCGCGCGGTGAAACCGATGAGCGAGTGGCAGCTATCCGACAATGCCGCGTATTTGCACTACTGCCCGAATGAAACCATTGACGGGATCGCCATTCATGAAGAGCCAAACTTTGGCAATGATGTGGTGGTCACTGCGGATCTTTCTTCCACGATCCTTTCCGGCCCGCTGGATGTAAGCCGCTATGGCGTCATCTATGCAGGTGCGCAGAAAAATATCGGTCCGGCTGGCTTGACCCTGGTGATTGTGCGCGAAGATCTTTTAGGCAAAGCGCAGAAGGCGTGTCCTTCAATTCTCGACTACACCGTACTGAACGATAACGACTCAATGTTCAACACCCCGCCGACGTTCGCCTGGTATCTTTCTGGCCTTGTCTTTAAATGGCTCAAGAAAAACGGTGGCGTGGCGCAGATGGACAAGATCAATCAGCAAAAAGCCGAGCTGCTCTATAGCATCATTGATGGCAGTGATTTCTATCGTAACGATGTCGCTAAGCCAAACCGCTCACGCATGAACGTACCGTTCCAGCTTGCGGACAGCAATCTGGATAAAGTCTTCCTTGAGGAGTCTTTCGCCGCTGGTTTGCATGCGCTTAAAGGCCACCGTGTCGTAGGCGGTATGCGTGCGTCTATCTACAATGCAATGCCACTTGAAGGCGTCAAAGCGCTGACTGATTTTATGGCTGACTTCGAACGTCGCCACGGTTAATCGCGTTATTTTCACCCCCTGGCGTCGCTGCGGGGTTTTTTTATTATGTCGAGTTGAGAGTTAAGCTTCATGGAATCCCTGACGTTACACCCTATCGCGCGAGTCGATGGCACCATTAATTTGCCTGGCTCAAAAAGTGTCTCGAACCGCGCGCTGCTGCTGGCCGCTTTGGCAAACGGCACGACTGTCCTTACTAACCTGCTGGATAGCGATGACGTTCGCCATATGCTCAATGCGCTAAAGGCGTTGGGTGTTCAGTTCACGCTGTCTGGCGATCGTACCCGCTGCGAAGTCGTGGGTAACGGCGGGGCGCTTACATCGGCCACCGAGCTGGAGTTGTTTTTAGGTAACGCCGGTACGGCGATGCGTCCGCTGGCGGCAGCACTGTGTCTGGGAAGTAACGATATCGTGCTGACCGGCGAACCGCGCATGAAAGAACGTCCGATTGGCCATCTGGTCGACGCGCTGCGTCAGGGCGGCGCGCAGATTGATTACCTTGAGCAGAAAAACTATCCGCCAGTACGTTTACGCGGTGGGTTTACCGGCGGCAATGTGGACGTCGACGGCAGCGTGTCCAGTCAGTTTCTGACCGCACTTTTGATGGCGGCGCCGCTGGCCCCGCAGGATACGGTCATTAGCATCAAAGGCGATCTGGTCTCTAAGCCTTATATCGATATCACGTTGCATTTGATGAAAACGTTTGGCGTAGAGGTCGAAAACCAGGCGTACCAGCGCTTTGTGGTTCGCGGTGCCCAGCAGTATCAATCTCCAGGCGATTATCTTGTTGAAGGCGATGCATCGTCAGCGTCCTATTTCCTGGCCGCGGGTGCGATTAAAGGCGGTACGGTTAAAGTCACCGGAATCGGCCGCAACAGCGTGCAGGGCGATATTCGCTTTGCCGATGTGCTGGAAAAGATGGGCGCGGTGGTGAACTGGGGTGATGATTTTATCTCCTGTACGCACGGTGAACTGAATGCGGTTGATATGGATATGAACCATATTCCGGATGCGGCAATGACTATTGCGACGGCGGCGCTCTTTGCTAAAGGGACAACAACGCTTCGAAACATTTACAACTGGCGCGTCAAAGAAACTGACCGCTTGTTTGCGATGGCGACCGAGCTGCGCAAAGTCGGCGCGCAGGTGGAAGAGGGCGAGGATTATATTCGCGTCACGCCTCCTGCGAAACTGCAGGTCGCTGAGATCGGCACCTACAACGATCACCGTATGGCGATGTGCTTCTCGCTGGTGGCGTTATCCGACACGCCAGTGAAGATTCTTGACCCGAAATGCACCGCGAAAACCTTCCCGGATTATTTCGAACAGCTCGCGCGTATCAGTACCCTTGCCTGATAAATCCCTGCCGCATCTTCGGATGCGGCAAAGACTTACGCTTCCTGACAGTGTTCCCGCCCATTTCTTCTACACTCTGCTTCATAAATTCCGTAATTTGCATGCAAAGATAACAGTTGCCTGCTTTGGCGCGTATAATGCGCGGCGTTCATGTTAACGGTATGCCTTAATGAAGGAGAAAAAGATGACGGCAGCTGCCCCGGTAATCACCATTGATGGGCCAAGTGGCGCAGGGAAAGGTACTCTTTGTAAAGCGATGGCAGAAGCCTTGCAATGGCATCTTTTAGACTCGGGAGCAATCTATCGCGTACTGGCTTTAGCGGCGTTGCATCACCATGTCGATGTGGCCTCTGAAGAAGCGCTGGTGCCTCTGGCTGCGCATCTGGACGTGCGTTTTATCTCTACACATGGCAACCTTGAAGTGATTCTTGAAGGCGAAGACGTGAGCGGTGAAATCCGCACCCAGGAAGTGGCGAATGCCGCTTCTCAGGTCGCCGCCTTCCCACGCGTTCGAGAGGCGCTGTTGCGCCGTCAGCGTGCATTTCGTGAAGCTCCGGGGTTAATTGCTGATGGCCGCGATATGGGCACAGTGGTATTCCCTGATGCACCTGTTAAAATTTTCCTTGACGCCTCATCGGAAGAACGCGCGCAACGTCGCATGCTTCAGTTGCAGGAAAAGGGGTTTAGTGTTAACTTTGATCGCCTTTTATCCGAGATAAAAGAGCGCGACGACCGCGATCGTAACCGCGCTGTAGCCCCACTTGTTCCGGCAGAAGATGCCTTAGTTCTGGATTCGACCAGTTTAACTATTGAGCAAGTGATTGAAAAAGCGTTACAATATGCGCGCCAGAAATTGGCACTCGCTTAACTGCGACAGAATTGGTAGTACCCCCGCTGCAATGGATTGACGGCGGGTATGTGAAACAACCCCATCCGGCACGGAGCCAGGTGGACGTTATATTAACCTGAAGATTAAACATGACTGAATCTTTTGCTCAACTATTTGAAGAATCCTTAAAAACAATCGAAACCCGTCCGGGTTCCATCGTTCGTGGTGTTGTTGTTGCTATCGACAAAGATATCGTACTG
>Ga0302347_1003837_pt1 | contig 12716 bp, 10 predicted proteins | sample PhyWR1_FD_202178 | JGI IMG/M metagenome (GOLD analysis project Ga0302347, IMG submission 202178) | Leaf surface microbial communities from wheat plants in UC Gill Tract Community Farm, Albany, California, United States - DLSL W.R1 (v2)... | ecosystem: Host-associated > Plants > Phyllosphere >...
GATGGTTTTAAGGGAGACAATATTAAATCAGTAGCTCTGCAGTCAGATGGTAAAATAATAGTAGCCGGAACTTTTAGTAAATATAAGGGAATTAGCGAAAATGGCTTAATCCGTTTTAATACAGATGGAAGTAAAGATACTTCTTTCAACGTAGGGACTGGATTTAATAAATTAAATGATAATACTGTAGAATCCTATTATTATGGATTTGGAACCATAACCATACAACCTGACGGAAAAATATTAGTAATGGGTGATTTTACTAGCTACCAAGGAACTAGCGCAAACGGATTAATCCGCTTAAATACGGATGGAAGCAGGGACAGTTCTTTTGATATTGGTACTCAATTTAATAATGATCCCACAAAATTTAAAACTCTGTCTTTACAATCTGATGGAAAATTATTAGTAGGATGGGAAATTAAAACCAACCTGGGAACTTCTCAAATGCATTTAGTTCGTTTAAATGCCGATGGAACTAAAGATTCTTCTTTAAGTATGGGTACCGGATTAAATCTTTCGGTTAATTCAATGGTAAAACAAAACGATGGAAAAATACTAGTGGGTGGAGATTTTAACACTTACAAAGAAATTTTTCAAAATAATCTGATGCGTCTCAATTCAGATAAAACTAAAGATAATTCTTTTTCTATTGGATCTGGATTTAATGGTTCTGTTACTTCTATAACATTGCAAAATGATGGTAAAATAATCGTAGGAGGTAAATTTACTAAGTATCAAGGAACCACTCAAAATTACCTGATTCGTTTAAATACTGATGGAACCAAAGATTCCTCTTTTAACATAGGTACCGGTTTTGACAATATCGTTAATTTTGTTGCTATACAGCCAGATGGCAAAATACTTGTTGGCGGTAATTATAGAAAATATCAAGGAATTTCTCAGAATTATATGATTCGTTTAAACACGGACGGTACCAAAGACACTACATTTAACTTAGGGGCTGGATTTTATAATATTATGGGCGACGCAGTAAACGTAGTAAAAACAATTGTATTACAACCCGATGGAAAAATACTGGTCGGAGGAAACTTTGAAAAGTTTAAAAGTTCAGATCAAGAGAATTTAATCCGATTAAATGCAGATGGAACCAAAGATACATCCTTTGATATAGGCTATGGATTTAGTAGTGTAGTTTTTTCCATAACATTACAACCAGATGGAAAGATTCTTGTTGGAGGTGCTTTTAAATCCTATAAAGGAATTAATCAACAAAAATTAATTCGTTTAAATACCGATGGAAGTAAAGACAATTCTTTTGATGTCGGACTTACTTTTCAGGAATGTATGGTGTATTCTACAGTCGTAAAAAATGATGGAAAAATAATTGTTGGAAGTTACGCTTCCAGTTCTCAGGCAGTTACTCAAAATAATTTAATTCGTTTAAATACAGACGGAAGTAGAGATAACAGTTTTGGCACCGGAATTACATTTTTTAATAATAATAAAACTAGCGCTACTATTTATTCAATATTACTAGAACCAAATGATGAATTATTAATCGGTGGTGACTTCACGGCATATCGAGGAAACAACCTTTCGGCTAATTTAATTGCTATAACAGAAAATTATATTACCCCTGCATTAGTTGTAACTCCATCGCAAACAAACGCAGAATGTTCAGGACTTATTACAGGATCTGCTTCTTTCTCTGTTTCTGGTGGTACTGCTCCTTATACCTACCTTTGGTCTAACGGATCAACAGCATCTAAAATTACTGGATTGCGTGCTGGCGATTATTCTTGTAAAGTTATGGACGCAGACTTAACAACCGTAACGCAAAATTTCAGTATAACTACAATTGCAGATACTGAAAATCCAACAATTACTGCGCCGGTTAATATATCCGTAAATTCGAATGCGAACTGTGTTGCAACAGGAGTAAAATTAGGAACTCCAGTAACAACCGACAATTGTTCTGTTGCATCAGTAACAAATAATGCGCCTTCAGTCTTTCCCCTTGGAAAAACCACCGTTACATGGACAGTAAAAGATGCTAGTAATAATATCGCAACAGCAACTCAAATTGTGACTGTAAACGATGTGACTTTGCCAACGATAAAAGCTCCTACAGCTGTAACCGTAAATACAAATATAAATTGCACTGCAACCAATGTTTTATTGGGTATTCCTGTTACGACAGACAACTGCACCGCCGCTTCTGTAACAAATAATGCTCCATCAGCTTTTCCTATTGGAGAAACAACCGTGATCTGGACTGTTACAGATGCAAGCAATAATATAGCAACAGCAACTCAAATTGTAACAGTAAAAGGAATTAATACAACTATAACAAACAATTCCGGTATATTAACAGCTATTGAAACTGGAGCAACATACAAATGGCTTGAATGTAATAATGGAACATTTACAGTAATTACAAATGAAACTAAAGCATCATTTACACCTAAAAAAAATGGAAATTATGCTGTGGAAATTACTAAAAATGGCTGTTCAGCAACTAGCTCATGTTATGAAGTTAAAACACTTGGAACGGCAGATTTTGAGTTAGAAAATTCTTTAAAATTATATCCAAACCCAACAAAGGATTTTGTTACAATTGAAATTAATGCGAGAGACAATACAAAACTTAAAATATTCGGTAGTAATGGTCAATCTGTTCTTTCAAAAGAATTAAAAAATGGATCAAATACCGTTAGTATTTCCCATTTATCGAGTAATGTTTATTTGTTTGAAATTTCTAATGAAAGTGGAAAAACAGTAAAAAAAGTAATTAAAAAATAACTTTTAATTTAAACAATATCTTAAACAAAAAGTCCCGAAAATTTCGGGACTTTTTTATTTTATAATACCATTGTCAACTGAATTCTCTTTCTATCTTCATCAACCTCAGTAACCTTAACATCAACATGCTGATGTAATTTTACCACTTCGTTTACATCGCTCACAAAACCAGCTTTCAACTGAGAAATATGAACCAATCCGCTTTCTTTGATTCCGATATCAACAAAACAGCCGAAATTGGTAATGTTATTAACAATTCCCGGAAGAATCATTCCGGTTTTTACATCTTTGATCGATTTTACGTTTGCGTCAAATTCAAAAACCTTAGCCGACTTTCTTGGGTCTAATCCTGGTTTTTCAAGCTCTTTTATGATGTCTTTTAGTGTGAGTAAACCAATTTCAGGTGTTACATACTTTTCGGCCTTAATAAGCGCTGTTTTTTCTTTATTTGCAATCAAGTCATTTAAAGAAATATTCAAATCCTTTGCCATCTTTTCTACAACCGGATAAGCCTCCGGATGCACCGCTGAATTATCCAGTGGATTTTTAGCATTTGTAATTCTGATAAAAGCTGCTCCTTGCTGATATGCTTTATCGCCCAAGCGCGGTACTTTTTTCAATTGTTTTCTATCTTCAAAAGGTCCATTTTCAGAACGGTATTGTACAATGTTTTCGGCCAGCTTCTCACCTATTCCACTCACATAACTTAGTAAATGTTTACTCGCTGTGTTAATGTTAATTCCAACCGAGTTTACGCAACGAATTACCGTGCTGTCTAATTCTTCTTTTAATTTAGTTTGGTCAACATCATGTTGATATTGTCCAACTCCAATCGCTTTTGGATCGATTTTTACCAATTCGGCCAACGGATCTGAAAGTCGTCGCCCAATAGAAACCGAACCACGAACCGTTACATCATAATTAGGAAATTCTTCTCTTGCAATTTTTGATGCCGAATAAACTGAAGCTCCTGCCTCAGAAACAATAAAAACCTGCACAGGTTTGTCAAAAGCGATTTTTTTGATGAAAAATTCCGTTTCTCTTGAAGCCGTTCCGTTTCCGATAGATATCGCATCAATTTGATATGCGTTTACCATCGAACGGATTTTTTTAATCGCCATCGATTCCTCATTTTGAGGCGCGTGCGGATAAATGGTTTCGTTGTACAACAAATCACCTTTTTCGTCCAGACAAACAACTTTACAACCGCTTCTAAAACCAGGGTCGATTGCCAAAATACGTTTTTCTCCTAAAGGCGGAGCCAATAATAACTGGCCTAAATTGTTAGCAAAAACCTGAATTGAATTAGCATCGGCTTTTGCTTTTGCTTCCTGCAACGTTTCATTTCCTATCGCCGGATTCAATAAACGTTTATAACTATCCTCAATTGCTAACTGCAAATGAGCTGTTGTATTATTTTGTTTTTTAATGATGATTTCGTCAATAACATCATAGGCGTCATCAATATCAACATCAATTTTCATTTTTATAAAACCTTCATTTTCTGCACGAAGCATTGCTAACAAACGGTGCGCTGGAGCTTTTGTCAAAGGTTCTTCCCAATCAAAGTACTGACTGAATTTTTGTGCTCCTTCTTCTTCGGCTTTCTTTTTTACGACTTTGGTTCCAATAGTTGCTTTTCTCTGATATAATCTACGAAGCTGTTTACGAACATAAATATTTTCATTAATCCATTCGGCTACAATATCTCTTGCGCCCTGAATTGCTGCTTCTTCGTTAATAACATCATCATTGATGTATTGTGTAGAAAGGAAATCAATATCAACATCACTTTCAGATATAATTAGTTTTGCCAAAGGCTCTAAACCAAATTCACGCGCAACATCGGCTTTTGTTTTTTTCTTCTTTTTGTACGGAAGGTAAAAATCTTCTATTTCTTGTAAATCAAAACTTTCTTCAATTTTTTTCTTCAAATCTGGCGTAAGCGCTTTTTGTTCTTCAATAGATTTTAGAACAGCTTCTTTACGTTTTACAAGTGTATAATAATCTTTTTGCAATTTTGCAATGAGCTCAATTACAGTTTCATCTAGATTTCCGGTTGCGTCTTTTCGGTAACGCGAAATAAACGGAATTGTACAATCTTCTTCTAATAATTTTACAGTGTTTTGAATACTTGTTGCCGGCGCTTGGACAGACTTGGCAATGAATTGAATATTAGTCATATTTTAATGAAATAAATTCTTAATTATAATTGATGTAATTTACTTGTTAAAAGTAAATAATAAATTAATCAATGATTCGGCTAAAATAATATCTTTGTTTTTAATATTACGTCAATGGAAATTTTTTTACTCTATTTTTTATTTATAAATATCATCGTTTTTATTCTTGCCGGTTATGATAAATATCAAGCCCGAAATAATAAACGAAGAATACCGGAAAATACTCTTTTCTTTCTTGAACTAATTGGAGGAACTCCGGGTTTATTAACAGCAATGTTTTTCTTCAGACATAAAACGAGTAAAACTTCATTTATTGTCAAATTCTCCCTAATTTTTTTAGTTCAGGCAATTTTAATTTATCTATATTTAACTAACAAAAAATAGATATTAACATTGTTGATAACCTCAAAAAAAGTGATTTTAAATTAAATAAAAAACCGGATGAATTTTAAAAATCCGCCCGGTGTATTTATATTTATTTGGTGCGAAGCACCCGATTTTTTTCTGATGTTTTACGAACAAGCAATCTTATTAACTCGGTTTTGATGTCTTCCTCCTTCAAATGCTGTAGTTAAAAAAGTTTCTACAATTTCAACAGCTTGCGGAATAGAAGTAAAGCGCGCCGGAATACTCACAATGTTTGCATCGTTGTGTAAACGTGTTAAATAGGCTATTTCTTTAGTCCAGCATAATCCAGCTCTTACTTTCGGGTGTTTATTAACAGTCATAGCGATTCCGTTTCCGCTGCCGCAGATAACTATTCCAAAATCAGCTTTTCCTTCAGAAACATCATTTGCAACCGGATGTCCAAAATCAGGATAATCTACAGAAGCATCAGTATCTGTTCCATAATTCGTTACTTCATATCCTTTAGCTTCAAGCATTGCTACAATTGCTTTTTTATATTCTGGTCCTGCGTGGTCGTTTCCTATCGAAATTTTCATTTTTTCTATACTATTTAGTTGTGCAGTACAAATTTACTCAATTAATGAATGTTTGCCACTAATTACAGTAATTTTCACAAATTATTTTCTTTGCAAACAAATCAAAACAATACAATATAGATTAGTATACATTTGCATAATTCAATGTAAAAGACTTCGTTTTACAACTGTCTTACTGTCAAAACTTTATCAGTTATTAACAATTTTGATAACTCTATAAGTATCTCATAATCAATAAAAAATAAACAGAATATTTGTTAAAATTTTAAGGTGTTGATAGTGATTCGTAATTCGTTGATATTCAATTAACTTTAAGTTAACATTATTTGTTAATAAGTTCGAAAAGAAAATAAGAAGTTTTTTTTGGTTGTGTCGAAAAAAAACCTAATCCAAAACTGGAATTAAAAAACCTAATAAAGTTTCAGGAATTTTTAGAAAAGTTATCAATATCAAAAATGCCATTTTCAACAAATCTCAACATATGAACTTATCTACAAAATGAATTCATTTTTGGTTGTCAACCGTTGTTAATTAAAATACAAAAAGTCTTATAAATTAATCTTTTAGCTAAAAATAACTATGTTGATAACTCAATATAACTAAGAGAAACTTCATTTCAATGCTTTTAAAAATAAATTTATTCGACATATTAACACACTATAATAACCAACAAATTTTTTTAAATTTTTAAAAATCTTTTTTGTTGTATTTAATATATGTTGAAAACTAAAAAAGTTGAAAAGGAAAAAAAATTGTTTTGATTTGAATTTTACTCTGTTTTGAATTTTTGTTTCAAACGATTTTGAGAGGATTGTTTAGATTGTCCAGAATTTGCTGAACTTCTTCGAAATCGTTTGGATGAACTTTCAGTCTGATTCCGCCGAGTGCTGCAGAATACATTGGTGCGACAGAAAGTGTCATTTCGTTTTCGAAAAAATATGGAATTTCTTCTTGTTCCAGTAAGTGTTTGAGAACCACTGTTTCGTGCTGATAATTGAATATGGCGATCGTCTTAAAGCTTTCCATATGAGGTCTTTTTGTAAATGTACGAAAAGTTATATTTTTAATAATTCTATTTGTTAAAAAGAATTATCTGATTTCTTATTTGTAATTTTAAACCTTATAAGAAAAGATATATGAGTAAGAAAATTAGAAAGCCGATAAAGAAAGAGAAAGATTTCTCTGGGAAAATACTTAAGATTTTATCGCAAAATGCTAATAAACCATTCAATTATAAACAAATAGGAGCAAAGCTTGAACTTGATGATACAAGTAGCAGAAATCAAATTATAAAAGATTTAAAAATTCTGGCAGCTCAAAAGAAGATTATAGAAACAGAACCTGGAAAGTATTTGGTAAAAGCAATCAGTCAGGATTATTATGAAGGAACGATAGATATGACGAGCAGAAAAACGGCATATTTTATTTGTGACGAATTTGAAGAAGATGTTTTTATTCCGACTAATAATTTGAATCGTGCGTTAGACAAAGACAAAGTAAAAGTTTACGTTTATAATCGTAGAAAAGGAAAACGACCTGAAGGTGAAGTAATTGAAGTTATAGAAAGAGATAAAACAGAATTTGTTGGTGTAATTGATATGCAACCAAATTTTGCTTTTGTTTCTACAGCAAATCCTAAAATGTATACCGATATTTTTATTCCAAAAGATAAAATTGGTGAAGCAGAAAACGGTGATGTTGTTTTAGTTAAGATTGAAGACTGGCCAAAAAGAGCTGATAGTCCTTTTGGATCTGTAATTCGTGTATTAGGAAAACCTGGAGAACACAATACAGAAATTCACGCGATTTTAGCAGAATATGGTTTGCCTGCAGATTTTCCGGTAGAAGTAGAGGTTTATGCTCAAAAAATAGACACTTCGATTCAGGAATCTGAGATTGCAAAACGTCGTGATATGCGTGATACACTTACGTTTACGATAGATCCAAAAGATGCAAAAGATTTTGATGATGCCTTGTCTTTCAAAAAGTTAGAAAATGGAAACTTCGAAATTGGAATTCATATTGCCGATGTTTCGTATTATTTAGAAGAAGGAACAATTCTGGATGATGAAGCTTATCAGAGAGCTACTTCGGTTTATTTAGTAGATAGAGTAGTGCCAATGCTTCCTGAAGTTTTGTCAAATTTTGCCTGTTCACTTCGTCCAAATGAAGAGAAATATACCTTCTCCGCTATTTTTGAAGTTTCGCCAACTGCACAAGTTATCAACCAATGGTTTGGAAGAACAGTCATTTATTCAGATCAGCGTTTTGCTTATGAAGAAGCACAATATATCATTGAAACAAAAGATAATACAATTCCGATTGATGTTTCAATTACCGGAGAATCTTATGTGGTTTCAGATGAAATTACCGAGGCCACTTTAAAACTAGATGAATTAGCTAAGATTTTGAGAAAGAAAAGAATGCAAAATGGTGCTATTTCTTTTGATAAAGTTGAAGTGAAATTCAATCTGGATGAAGCTGGAGAACCAGAAGGCGTTTACTTCAAAGTTTCTAAAGATGCCAATCATTTGATTGAAGAGTTTATGCTTTTAGCAAACAGAAAAGTGGCGGAATATATTGGAAAACAAAAGAAAACATTTGTTTACAGGATTCACGACGAACCAAACGAAGATAAATTGATTGCGATGCAAACTGTAATTGCTAAATTTGGTTATAAAATAGATTTCCGTAACAAAGGCGATATTTCTAAGTCTTTAAATGCATTGATGGAAGAAGTTAATGGTAAAAAAGAGCAAAACTTAATTGATACTCTTGCGATTAGAAGCATGAGTAAAGCCAAATATTCGACAGATAATATTGGCCATTATGGTTTGGCTTTTGATTATTATAGCCATTTTACATCGCCAATTCGTCGTTATCCAGACGTTATGGTACACCGTTTGTTACAATATTATCTTGATAATGGCGCTTCTGTAGACGAAGAAATGTATGAAACAAAATGTCTGCATTGTTCCAATATGGAAAGTTTAGCGACTAATGCTGAACGAGATAGTATTAAATATATGCAGGTTAAATACATGCAGGATCATCAGGACGAAGAATTCCTTGGTGTTATTTCCGGTGTTACCGAATGGGGAATTTATGTTGAAATCGTTTCTAATAAATGCGAAGGAATGGTAAGAATCAGAGAAATTAAAGATGATTATTATACTTTCGACGAAAAACAATATGCTTTGGTTGGAGCTACTTCAAACAGCATTTTGCAATTAGGAGACGAAATTTATGTTAAAGTAAAAAATGCCGATTTAGTGAAGAAACAATTGGATTTTCAATTTTTGCGACGAGCAGAATAAGTATTAATTTAAAAAAATAAAAGTATGAAAAAGCTAATAATTGGAGCAGCAATTTTATTTGTACAAATGTCTTTTGGTCAGGTTACAAAAGAGTTAGGAGATTTCGATACCGTAAAAGTTTACGATAAATTAAGTGTAAAATTAGTTCAGTCGTCTGAAAATAAAATTGTTATAAAAGGAGCAAGGGAAGCTGAATTAGAAGCTGTTAATAAAAATGGTATTTTAAAATTAAGAATGCCTTTTCCAAAACTCTTATCAGGAAACGATCTTGAAGTTACTTTGTATTACAAACATATTGAACTAATTGATGCTAATGAAGGTGCAACGGTTAATAGTAAGGAAACTATAAAAGCTACATCTTTTAAAGTTAGTGCACAAGAAGGTGCTAAAATTAATGTAGATTTGAATGTTGATAAACTAAAAGTAAGTTCAGTTTCTGGAGGAGAAATTACCGTTACTGGAAAAGCAGATAACCTTGAAGCAGGTTTAGGAGCTGGCGGATATTTCCTTGGAAGTAAATTAGCCACTTCTCAGACCAAAGTAAGCGTTTCTGCGGGCGGAAAAGCCGATGTTAATGCTTCGACCCTTGTCGATGCAAAAGTTAGCGCAGGAGGCTCTATTTACATTTATGGAAAACCAAAGCAAATAAATCAAAAAACAGTTTTTGGAGGTAAAATCGAAGAAGTAAAATAATCAAGTCGTATTTTGATGATAAATGATATTCTGGCTGGACTGCCATGGGGACTTTTTCTAAGCTTTATGGTAGGTCCGGTATTTTTTATACTATTAGAAACCAGTATTACAAAAGGATTCAGAGCAGCAATTGTCTTTGATTTTGGTGTAGTTCTAGGTGATATTTTTTTTATAGCAATCGCCTATTTAGGAAGTTACAGACTAATTTCCAGTTTAAAAGATAAACCTGCACTCTTTATTTTTGGAGGAATTATAATGCTGGCTTATGGTATAATTTCTTTTGTAAGATTAAGAAATGAACAAAAAATTGATGATGAAGAAATTGACCGTGATATTATAAAAAGAAATTACGGAAGTTTATTCATAAAAGGCTTTTTACTTAACGTTATCAACATTGGTGTTTTAGGTTTTTGGTTAGCCGTGATTATTTCAGTTGGACCAAAATTAGAAATGCAAAACTCAAGAATGATTACTTTTTTTACCTCAGTAATTATAACTTATTTGTTAGTCGATTGTCTTAAAATAGTATTAGCCAAACAATTAAAATCAAGAATGACACCAACTAATATATTAAAAATTAAAAAAGGAATTAGCATTGTCCTTATGGTTTTTGGATTGGTGTTAATAACTCAAGGCTGGTTTCCAAAAGAAAAAGAAATGGTCAGAAATGCTTTTGAAAAGATTGAAAAGTAGTTGTTAATAACTCAAAATTATAAAATTAAACCTCTGAATTTCAGAGGTTTTTTTGTGTTTATAAGTCATTGTGAGGAACGAAGACATCTCATTAAGATATTCACAGAAAGTATGTCATTTCGATCGAAGGGAGAAATCACACAAGCAATTCCGTAACTATGGTCGCCAATCTTTGTAGACTCTCTAGTGCGATTTCTCCCTTCGGTCGAAATGACAACATTGTGGAAAAATTTAGACATAAAAAAAAGAGACACATTTCTGTATCTCTTTTTGAAGAATCGTCCGGATTCGAACTGATATTTTTAATTAATTTTTTCTAAAAAATAAACATAAAAAAACCTTCAAATTGCTTTGAAGGTTTTGAGGCATCGTCCGGATTCGAACCGGAGTAGGAGCTTTTGCAGAGCCCAGCCTAGCCGCTCGGCCACGACGCCATTGCTTGAACGGATGGCAAAAGTAACTAAAATCTTTAAATTTCAAAAGTTTCATATGAACTATTTTGAAAAAATACAATTTTAATTAAAATCATTACGCTCTAATTTCAGTCATTTTTATGGTAACTGATTCAACATCACCACCAATAGGAGGATTTATTTTAGAAACCCAAACAGTTGTTTTTTCTACTGTTAAAATCTCTGCAAGTACACGATTATTGATTCTTTTGGCCACATGTTCTAATAAATGCGAACGAATTGCCATTTCTTCAGTAACAATTTTATTCAAATGAACATAATCAACAGTATCTAAAAGATGATCTGTATCAGCTGATTTTTGAAGATTAGTTTTCACTTTTAGATCTACTGTATAATCAGATCCTATTTTTCCTTCTTCAATTAAACATCCGTGGTAAGAAAAAGTACGAATGTTTTTTAGTTTAATAACTCCCATTTTTATAATTTTAATCTTGTAGTGTTTGGATCTTGGTAATTAGAAGTTACAGCATGAATAGCAACTATTTTGTTTATTTCATCAACTGTAAAATGAATGGTGTACGGGAATTTCTTTAAAGGTAAAGTTCTAATTATATTATATTTTTCCTCAAAAAATGGAAATGTATTTAAAGTATCTACATATTCTTGATACTCATTAAAAAATTTTGTTCCCAAACCATTAGAAAGAGATTCATAATATTCTGCAATTTCATCTACTTCTAATTCAGCTCGTAAGAGAATAACTATTTCAAACATTATTTTTTATTCCATTTAGCGTTGAGCCTTTTTTTAGATTCTTCCCAACTTACATAATCCTCTGGTTTAGCATTTTTTATCCTTTCTAAAACCATTTCTTGTTGCCATAACGGAATTTGATTCTCAACATTTTCATCTATAGAAACATCTGGAATGTGCTTAAAAAAACTAATAAAAGTCTCGTAAAAATCGTCTGGAATTGTAACAGTTAATTGTCTCATAATTCTGAATATTTAAACAAAAATAATAATTAAATTAATTTGAGTTTCAGGTTTAACATTTCATGTTTTGTGCCACTTAAATAACTTTAAACCTGAAACCTGAAACCTTTTTTTTATCTTTGCTAAAATTACTATAAAATAATGGCATCAGAAGAGAAATCACTCAATTTTATTGAACAAATCATAGAGGAAGACGTAAAATCAGGTCTTTCAAATACTAAACTTCGCTTTCGTTTTCCACCAGAACCAAATGGTTATTTGCACATCGGGCACGCGAGTTCTATTGCATTAAATTTTGGTTTAGGAATTGATTATCAATCTCCTGTGAATTTACGTTTTGATGATACAAACCCTGAAAAAGAAGAACAGGAATTTGTTGATGCTATTAAAAAAGATGTAGAATGGCTGGGTTACAAATGGTCTGAAGAACGTTATGCATCAGATTATTTTCAACAATTGTATGATTGGGCCGTTTTATTAATTAAAAAAGATAAAGCTTATGTTGATAGTCAATCTTCTGAAGATATGGCGATTCAAAAAGGTACTCCGTCTACAACTGGAACCGATTCTCCATATAGAAATCGTTCTGTTGAAGAGAATTTAGATTTATTCGAAAGAATGAAAAACGGTGAATTTGAGGCTGGTACACATATTCTTCGTGCAAAAATTGATATGAAATCAACAAACATGTTGATGCGTGATCCAATTATGT
>Ga0302347_1003838_pt1 | contig 12715 bp, 23 predicted proteins | sample PhyWR1_FD_202178 | JGI IMG/M metagenome (GOLD analysis project Ga0302347, IMG submission 202178) | Leaf surface microbial communities from wheat plants in UC Gill Tract Community Farm, Albany, California, United States - DLSL W.R1 (v2)... | ecosystem: Host-associated > Plants > Phyllosphere >...
CACGGAACAATCCTCCACCGAAGTTTAATTTTCACTGGGTAATAAAGTGCCGGGATAATGGCTTGGGCGTGGTTAGGCATCGGCTTGATCCGGTGCAGGGAATACCGTTGGAAGGTCTGGCCGCAATTCATGTGGTTTGACGATGCCTTCGGTAATGCTCACCATGATAGGAACTGAATCCACACTTACTCGCCTCTTACCTAACAGCCAGGCGCTTACAAGTGACTGAGGGTGTCCAACAAGCTTTGCGAGCGCTGATTGAGAGCCAGCAGCCTTTATCACCCTTGCAACATATTCGTTTTTCATCTTTCACTCACAAAAAAATCACTATAGATGTAAATTTATATCAATAGTGATTGAGATTGCAAGCATGTTCTACCGTTTACAGGTTATCACTATAGTGATACATTGCAGCGACATTGAAGGGAGGGATGGTTATGACATTTAAAAGTAGATTGAAAAAAGCAATGGAGGAAGGTGGCTTTACCCAGGCCGCCCTTGCAAAAGAAACTGGAATGGCGCAGTCCATGATCTGGAAACTGGTTTCAGGGAATGCAAATGGAACATCAAAGTTGGTGATTCTTTCAAAGGCTCTTGGCGTAAGGCCGGAGTGGCTTGGTGAGGGTAGTGGCCCCATGAGGGAGGGTGACAAGAATGAGCACCAAAGAATTGGGAGAGGTCCAATTTTTGGTGTTGAAATCTATGACGGAGATATCCGCACCAATACATGGATTACGGTTCCTGGTTTAGTCAAGAGTGATAGCTGCAAGGCATATCACATGACTGAGGATACTGGTTGCGCAGAAGTCCCAGCAGGAACATACATCGTCGTAGACAGCACTGAAGAAGCAGGTAACAACGATCTGGTGTATGCAAGCACAGGTAAAAAAAGCTCCGTTTATCGCTTTGTGCGAGGGGGGATAGAGGACTTTCTTTCTGTCGATGACAGTCGCGTGCCCTTAATACCAGCAAACTCCGTTGATATAAAAGGGGTTATAGTATTTTTACTTAGGGGACTAAAAAAACAAACCTCCACAGACAAGCACAAATAATTTCCCGCTGAAACTCTTAGCATACAATCCATACCCCCTCCCTACCAAATGCACTGTACATTCATACAGTGCTTTTTCTTTCATTTTTCCTCAAATATCTAAAACATTCAAGTCACTTTGCGACATTTTTAGTGATTAAATTAAATTCATCTACTTATCAAAGTGATAAAGCTAATTCCAGAAAATAAATCACTATAGATGTTGCAATGAAAATCACTATAGTGTTTTATATGACTCATCGGCAAACAGCGGAGCCAGTGAGATGAACAGCCAATCATCAACCCAAGCAACACTCGAAGCATTCAAACAAACTTTTGACATTCACAAAAAGCTTAAAGAATGTGGTCATGGCTTGTCATATATGTTTCATCCCCACCCAATGCATGAAGATGCAAAATTTATTCTTAATACAAGCTACGGCGAAGAAATTGAATTCGCTCTTTATAAGCGAATCAATAATTTTTTCTTCCTGGTTGATTTTTTTACTGACCTTGATTCCGCATGTGAAGAAGCGAAAGTTATCATTCGGGGAATTGAGAAATATAGCCGTGTATTCGGCTCTGACGACGACGCCAATCAAACGCCAGAGCCTAACCCCAACAAACCTGAATAAATTTAAAGAGGCTGATATGAACAATACCATGACAAAAGCCAAAAAATCAACACGGCCTGTATTAGTTGATATTAACAAATTGCGTAAAGCGCAACGGTTGGTTAAAGCTAATCCGACCTCGTGGCCTTGGAAACTTTGCATTCATATGGTGAAACAGGCTTATGGCATCGAGTGCGAAGAACCATTGCCGGAAATCGGTGAGCGTAACGGTAATTATGTTTGTACCTATGTAAACGTAGACACTGGTGAATATGCTTTTATTCGTGACCGCAGCTTGCTAAACCACAGCGTAAAGGTGGGCCAGTAAGCACGATGAATTAATGAAGCGCCGCCCATTTTAATTAAGTAATCAATAACTAATTTTCAATTACAGCCATCAGGCTGGGGTAAGTCTCAGCCTAAAAATGAAACAGAGGTATATCGATATGTTTCCAGCTTCTGTAAAGACCGTCAAGAATGTTGCTCCGGCTCCGGTACTTTTCTCTGAAAGTAGCAACAAAGTCATTTGCTCAATGCCTGATGACACTATGCAAGGTGAAATAAATATTGGCGACAAAGTTGTTATCGACACTACCGTGCGCCGTTATTTACAAGATGGGATATTTGCATTCTACATCGACGGAACATTCATGATTAAGCGCTTGCAGTTTCTTCCCGATGAAATTCGTGTTGTGCCTGCAAGTAAGCATTACCAGACATGGAATATCACTGACCATCAAGACAACGGGTTGGTAATTATCGGACGTGTTATCGCAAGCCAGCAAGTTAAAGCGCACTAATTAAGGGCTGACAGAAATGAAAAATAAAATCGAATTAAATCGCGGCCGTATCGCCATCGCCTATCTGGATCACTGCCAGCGTCACTACGGCGGCAAATGGGCAGATGTGGTTATCACAAAGCGTAAAGGCGTCCGTGTTGACCTCACCCAGGAAAGCATTGAAGCGCTGATGAAGGAATTCATCGAAAACATGATCCGCGCTGAATTTGGTATTGCCGCTGGCCAGCAACAAATCGCCAACTCCTACGATGCAATGCTGAGCAAAGACCGCAGCAGCCTGACCGCAATCGGCAAGGCTGCGATGGCGGAGGCCATGATCGACGCGGTGGCCTACAAGCTCAACAACCCGAGCAGCCAACTGCTGCAGGTGGTGCCGTGATGCCAGCAAGTCAACAGAAGGCGGCCGACTACATGGCGGCGCTTAATGCCATGGGGAAAATATCCAGCTTGGCCGAAGCCGCTTTATTCCTCACAGCTAACGCCACCGAACGGGCCGTACAGATTGAGCTGATCGGCGTCATTAGTGACATCGCCAACACCATTGCAAAGGAGGCGAACCAATGAAACCGATGCAGCTTATCGACGCCCAGTGTCGTGTAGAGCAAGCCCAGCAGATTCTCAGGCTGTGGCTGGAGTCATGCAACGACGATACCGACCAGGTGGAGCGGACCATGGTCTGCGTAATGACCACTCTGCTGAATGGTGTGCCTGAGTCGATTCAGGCGTTCAACAACGGAATGCCAACGGTGCAGCTGCGGGAGGCCAAATGAATACGAGCCCATACAGCGCCGCGGCTCAACAGGCCATCCAGCACGAACACGCCGAAGAGTTCGACCTAGCCGTCACGTTCTGGCGCCGAGCCGAAATGATTGCAGTGAAGCCGGTTAACCAGCAGTGGGCAGCCACGCGCGCCGAACTGTGTGAAAAGCGCCACAGCCTTGCTGCTCGCCTGGATCAGTGGAGTGAAGAAACCAACCGACGCCTGCAGTTAGCGGCTGAGACCAAGACCAAGAAGAAACTGGCCGAGTCGCTCGAGGCCCACATGAACAAAACCACCAGCGGGGAAGTGTAGTTATGAAATCGAAAAAGCAGATCAGGGCGCTGATTGCGCGAGCAAAAGACGCTGAAGCCAGAAGCGGCGGAACATTGGTGATCCCTGCCTGGATGAAGGATGAAAAGAAAGTCCTGCAGAACCGAAAAATGACACCTGCAGAGCAACAGGAGTTCAACAGCATGTTGTGCGAGATCCTGCGGTCATCCGTTGCCCTGGTGTATCTGAGCGAATGCCAAGCTCGCTGGGGAGAGAAGCACGGAGCCCCGGTGTTTATTAGCGGTGATATTTCACTTGGTATCACTTCCAAGGTGATCGAGCAGGCGCTGATCTCCCATATCGAGCCGCTCGTTGTAGAAAACAGCCGGTTTCCGGCCAGTGATAGCGTCCTCTATTTCTATATGGGCCATGAACTTAACAGCTCAAAAGACAGAAAGCATCTCACCGACATTATCGATGATGTGTTTACGACGATGTGCGAAGAAATTCGCGCCAATGACTACCAAATGTTGCCTGCGGCGACCGTGCACTAAGGGGAATAACGATGAAAAACCAACTAATGACGTTTGACTCTGCCGACCTGGGTATCTCACTGAGCGGCATGTTGTACCAAGGTAAGCCAGTGTTCGATGCGGTCGAATTGGCTAAACAACTAGGTTACACAAACCCCGCAAAAGCTTTAAAAGACCACTGTAAGCACCTGATAAAGCTGAATTATAACGAATCGTTAGAATTGGGTTTTGGTGACAAATTGCGTGGCATGCAGCTAGCCCCTGAATCGGATGCTTATCGCCTCATCCTGAAAAGCCAGCTTCCCAAGGTTGAGCGCGTCCAGGACTGGGTATGCGAGGAAGTCTTACCGTCCATTCGAGAAACAGGCAGCTACGGAATTTCACCTATCGACCCGATGGCGGCACTCAACGATCCAGAGTTCTTGCGCGGTACGCTTCTTACCTACTCGGAAAAGGTGATCGGGCTGGAACACAAGGTGAAAGAGGTATCCAGCGAGCGCGATAAGGCCGTTCGTACCAAGTCCCATATCAGCCGCAAGCGCGAAGCCTCTGCCCTTGGAAAGCTCAGTGCGGCCACTCGCAAATGCCGAGATCTGGAAGAGCGTCTGGGCGAAAGCGTGAAGCACGCAACCATCACCAAGGTGGAGGGCAAGACTGGTGACGAGTACAAGTTCGTGGATCTGCGCCGTTGGTGTAAGGCGAATGAAGTAACAGCAGTGGATGTGCCAGACCCGCGCTATGGCAGCGTCAAGTCCTGGCCAGCAGGTGCATGGTTGGACGTATACGGTGTCGATCTCAAAACGCTTTTCGGGGAGAAAAAATAATGCAGAACATAAATTACATCGTGACATTCATGGGCAATTACCCTTGCGGCAGTCGCCACCCTCTTACGGTTAAGACCAAAGCATCTGGGGTTGAACAGGCTATTTTTGCCGCCAAAGACGCTATCGAAGACGAGCGAGTCGAGGCGACCAACTTGTTACTGCTCTCTGTTGAACCGGAGTCCTACCCATTCTCAACGGATGATGCCGACAGTGATGAGGTGCTCGCTCCCTGCCCCTTCTGCGGCAATCCGAACGTTAGCCTGGTAGAGACCCGTCGGGAATCTGACAGTGAGAACATGTACTTCGTCAACTGCGGATGCTGTAACGCGTCACAGCTCCCTGATAGCAAGGAAGGGGCGATTTCGAACTGGAATCAACGCAGCGAGGAGGCAGAGCAATGATCTTCCCTACTCGCTTACTCCGCGCCGCACTGGTGTGCGTGGCTAGACACGACCCGCGTTATTACCTCGAAGGGGTGCATATCACCCCGAAATATCTCGAGGCTACCAACGGCCATGTAGCCCTGCGCATGGAGCACGGCATCAAAACCCGCAAAGACATCATTGTAAAGTTCGACGGCGCGGTACCGGCAAAGGCCGAGACGACGGAGCTGTTATTCACCAAGGAGTCGCTGGCCGTTCACCGTGACATTAACGGGTTGCGCATCGGATTTACCGCTATCAGGCTGCTGGATGGCCGCTTCCCCGACATGGATCGCGTCATCCCGACCACGATTGACGAAAGCGTGATCCCGCCGGTACAGGGCGAATACATGGCTTACCCGGTCAAAATGTTCGGCCGCGACAGCAAGGTGGTAGCGGTGAAGCTGGCACCATCCGGCGAAACGACTGCATGCCGTTTGTTGTTCGACGGTTCGGTGTGCTCACTGTTCGGTAACCCTCAGTTTGTGGTGATGCCGATTCGATTTAAGAAAGAAGATTACCCAGGGCTGAGCCAATGAAGAAAGTATCTGAGCTAATTATGTTTACGCTGTTCTTCTCCATCCTGGCGGGGATTGGGTTAGCTGCAGGGTTCTATTGTTTTGTCGGCACCGCCGCGCTGATCGGGAGGGTTATCTGGTGAAAATCGACTACCAAGACCACGGCGTTACGGCAAGGATCACGCTGACCAGTACGGTGTTTGAGTTCCGCCGGCACAACCGCGTCGTTGATACGGCGCTGTTTCTGACGGATGTTCGCGCCAGTCGCAGCGGTGTGTTCTTCATGAAAACGGTGCTATCCGCTCGCACGGCGGTGGTGCTCAAGGCTTACAAAATTGTTCTACGGGAGATGGCGCGATGAAAAAGCTAATTTTTATCATGCTGCTCAGCGCTCCAGCATTCGCAGAAATGCCCCACTGCGTGACCTCCACCAGCCAGGGGATCATTGTCACCCAATGCGACAACGGAACAGTGAGCGTGGTGAATGGCCTGACAGGAATAGTGACCGTTTGTAGCACTGAAAAAGGCGCAGATCCGAGGTGTGAGAAGGTGAACACCAATAAATTGAACACCGGGGGTGACAATGTCTCGCACGATGAAGCTCGCTGACTGGGCAAAAGATGAATTTGACGAACCAGTACCAAGCTACCCGACACTGATTAAGTTCGCCAAAAATGGCATGATATCGCCCTCGCCGTTCAAGGCGGGCAGATACTGGCGGGTGGATAGAACGGCAAGGTTTGTCGGAATGTCTGCACGCCCAGTGGTGAAAAAAGACGATGATCCACGATTGAAGAGGATTCTTGAAGATGGCGCGGCCACGTAAGTATAACGTCACCATCCCAGGCCTATCATGCTTTACAGACGCCAGAACCAAAAAGGTCTACTGGCGCTACAAGCACCCCGTGACAGGGAAGTTTCACGGGTTAGGTACTGATGAAGAGGCAGCAAAAATGATTGCCGCTGAGGCAAACTCCCGCTTAGCTGAGCAGAAGATGAGCCAGTTGCTGATCGCCCGCGACAAAATCAGCAAAAATTTGGGCGAAGGTATTTCAGTCAGCGGTTGGCTTGACCGTTACTGGAAAATCCAGGAAGAACGCTGCAGCTTGGGAGAGATCAAACCAATCACTCTCAACCAGAAAAAATATCCGGTAGAGGTGATGCGTCAGTCCATAGGTAATAAAGATATAACCGGCGTAACGGTACGAGACATTATCGACACCCTACTTCCTTTCAAGGAGCGGGGTCAGAACGGCATGGCAAAAGTGGTGCGAAGCGTCATGAGTGACGTTTTCCAAGAAGCCCAGCAAGCCGGCGAAGTTTCCCCCGGGTATAACCCTGCAAAAGCCGCTAAAGCGCCAAAGGCAAAAGTTCAGCGTCAACGGTTGACTATTGATGAATGGCGAACCATCTATGAACAGGCAGCTAATGCGCCGAGACACCTTCAGCGGGCAATGCTGCTGGCTGTAATTACCGGGCAACGCCTTGGTGACATATCGAACATGAAATTCTCCGATATCTGGGACGACCACTTGCATATTACGCAGTCAAAAACCGGCGCTCGCATCGCTATACCGCTTACCTTGCGCTGTGACGAACTGGGTATGACCCTTGCCCAGGCAGTCGCCTTATGCCGAGATCGAATCGTAAGCCCCTATCTGCTCCATCACCACCATACGGTAGCCAGAGCTAAACGTGGTGGGCGAATTCAAGAACAGACTATCTCAGGAGCGTTTTCCGATGCCAGAGACGCCACGGGCATAAAATGGAACGATGGAACCCCGCCAACCTTCCATGAACAACGTTCACTTTCCGAACGGTTATATCGCGCTCAAGGTATCGATACCAAGCGGTTGCTGGGTCACAAAAACCAACAGATGACTGACAAGTACAATGATGATCGCGGCAGAGAATGGACCGTCATTGCAGTGTAATGTTAGGTTTATATTTGTACAGTTTTGCAGAAGAGTTTTGCTGTGGTTTTGCAGAAGAAATTCTAAAACCGCGTAATCAATTGAAAATTACATAAAAATAGCTGAATCACCATTCTTTTACTTATTTCCTAATAACATATAGATATACCAATTCTTTACTTCCCTGCCGGTACTGTTAGCGTATGCTTTCGACGTTCCCCACATTTTTCATAGAGTTAAAGGACGGGCTATGAGCAAGATATATGAAGACAACTCATTAACAATCGGCCATACGCCGCTGGTTCGTCTGAACCGTATCGGCAACGGACGCATTCTGGCCAAGGTTGAATCACGCAACCCCAGCTTTAGCGTTAAATGCCGCATCGGTGCCAATATGATTTGGGACGCAGAAAAACGTGGCATTTTGGTCGCCGGTAAAGAACTGGTGGAGCCGACCAGCGGCAACACCGGCATCGCGCTGGCGTTCGTCGCCGCGGCGCGTGGCTACAAGCTGACGTTGACCATGCCGGAAACCATGAGCATCGAACGCCGCAAGCTGCTTAAAGCGCTGGGCGCCAACCTGGTGCTGACCGAAGGCGCAAAAGGCATGAAGGGCGCGATCGCCAAGGCGGAAGAAATCGTCGCCACCGATCCGAACCGCTATATCATCCTGCAGCAGTTCAGCAACCCGGCTAACCCGGCGATCCACGAACAAACTACCGGCCCGGAAATCTGGGACGACACCGATGGCGAAGTTGACGTATTCATCTCCGGCGTCGGTACCGGCGGCACGCTGACCGGTGTCAGCCGCTACATCAAAAACACCAAGGGCAAGGCGATCACCACCGTGGCGGTGGAGCCAACCGATTCACCGGTCATCAGCCAGGCGCTGGCGGGTGAAGAAATCAAACCGGGCCCGCACAAAATTCAGGGCATCGGCGCAGGCTTTATCCCCGGCAACCTGGATCTCGATCTGGTGGACCGCGTGGAACAAATCACCAACGACGAGGCCATCAGCATGGCGCGCCGCCTGATGGACGAAGAAGGCATCCTGGCGGGCATTTCCTCCGGTGCCGCGGTAGCCGCAGCGGTGAAATTGGCCGAAGAACCGGCGTTCGCCGACAAAACCATCGTGGTGATTTTGCCGTCTTCCGGCGAACGTTATTTGAGCACCGCCCTGTTCGCCGATTTGTTCACCGAGCAAGAATTGCAACAGTAGTGCCAGCCGCGCATAAATCGCTAAAAAAGCACCTTTCGGGGTGCTTTTTTGTGGGCTGGATCAAAGTTTATAGCAGTCAAAGATTGATTTTACCCGTCAGCTTTAGTATTTAACGGTGCATTATTTCGATGCGCAAAATTAATCGCCCTTCATTTCTTGTTTAGGCTGAATCGATTTACTCATTTGTCGCTGATGCGTTAAACACGGCATAATGAAGCGCGGATTGAAACGACGGCGGAAGCCAAATTTTTTGATCTGAAGTGCCAAACTCGTCGTTTTCTGTTGCATCAATGCTCGCCCCTGTACCATAGTCAGGCGCTAACCAGACAAGCTAAAGTCATACCCTTGGGCTAAACTTTAGCTCCACGACACACCAATAAGTTGGGGAAACATCAATGTTCCAGCAAGAAGTTACTATTACCGCTCCGAATGGTCTGCACACTCGCCCTGCCGCTCAGTTCGTTAAAGAAGCCAAAGGCTTCACTTCTGACATCACCGTGACCTCTAACGGGAAAAGCGCCAGCGCCAAAAGCCTGTTCAAACTGCAAACTCTGGGGCTGACTCAAGGGACCGTAGTGACCATCTCCGCTGAAGGTGAAGACGAGCAGAAAGCCGTTGAGCACTTGGTAAAACTGATGGCAGAGCTTGAGTAATCGGCCCGTCTTCTTAGTTAACACCAGTCAAGAGTAAGGTAGGGTTATGATTTCAGGCATTTTAGTATCACCGGGTATCGCTTTTGGTAAGGCTCTCCTACTGAAAGAAGATGAAATTGTCATCAACCGGAAGAAAATCTCTGCAGATGATGTAGAGCAGGAAGTCTCACGTTTTCTTGCCGGCCGCGCCAAAGCGTCCGAGCAGTTGGAAGCGATCAAGACCAAAGCTGGCGAAACCTTCGGCGAAGAGAAAGAAGCTATCTTCGAAGGCCACATCATGCTGTTGGAAGACGAAGAGCTTGAGCAGGAAATCATAGCCCTAATCAAAGATGAGTTGGCTTCTGCAGACGCTGCGGCCTACACCATCATCGAAGGCCAGGCGAAAGCACTGGAAGAACTTGACGATGAATACCTGAAAGAGCGTGCGGCCGACGTACGCGACATCGGTAAACGCCTGCTGCAGAACATTCTGGGCCTGGCTATCGTCGATCTGAGCGCCATCCAGGACGAAGTTATCCTGGTCGCTACCGATTTGACCCCGTCTGAGACCGCACAGTTGAACCTGGACAAAGTGCTGGGCTTCATTACCGATCTCGGCGGCCGGACTTCCCACACCTCCATCATGGCTCGCTCCCTGGAATTGCCGGCAATCGTAGGCACCAGCGACGTGACCAAGCAGGTGAAGAACGACGACTATCTGATTCTGGATGCGGTTAACAACAAAATTTACGTTAACCCGACCGCTGACGTTATCGATCAGCTGAAAGCCGAACAGAACCAGTACGTCACCGAGAAAAACGATCTGGCCAAGCTGAAAGATCTGCCGGCGATTACGCTGGACGGTCATCAGGTTGAAGTCTGTGCCAACATCGGTACCGTGCGCGACGTCGCCGGTGCAGAGCGCAACGGCGCAGAAGGTGTTGGCCTGTATCGTACCGAATTCCTGTTCATGGACCGCGATTCACTGCCGACTGAAGACGAGCAGTTCCAGGCTTACAAAGCCGTTGCGGAAGCCATGGGCTCACAGGCCGTGATCGTCCGTACCATGGACATCGGCGGCGACAAAGACCTGCCGTACATGAACCTGCCGAAAGAAGAGAACCCGTTCCTCGGCTGGCGCGCGATTCGTATCGCCATGGACCGCAGAGAAATCCTGCACGCGCAACTGCGCGCCATCCTGCGCGCTTCCGCGTTCGGCAAACTGCGCATCATGTTCCCGATGATCATTTCCGTGGAAGAAGTCCGCGATCTGAAAGGTGAAATCGAGACGCTTAAGGCACAGCTGCGTGAAGAATCCAAGGCCTTTGACGAGACCATTGAAGTGGGCGTAATGGTGGAAACACCGGCCGCGGCAGTGATTGCTCATCACCTGGCGAAAGAAGTCGACTTCTTTAGTATTGGGACAAACGATCTAACCCAGTATACTCTGGCGGTAGATCGCGGCAATGAGCTGATTTCTCATCTCTATAACCCGATGTCCCCATCAGTGCTTGGCCTGATCAAACAGGTTATTGATGCATCTCATGCAGAAGGCAAGTGGACCGGTATGTGCGGTGAACTGGCTGGCGATGAGCGTGCTACACTGTTGTTATTGGGCATGGGGCTGGATGAGTTCAGCATGAGTGCGATTTCAATCCCGCGCATCAAGAAAATTATTCGTAATACTAATTTCGAAGATGTGAAGGCGTTGGCAGCGCAAGCCTTGGCACAGCCAACGGCGCAAGATCTGATGAATTGCGTGAATAAATTCATCGAAGAAAAGACGCTCTGCTAAACTTCCACGACACTGGAACGCCGCCCAATTTAATGCTTAGGAGAAGATCATGGGTTTGTTCGATAAACTGAAATCTCTGGTTTCTGATGACAAGAAAGACACGGGCACTATCGAGATCGTAGCTCCACTTTCTGGCGAAATCGTTAATATCGAAGATGTGCCTGACGTAGTATTTGCTGAAAAAATCGTTGGCGACGGTATTGCCATCAAACCTACCGGCAACAAAATGGTTGCCCCGGTTGACGGTACTATCGGTAAAATTTTCGAAACCAACCATGCTTTCTCTATCGAATCCGACAGCGGCATCGAGCTGTTTGTCCACTTCGGTATCGACACCGTTGAACTGAAAGGCGAAGGCTTCAAACGCATCGCTGAAGAAGGCCAGCGCGTCAAGAAAGGTGACGTCGTTATCGAGTTCAACCTGGCCCTACTGGAAGAGAAAGCCAAGTCTATCCTGACGCCGGTGGTTATCTCCAACATGGACGAAATCAAAGAGCTGATCAAACTGACCGGTAACGTAACCGTTGGTGAGACCCCAATCATCCGCATCAAGAAGTAATTGCGAATGAAATAAGAACGGCGCCCTTGGCGCCGTTTTTTTATGTCACCAGGCTGAACCAGTACGTACTGCACGTACGCTCCGAGGCATTTTCAAACTGCATGCGCCGATAACGCCTATTGCACAACTGAGAATACCCAACGAATTTCGAATTGCAGCCAGGCGGCAAGCGGGTGAATCCCCAGGAGCTTACTCAAGTAAGTGACTGGTGTGCGCACAAGCAGCCAACAACGCGGCGGTTCTAAAGGCGAAGGGTATTATTACTGCCAACGCGGAATGCGCAGAGTAATCACCAATCCTTCCTGTTCGCCGTTGCGCGCCTCAACCTGTCCGCCATGTGCCAGCACCACCTTGCGGGTGATCGCCAGTCCCAGTCCGTAACCCTTGCCCGACATCGACGATTTTACCCTGACGAACGGATCAAAGATGCTGGAAAGCTTCGACTCTTCTACCCCAGGCCCCTGATCGCTGACCTCTATTTGGAACAGTTGGTCGATTCGCGTCAACACTACCGTCACCCGCTGACCATGGCAGGAGAAACGTAACGCGTTGCGCACGATATTATCCACCGCGCGCCGCATCAGCTCGGCATTGCCCTTAACGGTATATTCCACGTCCGAACTGGCCTGCAGCACAATCTCGACGCCAGGGATTTGCGCTTCGTAACGCGCGTCGCTCACTACCGCATCCACCAACCCGTACAGATCGAAATACTCTTCGTCCGGCAGACTGTTGCTCTCGGCACGTGACAGCGCCAACAGTTCGCCAATCATTTTATCCAGCCGCCCCGCTTCATGCTCAATGCGTTGCAGCGAGTTCTCGACGT